>Ga0209212_1001838_pt1 | contig 32465 bp, 38 predicted proteins | sample RifGroC2_FD_183996 | JGI IMG/M metagenome (GOLD analysis project Ga0209212, IMG submission 183996) | Groundwater microbial communities from Rifle, Colorado, USA - Groundwater C2 (SPAdes) (version 2) | ecosystem: Environmental > Aquatic > Deep subsurface > Groundwater | place: Rifle, Colorado...
CAGGATTTATTTTTGTAAATTCTTCAAAGAATGAGTCGTCTTTTAATGTGAGTGGCTGTAAAACTTTTAATCCCTTTTCTTGGGCAAAAACTTTGACTGGCGGGAGAGTGGGTGCACCTTTTCTGCCAGTTGGCTCGTCGGGCGTGGTAACTACTGCCTCTACACTAAAACCAGTCTCAATCAGTTTTTGTAAACTTGGTATGGCGAATTCTGGTGTCCCAAAGAATATTATTTTATGGCTTGACATTTTGTATCGCTTGGTTTAGTCTATTGCCCAGTATGGGATCAGGAGGACACACGAAGATACTGATTATCGTATTGTACATTGGCATGGGATTGTTATTCGTAGGAGTACTATCACTTGTTTCTCCGACCAGGACATGTAGCGCTCGTAAACCTGTAGCTATAATGGCAGTGGGAGTTGCCATCATGATTATCTGCATCTTGATCTTGGTTTTCCTAGGCTAGTCATGCAACCTATTCGCGGTTTTTGATAACAAAGCCGTTGAGGTGGTCGGTCTCATGCTGATAGATCCGCGCGAGGAAACCTCGCGCTTTTATTTTTCTCTTTTTCCCTTCTTCGTCCATAAATTTCAACATTACCTTTTTAGAACGTTTAATGGGTACGAAATATTCGGGAATTGATAAGCAACCTTCTTCTATCTCGTCAGATTCTCTGGAATATTCTGTAATCTCGGGATTAAAATATGCCTCCGGAACATTATTAGTTTTGGCAACGTTGGAATCAATTACAAATATAGCCAGATCTTTTCCGATTTGATTGGCAGCTAGTCCAACGCCATTATTCTTGACCATGGCTTCTTTCATATCTAAAATCAGTTTTACGTAAGAGCCATTCTTTATATCCGCGGAATCAACTGTCTTAAGTGTCTTTTTTAGTATTTTGCTTGGAAGTTTAGTGATGTCTAACATGGGCATATTATACAATAACGGCTAAGAAAATCAAAAATTAAGTTACACTATTTGGGTCAATATCTATACTCCAATCGTTGGGGACATAGCGAAGCAGACTCCTGATGTCGGCATAGTTTCGGTCGCATTTTAATATTAGAACAGATACGAAGTAGTTATTCTCACGATAACCATATTCTGCAAAATTATCTTTAAGTACGATCTGCTTTTCAAGTTTATTCTGAGCAATAGCCATTTTTAGCTTCTCAGATAACAGGCGAAGCGCAGATAGGCTCTTGGTTTTGTCGCTAGCCTTATATGATAATTTAATTATCTTAGAAAATGGAGGATAGAATAGAAGTTTTCGATCTTGTAATTCTTCATTATAGAATTCAAGCACATCTTGCCTGTCAATGACTGTATTAATTCGACTTTCAATTTTCGAAGTTTGAAGCAGACATTTTTTAGGATTAAAATCCAAGAGCTTATTGAGAGTTATTAATAATTTCTCCTCGGTTTTAAAATCAGAGAAATTACTTAAAGCATCAATGCTCGTAACTCCAATTAAATCAAAATTCAGATTATAGCGATGGCTCAAAATCATAGCCGTTGCGATTAAGATTATGGGTCCTGGCTTGGTTACCTCATTGATAATTTCCTCGGTTTCCGTATCGTTTTTAACGACATCCGAATCTAAAATTAATATCGGTGTCTTTTTTAGTTGGCCGAATTCAATAAAACGCAATAATTTGTCGTATATTTTTTGACTTCCGGGATAACCGGCCGGTCTCATATTGCCACTCTGACAATTCGGACAAAATTTTGGAACATCTTTGGTTAGGCTACAATGATGGCAATTGAGTATATATTGGCTGTGCTTATGGACGCGCATGGCGATATCACAATTTGGACAATTTGTAGCTTGTCCGCAGTTGGAACATATGTATAGAGAAGCATAACCACGCCGTGGTGCATAAATTAGTACTTTCCCGCTATCGTCAGCGGTTTGAATAATTTCAGATTTAAGCTCCGAGCTAAACATAGACAAATTATCCTGCAAACGTTCCGGAATCATATCGATCAATTTAATCGAATTGTTATTTTGAGTTTGTTTGTGAGACATTTTAATCCCTAGATTAATTGACTTAAAATATGATTCAATGTCAGGAGTTTGATCGGCAATAACAACATCGGCATTATTTAGACGGGCCACTTCAAATGCCAGGTCGGTTGCGCAATATTTCGGTGTCATGTCAGATTTGTACATTTCGTTAGATGAATCTTCGATAATTACTAGCCCCAAATTATTAAATGGTAAAAAAAGAGCAGTGCGAGTGCCAATTATAATTTGAGCATTACCGGAAGAAATGCGTTTCCACTTTTCAAAAAATTCTTTATTTTTGATCTGGCTGGATATCTGGATCGGATCAAAATCTAAGTTTTTTAATTCGTTATAATAATATGCTGAGACAGTTGAATCCGGTACAAGAATCAATACCTGTCCAGCATTTTTTGTATGTTCATTGATGTCCGGCAATAAAGATCGAAGCATCCTTTTGGCAGGAGCAGTTGTTGATTTATAGGAACTTACACTTTTAATACTTGCATCGGAATGGACATTGCTACTAGTCATAACATCAGAAAGATCATATTTTTTCTTACCAAAAAATGGTGGCAAAATCGTGGCCAATGAGATTCCCAGGGGCGAGTAATAATTTTTACTAATCCATGATGCAATTTTTAACTGATATTCAGTAACTTGAGGATTCTCAAAAAGTAATTTATTGGCCTTCTTAATTTGATAAGATGATTTTTTTAAAATCATCTTGCGATCCGTTAGAGGTGAGGATGAGATCACAATAGCTTGGGCCTGACGATGATTGATTGTAATTTCAATAACAGAACCTACCTTAAGATTTTGATTAAAATAGTAACTTAAAATCTGCGGCCCATTGGCCGGTATCCTAATCAACGGTATAACTTCAATTAGATACATAAAATTTATTAGTAATTGACGGGATAAATATACAACACATACCGAACCATTGAAAGGACGAGAAGAAAATGTGAGATTTCTTCCTTTGTTTTGGGTAATAAATCGGTTATAATGAAGCTATGAACAATAACCCAGAGATTAGGGTCAGGATGGCTCCGTCCCCGACGGGTTATTTACATATTGGTAGTGCTCGTACCACCCTTTTTAACTGGTTATTTGCTCGCAGCATGGGCGGAACATTCATTTTAAGAATCGAAGATACCGATCTAGAGCGATCCAAGAAAGAGTTTGAAGATGACATTCTCACTGGTCTGAAATGGCTAGGCTTTGATTGGGATGAATTCTATCGTCAATCGGAGAGAACTGATTTATACGAAACTTATATTAAGAGATTATTAGATTCTGGTAATGCTTTCTGGTGTTACCACACTCAAGAGGAGTTAGAGACAGAAAAGAAAGAACAACAAACTAAAGGTGAACCTCAAAGACATCTATGCGCATTCAAGCACAAAGATTCGAGTGATAATTCTCGACCTAAAGAAGGCGGTATTATCAGATTGTCAGTAGATGAAAATTCTACTAGATTTATTCATTTCAATGATTTAATCAGGGGAGATATTAAACAAGAAGAAAGACTACTGGGTGATTTTAGTATTGCCAAGAGCGAGCGAGCGCCACTATATAATCTTTCTGTCGTAGTGGATGACATAGAGCATAAAATCTCGCACGTTATTCGTGGTGAAGATCATATTTCCAATACTCCAAAACAAATCTTAATCTACGAAGCCATTGGCGTTAAACCGCCGTTATTTGCCCATCTACCGCTTATTTTAGGGACAGACAGGTCTAAGATGTCAAAACGTAATAGCAATACTGCCCTAGATGAATATAAAAAAGACTACTTACCAGAATCAATTATCAATTTTATTGGTTTCTTGGGATATACATATAGCAAAGAAATAATATCTAAAGAAGAGATGGCGAGCGAATTTGATTTAACAAGAGTTCATAAATCCGGAGCTATCTGGAACGTTGAAAAGCTTGACTGGATAAACGCCCAATATATAAAAAGACTTGAGTCCAGTAAATTTAAAGAAATTGCGGGCATTAATGCCTTACCCGACGCAGCCATACCATTCGTGACTGAAAGATTAGATAAATTGACAGATATCGGTAACTATAATTATTTTTGGGAAAAGCCAATATATGACAAAGAATTGTTAAGGTGGAAGAGCGGATCCCTAGAAGACGTGAAACGATCACTCAAAATGTCAAAAAAGATTATAGAAAATCATAATTTCAAAATTGAGAGTAGCAAGGAAGCTCTGAGATTATTATTGGATGATGCTGGTAAGTCATTAGACAATAGGGGATTGGTATATTGGCCATTACGAGTTGCATTGAGTGGCAAAGATAAGTCTCCTGATCCAGTTGAAATTGCCTTCGTATTGGGCAAAGAAAGTACGCTAAATAGGATCGATGATGCATTAGTAAAAATTTAAAAAAGTCCTGTTAGCGAAACAGGACTAAGACTGACAAGATAATACCTATGATCATACTGGCCAGCATGTTCGTAGTAACTGATGGCCAGAAGCCCTTTCTAAAAAATACCGATAGAAAAATAAGATTTACAGTGATGTCGCCCAGAGAACGAATTAGAGAATGATGCCACATATTCCATAGTACGGTTATAACAACCATGACCACAACAACTATACGTTCTTTCTTAATCTTGAGTAGTGCTAATACATGCCGGAGTATCCAGGTTGGTATTAATCGACCAAATGTACCATCTATTAACGATCCAACGATTGGGAAGACGAGTATGAACATGCAGGCCATCCTCAAATATCTCAATAAGTTGAAATCATGAATTTCATGCGTTCGTCCGATGAGATGCGGAATTGTAGCAGTACAAAGGATAATTACCGCTGCCCAAAAAACAGATTTTAGCTCAGGAGCATACTTTTTCATATCACCTTTCTGTCAAAGTACTAATGTAATTAAACTCTCTATAGTATATTATGTCAAAACTTTCTAAAAAATTAATTATAAATTCTGGATTAATAATACTAACTATTTTCTGGTTGGCGGGAATAGCCTTAGCTCAGACAGAAGAAGAGAGAATGGCTGAACTAAAGATACAAATTGAACAGCTTGAGTTGGAAGCACAGAAATATCGATCCAATATAGCTAGCGAACAAGAAGAAGCAAAAACTATACAGACAGCAATAGCCTCGTTAAAAAATCAAGTGGCAAGTATTCAGAATCAGATTTTACTAACTAATAAGAAAATAGATAAAAGCGGTATAGAAATAAATAATCTCGAAACTAATATATTTGATACGCAAAAAAGTATTGATTATCGAAAAAATACAATAGGGGAGCTTATCTTATATATGAGCAAAACAGATGCCGAGCCATTGATTTTATCATTGATCAAAAATCAAAATATATCTGATTTTTTGAGACAAGACTATTATGCCAGAACGATAAATTCTGATCTTTTAGATATGGTTTCGGAACTTAAAAATTCAAAAATACAATTAGAGTCAGAGAAATCTGACCTTGAGGATAGAAAGCAAGACCTCGAAGCTCTCAATAGAGACCAAGCCGCACAAAAATTATCATTAAGTCAGGCCAAGGTCGTTCAGGATAATTTACTTAAAATCACAAAGGGCCAGGAGGCGGCATATCAAAAAATGCTGCAAACTACCGAGCAGAAAAAGTCGTTATTTTTCACCGAACTACGTGAGTTAGAAACAAAGATAATCCAAGGTGGCCTGTATCTTGTACATGTTACGGCCAGCGGGTTACCTAAAAAGGGTACAGTATTGTTTAGTTGGCCTGAAGCTAGTCATAGAATTACTCAAGGGTATGGAATGACCACATACGCTAAAAGAGGGGCCTATGGTGGATCGCCTCACAATGGAGTAGATATTTCTGGCGGTATGGGGTCAAGGGTAATGGCAATTGGAGATGGAGAAATCATAGCTAATGGTTTAAATGATGGCTGGGGCAATTGGGTGGCCATAAAACATCCGAATCAATATAATCTTGTTAGCGTATACGCTCATATGAGCTCTCTGTCATTCTTACGCGTCGGCACACAGGTTACCAAGGGCCAAGTTATTGGCTACGAGGGCTCAACTGGTAATTCAACGGGTTCCCATTTACACGTAAGTATCTATAAAGACTTCTTCACTTATGTTAAAGAAAAGAATGGTCAACTTTATTTCAACTATTTTGATGGGTCAATCAACCCCCAGGACTATATGAAGTATTAATATTGCCATAATAACAGCTAATGTTATTATAGTTTAGTGAAGAATATATATCTAGACTATGCGGCGGCTACGCCCATGGACGCAAGAGTTCTAAAGAAGATGATGCCCTATCTAAGGGGCAATTTTGGTAATGCTTCATCGGCCCATAAATTTGGGGCCAAAAACCGTGAGGTCATCGAAGATGCCAGAAGGATTGTCGCTGAGCAACTTGGATGTCGCTCATCCGAAATTATTTTTACATCTTCTGGTACTGAGGCGAATAATCTCGCCCTATCAGGCATAATGAATAATCATGGTAAACGAGGGCATCTAGTTATATCCAGTATAGAGCATAAGTCGATAATGGCCGTAGCCAATAGGCTAGAGCAAGAAGGACATAAAGTTACAAAATTAAAGGTTGATAGATTAGGACTCGTTAATCTAAAAGAACTTGCTAGCGTTTTAGATAAAGGCGTAACTTTAGTATCAATTATTTATGCTAATAACGAGATCGGAACTATCCAGAATATTAAGGTTATCGCCGATTTAATTAAAAGATATAAAAAGCATACTAACTATCCACTATTGCATATCGATGCATGTCAGGCTCCGGGATTAATAGAAATTAATGTAAATAAGCTAGGAGTTGATTTAATGACATTAAATGGTGCCAAGATATACGGACCAAAAGGTGTCGGAGTATTGTATAGGGATATAAACGTTAATCTATCGCCCATGATATTAGGCGGGGGACAGGAGATGGGAATGAGATCCGGTACAGAGAACGTAGCTGCTATTGTTGGATTTGCCGAAGCTTTAAAAAATGCAGAACAAACGAGAAATATCAATTATAAAAAGATTCTGATTATAAAAAATTATTTAATAAAGAAATTATTTTCAATCATACCAAAAGTTGTTATTAATGCCGATAGCTTATACATGTTACCAACTATTATTAATGTTTGTATGGATAATATATCTTCGGAACGTCTGGTACTGAGCTTAAGTAAAAAAGGAATCTATATTTCGTCAGGCTCTGCTTGCGCAATAAACGAAGATATTGGATCTTATGTATTGAGAGCGATCGGTCTTAGAGGGCAGGAAGCTGAATCTTCCGTAAGGATATCTATTGGTAAACATACGACAAAGCATGAGATTGATGTTCTTGTTAACGCCTTAAAGACGGAATATTTAAGAAAATAACTTCTGGTGGTATAATAATTAATAGTATAAACAGGGGAGTACTAAAATAGTTAAATTATATGAGTATAAATGATCTTATTAACGGACTGAAGGCGATAGCAGGATTATTGATCAATATTCTTATGGTAATAATAGGTGTACTCTACGGTATATTAAAGGAACTCCTGAGTTTGATTAAATAAAAGAGCAAGAAGGCCAACGATTCAATATACTGTCGCATAACCTACATTGTGCGACGTGGTATACCTCTTGAATTGGGCACTCCCCTGGGTCCAAATATCGATTAATAAGAAAAGCTCCTTATAATAAAAACCGCGCAATGCGCGGTTGTGTACTATCTCCTTCCCCAGTTAATTCCTCTAAACATAAAAAGTTTGTCTCCTTCGGTTATCGAATTTCTCCACGCTACTATATGCATTTTGGTACCTGCTATAGCCCTAGCGACATATTTCGGATCAGTCTTAAGAATAAAGTCGATTAATTTCTCCGCTCTATCGTCTACTCCCTCAACGTCAGGTAAAATGATATGAAATTCTAAAAATACGGTCCATCGAAATAAAACTAGAGATTTGGCTGGTCCTAACTCACGATATCTAACCCTAATAGTATAAGAAACGTGGTGTTTGTGTACGTTTGCCTTGTTAATATCGGCGGCATGTAAAGATCTTGCTACGTCAGGTATATCGTTAATATTGACTGTAGCAATGTCAGCTCTTTGTTCCATCGCAGCCATTTTGATAGTCCCCTAAAAATAACTGCGACTAAGGTAACATGGTCATGTCGGTATGTCAATATGCTGTGCTAATCAGGGCATTTCTAGTAGAATAGGATATATGCCTAAATTAATATTTGATATCGAAACAGTCGGCGTTGAATTCGAATCTTTGGATGACAAAGCTAAAGAATTACTTTTGGCTTACGCTGAATCACCCGAAGAGATTGAGGGTATAAAAAATGGACTTGGCCTGTCACCTTTAACTGGCGAAGTAGTCGCTATTGGTATTTTGAATCCAGATACTGAAAAGGGCGCGGTTTATTATCAAGCCGGAAAATCAAAACTAGAAAAGAGTGAAGAAAATAATGTCCAATATATCCCCTGCTCCGATGAGAAAGGTGTCCTTAAATATTTTTGGGAGCTAGCAACTCATTACGATCTGTTTATTACCTTCAATGGCCATGCTTTTGATTGTCCTTATTTGATGATACGCTCGGCCGTACTGAAAATAAAACCAACTGTTAATCTAATGCATAATCGTTACGCCAAGCAGCCCCATTTTGATTTATTGGACGTATTATCTAACTTTGGTGCAGCCCGATGGCGCAAGAGTTTACACATGTGGTGCCAGGCCTTTGATATAGAAAGTCCTAAGGCCGATGGTATTACTGGTGATGATGTTGCGAGACTATATAAAGATAAGGAGTATCTAAAAATCGCCAAGTACTGTTTTGGCGATATAATTGCGACAGGTAAACTATACGATTACTGGAATAAGTATCTAAATATTAGATAGTGTTATTCTTATCGGCTGCTTTTCTCTCGGCGCGAATGCGATCTATATCGGTAAGATATTGTTTTCTGAGGCGAATATTTTTGGGAGTTATCTCTAAGTATTCATCGTCTGACATTACCTCTAGCCCTCTTTCTAGGGATAGGAGGAGTGGTGGTATTAGCATAATATTCTCATCCGAACCCGAGGCTCGCATGTTCGTTAGTTTTTTGCCTTTGATTGGATTGACGGTTAAGTCGTTACCCTTGGCTGTATTGCCGATAACCATCCCTTCATAAACTTGCGTGTTGGGATCAATATACAAAGTACCTCTTTCTTGGAGATTATATAAAGAAAATCCCAAAGCCTTGCCAGTCTCAGCAGAAACCATAGATCCGGTTTCTTTCTTTCTGATATCGCCGACATGTGGTCTAAAACCAATAAAGCGGCTAGACAAAATACCTTCCCCTCGAGTATCAATAACAAATTCGTTTCTAAAACCGAGTAGCCCGCGAGTTGGTATTTCAAAGGTTAGACGCGTTTCTCCATGATGCTGTTGCATGCTAGTCATAATACCAGATCTCTTGCCTAGTTTTTGGATAACAACGCCAGCAAGTGTATCAGGCACATCAATGATTGCTTCTTCAAATGGTTCCATCTTCTGACCATCAATCTCTTTAATAATAACCTGAGGCTGTGAAACTTGTAGTTCGTAGCCTTCGCGTCTCATATTCTCTAGAAGTATCGATATGTGTAATTCTCCCCTACCATAAACTTTAAAATATTCTGAAGAATCAAAATCTACCTTTAGTCCAATATTTACCTCCAGCTCACGTTCAAGTCTTTCACGTATTTGTCGAGTTGTGACAAATTTGCCATCTTGTCCGGCAAAAGGAGAATCGTTAACTAAAAAGTTTAAGCTAATTGTTGGCTCATCTACACTAATTGCTGTCAGGGGTTCCTGATTGGCATTGTTGCAAACAGTTTCTCCAATATATATGTCGGGTAATCCAGCGACCATAACAATATCCCCGGCAACTGCCTCTTCGACTTCCGTTCTTTTCATGCCTTGAAAAGTATATAGCTTGGAGATCTTGCCTGTCTGAGTTTCTCCGGTGACTTGTTTTACTATTACATTAGATCCGTTTTTCATTACACCCTCATATATTCTTCCGATGCCAAGACGGCCAAGAAAATCATCATAAGCAAGATTGAATGGTTGAAAGCGTAAAGGTAAAGTGGTATCTGATTTTGCCGGCGGGACATCTTCAAGAATAGTATCCAATAGGGGCGTTAGATCGACAGAGGGATGGTCTAAATCAGTTTTAGCAATACCCTCTCTGCCAATAGCAAATACTGTTTTAAAATCTAACTGTTCGTCGGTTGCTCCCAAATCCATAAATAACTCGAGTACGTCTTCTTGAGCTTGAGTTGGATCGGCGGCCGGCTTGTCTATCTTATTGATAACAACGATTGGTTTAATGCCAAGTTCGAGTGATTTTTTTAACACGAATTTAGTTTGTGGCATAGGACCCTCTTGAGCATCCACGACTAGTAAAACCGTATCAATAGAACGTAAAACGCGCTCAACTTCGGAACTAAAGTCAGCATGACCGGGAGTATCTACGATATTGATTTTGGTATTTTTATAAAATAGAGATGCGTTTTTTGAATAAATAGTAATTCCCCTTTCTCGCTCGAGATCATTTGAATCCATACTAAAATCCTCGGCTACCATACCGGTCTGTTTCATTAAAGCGTCAGTCAGGGCAGTCTTGCCATGATCAACGTGAGCTATAATCGCAATATTCCTTATTTCCATAAATTTTTAGTCGCAAACAAAATCATACTGGGTCGGGATTTTTGAGAGGCTTACGGAGCTCGACGGAGCGAGTAAGAGATGCTTTTTCAGCAGAAAAAGACAGCGTACTCTCAAAAGTCCCGATCTAGTATGATCCAGCAATATATTCTATACCAATTTTCGTTTTTTGTAAAGAAAAGACCGGTTTTCCAACCGGCTAAGTAAAATCCTAGCTTGACCTATTTGCCAATCCGTCCGAAAGAGGCACAACAACAGATTCCCATTCAATTTTTGAACAAGCGCCATATTTACAGAAAGATTTTGGTCTTTCGGTAAATATGCCATTTGGGTGACCATATGGACACTGATCACCATCAAGCCAGCATCTTCGTCTTTCGGCTTCCTGGGCCTCTAACATAATCCGCATAGGACTTATCACCTCTTCTATTATAGATTGCTGGACAACTTCGGCTAAAGTACCCTGTCGTTGTGAATCCGAGGGTCCCACAAGACAGATGAGATCTTTAACAACTTCTTTTTTAATTCCTTCTTCCACCATCTGCTTCTTCCTAGGCAAAGAACTGGCTATATACTAGCAGTTCCTGACAAAAATAAAAACCGGCTATCTGCCGGTAAGGGGCCTAACTCCGGAGCCACGGCACTCATCACAAATCTCAAAATGAGCTTCATCCTGATCCTTAAAATTAATCACTTCTCCTTTGCCCTGACATCCATGACATGGATTAAGTTCGTCTTTCATGGCGATTAATGTGTCTAACTCGCTCCGCAAGACTTTTAATTGTCTCTCAAGCTCGGATAGTCGCCTTCTACGATCATCTATCATATTATTTAACAAAAGTAACCGATCTTTTATGGTTACCATGATGGCCTTCCTGAATCCTTTCAGAGAACTGGAGCTAGTATATACCTACTGGCAGTTGGCAGCAAGAGAGTAACCAGCGGCAATGGCTTCGGCTTCAGTATTGAACCAGATTTTATTTTCTTCTTTTATTTTATTGGCACTAGCACACCAGGTAAAATGATATTTCATTGAGGTCGAGCTCTTAGAAACAACCACTCTTTTATCTAATCTATTGATGGGTGTGGCCGATATGCCAACTGTTCCCGAACCAATTGCCTGATAGATATTGGCATTCTGGGTATAAGAGATGCCATGAGATCCAAATAGGCCCGTACGACCCAAATTAAAGCTTATAATGGCTACTAAGGCGAAACAGATGCCCAGATAAATATCATATTGAAAGCGTTTGACTAGTTCCCCAATTTTTGTTAGCATATATAACTGTTAGTCTTAATTCATTATAATACATAAGATATGGCACATACAAAAGCTATAGGTTCTACACAGTTAGGTCGCGATTCACGACCGAAGTACCGTGGAGTTAAATTATACGGTGGAGAGAAGGCAAAAGCCGGAAATATTATTGTACGCCAGACAGGCAACAAGGTTATGGCTGGCAAAGGAGTTCGAGCTGGATCAGATTATACTCTATATGCAATTAAAGAAGGCGTAATTAAATTTCACGAGGTAAGAAAGAAGAATTTTGATGGTTCTCGCAGAACAGCCAAAGTAGTCAGCGTCATCTAGAACCTAAATATAATATCTTGACAAGACCTGGGATAATGCTAGCATTATCCCAGGTCTTTTAGTTTCTTTGTGGAGGCGTACTCATGATTGATTGGCTCTTTCTTTTCGTTGACCATCGATCGAAATTAGAACTGATTATCGGAGAAATTGGCATAGGAGCATGCATTTTTCTATTTGCTCTAGTTTCACCCATCTTTTCTAAAAATAAGAGACTAATCATTGAAGCAAAAAAAATAGCCTCGATTAAAAGTGGCGAGAACATAGCTCCCCTTTCTTTACAATTGAACGAGGCTAAGGCATTTTGTTTTCAATATATATTTCTTTCTATCTTTAATTTTACGTTCCTCTTGGGCTATTCGTTCATGGGTATCATAGCCTTTCGGGACATGCCATTTGTGGCGGCCACGTTCTTTATATTCTTAGCTCTTGTTTTGGGATGGTTCTATTTTAAGTTAAATATGAGACCAAAACACAAAACCGACATTTAGTCGGTTTTTTTTAATCTCAGCATTTTTAAGTGACACTACTCGGCGATAATTAATATTTTTAAGGTCGAGGTTACGTCAGGCATTAGATTTATTTTGATTTCATGCTCGCCAATTTTCTTTATTTTTTCATCCATCTCAATCATATCTTCGTTGAGTTCAATACGATTAGATGTCTTGAGAGCTTCGACAATATCTATCTTATCTATGCCATCAAAAAGGGTACCACCTTCATTGGCCTTTCTCTTAATCTCTATAGTAATAGTTTTGAGTCGTTCGGCTACAGCTTGAGCGTTTTTCTTCTCTACTTCAAGCATAACATTGGCTTTTTTCTTTAAAATCTCTATTTCTTTGAGAGCTCCAGGAGTGGCGGGCTTAGCTATCTTATTTGGAAGCAAAAAGTTTTTAGCGTAGCCATCAGCCGCATTTTTTATATCCCCTATCTGTCCGTAACCCTTGATATTTTTTAGTAATATAACTTTAACCATAGTTTCTCCATTTTACACGATTTAATACCTAAGTCAAAAGTCAAAAAAATTAACCGAGAAGTTTATAGACTAGCATTGCCGGCCAAACTATAGCCTTGAGGACACCCACCACTCCGGCCGTGAATGTCGTCGCATGCTGAATATAAAACACGACTGCGCCGATGAAGCCTAATCCATAGACTGTCCCTGATGTACCTTTATGCATATTATTTATTTAAATTTATTATTTATTATCTATATTCTAACATCTTCGCTGTAAACTCTTTTTATTAGATCTTATTATAATTCTAATGCTATGAGGCCATATTTTTTAATCTTCTCCTTGTAACTAGGATAACTATAATACATTTTCTCTAAATCTTTTTCTGATGAAAGCTCTGGCATGATTTTTTTAACTGGATATACGGCTACTAAAGATTTGATAGTTTTAAATATTTTAGTCTTCTTAACTACTTTTTCAATTTTATCTTTTCCGCACACTAAAACTAGCATATCTCCAACCTCGATGTCTTTATATCTTTTCGAAGCTGCCCTTGTCTCTACGCTTTTTATTCCCAGCTTAATGGCAAGAAAAGTTTGTCTATCTGTAGCCTTAAGCCTAAGTGTATATTTTATCACGACGAATATTTTATTCAAAAGCAAAGGTCTCTAATTTACGGTCATCCCAGTCGGCCCATCTAAGATGGCCTCTCAGATACTCAATATCGTCTTCGTTTTTACGAGTAATAATATAGAGACAAGATTTGTCGTGTTTCTTGTAACTCCAAAACCAATCTTTAACCTTTCTTTCATATTCATCGGTATAGTAGGGCTTTTCCTCCGAATATTTTTCTTCGAGATATTCTCTATCACAAAAACTTTCAGTCTCGTCGAATATATAAATGTCAGCCTCTTGATTCGTAATACTTGGACCATCTTTAAAATAGACTACTTTCTTTTCATTTTTCTCCAGTTCCGGAATTAGTTCTTCTTTTACAAAACGAGTTTTGCCCGAATCACTTATGCCAACTAAAACCAAATTCTCTCCTTGCAATAATCCTTGGGTTAGTTTTTGTAATATATCCATATATTAAATTTATTCTTTTCTTTCACTTATTTCAATCATTGTAATAAAAAGCGGGACGAAACGTCCCGCGGGCAATTACTAGCTTCCCTTGGTCAGAGAATCTAATCTTGCCTTAGCTCTTTCTGCTAACTCGCGCACTTTTCTAATCGCTTCAAGTTTTTTTGCTGTTTTTGCCCGTATCTCACATTCAAGTAGGAACAAGCCTGCAGCAGAACCTGCATAGATAGCTTCTTCCAGAGACTCTACTGGGCGATCTTTCCTGATAGGATGATGAAAAGTCGTAAGAGTACTTCTCATTGCTATAGTTCTTAATTTATCCAGATTGGGTTGGCCTAAATCTTCACCATAATGATGAATGCGTTTCAGCTCGTCAAAATAATTTAAAACTTCAATTGTCCAAGGCTTAGATGTTACGATATTACTCCTAATTGTGACTAAATTATCGCCGCCAAAACTACCTCCTTCATAATGACCAGTCTCTAAACCCCAGATATTATCAATAAGGTTCATGAGAAACGATCGGGCAATTGACTCCGAATGTTTTAGTTGAAGAGTTTCCGATGTCAGCCTTCTTTTGGGTAAATTTGGAATTTTATATCGATCAAAAGTAAGTCTAAAGAAGTGGTTTATGGCAAGAAATAGATTAGTATTGCGAATAATCCTACCAAAGAATCGTGGGTTTGGAAGATTGTCATGGCTTTCTTCATCGGGCACGCCTAATTTAAAAAATTCTTGGCACAGTACAGTAAATGCCTTCTGGGCAACTTTTTGAAGAATATCCGCATTGGCGACGTATCTGATGTTACCATACTTATCGTTACCAGCATATTTTTGCCTAATATCACCTCTTATTTCGAGCAATTCGGTATCAGCCCAGCCCTCGGCAACCCTAAGAAGAAAAATTGTGCGATCATCTTCGGTATATTCCGACTCATTCCCCGAGGAGTCAAAATCCACGTTTTTTAACTCATGCAGTAAACCCAGCATATCACCAAGATGAGTGGCTTTTTGCCAGATTTTAAGCCATTCATTAAAATTTCTCCTAGCTGTTATATTCCTTTGTGAAAGATCTGCCAACGTTTCTACATTTAGTTTCGACGGTCGGTCATCGTTCATCTGACACTTCCTTTGTTATGCCTCGTTCTGTGACGAGACAATAAGATAATATACTCATTAATGAGTGTGTCAATATTGGGATAATAAAAATACGAATAAGACTTTTGAGAGGCTTTCGCAGGACGACTGGTCTCTAAGCGAAGTTTCTTAGTCGGTGCTTTAGCCCGACTAGAATCGCTTTCGAGAACGAGGAAATCTTTAGTAAAAGATATTCCGTACTCTCAAAAGTCTTATTCGTATTTTTTAACTACTTCAATAATTCCACAGCCTTATCCAGTTGAGGATCTTTGCCTTGTTTGCCAATTTCAATAACTTCCAGGGCCTTAGCGTCTTTCGGCAATTCAACTTTTATATCCGCCTCAATGCCCTTTTTAGATATTGAGATACCATTAGGCGTAAGCCACTTGGCAATAGTTACCTTGAGGGCAGATCCATCGGCAAAATTTTCTAATTCTTGAACTGAGCCTTTTCCAAACGATTTCTCGCCAACTAATTTTATACCTCTATTGTCGTGCAATGCACCAGCCAATATTTCCGACGCTGATGCCGAACCGCCGTTAATCAACATAACTATGGGCATCTTAAGTAAGGCATTACCATCGGCACGATAAACATCACTTTGACCATTGCCATAATCTTCTATAACTACAACCTGACCTTTGGTCAAAAACCAACCAGCAATATTTATAGCTGAATTCAATAGTCCTCCTGGGTTATTTCTTAAATCAAGAATCATCTTGTCTGCTTTGTTATTTAGGATATCTTGAGCTGCTTTCTTAAATTCGCCGTCAACTATTTGATTAAATGAATAAATTCGAAGATATGCAATTTTTTTACCACTTTGTTCAATGTAGCTTAAGTCTACGGTCGGGATTTTAATTGCAGCTCTGATTAAGGACACATCTCTTGCTTCTCCATTTAAGCCTAGGATATTCAAGGTAACGGTTGTCCCGATCTTGCCCCTAATTAATGTTACGGCCTCGTCGGTTGATAAATCTTGAGTATCTTTATTATCAATTTTTAAGATTTTTTCATTGGTTACGATCCCTGCTTTTGCGGCAGGAGTATCCTTTAAGGGAGCGACCACGGTTAAAATATTATCTTTCTTGCCAATCTCTATGCCTACACCGCCAAACGAACCAGATATTTCTTCCTGGAATTTGTTATTTTCTTGGGGCTCAAAATAGGTTGTATAGGGATCCCCTGCACTGCTAACCATACCACCAATCGCACCATAGAGTAATTTTTCGGCGTCTAACGATGATTTATCTACATATTTTTGATTGAGTTTATCCCATACTTGCCAAAAGAGATCAAAATTAACGTCTTTGTAGGTAACACCTTGATTGTTGTTAATTAATCGCTTTATCGGTTCACTTGGTTTGTACTGGCCAATAAAATATCCGGCTACCAGACCAAGGACTAGTAGTAAAATGGGTAAATAAAATTTCTTTATCTTTTTTTCTGCTATATTATTTTGTGTTTCTAATTCCATATTTTCTTAAATATTTAATTGCATCTTTAAGATGCCAACGCGAATATTTTTTTAATAATATATCAAAGATACCAAAAGATCCTTTTGAATATCTCTGATGATAATGGTACATCTTAGAATTTGGATTGTATATAATCTTATATCCATTTTCCCAGAACCTACGCGCCCAGTCAACGTCACTCATGTACATAAAAAATCTCTCATCTAATAAACCAACTTTTTCCAAAATGGATTTCTTTATCATATAGGCTGAACCCATAAGCCAATCTGTTTCGTAAATTAAATTGTGGTCCTTGTCTTTCATTAAGTATAGGTTCAGCTTTCTTTGAGCAAATTTAAACTTACCCAAAAAACTTCTGCGATATATGATCGTTGGAATATCATAAAATCTAAAGCTAGAATCCTGGATGGAACCGTCAAAATTAAGAAGGCATGGACCAACCATGCCGATATTTTCTTCTTGACTTAAGTAGTCTGATAAAATTTCGATCGACCCGGCCAAGGGTACTATGTCTGGATTTAGGATTAAGACCTGGTCACCGGATGATATTTTAAGGCCTTCGTTAACTCCACGTGTGTAACCTATGTTATCTTGAAACGGCAAATATTTAACACCATCAAACTCCTCTACGACAACGTTTCGTGTTTCAATTGAAGAAGACACATCAACGACAATCATCTCGACTTCAGTCTTGGCTAATAAAGACTTAGATACCGAGTTTAGGCAGAGTCTTAGGAGCGCAGGATTCTTGTAATTGACGATTACTATTGAGAGCTTCATTTGAGTATATTTTGAAACATATCTTGAATTTCTTTGAAGGATTCATTTTTTGGCAATAGAACGTAAATGCTATCAATATATGTCTGGTAGACTAAATTATCAGTTGAAATAATATAATGCTTTGGCTGAGAATTTTTCAGTTCCTGAAAAAGCTGAATCATCTCCTGAAGATTAAACAAATTTATATCAGTAGTTACGTCTTTTCTAATAAGATTAATTAAAGATAAAGCCTTGATCGGATCAGTGGCAATATTAATATCCAAAGCCTTGATTTTAATAGCTTCAATGATTTGCTGTTGTCGACGTGAGCGGTCAAAATCACTCGTTGAATAGCGCGATCGAGCATAATATAATGCTGTTTCTCCGTCTAAATGATTCGGCCCGGCCGGAAGATTAAACTCGCTACCCCACTGAGATTTCTCCGTAAATGGCCTATCTAAAACAATATCAATCCCGTCTAACTCGTCTATTATTTTTTTAAATGATGAGAAATCAAAAACAATTGCTTTATCAATATGAATTCCAGTGACTATCGAATATACCCTTTTAGAAAATTCTATACCTTCTTTTCTGGCATAACCGTACTCGTAAACAGCATTTATTTTATCTGTTTTACTTTTATTGAATTTAACATACAGATCGCGCGGAATAGAGACAATCGATGATTTTTTAGTCGTTTTATCAAAACTAAAAACTAAAATAGTATCAGTTAACATGCCTCCTTGAGCTGAATCCGGATCGTCCATACCACGCATGCCCATAACTAGTATATTTAATCGATTTGGATCAGGTGTCGGCGTTGGATCCGTTTTTTCAGATGCTAGTGACAATATACCAGTGATTTTATTCCAAAAAGGCTGATTATTATCACTAGTAATCGTAAATTCATTATAGGCTAGGCCAAGTTTAAGACCGCCCACGCCTAACGCAATAACAAAAACAACCAAAAAAAATAGCTTGAGCAAACTCTTTTTATCCTTTTTTGTATCCCCGCTTGGATCTAGAAAATTGATTTCTCTGTACATATTTTAATTAAACCAAGTCCTTATTCTTTCAGGAGAAGTTTTGGCTAGTCTCATGACCTGTTTTCTTTTTTTTAATATTTTCGGCAATTTACCCAACATCATCGGTATCTCTATCAACACTTTTGGCTCAAACAAAAAAAGATAAGCTAGCATTAACAGCTCTCTTCTTACAATATATACCATATCCTTCAATATGTTAATTGCATAATCATTCTTGATTATGGCCCAGCGGATATTGCGAAACTCTAGACGCCTTTTAGCTATTGGAATTTGACGACGGATATTGCAGAATTCTGAAAATCCACCAGATAAAGATTTAGTGGTTTTCCTGTCATGCCAAGCAATGGCATCAGGTACGAAGATTTGTTTCCAACCAAACATATTCATTCGCCACGCAATATCAAAATCTTCAGCGTACCAGAAAAAATCATGATCGAATATCTCATTATTTATACGAAGACTTTCAAATGCTTCTTTTTTAAAAACAGGCACTGCGCCTTCCACTCCAAATATTTCCTTTTGCTGGTCATATTGATGGTTATCTTCTTCGCCATGACCAATGTTTATGACACGCCTTGATTTGAATATTTTAAATCCACACGTATCGATTATTTTAGTTGTCTGAACTCTGGTATTGTCTAAATCAAATCTATAAATTTTAGCCTGAACAGCACCGACTGACTCATCTTCATTCAAGGCTTGCACGGAATAAAGTAAGAAGTTTTTATCTAATATTACATCGACAGACAAGACGACAATATATCGTCCGCTAGAATGTCTCAAAAGTTCTTCTTGCCCAGCCCACATACCGATATTTTTGATATTAGCTGTAAAATTATAACCCAAGAAATCCTTAAAATTTTCTTTCTGGCTTCTGATTATTGATAACGAATTGTCGTTAGAATTGTTATCCCAAACATTTATCTCAATCTGATCGTGCGGATAATTGAGATTTTTAATGGAATCTAAACAATGGCCTAGATATTCTTGACCATTAAAAACCACCAGATTTATTGAGACTTTACTTGACATAGTATTCTAAAGATTATATCTTATTTTCAGTTGTTTTTCAATGAGGTTCGGTTGTGGCATCTCGTCAGCACGAAATCAAGGCAAAAATTGTGAAGTTCTTAAGAACTGTTCGATTTGCTAACTTGGTAGCAATCGAAGATTTATTTGTATTAGACAGTTTTGGCGTATCTACCCATGAAAAAGTGGAGGCACTAAATAATCTTGTCGCCGAAGACAATATTATGCTCCGGTCAGAGGCACCATTCACGTCAATGATGGAGGGTTTGGACGTTTATCTTGAACTTACGCCCAAGGGTAAGACAACTGAGATATATGCTGAGTAGTCTTGTCTTCTTTCCCGGACTTAATCCGGGTTTTTTAATAATAGAGAAATCGAGATAACAAACATAAGAAAAGCACGCTCATCGAATATAGAAACATCTGTCATTAGATAACCAAAAACCCAGGGAATAAATATTAAAGCAGTACCATAATATGTAGCAAATATTGCATCGCCCTCTTTTATAAATTTTTTATAAATTCGTCTAAAAGATTCAATTAGAAATATTAGGGAAACGATCAGGGCAAGAAGGCCCATCTCAGAGGCTATATGTAGGTATAGGTTATGGGCCGAAGATCCGGCTTTAGATAATCCGAGATCCTGAGATAACACAACTGGATAATTACCGATACCCACGCCCAGTAATGGGTGTTTTTTTATAGATACTAAGGTTTTTTTCCATATCTCTATTCTTTGGGCATTAGACGTTTCTCCGAAATCTATTACCGACCTAATTCTATTGCCAAACATGCCCCAATCCCCTTTTGATAGTAGAAATTGTGGCGAAATAAATACAGGATAAGCTACTGCAAACATCATAAAGAATAAAATTATATAACTAGAAATAAATCCGAAATATTTTATTTTGAGTTCCTTGGTCTTTTTCATGTAACCCAAGATCAGAAGAGACAAAATTACCACTCCAACGCTAGCTGCCCAAAAACCACGAGTACCAGTTAAAATTACGGCCAAGAAAATAATAGGTACCCAGACGATAAAAAGCTTGGTTCTGGTTTTAATCAATTTTCTGAACGAATCTGCCAAATTCATACTTCGCATAGCTAAGGCAAAAATAGTTGGCAGTCCCAATAACAGAAAGATGGGGAAGGAGTGTGAGTCGGGAAATAGAGAAAACATTCTTAAGGATAGCTGGTCACCATAATACGCAAACCAAGTATTACCCAATTGAACGGCGATTTGGCACCACTGCTGGCCGAATTGATTGCATTGAATATTCTCGCCCCACAAACGCATAAATTGGTATATGTCTATCAAATAGGTCGATAGAAGTTGAGCAAAGCCAACAACGGTTACTATAATAACTGGCATAGTTAGATATCTAATTAACTTCTTGATGTATTCTTTATTTTTAATTAGTTGCGATACCGGGAATCCAATCAAAGAAAGGTTTATGAAATAAATAATTCTTTTTAAGGCTAATATCTTGTCTCCTGCCACACCAACAGAAGCAATTGCCAATAAAAGTATCAATATTAACGATGAAGAAATGGCATTTTTCCACAAAAACAACGACAAAGGCTGCCATTGCGCAATGGCAGCCTTTGTATTTTTGGGCTGGATGATGTAGGGATAGAGCCACTTTAGAAAAAGGATGATTGAGAATATGCGCCAAGAGTTAAAATTATCAAAAGTTGCCGTAATCGGGATAGCTAAAAACAATGGGATAGATGCCGCAAAGAACAGCACTCCTTCTTCAAGAGGGACCCATATTAAGTATATTGATAGGGCAATTACAAAATAAGGAACAACACTACGGGGTAAAATACCCAAAATAACCAAAAAGAAAATAACAATCTCAAGCGCTAGAATGACCTTCAGTCTTTTATTATTTAACATTTTCAAAAAAGTTTTTAGTAAAATTATGCCAACTTAATTTAGGAATAATTTCTATGTAGTCTTTGGTGAATTTTTCTCGTAGATATTCATTGCTCAATCCATTATGCATAGCTTCGGCGATATCATTAACTGAACCACTCTTGGCGAAAAAGGCTGAATCACCAAATAGTTCATGATTCAATTCGTTGTCCATTACTATTACTGGCACACCTATGGAAGCCGCCTCCACTGGTGGCAATCCAAACGCCTCGTGATCCGAAACATAAACGGTTAAGAGAGCCCCTCGATAGAGCTTGCACATTTCCTCATCGTTTTGAATATAATCATAATGAATAATTTTTTCTTTACCTAATCTGTCATTTACAGTTTTTACTAAATTATCTATCGTAGGATTTTTATATTTATCTTTGCCTACCATTATAAAACTTGGCTCGGGATGTTCTTTCGCAATTATTTCAAATGCCAAGATAGATTCTTTAGCGTGTCTGCGCGGAAACATTTGGCCCACATACAGAATATACCTATTGCTACTCGATTTATCTGGACCATCCCCCGTTCGCTGATTGCTTAATCTACCGCCAAGTCTGGAAACAAAAATTTTATCTAGTGAAATATTGTATAATTTTGCCACTTCTTTTTTTGATGCTTCCGATATCGCAAGTATTTTATAAGCAAACTTGGCTGCCCAATTAGTAAATAATCCATAGGCAAGCCTATATTTAAAAGGCAAGAATCCCTTTTTGTATTCATAATACGCATCATTTGTGAGAGTAACGATTGCTTTTCTGTAATATAGAGGTGGCATCATATAGGCCGGAAAGAACATGAAATCTAGATTATCCCTTAGAGCTCTTAGTGGCATTAGAATGTGATAAAAGATATTAAAAGATTTTAAAAATTTCCAGCCAACAACTCTTTTTATAAAAATGGGATTCCTTAAAACCTCATCATCCGGAATAAACTGATTAAAGTAGAGATATAGCTTGTATTCTTTTTGCCATTCTAAATTCTTTTCATATTCTTTCAACAAATTTAAAACCATCTGGCCAATCCCCCATCTTGACTTATTATCTTCTAAATTTTCACACTCAATCCCTAGTTTGGTCATAATGTTTGATACAGGTACGCTATTAGTAGAATGGCGACGGGCAGAATATAGTCAAGGAAAATTTTTAGTTTTTTGTAATTTGGATGAAAGCCAGCTTTCTCAAGCATATATGCCCAATAACTATAGCTCTCTGCTCTATTTTTAAATTGTACTTTTGTCAGAACACAACCCCCAAAAACTAATAATTGAAGTTGGTATAGGATTACGAGTAGTAATATTATTTTATAATTTAAGAAAAAGGGTGAGCTTAGGGCAAGAATTATTATAATAAGATGCACAATAGAAATTAATATCATTTTTGTATTTTATAACTTGATATGTTAGTCTATGCCCAGTTCTTAAATAGACGAGAATTAGTCATGCCGAACCCGAAGCTGTTGAGGGGAAAAAGGTTTGAGATACATAATCACGCAGGTAATTATTATCCACTTCCATGCCCAGGATGCAATACCGTTCTTCAGCGTGATAATGTCTCGTTTGCATCTTGTATAGAAGAGGGCTTGGCTGAATTCGTTGGCGATACCCTAGTGCAAGAACTGCATATTCCAATCTGCCCTTTTGGTCATGTTGGCACTAACTAACCCAAGGCCCGAAGGCCTTTTTTAATTTTGTATCTTGCCCATTTTGTTTCTATAAAAATCTAGTACGCCATTCAAAATCGATTTCGAATATTCTAAATCTTTTCGGATCACTATTTTGAATGATTGTTTTAAGATAATCTGCCAACTCCATGGCCACAATAATATTTTAATCCACCAGGGCCCAAGCTTGCGATTAAAGTAAAGCGCGTTTCGATAGTGGTATCGAAATAATGATGGTGATCCTAACTTCTTTGTACTGACGGAAACCAAATGACGGACTTTTATCTCTTTTGCTATCGAAATAGGCAATTTAGCCCTAGTCGCACGTATTGAGAAATCAGCATCTTCAAAATATAGAAAATAGCTCTCGTCTAAAAATCCAATCTCATCAAATACTGATCTGTGTATAGCAACGCCACCGCCTATAACATAATATCTGGCTAGTTTTTTGGGAACCTCATGAGTGTGATTCAGGGTAGGTTTTAGCCAGCCTATTTTGCCACAGAAGGCTATCCTAAGACCCTCATCCATGGGTATGCCGATAAGACCCTCCTTACCTTTCAAAACAGCCCTCAAATCAACGATAAAGCGACTGTCGGGTAAAGTATCGTTATTTAATAAAACCACCCATTCTGAGCCATTTTCAAGGGCTTTTTTGATACCAATATTGCATCCACCTGAAAAACCGCTATTTTCGCCATTTTTGAGCACGTTCAGGCCCGGAATATACGCTTTCTCTAGCCATGCATTTAGGGCGTCTAGGTCAGCTTTACTAGATCCATTATCCACCAAAATAACATCGAATAACTTTTCGGTTTGTTCCTTAAGAGCACTAAGAAAATCTATTGTTTCCCCTGACGCATTATAATTAATCGTAACAATACTAATCTTGCCGTTCATAGTAATTAAATTTTAGCACAAACGTTTTATTTCTTCTAAGATCTCCTTCTTGAATCTTTCGAAACTAAATCTCTCGGCCGTAGCTATAATCTTTCTGGAATCATAGTCCGCGTAATTTTTTTCTAGTCTTCTGACTCCATCTGCGATTGCCTCTGGAATAGGATCATTAAAGAATTCTCCAGACTCTCCTTCTTTGACTATCTCCAATGCTCCGCCCTTACGTAATGCCAGTACTGGCTTTCCAAAAGTCATGGCCTCTATTGGTGTTAAGCCAAAGTCTTCATCCTGGGCCATTATAAAGGCTCGACAATTCTTATAGTAAGATGGCAGAACGACATCTTCTACGAAGCCAAGGATAACTATATTCTCATCAGCCATCTTAGAAAGATTCGAATATTCTGGGCCGTCTCCTATGATAAGCAGTTTGTATTTTAATTTATTAAAAGCATCAATAGCTACATCGATATTTTTATATTTATAAAGACGAGAGACGATTAGATAATAGTCGCTGAATTGAGTGTCGATATTTCCAACATTTACAATATCTACCGGCGGATAAATAATATCCGCATCTTGTCGATAATATTTACGAATACGCTGCCTAATATTTTCAGATATAGCGATAAATTTATCAACTCGCGTGATAGTCGAACGATCCCATAGACGTAATAGATTTTTGTAAATATTGACTAAGATGCCCTGCCCATGCAACGAACTGTTTAAATCCCACAAGAAACGAGTCGGACTATAGCAATAACAGATGTGCTTAGTTCTAGGCTTTAGGACGATACCTTTTGAAAAAATTACTGATGAGGAGATGACTAAATCAAAGTCAGAGAAATCTAAGGATTCAATAGCCGTTGGAAATATAAACGAAATCCATGGATATATTCTTTGGACTAGAGGAATTCTCTGGCAGAAAGATGCCCTAATCGTAGCCGTTTTTAGGTATTTTGAGGTAAAATCTTTTCGATAAAAGAGAGTGTAGATTGGCGCCTCTGGAAAAATTTTATGTAAAGCAATGAGCACACGCTCGGCGCCTCCGAGATTTAGTAGCCAGTCATGTACGATTGCTATTTTCATTGCCAATACTTTACCACAAATTCAACCAATTGACTCAAAGTGGTTCTATTTATGGTTAGTATTGCCCGCCGTAACTGCATTGCTTGGCTATCCCGAACAATGGATCGCCGAATACGGCATTGGAGCATGAGGTGCCGTTACTTAAAGTTCTATAGAAATAACTGCCATTCGCGCCATAGCGTACAGTTTGAGTTCCATAAAAGGAACAGTATTGATTTTCACTCGAGCAATAGGTCCAGTTATTTTGAGCCCCCAATATGCTTCCGCCATTTACTGTAACCGAGAGGGCGGAACAATTATTAGATACCGAGCAGACTACCACGGAATTGATACTATTGTTTGATAGTGAGGTCAGGGTAAGCGTGCTTCCATTTAAACTCGTTCGCAAACTATTGGTATTGGAATTGTAGGCAACCGTATAATAACTCGCAGCTCCTCCATAAACTGAAACATTTATGCTCTGACCCGAAGATAGATTTATATTTTGTTGACTGAAAGTTATGGGCGTCTGTGTTACAATTGGCTGATAGTTGTTGCCGTAGGTTACCGTTACATAAAGAGTCGCGCATTGACCACCCGTCTGACAAATAGAAATATTATCACTGCCGTAACTATTACCGTATAAATTCAAAGTATTACCGCTAAGATTAGCTGTTACGATGCCTGAATTAGTATGGCTAGAAATATAATAGCCACCATTACCAGAGATTGTTACCACGGCGCTTCCACCAGACATTAACGAAATACTCCCCTGGCTTAGTGCCACCTGATTATTGTAATAGTTGTTTGATCCATTGGTTACGGATATATATATTGTGGCACAAGATCCTCCGCCATAATTACATACTCGCAAGCTGTCTGACCCGATCCCCTGGCCGGCAATCGTAAGAGTATTACCGCTAATAGCCGCTAAGTAAATATTCTGCGAGTTAGGATACATACTATAAGAAGAATAACCGCCATAAATTGAGACGTTCACGGTCTGTCCGACCGTTAGGTTAACACTTGTTTGGCTAAGAGATAGATTACCAGTGTTGTAATTATTATTGTAGCCGTTATTATAACCTCCATTGTACGGCCAAGTGACAGTATTAGATTGTTGCCCATTGATCATCACGTAGGCTTGACTACCCAATGTCGCACCATAATAAGAAGTATTCAGGCTTGTACTTAAATAACCGCCGGAATTTGTCGTGCCAATGCTTTGAGACTGAGATCCGTAACTTGATTTTTGGTAGTACAGATAGACGCTAGAATAAGCATCTCCATAAACTGTTAGCTGAACGACGTCACTTGATCCAGATGAAGACATACTCAGACTTGGGGTTGAAGCCATAGAAATTGCCGGAATCCCTAAGACCATAGAAAGAGTGATGATCGCCATGAGACATAAAGAGAGTGTGTATTTCATTGATTTTATATTAAACTTTACGCCCTTATTATACCCCTAATCCAGACAAAGACAAGGGGCTATTACTATCTTTTAGCTATGACATTTTTCTTATAAGCATCTAGGTTTTCCAGTACTACTCCAGTTCCTCTAGCTACACAGAACAATGGATCTTCGGCAATTGACGCTGGCACGCCCGTAACCCTAGTGAAATGTGGGGCAATATTCTTTAATAGAGCTCCGCCACCAGAAATAAGAATACCCCTATCCATAATATCCGAGCATAACTCTGGAGGAGTGACTTCTAGGACACTTTTAATAATTCTAACAATCTCTGATAGCCGTTCATTCATTGCTTCCGTAATCTCATTAGAAAGTATTTCTATGGTTTTTGGATAGCCAGTCGATAGGTCTCTTCCTTTGACATTAATCTTCTCTTCCACGGATTGCTTTACGGCACTGCCTATATTCATTTTGATTAATTCTGCAGTTCTCTCGCCAATGGCTAGACCGTGTTTTTTCTTTAAATGCTCTACAATCGACTGATCGAGCTTATTTCCTGCCACCCTAACCGAAGAACAGCTAACAATACCACCAAGAGATATCACCGCCAGTTCAGTTGTGCCTCCGCCAATATTTAAAATCATATTTCCGGATGGATTATTGATTGGTATCTTAGCGCCGATAGCGGCCAGTACGGGCTCCTTAACTAAATAGACAGACTTCGCTCCGGCATTTAGGGCCGATTCTATAACCGCTCTTTTCTCGGTTGATGTGATGCCGGCAGGCACAGAAATCAAAACCTCTGGCTTCATAAAACTCATAAAACCTTCGGCTTTCTTTATGAAATATTTCAGCATAGCTGTTGTTATCCTATAATCGGCGATGGCACCATCTATTAATGGCTTAGAGACAACAATACTATCTGGCGTACGGCCAATCATTTCCTTAGCTAAATTACCCACGGCAATAACTCGGTTATCTAAGACCGAGACTGCGACAACAGAAGGCTCATTAATAACTATGCCTTTCTTTGGCACAAAAACCACAGTATTGGTAGTTCCTAAATCAATTCCGACTTTTTTCATGGCAAAATTTGCGTTTCAATTATACAAGTATAATATACACAATACAAACTCAGCCTGATTGACGCCTGTGGAAAGATGATGCCAATTGAAAAAATACATAATCTGTATTATGATTTAGTCAATGACTAAGACTAAGAAACGCTTCCTTTTCTATGGTTTTTTAATTATATTTTTGCTCGGAACCTACGTTACTATCCTCTATGCCGAAGGGTACAAATATGACTTTACTAGGTCGGTTTTTGTTAAAACTGGGGCCATGAGTCTAAAAACTAACATTGACGCAGATGTCTATATCAACGACAAATATGCCGGACCAACGTCATTTTTTGGAAGCACATTTCGTAAAGATGGTCTATTGCCAGGAACGTATACTGTCAAAATAGAAAAGGTCGGCTTTAGTGGCTGGTCTAAGAAGATTACCATATCGGAAGGATTTGTTTCGGATTTTTCTCACATTTTGCTCTTGCCGAACGATGGGCCAGATAATGAAGCTCTTAAACTTGAAATCGCTCAAAATAATAATATTTTCGTAAATGAAATGCACCTTATTACCAATACTAATAACCAAAAAAAGATATTAAGAATCCCCGATCTGCCCGGTTACTACTTCAAGGAAGGATCATTATTAAAAATTATAGCTAGCTCTGATGAAATTCATATTATAACTATCGCAAATAATGTGGTCGGATATTCTTTATCATCTGACAAAGATAAAATCGTCTGGTGGAATAATAACGAATTATATATTTATTGGATAAAGAATACCTCCTATTATAATGAATTAGTTGGTACAAGTGAACTTTTATCACGATATTCTAGTGTTATTAAGAGTGCCGGATGGTTTAGAGACTCTGATCATATTCTTGTTAATGTTGGATCTAATAAAATAGTCGAAATAGATACTCGAGGAGGAGTCAATAGTATTACACCTTAGATCAAAGACATTATAAAAGAGGAGTCGCAGTGGCGACTCCTCTTTTATAATTAATGCCTAAAAGTCTTATCGTTTACTCCATTGTGGAGATTTGCGAGCCTTCTTTAGGCCATACTTTCTTCTCTCTTTGGCTCGAGGGTCACGAGTAAGAAAGCCTGCTTTTTTTAATTTTTTCTTAAAATTTAAATCAAAATCAGTTAAAGCCCTGGCGATACCATGTCTGACCGCTCCAGCCTGTCCGGCTATACCGCCACCATTGACCACTGCCGTTACCTTAAAACGGGTCAGAGACTTTAATTTTCTAAGCGGTGATTCAACGACTAACTGAAGATTTTTATCCTCGAAATATTTAGTATAATCCTTGCCATTAATCGTAATCAGGGCATGCTCCTCTGTTATAGTATCTGTTGATTTTTTGGTATAAATTCTTATTCTGGCAATCGCAACTTTTCTCCTGCCTATGGATTGATAGAATTTTTCTTTCCCATTCTCTGGCATCTCTTCATCTATTGAAACGGCATCTTTATCAATATCGATAATATCCTTAGATGGTGCACCAAAAAGCTCTACTTCAATTTTAGGTTTTTTTACTTCTTTTTCCACTGTCATAGTTTCTTTTTTTGTTTCTTTCTTGGCTATCTTAGGCATATTAGTTGATTTTTAGATGTCTGATAATTTTATCTCGACTTTTATTTTTAGGAAGCATCCTGTAAACGCAGTATCTGACCACTTCTTTTGGTTCTTTTTCCCATAATTCTGACAACTTGCGTGTTTTTAATCCACCATGATAGCCGGAATAATGATAAAATACCTTTTTAGCATATTTTTGTCCGGTAAATTTTATCTTATCAATATTACTAATCGTTACCTCTACCTGGGGCAATATTCTGGGATTAAAAGATGGCAAGTGTTTGCCGCGCAAATAATGAGTCGCTTGACTTGCTACTCTGCCCATTGACATATTCTCTGCGTTTATCTCATGTTTAATCATATTATTTGGCGCTATTTTCTATTAATTCAACGAATACCATACTTGCGGCATCACTTTTACGCTGGCCGAGTCTAATCAATCTAACGCAACCGCCTTTTAGAGATAATTTTGGCATAATTGCGGTTAGTTGTTTGATCGCCTTATCCCCCAATATCTTGGCCAGCTCTCTCTTAGATGAGATTGTTTCTTTTTTCGCCTGCCTTGTTAGCTTACTCATAAACTTAACTAGCGCCTTACCCTTAGCTTCAGTTGTCTTAATTCGGCCATGTTCAATTAGGGCTGTTGCAAGAGCTTTGTGCATTGCATTACGTCGATCCATCGTCCTTCCAAATTTTGGGATATTACCTCTTTTCATTAAATTTATTTTGTCTTTTTCTTGGCCTTAGATTCCTTTTTTGGCTGTATTTTTTCAACAGGAATTTCGGAAATTATCTTAAAATGATCGTTTAATATATTGGCGGCTTTTACCATAGCTTCTTCTGGCTGAATTGAGCCATCCGTTTCTACGGTTAAGGTAATCTTGTTAAAATCAATCCTATCGCCAACACGAATATTCTCAACGGCAAAATTTACTAGTTGTACCGGAGAAAAAATCGCGTCAATAGCAATAACCCCGATCGCTAATTTTTCCTTTTTTCTTAATTCAACTGGCGCATAGCCTATTCCCTTTTCGACATCGAATTCAATACTCAGTTCCGCCTTTTTATTGGTTAAAGTTGCAATATGCTGATCCGTATTTATTAATTCAATATCAGCATTAAGTTTAATATCGGCACCGCTTGCCTCTTTTTCACCCTTAACATCTAATGTGACCTTTACCAGCTCATCGGAAAAAAGTTTAAATCTAAGCTTTTTGACATTCAGAATAATCTCGATCACATCTTCCAAAACTCCTTCAATTGATGAAAATTCATGATCAATGCTCTTAATTTTAATGGAGGTTACGGCTGCACCTTCCATTGAAGATAGTAAAACACGCCTTAAAGGGTTGGCTATAGTAGCACCATAGCCTGGCATTAATGGTGATATCTCAAACACAGCCGTGTTGCCGTCTTTAGATAATACTTTAATTTGTTCCGGTAGTGTAATCATTTTTTTATGCTCACATGCAGATTAATAATCTCTGCATATGCGCAATTAATTAACGTGAATAATATTCAATAATTGCTTGAAGATCATCAATCTTTAATCCGCTTGCTTCAAGTGTTGGTGCACTTTTTACTTTTATCTCAATTTTATCTTTATTTACTTCCAACCAATCTGGTGCATCTACTTTTGCAAACCATTGTGGCATTAAATTAGAGAAATAAACCGACTTTTTACTACCTTCTCTTAGTGAAATTACTTCATTCCTCTTTACCTGATACGATGGAATATTTACCTTTTTGCCATTGACCAGAATATGACCATGTCCTACGACCTGTCTTGCCTGATCGCGAGACTGTGCAAAACCACCCCTGAAAACAACGTTATCAAGCCTGCCTTCGAGTCCTTCAACAACTCCAACGTAGGAATCTGTCTTAGAGATAACAGCTTTCTTTATGTATGCCTTGAACTGCTTTTCTAATAGTCTATAGATAGCTCTGACTTTTTGTTTTGAAATTAATTGCTGTCCAAACTCGGATTTCTTCATTGCTCGACGAGTATGAACTCCTGGCGGATAGGGCCTTTTCGTCATACCAGCCTTTGGGGAATAAGAACGCTCACCCTTTAAAAAGAGATGCTCGCCTACTCTTCTTTCTATTTTTTCGCGTGGTCCTCTGTAGCGTGCCATAATAATTATTTACACTATTAAACTCTGCGTGGTTTCTTATTTCTAACGCCATTATGAGCGATCGGAGTTTTGTCTTGAATTGAAAGAATATTTAAACCAGTGCCGGCCAAACCACGAATAGCAGATTCTCTACCAGGTCCAACTCCCTTGATTATGATTCTTACGTTGGCCAGATTGTATTTTTTAGCTTTTTCAAAAACATCTTTAGCAACCATATTAGCGGCATACGGTGTTGATTTTTTACTTCCTTTAAATCCCATAGATCCAGCTGATGACCAGGCAATAACTCCTCCATTAGAATCAGTGATGCAAATAGTTGTATTGTTATAGGAGATACTAACAAAGGCGATGCCATTGATAACCTGCTTTTTCGCACTTTTTTTATTAGCCGAAACCACAACTTCTGATGCTGGTGTCTCTGTCTCGTCTGTCTTTGTAATTATCTTTTTTTTACCCATTTGTTTTTTATCTAATAAAACAGCTGTCTAAGCTTGCATATTGATTCTATGTCTTCTCAGATGATGGTTTTCGGCCAGATCCCATTGTTTTTCTAACATTACCGCGTACAGTTCTGGAATTAGTCTTGCTTCTACCCTTCAATGGTAATCTTCTGGCATGACGATAGCCCCTCCAGGATCCAATTTCCTTTAATCTTTTAATATTCGTGGAGATATCTTTTCTTAAATCTCCCTCTACTCGGTAATTCTGTTCGATAATCTTTTGAACCTTATTAAGCTCTTCCGTTGTTAAATCTTTAGCCAGTTTATTCTCGTCGATTTTTGCTGATCTTAATATTACTCTACTGGCACTAAAACCAATCCCATATATATAAGGAAGGGAGTAGAGTATTTTTTTATTATCGGGAATAACGATACCAAGTAATCGTGCCATATAATAAGTTAACCTTGTCTTTGCTTGTGTTTGGGTGTTTTGCAAACACAAAAAAGACGTCCCTTT
>Ga0209212_1001839_pt1 | contig 32446 bp, 29 predicted proteins | sample RifGroC2_FD_183996 | JGI IMG/M metagenome (GOLD analysis project Ga0209212, IMG submission 183996) | Groundwater microbial communities from Rifle, Colorado, USA - Groundwater C2 (SPAdes) (version 2) | ecosystem: Environmental > Aquatic > Deep subsurface > Groundwater | place: Rifle, Colorado...
CCCCCGCCACGCCTCGACCCACGCGGCGGGACTGGTGGTGGCTCCCAGGCAGATGGAGGAGTTCTGCCCGGTCTACAAGGACCAGAAGAGCGGCTCGCTCACCACGCAGTACTCCATGAAGTACGTGGAGAAGATCGGCCTGGTGAAGTTCGACTTCCTGGGGCTCAAGAACCTCACCGTCATCGACAACGCGGTGAAGCACGTGCGGGTGGGGAAGGTTCCCGACTTCGACATCTCGCTGCTGCGCGACGACGACGAGGAGTCCTACAAGCTTCTGCAGTCCGGCAACACCACGGGGGTCTTCCAGCTCGAGTCGAGCGGCATGAAGGAGCTCCTGGTAAAGCTCAAGCCCTCCTGCTTCGAGGACATCATCGCGGTCTGCGCGCTGTACCGTCCGGGTCCCCTGGGAAGCGGCATGGTGGACGACTTCATCGAGCGAAAGCACGGCCGCAAGCAGGTGGTCTACGACCTGCCGCAGCTGGAGCCGATCCTGAAGGACACCTACGGGGTCATCGTCTACCAGGAACAGGTCATGCAGATCGCCAGGACGCTCGCCGGCTACTCGCTGGGGGGCGCCGATCTCTTGCGCCGCGCCATGGGGAAGAAGGACGCCGAGCAGATGGCCAAGGAGCGCGACAAGTTCCTTGAGGGTGCCGAGAAGCTCAAGCTCGACCTGAAGAAGTCGGCGGCGATCTTCGACCTGATGGCCAAGTTCGCCGAGTACGGCTTCAACAAGTCGCACTCCGCGGCCTACGCCCTGGTCGCCTACCAGACCGCCTACCTGAAGGCCCACTACCCGGTCGAGTTCATGGCCGCCCTTTTGACCGAGGACATGGGGAACACGGACAAGGTCATCAAGAGCATCGGCGACTGCCGGGAGATGGGGATCGAGGTGCTGCCGCCCGACATCAACGAATCGGGGCGCTCCTTCCGGGTGCTGGAGAAGGCGATGCGCTTCGGCCTGGGTGCCGTGAAGAACGTGGGGGAGGGGGCCATCGAGGCGATCATCGAAGCCCGCGGCGCCACCCCTTTCACCGACCTCTTCGACTTCTGCGAGCGGGTCGACCTGCGCCGGGTCAACAAGCGGGTGGTGGAGGCGCTCATCAAGTGCGGCGCCTTCGACTGCACCGGGGGGAAGCGCGCCCAGCTGATGGCGGCGCTCGAGGAGGCGACGGCGACCGGCCAGAGGGTGCAGCAGGAGCGTGAGAGCGCCCAGGCGTCGCTCTTCGGGGCGGCCGAGATCGTGCGCGGCTCAAACGGCGGCGGCAACAGGCTTGCCGACATCCCCGAGTGGGACGAGAAGTACCGTCTGGCCTGCGAGAAGGAGGCGATCGGCTTCTTCATCACCGGGCACCCCCTGGACCGCTACGTGGCCGACATGAGGCGCTTCTCCACCGTGGACAGCTCCAGCATCCTGGAGGCCAAGGAGAAGAGCGAGGTGAAGATCTGCGGCGTCTCCACGACGCTCAAGGAAATCATGACCAAGAAGGGCGACCGGATGGGGTTCATCAACCTCGAGGATCTCTCCGGCTCGGTCGAGGTGGTGGTCTTCTCGGACGTCTACGCCAGATGCTCCGAGCTTCTGAAGAGCGACGACCCGATCCACGTGACCGGCACCGTCGAGCAGGGTGAGAAGGGGGCCAAGGTGATGGCGAGCGAGATCATCTTGCTGCGGGATCTGAACGAGCGGGAGACCCGAAGGGTGAATTTCACCATAGACGCCAAGGAGGCGGACGCGGCGAAGCTCACCACGCTGAAGGGGATACTCTCCCGCTACCAGGGCGCCTGCCGCAGTTTCCTTCATCTCGACATAGAGAACAGTTCGCGCGTCACCATAAAGCTCTCGGATGTATACAAAGTCTCGGCGAGCGAAGAATTAACAGTGGAAGTGAGTAATCTCTTCGGTTATAATGCCGTTTCGTTTGAGTAGCCGGCGGTGCAATAGATTTGAATACAAGGAGATATCGATATATGGCAGTCTCACAGAACTATATGGAATTCGAAAAACCTTTGGCCGAGCTGGAAAAAAAGATCCAGGAGCTCTCCTCCTTCTCGACCGAGGGGGTCGACCTGAAGGCCGACATCGCCAAGCTTGAGCAGAAGGCCGAGAAGATGCGCGAGGATATGTTCGCCAATCTTTCCCGCTGGCAGACGGCCCAGGTGGCCCGCCATATCAACCGTCCCTTCACGCTCGACTATCTGAGCCTGATCTTCACCGAGTTCGTGGAGCTGCACGGCGACCGCAACTTCGGCGACGACCACGCCATCGTCGGCGGGCTGGCGAGGCTTGACGGCGAGCCGGTCATGGTGATCGGACACCAGAAGGGGCGCGACACCAAGGAGAAGGTGTTCCGCAACTTCGGCATGCCGAACCCCGAAGGGTACCGCAAGGCGCTGCGCCTCATGGAGATGGCCGAGCGCTTCAAGCTCCCCATCATCACCTTCGTCGACACACCGGGCGCCTTCCCGGGCATCGGTGCCGAGGAGCGCGGCCAGGCCGAGGCGATCGCCCGCAACCTGCGCGAGATGTCCAGGCTGACCGTGCCGATCATCGTCGTCATCACCGGCGAGGGGGGCTCCGGCGGAGCGCTCGCCATTGCCGTGGGCGACCGGATCCTGATGCTGCAGCACTCCGTCTACGCCGTCATCTCCCCCGAGGGGTGCGCCGCGATCCTGTGGTCCGACGGCACCAAGGGTGCCCAGGCCGCCGAGGCGCTGAAGATCACCGCCAAGGACATCAAGGACCTCGAGGTGATCGACGAGATCGTCCCGGAGCCTGCAGGCGGCGCCCATCGCGACCACGCTGCCATGGCCGGGAAGCTGCACGAGGCGCTTAGCAGGAATCTGGCCGAGCTGAAGTCCATTCCCGCCGATGAACTGATCGAGGCGCGCTACCAGAAGTTCAGGAAGATGTCGCGGTTTATCGAGTAGAGTAAAGTCGGCAGAGTATCAGGCAGGTGAATCGTGGGGGCGAATGATTATTCGCCCCCATTTCTTTTTGGCAGGAACTCGTCCTAATTACCCCATCCCCACCCTGTCCCTCCCCTTGAAGGGGAGGGGCCGCCGAGGCATGTTTCCCCTTGAAGGGGAGGTGGCGCCGAAGCATGTTGCTCCTTGAAGGGGAGGTGGCGCCGAAGCATGTTGCTCCTTGAAGGGGAGGTGGCGCCGAAGCATGTTGCTCCTTGAAGGGGTGGTGGCGCCGGAATACTCCTCCCCCTTCAAGGGGGAGGTCGGGAGGGGGATGGGGGAAAGCCGCTACCTGAGCAGTCGGTAGGTCGGGTTAGCCCGCAGGGCGTAACCCGACGTGCGTAACCCGACGTTCAGTGCAGTCGATCATGCATAGGCTGGCGTTATCGGCGTGCTGTCTGGATCACAAGATAGTTTGCTGCCATTATCTGTCGGAATCTCTCGCTGGTGGTAGCCCACTCGACGATGTCCACCTGAAAAGGAAGATCGCTCTCCTCGAACGCTTCCTTGAGCGAGGAGAGAGTCCCGGCCGGGAGGGAGGCCTCACCGCGAACCGCCAGGTCCAGATCCGAATAAGGCTTAGGATTGTCACCGATGCGTGAACCGAAGACCCATGTTTGCCAACGCCAGTGAGACGTGCGCCAATGCCCCCCCCGGAAACGGGAAACGGAAAGGCCTCAGGCATCCGATAACAACACTTCTATCCTCCGCGCGCTTCTCTTACTTAACCGGTAAGCCTTGCACCTGCCTTCTGCACATCGCCTCGATCTGCCGGTAAGAAAGCACGATCCAGAGCAGGAACGGCAGCAGGTAATGGGCCACCACCAGCCAGCCATAGGAAACGGCCATGTTCGCCAGGGACGGTCTGGGCGTCTTCAGATAGGGGATCCATACCGCCGTCATGAAGAAATCGCCGAACAGGAACAGGGCCATCCCTGTCGCGATCCCAATAAGCCTCTTTCTCATCTCCATCCCGGGGATGGCCAGGAGGAGAACCAGGAAGGTGTAAAGGTTGTTTGAACCGTCATAGGGGAGCTGCTCCATCATTTCGCCCGTCGGCATGGTTGCCGTGGTGATGAATGCCAGGACGAACTTGTAGCATCGATGCAGCGACGGCAGCAGCGGCACGAACAGCAGGGAGATGCCTAGCAGCCTAGCAAGGAACAGCAGGAGTCTTTTCACGATTCACCACCAGATCTATCCATATGAACCATAGCGCCACGATGAAGAAGAGAAATACGGTTTCCCAGACGTAATCATGGAACAGATGGGCTCTCAGGGGCCAGTATTCCGTCACCCATCCGAGGGCGACCAGCCGAACGATATTGACCGCGATGATGAGCGGTATGCCGCTGACAAGCCCGAGCGCCTTTGATCTGAACGACGACGAATAGGCAAGTATGAAGGAGATGAAAAGAAAGACCGCGTTGACGGCGGTGCATTCCGAGGTGACCTTCCAGGTGTCGTTGCGCAGATGTATTGTATTGAGACTGACCACGTTCTCAATTCCCATCGCGTTCAGGATCGTGGACACCACCTGCGCCGTGCCGTAGCCCCACTTTATGTACCCTTTGAGCGCGAAGAGCCAGGTGAAGGCGTGCAGGGACACCAGGAACAGGGCGAAGAGGACGCAGGTCTTGACGAGGGAAGAGCCGGGGCGACTGCTCGCCCCGGCTTCCTTCTGCGTCGGCCGCTCTGCCTGGATCGGCGCTGAGGTGACTTTTCTCTTCTTTTTAGCCAAAGGTTTACTCCTTGCGCCTGCGGGCAAAGATGCCGACCCCCGCCAGCAGCCCCGGCATGAGCCACCACCCTTCCATGACCGGCACGCGGGTGCCGCCGCCCGAGTTGGTGCCTGTGGTAACGCTAAAGGTGCGGCTCACGTCCCCGATGGTGAGGGTGGCGCTGCTGACCTGTCCTACATCGGCGACTGAGGTCAGGCTGACCCGGACGGTGCTGCCGTTGACCACGGTCCCGGGTTCCGAGGTGAAGGCGCCGCCGTTGATGGAATACTGGCCGCCGCTGACGAAGATGGAGACCGGGGCGTTAAGGCCGCTCACCGTTATGGAGTTGGAAATTGCCGTCGCGCCCGGGGCTATGCCGGTCTGCGGGGCGATGACGAACGACATGGGTGCGTTGACGGGCGGGAACAAGGCGCCGCCTGCCACCGGCCAGACGTAGCTGCCGGGATTCCTGTCGCCGTAGTAGACCCCGCCACCATTCATGTCCACGCTCCAGGCATCGCCTGCCACGCCGGTATGGGCGGTTGAGGACCAGTAGTGGGTCGCCTGCACTCCCTGGAAAGGATGGCCCAGAGGCAGAGTATCGTTGGCTCTCGACCTGTCTCCCAGGGAGTACAGCTCGTTGATATTGGGGACCCTCCAGTCGCTGCGACCGAGATACTGATTGGCATTGAGGCAGTCGACGTAATCGATCGGCAGCGGGACCGCGCCGGACCCCGCCCAATGCATGAGGCCGCCGGTGCATTGGCCCACGGCAGGGTTGGGTACACCGGCATCCGGTGCCCAGGTCAACCCGGTAAGGTTGTCGCTTATGGTCTGGTTCACGTTGATGGAAAACCTCTGCGCAGGCCAGGCGACACCCATGCGCAGGGCACCGTCGTCTCTTTTCGGGCTATTGGCGTCATAGCTGATGGTCTGCCCGGTTCTCAGGACGTTTGCCGGATAGGCAGGGTTCGCTGCCCCGGCCAGTCCGCCACGCACCGGCCAGACATAGTAGCTGTTGTTCTTGCTGTCGTAGTCGACGATGACGTCGTCGAACCTAACGCCCCAGGCAAAGCCCGTATTGTTGGCAGCGGTGGTCGAGGACCAGTAGTTGGACGTCTGCAGAGGCGGACCGATGAATCCCTGGAGTAGCCATAGCGACGTATTTGTCTGTCCGACATTGATGGTGCTCTTGAGTTCGTTGATGTTGGGCAATCTCCAGTCGTTATGGTTGAGATAATGGTTGCTGTTGAGACACGCGACGTAGTTCAAGGCGGATTGCCAGTCCTTTGGTCCGCCGCTACAGGCTGCGAAGGTCGGTGTGCCGGCGTCCTTGGTCCATTCCAGGCCGGTGAGGGTGTCCAGGACTGTCTGGGTGCCGGCGCTGAACCGGTTCGGAGTGGGCCAGGGCACGCCGGCCTGGATCTCGCCGTCCTGGCGCGTACCGGGGCAGGGGATCCAGACCCCTGAGGCGTCGTAGCAAGACATCTGGCCGGTGCGGGGCAGGGAGGTGCCCATGTTGCTTACGCAGCGGACATATTGATTGCTCGTCTTCAGGGATTCGTCGAGGAAGCCGCCGTCGAAATTTCCGTGAAACGCATAGAGAGCGCTGTTGCCGGAGGATGTGGAGGACCAGTAAAAATTTGCCACCGTGTTCGGGAAGAAGGCGGCGTTAACGGCCGGACTGGAGGTCGTGTCGTCGACGATGGATTCGAGCTCCTTGATGTTCGGCAGGCGCCAGTCGGAGGAGCCGCCCAGGTTGAGAGACTCGCAGTAGGAAAGAGCCGAGTTCCAGTCCGTACTGGGGCCGGTGGCCTGTTGCCATGCCAGGCCGGTTGTGTTGTCGGATACGGTGCCGTTATTGTTGTTGACGAAACTCGGTTGGCTTTGCGGTCCGTTCACGCAACGGACGTAGCTGCCCCCGTTGACTCCGAAGCCGTTGACGTGGCCATCGGAGTAGTTCACCCCCCACATGACACCTGGATTGGTGACGCTCAAGTCGGACGAGGCGAAGCTCGGATGCCCCCCCGGGAAATAGGTGGTATTGAGCATCGGGCCGGGAAAGGAGAGGGAGTAATCCACCAGGCTTAACTGTTCCTGCTTGGACGGAAGCCTCCATCCGGTAGCTCCACCCAAGTTGAGGCTGCCGCAATAGGCAACGGCCTGGGCCAGTGACTTCTGGGTGCCGTCATCGTTCTTTTGCCACATCAAGCCGGTGACGTTGTCGGTAACGGTGCCGTTTCCGTGGTCGATGTAGTCCATGGAGCTGGAACTGTAGGCCGCGTCCTGTCCCGTGCCGACGCAAGGTGCGGGAGTGGACGTTGCCCCGGAGTAACAGATCGTCTGGCCGGTGTCCGGAAGCAGGAAGGCAAAGAGTCCCGAACTGGAAAGTGCCCACATGCAAATGATGAACAGCAGTAGCAGCGGACTCGTGATGGCCGCTTTGCGTGCCAGTTTTCTAACGACAGAGAATCTACCCCGTTCTCCCGGCATTTCTTTCATCGTGTACCCTCCTTTAAGGTTCATTACTCATGGTCCGCCGTCATATTCTTTGCAGTAAGAAAAGCAACTCATCTTCCCGTTTCCTGCCCATCCTCTCATCTGTTATCCCCCTTTAACCTGCCGGTTTCATTGGTTCCGGTTTCTGGTTTTTCTGGATCGGGTACGGAACGCAAAAAACGGCGCCGCGGAAAATCCGCAAACGCCGTATCACAAAATGTCGAGCCTTTCACTTTCCCGCAGCCGGGCGGGAGGAGTTTTGGCTGTCTGTCGTTGGTTCAGCCGCGCGATCATTTGCACTCCCAAATTCCTTTGAATAGGGGGGCGGCGGAGGAACGGTCGGATGCCGCTACGTTAAAAGCAGATCCCCCTCTATCTCCCTTGCGAGGGTGGAACCTGCCATGAATCCGGAACGAACTCGCCCGGAGCGGATATGCTTATGCAAAATTAATTATTAGCAATTGATGTGCCGTTGCCAAAAAAGGTTGTAAGTAGGTGGATTTGTGCTAGGGAGGATGGGGTGGGAAAGGTGCGATCCTGTCTTTTGGCTGGATTGTCCGCCTTGCTACGCCATTTGGCGGTATGATTTACTCTGGCGGGCAAGGTTCGTGCCGGATTGGCCCCCCATCCCCACCCCAACCCTCCCCTTGAAGGGGAGGGAATTAAGGGCTCCTTCCCCTTCAGCCTTCGCCAAGGCTACGGCTGACAAGTCAAGGGGGAGGTCGGGAGGGGGATGGGGTGAGGCTGAAAGCGTGGTGCTGCAATGTGACAAAGTAGAATTAACTTGATCTGATTGGTTTGTATCGGCTTATCTGAGCAGCAGCGCGACCGCATGGAGCAGCAGCCCGATCACCCCGCCGACCAGGGTGCCGTTCATCCTGATGAACTGCAGGTCGGAGCCGATGCTGAGCTCGATCTCTCTGACAAAATCCTCGCTTTTCCAATCCTTCATGGTTCCGGAAATATGCCTGGCAATTCCGCTTCGCACATCGTCGGCATAATGTCTGACCACCGCTTCCAGATGCTCGTTTACCGAATCGCTCAGCTCCTTGCTTTTCGATAAGGTATTCCCGAGACCTACGGCAGCATCCGATATCGATTTCCGGATCCTGGAATGCGGCCGATCCAGATCATCGATCAGCCAGCTTTTCATGTCGCCCAGGATGCTGTTGGCATACTCCGACAGTTGGGCGTTGTTGATCGCTTCCAGCTTTATCCCTTCGATTTCGGCCCTTGTTGCAGCGTCATGCTTCAATTTCACGGTGAAGTCACTTACTGCGCGGTCAAATTCATGTCTCAGTTCGTGGCTTGGATCTTCGTTGACTGCCTGCAGGAACAGGTTGACTCTGTTTACTATCTTTTCCCCGGCTCCCTTTGCGAACTGGGGACGGTTGGGTATGAACCTGCTCAGCAGCGGATACTCGGTATCGCACCAGTGGTCGATGGCGCCGGCCAGCTTATCCTGCGATTCGGGCGTCGACAGCCACGCTCCAAGACGTCTCAGCATTTCGTCCAGGACTACCTGGTGACGGCTGTCCCTTCTGAGCGTGTCCAGCAGCAGAGCTGCGGAAGTCGAGAGATCGAACTTCTCGATCCGGTCGTTCATCGCTGCACGCAGTACCTTCCGGACGCGCTCGTCGTCCAGGAAATCCAGCGATTCCGAGATGACGCGAGTCAATCCATTTGCCAATTCGTCTGCGTTTCGCCTTGATGTCAGATAGGAGCTGAGAAAGCCTGCCGGATTCAGCTCCCTCAACTTTGCGACAACTGCCTCGGTAGCCAGGAACTTGTCCTGGATGAATTGGGCCAGATTTTCGGCGATGGTATCCTTCTTGTTGGCGATTATGGCTGTGTGGGGGATGGGAACTCCCAAGGGATGCCTGAAAAGAGCCACAACGGCAAACCAGTCCGCAAGTGCACCGACCATGGCTGCTTCTGCAAATGCGGCCACCCATTCCCAGCTGCCGCCGTCTTGAGTGCTTGCAATGATGAACAGTACGGCAGCGCCTACCATCAAGCCGCCGGCTATGGTCTTGTTCCTTTTCAGTGAGACATCTCTTGCATCCATCATCTGCTCCTTGCTTCGTTGTCTGTCATTCCCTTTGCCGTGTTACCTGCGGAGCACGCCGTCACTCGGGTGAAACCCGTGCGACGCGGGCTGAGGGCTCTACTGGTGCTGGCGCCGGAGAATAACCTCCCTTTTTAGCAGGTTGTGGCTGACAAGGCAATAAAGCTTTGCCTGATCCGAGTAGCACCCCCCCTCCGCGACGCAACCTTTGTCGGAGACAAAGCTCATCTTCGCCAGGCACCTGCTCTCTCCTCCCCCCCCGGAGGGCACTGCCATTAAGTTAAGCGGTGATTCCGTGAATCATGTAGGGTGGGCCGTGCCCACCATCAGGATGCGGTTGTGGTGGGCACGGCCCACCCTACCTCTCATTCCCTACACTTAATGGCAGTGCCCCCGGAGGGGACCATTCAGCGTCAGAATCTGCTGCACGGGGTGCATTTTTCGTGTATGGTACCGTTTCTAAAGGCCGATACCGTACCGATTTCAGGTAGTACAGGGGGGGAGATGTTCTACAAGAAGGATCATGCCGATTACCGGCAGGCCGCCAAGGGTGTGACGATGAAGACGTTGGTACATGGTGAAAATACTCTCTGCACCGAATTTCATCTGGAGGCCGGTAACGTATTGCCGCTGCATGCCCATGACCAGGAACAGACGGGTTATCTGGTGTCGGGTACCATCATGTTGACCATCGGGGAGGAAACCTTCACGGTGGAGCCGGGAGACAGCTGGTGCATTCCCGGCAATGTCATCCATGGCGCCGAGATCTGCTCCGATGCGGTCGCCATAGAAGTGTTCGCCCCGGTCCGTAAAGATTACCTGCCGCAGGCCTAGGTTTTCCGGGGACATGAAGGTGCCCGAGCTTTCCCGTTAATGGTTGCGATACCCGCCTGCGCTATGGTATGAGTGAAAGGGCTGTCGCAGCTTTTAATTAAACGCAGGCACGGGGCAAACCCCATTTAGGAGATAGCATGCAGGAACGTTTGCAAAAGATCCTTTCACAGGCCGGCATAGCATCGCGCCGTGAGTCGGAAACCATTATCCAGGATGGGAGGGTGACGGTAAACGGTGTGGTTGTCACCGAACTGGGCACCAAGGCGGACCCGGAGACCGACACCATAACGGTGGACGGCAAAGCGCTCGCCATCGACGAAAAGCGGGTCTACATACTCCTTTACAAGCCGGTGGGCTACATGACCACCATGAAGGACCCCGAGGGGCGACCCATCGTGACCGACCTGCTGAAGGGGATCAAGGAGCGGGTCTACCCGATCGGCCGGCTGGACTACAACACGGAGGGGCTGCTGCTTCTCACCAACGACGGTGCGCTGGCCAACATCCTGATGCACCCGAGCCACGAGGTGGACAAGGGGTATCTGGTCAGGGTGAGCGGGCAGGTGTCGCCCAGCCAGATCAAGAAGCTCTCCGAAGGGGTGAAACTCGAAGACGGCATGACGGCGCCCGCCAAGGTGCTCCCGTTTAGCGAGAGCGAGCAGAACACCTGGATCTCCATCACGATACACGAGGGGCGCTACCGGCAGGTGCGGCGCATGTGCGAGGCGGTGGGGCTGAACGTGGTGCGTCTGAAGCGGGCGCGCTACGACTTCCTGGAGATCGGCGAGATGAAGCCCGGCGAATTCAGGTTCCTGGAGCCGGAGGAGGTCGCGAAGCTCAGGAGAAAGACGGTGCCGAGTTCCGGGCGGGGACCGCGCAAGACCGGGGTGATCGCCAGGCGCGGGTCGACCACGCGCAGGTAGATCTCCCACTTCCCTTTGAAGAAGGGAGCTTAAGTCTCCCCCATTTTGCAAGCGGGTTCCAACTCTCCCCCCTTTGGAAAACTCTCCCCCCTTTGGAAAACTCTCCCCCCTTTGGAAAACTCTCCCCCCTTTGGAAAACTCGGGTCGGGGGGGATTTGACCCAAGGTGCCACGGAGTTGTTCTGGCGGCTAACAGCAAATCCCCCTAAATCCCCTTTGTTAAAGGGGGACTTCTGACACCCTTTGTTGCCAGGGAACTTCTGAACTCTGTTAAAGAGAACTGTTTGGAAGACCAAAAAGCCGCCCGGATTCCGGAGCGGCTTTTAAGTTCCTGGCTGTCTCATGCCCTTGTCCGCCATGGCCTGAAAGGCGACGGCGGACTCAGGCGCTCATTCTCTTTTGCTTGGGCACCCGCGCCGCCTTGGCGGGCTTCTTTTCGCCCCCCCCCTTGGCGGCAAGCTTTGCCGCCCGCACTGCCCTGGCCTTGGCGAGATTGTCGGCAAGCCCTTTCTCCTGGGCCATCCTTCTACGCGCCTCGGAAAAATTCTTGGCGGTCAGCGCCTGGCTGCTCGGGATCCCGAATTGTTTCCTGTACTCGCCCGGTTTCAGACCGTGCACCTGGGCTAGGTGGCGGGCGAGCGTTTTCATGCCGCTTTTGCCGCACAGCATACAACTCACCTGGTCCGGTTGAAAAGCCTTTTTTAGAGAGATGGCCGGCCCCTTTGTCTCGGCCTTCTCCGCCCCCTCTCCGCCAGCCTCGACGTCTAATTTCTGCAAGGCGACGTGCACCTTCTGCAGTTCCAGAAGCAGATCCTCACCCGACATCTCTGTAACCGACGCATGCGAAGAGACTATGTTGGCCGTCAATTCAAGCAGTGTTGATGCCATCGTTTCGCTCCTCCTTTGAAGTTTTTAACGTGGAAAAACTAATTATGTCTATTAAACTACAGGACGTTTCAAAATCAAGCGGGAAATCAATATTCTAGATAAAAAAGTTGACTGCCTTGACTGATTTCTGATAGTTTTCAGCGCTGATTGCATGGCCTAAAAAATGGCTTCGGTGTTAAGAGGGTTCTTGAGAATGGGAAGAATAGACATAGATGAGTACAGATGCAAAGGGTGCGGTATCTGCACCATCGCCTGCCCAAAGAAGCTGATTACACTGTGCGACAAGCTCAATAACCAGGGTTACTCGCCGGCGGAGGCTCGCTGTCAGGAGCATTGCACCGGGTGTGCTCTCTGCGCCGAAATCTGTCCTGATGTTGCCATAACTGTTTTTAGATAGTTTCCTCCAGGCGCAGTGTCAAGTGGTCCATCCAGATCGAGTGCCGACTGCCGGGCGCTATGGCAATCCTGAAAGCTTGTCGAAGCGCCGATTGATTAAGGAATAATTTTTTTCGGGAGGGGCAAGTGTCAAAACGCCTGTTCGTAAAGGGGAACGAGGCTGCCGCCATGGCTGCCATCGAGGCCGGATGCCGCTACTATTTCGGATATCCGATCACCCCCCAAAGCGACATACCGGAGTACCTCTCGCGGGAACTACCCAAGCTCTCCGGGGAGTTCATCCAGGCCGAGAGCGAGGTGGCCGCCATAAACATGCTCCTTGGGGCCTCCGCCTGCGGCGTGCGCGCCATGACCTCCTCTTCCAGCCCGGGGATCTCGCTGAAGCAGGAGGGGATCTCCTATATGGCCGGGGCCGAACTTCCCGGCGTCATCATCAACATCTCCCGCTCCGGCCCGGGGCTGGGGGGGATCGACGCCTCGCAGTCCGATTATTTCCAGGCCGTCAAGGGGGGAGGGCACGGCGGCTACCACATCCCGGTGCTGGCTCCCAATTCGGTGCAGGAGATGTACGACCTCACCATGCACGCCTTCGACCTGGCCGATATCTACCGGACGCCGGTCATGCTGCTGGGGGACTCGGTGATAGGGCAGATGAAGGAGGCGCTGCTGCCGAACCCGCGCCCCGGACGCGAGCTCCCGGAGAAGGGTTGGGCGGTGCGCGGCAAGGGGGGAGCCGAGCAGAGGGTGGTTAAGTCCCTGTTTCTGGGTGACGGCGAACTGGAGGCGCACAACTGGCATCTGCATGCCAAGTACCAGGTGATGAAGGAAAAGGAGTGCCTGTCCGAGGAGCATGACAGCTGCGACGCGACCCTGCTGGTCACCGCCTTCGGTTCGGTGGCACGGATCGCCCATACCGCGGTCGCCATGGCGAGGGAGGGGGGGCTCAAGGTCGGCCTGTTCCGCCCGGTGACGCTCTTTCCCTTCCCGCAGCCGGCGCTCGCCCGGGCGGCGGGGCGAGCCGGCCGGGTGCTGGTGGTGGAACTGAACACGGGGCAGATGGTCGAGGACGTGCGACTCAGCGTGGGGGCGGGGGTGCAGGTCTCCTTCTACGGCAGGCCGCCTGGCGCCGGTTCGCTCCCCTCCCCGGAGGAACTCTTCGAGGTGATAAAGAAGCAGTACCAGCAGGCGTCGCAATAGGCCCAAGAGGGATATCACATGCAACAGGTTTTTAAGAGGCCGGTCAGCCTCAAGGATGTCCAGACCCACTTTTGTCCCGGTTGCCATCACGGCACCATCCATCGCCTGGTGGCGGACGCACTGGACCTGTTCGGGGTGCAGGAGAGGACCATCGGGGTGGCATCGGTCGGCTGCTCGGTCTTTCTTTACGGTTACTTCGACATCGACGTCGTCGAGGCGCCCCACGGCCGCGCCCCCGCCGTCGCCACCGGCGTCAAGCGCGCCAGGCCCGACAGCTTCGTCTTCACCTACCAGGGGGACGGGGATCTCGCGGCGATCGGTACCTCCGAGATCATCCATGCGGCAAACCGGGGCGAGGACATCACCGTCATCTTCGTGAACAACACGACCTACGGCATGACCGGCGGGCAGATGGCGCCGACCACCCTGGTCGGGCAGAAGACCTCCACCTCGCCCTACGGCAGGGACCAGGCCAAGGACGGCTCTCCGATCAGGATGGCGGAGCTCCTGGCGCAGCTGGGCGGGGTCGCCTTCTCGGCGCGGGTGGCCGTCGATTCCCCGAAACACCTGATGGAGGCAAAAAAGCTGATCAGGGAGGCCTTCGGTTACCAGGCGCAGGGGAAGGGGTTCTCCTTCGTGGAGGTGCTCTCCTCCTGTCCGACCAACTGGGGAGCCACCCCGCTTGCCGCCAACGCCCGGATCGCGAGCGAGCTGATCCCCTATTTCCCGCTGGGCGTGTTCAAGAAAGTGGAAGCGTCCTGATTCGACTCAATCGGCTCTCCCTCGATCCAATCCGCTCTCCCTCGCCCTCCGGGAGAGGGTAGGGGTGAGGGCGCCGGGGTGTCATGAAAAGTCCCCCTTTGACAAAGGGGGATTTAGGGGGATTTGATTTGAAACAGCCGCGACCTGTGCCTATGCGGCTGCCTGGGTAAAATCCCCCCCCGCCCCCCTTTGTCAAAGGGGGGAGTTGAATGACCTTGAACCTTGAACCTTGAACCTTGAACCTTCTTTGGGGGTCGGATGCGACACGATGTACTGATAGCGGGATTCGGCGGGCAGGGGGTGCTCCTGGCCGGAAACCTCCTCTCCTATGCCGCCATGGACGAAGGCAAGAACGTCTGCTACTTCCCCGCCTACGGCGTCGAAAAAAGGGGAGGAGCGGCCACCTGCACGGTCGTGATAGCGGACGGCGCGGTCGGTTCTCCTGTGGTGGGCCGCCCCTCGGTCCTGGTCGCCCTGAACCAGAGCTCGCTGGAGCGCTTCGGCACCCGGGTGCGCCCCGGCGGCATCTGCATCGTCAACTCGTCGCTGGTCGACGCCGCCATCTTGCAGCGCGACGACATCAAAATGGTCCCGGTCGCCATGAACGAAATCGCCATGGAACTCGGTGACGCCAGGATGGTCAACATGGTCGCCATCGGCGCCTATGTCGAGCTGAGCGGCGCGGTTGACGCCTCATCCCTGGCCGATGCGCTCAAGGAGGCGCTCCCCGAGAGGAACCACCGCTTTATCCCGTCAAACATGGAGGCGATCGAGGCGGGTGCACGGGTAGCCCGCGGGCAAAAAAATCTTGACTTTCCCGGCTGAGATCTGTTATTAAACCTATCTGTCGATACAGGGGTGTCGCCAAGCGGTAAGGCAACGGATTCTGATTCCGTCATCCCGAGGTTCGAATCCTCGCACCCCTGCCAATTTTCCAGTAAAGCAGCACCGAGCATAGGGCAGGTCGGAAGAGTGCTCATCACGCAGCGGTTTTCGACCGTCTCAGGTCCCATCGTCTAGTGGTTAGGACACCGGCCTTTCACGTCGGTAACAGGGGTTCAAGTCCCCTTGGGATCACCATCTGAAAAAACAGCGCCTGCAGCCGGGGCGCTGTTTTTTTTTGCTCCGCCATCGGCTTTCGCAGTTGCTAATGAATTGGAAGTTCCCTATTTTATGATGTCGCATATGCCCTCGGTGAGGTTGTGATGAAGATAGCTGGGACCGTTGCGCATCACGGGGAGATGCGCGTGCCGACGCCGGGACGGCTGCCGGCGCTTTTTCGCGACCAGCCGGCCCGGGCGCGCCCTGCGCGGGCGCTTTTTTGTCTGGTGCTGCTGCTTGTTTTCTGCGATTATCCTGCCACGCCGGTCCATGCTGCGGAGAACCTCTTCAACAGCGGCGCCGTGATCAGGGAAGAGATCTCGCGGCTCTCCGACCAGGGGAAGCTCTTTGTCGCCGCACCGGTCGACCCCTATCCCGCCCGGAGCGCGGCGCTGGCAGGTGCCTTCGCCCTGAGCTACCTGTCGGACCGGGACATCAGCTCCGGCCTCGCCGGCGCGCAGAGCGGGACCCTTGACGGCCTCACCGATTTCGGCAACCTGGCCGGCAACCCTTTTCTGCACATCGGCATGGCTGCGATCCTGTACGGTGCCGGGGCGGCAGCCGATGAGCCGCGCTTCATGCGGCTTGGCGAGGAACTGGGGGAGGCCCTTTTTCTTGCCGACGGGGCGACCTTCGTGCTGAAGGAGGCGATCGGCCGGGGGAGGCCCCATACCGGTGACAGCAATTCCCGCTACCGTCCCTTTCAATTCCGGGACGGTTACGGCTCGCTCCCCTCGATGCACACCGCAAGCTCTTTTGCCATTGCCCATGTACTCGCCTCCAAGACGCAGAGCCTCCCGGTGAAGCTGTTCTGCTACACGGCGGCGGCCTTCGTCGGTTTCTCGCGGGTCTACCAGGAGAAACACTGGGCAAGCGATGTGCTGCTGGGAGCCGCCATCGGCGAGCTCGCCGGGGACGCGGTCACCAGGTACTACGCTTCGCAGCAGGGGAACGTGACCCTGGCACCGCTTGCCATGGACGGTATCCCTTCGCTTGCCCTGATGGGGAAATTCTAGTCCTTTTACAAGGAGCCTTTGCATGCTTAACGCAGTGATTTTCGATTTTGACGGCATCATCGTGGATACCGAACCGCTTCACTACCAGGCGTTCCAGGAGATCCTGGCGCCGCTCGGTCTGGGCTATTCCTGGCAGGAGTACCTGGATCGCTACCTGGGCTTCGACGACAGGGACGCCTTCCGGGAGGCCTTTCGCGCCGGTGGCAGGCCGCTCTCCGACCAGCAGCTCAAAGAGCTCATGGCAGAGAAGGCGCAGGCCTTTCTGACCATCGTCTCGGTAGGGGTCGCCCCCTATCCCGGCGTGGTCGAGCTGATCCGATCCATCTCCGGAAACCTGCCGCTTGGCCTTTGCAGCGGCGCCCTGCGCAGCGACATCGACCCGATCCTGCTCCAGCTCGGCCTGACCGGCGCCTTCGACACGCTGGTGACCGCCGACGAGGTGGCGGCTAGCAAGCCCGACCCCGAGAGCTACCGGCTCGCCGTGCAGCGGCTCCAGGGGATCTTCCCGGGGCAGGTCGACCCCGCGGCCTCCATCGCCATCGAGGACACCCCGGCGGGGATCGCCTCGGCGACCGGCGCCGGCCTCAAGGTGCTGGCGGTGACCAACAGCTACCCCGGCGAGCGGCTCACCGGCGCCTGCCGGGTGGTCGACTCCCTGGCCGGCATCGACCTGGAGGCACTTCGCCTCCTCCCTTGACCTCCGCCATGCAGAAAACCCCCATCGAAGAGATACTCCCCGAACTCCTCGCGGTGCTGGAGCACGGCAACGTCGCCGTGCTCCAGGCTCCCCCCGGTGCCGGAAAGACCACCCGCGTCCCGCTGGCGCTTCTTGAAGCCGCGTTTCTCAAGCAAGGGAAGATCATCATGCTGGAGCCGCGCCGGCTGGCGGCGGTCAATGCGGCGCGCTACATGGCGTCGTGCCTGGGCGAAGAGGTCGGCAGGCGGGTGGGGTACAGCATCCGTTTCGAGCGCAAGGTCTCGCAGGCCACCCGCATCGAGGTGGTGACCGAGGGGATCCTGGCCCGCAGGCTCCAGAGCGACCCGCTTCTCGAGGGGGTGGCCGCGGTGATCTTCGACGAGTTCCACGAGCGAAGCCTGACCTGCGACCTTTCCCTGGCGCTTTGCCGCGACGTGCAGCAGGGGCTGCGCGAGGAGCTGCGCATCCTGGTGATGTCCGCCACCCTCGACGCGGCGCCGGTGGCCGCCCTCCTCGGGGGGGCGCCGCTTATCTCCAGTCCCGGCAGGCGCTTTCCGGTCGAACTCAGCTACCTGAAGGTCGAGCCATCCGGGCGACTCCCGGAACTCGCCTGCTCCGCCGTGCTCAAAGCCCTTTCCCAAACGAGCGGCGACATCCTGGTCTTTTTGCCGGGTGCCGGCGAGATACGGCGCTGCGAGAATCTTCTCAAGGAGAAGGCCGGAGCCGATATCATGATTGCCGTTTTGTATGGCGACCTCCCCTTTGCCGCGCAGGAGCAGGCGATACTCCCGGCCGCAAGGAGGAAGGTGGTGCTCGCCACCAACATCGCCGAGACCAGCCTCACCATCGAGGGGGTGCGGGTGGTGGTGGATACCGGATTCTCCCGGCAGCTCCGCTTCGACCCGTCGACCGGCCTGAACCGCCTGGAGACCCTGCGCATCTCGGCCGCCTCCTCCGAACAGCGTGCCGGACGGGCCGGCAGGGTCGCCCCCGGCGTCTGCTTCCGACTTTGGACGGAGCACACCCAAAAGACACTGCTTCCCTTCACCCCTCCCGAGATCCGCGTCTCAGACCTCACCCCCCTGGCGCTCGACCTGGCGCTCTGGGGTGTGGCCGATCCCGCCTCCTTGAGCTTTCTCGATGCGCCGCCCGCCGCCCACCTGGCCGAGGGGAGGGCGCTGCTCATGAGACTGGGCGCGCTGGATCCCCGCGGCGCGATCACCTGGCTGGGCAAGAAGATGGCTGCCCTTCCGATGCACCCGCGCCTTTCAGCCATGCTGATCGGGGCCGAATCGATCGGGGCAGGGGAATTGGCCTGCACCCTGGCCGCCATCCTTTCCGAGCGCGACATCCTGCCGCGGGGCTCCGGGAGCCTTTCCGAGAGCGATCTGCTGGACCGGGTGGAGGCCCTTCAAGAGCGCCGCGACCCGCAGGGTTGCCGCACCGTCGAGAGGCTCGCCGGCTATTTCAGGAAGGCGCTCGGGGTGTCCGAGAAGGGGGGGAGTCGCTCCCCCATCCCCACCCCGACCCTCCCCTTGAAGGGGAGGGAGGTTGCCTCGCAGGGTAGGGAGCTACCCCCGGAGGCCGCGCTGGTGGGGGAACTGCTCATGAAGGCTTATCCGGACCGGGTGGCGCGGGAGAGAAGTCCCGGCTCCGGGCGCTACCTGATGGCCAACGGCAGCGGCGCCCGTCTCTCGGCGCGCAGCAATCTGAGGGCGCAGCCTTTCATTATTGCCGTGGAGGTTGAGGGTGGGGGAGCCGAGGGGGAGATCCATCTGGCCAGCGCGGTGACGCTCGACGCCGTACGGGCCGGCTGCGCCTCGGCCATCACCCGCGGCAAGATGGTTTTCTGGGACGAGCGCGAGGGTAGGGTGGTGGCCCGCGAGGAGGAGCGGCTCGGGGCGATACTGCTCTCCGAGCGCTCGGCGACCCCGACCAGGGAGGAGGGGACCGCGGCACTGCTGCAGGGGATCGTCTCCGGTCCCGGGATTGGCGGCCTGAACTGGAGTCCCGAGGCGCAGGAGTATCGCAACCGGGTGAACTTTCTGGCCCGGGTGCTCCCGGAGGAGGGGCTTCCTGATCTTTCCGACCAGGCGCTGGCCCAAGGGATGGAGCACTGGCTGCTGCCGCATCTGGCCGGGGTCAGGACGCTCGCTCAACTGGCGCGGGTAGACCTCTTGGCGCCGCTCAAGGGAATGCTGAACTGGCGCGAGCAGAAGCTCGTCGACGACGGGGCACCGACCCATCTCAAGGTTCCCAGCGGCTCCCGGGTGCAGTTGAGCTACCCGCCCGATGGGGCGCCGTATCTTTCCGTGAAGCTCCAGGAGATGTTCGGGCTTGCCGAGACGCCGCGGGTCGCCTTCGGGAGGGTCCCCGTGCTGATCCATCTGCTTTCACCGGCGCGCCGTCCCATCCAGGTGACCGCCGACCTGCGCAGCTTCTGGAACGGCGCCTATCGCGAGGTCTGCAAGGAGCTCAGGGGCCGCTATCCCCGGCACCCCTGGCCCGAAGACCCGTGGGAGGCGCAGGCGACCAGGCATGTTAAGAAAAGGCAGACTTGAGTTTCGGGTATTAATCAGGTTAGCCAGCCGGTACAGTGGGAGGGGCTTTAGTATTCACGCAGGCGGTGATGCCCTATAGTTTAGATCGAGCTTTTCTTAAGCCAGTGGTTAGTTTCCCCTTCAGAAAGAAAACCACTCTGAAGGGCTTTTACAGCCTTCTCCCCCCAGTAGTGATCTTCGAGGTCCGCAAGTCTCTGGTATTCGCTAGAGGATAAGAGAACAGCAACCGGCCGGCCTTTCCTCTCGATGGTTACCGGCTCGTTTATCGCCAGTTCCAACAATTGACCAAATCGGGTTCTCGCTTCCGTCGCAGCAATTTGTTTCATGGGGAACTCCAATGTCAGCTCGTGTAGCGCTCTAAGCATCATTCAGCCACTAAGCTATTATCGCTTGGAATCTTGGATTATATGCCATTAATTTTGCCGCCGCCCCGCGAGCGGCAGGGTGGTGAACGCAGGGGGCTAAAACCTCCTCTCCCATGGTGGGAGAGGGTTGGGGAGAGGGGGATGAACCCTAATTCAGATTGGTGAACACGATGGAGCCGTCGCTGTGCAGATAGCTCCTGATCCCTCCGGCCACCTCGGGGATCCCGGCTCCGGTTTTCAGATACGCCCGGGTCACGTTGGCCCCGTTGCTCCAGAGTTCGAAATGCAGATGCGGCCCGGTGGACCTGCCGGTGGAGCCGGAGAGGGCAACGGTCTGCCCCGCCTCCACCCGCTCCCCGACGCTCACCATCAGCTGCGAGTTGTGTCCGTACAGGGAGACCATACCATCGCCGTGATCGATGCTCACCAGGTTGCCGTATCCGCCGCGAGAGGCGCTCTGGATCACCCTTCCTGCCGCGATTGCCTTGACGCCGGTGCCGGTCGGAACGGCGATGTCGACGCCGTTATGGTGCCTGATGCCGCCGTCGATCGGATCGTGCCGCCAGCCGTAATCGGAGGTGATGGTCCCGTTCACCGGCAGCAAAGGCTCCTGCGTCGGAAACTGCGCGCTCGTCAGCGCAACCTTGGGCCCTTGCCTCGGTTGCTTTTTAACGGCACCCTCCCGCAGCACCTTTACCGCACCCCGGCTGGTCGGGGTGTTGGTGAACACCTCGACTCCGTCGTCCCCGGAATACCGGTAAAAGTCGCCATACCCCTGGCCGGCAAGCAGGACGCAGAGTGCCGCCTGCCGCAGAAGGGTGGCCGGTAGCCTGAGCATGGTATCAGTAGTCAGTGGAGCCGAGCGTCGTCTCACGGGTATCCCATAAAGATAAAGGATGGGCGGGAAGGCCAGGTCGGATTTCGGGTCCTACTATAGCTGGACGGGCGGTCGTTGGCAAGGGTGACAGATGGCCGATGCATCGCCTTGCCTCATTTCCGGTCATGAACGGGGGGTGCTGCCTTATTTTTCAGCAGTAGCTGCTCCGTTGGGCATTGCGTGCTCCTGTTTTTCAGGAACTGTCAGGGGGACAGGCAGCTGCGGAGCCGGTCCCCGGACAGGTCGGGGCGAGCCTGCGGACCACGATATCACCAGCGCCAGCGCAGGGGGAGACACCCCGACAGGGGCAGTGCCCTGAAATGTGCCACCTCCTGTTGCAACAATCCGACTGCCCCCACCAAAGGCTGGCATTTCTTTTGCTACTAAATCCGAGCTTTAGCGTAATGGCTCGTAAACCCTCGAAAACGGGCATGATGGATAAGCATTCTGCTTATTTTTTACACAACGCTGTCTAAAAAGGAGGCTGTTCCGTGGAGATGTTTGGTAAAAACGTGTTTAACCAGTCAGTTATGAGAGAAAGGCTTCCGAAAGGTGTTTTCAAAAACCTCAAGAAAACCATAGACGAAGGTCTGCCGCTGGACCCCTCCATCGCAGATGTTGTCGCAACGGCAATGAAAGAGTGGGCCGTCGAAAGAGGCGCAACGCATTTTACCCACTGGTTCCAGCCGATGACCGGTATCACCGCGGAAAAACATGACTCTTTCCTTTCACCGGCAGATGGCGGGGCACTGATGGAGTTCTCCGGAAAGGAGCTGGTCAAGGGTGAGCCGGATGCCTCCTCTTTCCCCAGCGGTGGCTTGAGAGCAACCTTTGAAGCCAGGGGTTATACCGCCTGGGACTGCACCTCGCCTGCCTTCCTGAGAGAAGAGGCTGACGTCATCACTCTCTGTATCCCCACCGCCTTCTGCTCGTACACCGGTGAGGCCCTCGACAAGAAGACCCCTCTGCTCCGCTCCATGGAAGCGCTTTCCATACAGGCGGTGCGTGTTCTTAAATTGTTCGGAAATACCAGTGCCAGCAGGGTTACCTCGACTGTCGGAGCCGAGCAGGAATACTTCCTGGTGGACAAGTCCTTCTACCTGAAAAGACCCGACCTGATGATGGCCGGCAGAACGCTTTTCGGCGCCATGTCCTCAAAAGGGCAGGAACTGGAAGACCACTACTTCGGCACTATCAAGGAAAGAGTGCTGTCGTACATGAAGGAAGTAAATGAAGAGCTGTGGAAACTGGGCGTTTCCGCCAAAACCCAGCACAACGAAGTAGCACCCGGACAGTTCGAGCTCGCCCCGATTTTCGAGAATACCAACATTGCCACCGACCACAATCAGATGGTTATGGAGGTTCTCAAGCGGGTCGCCCTGAGACATGACCTGGTCTGCCTGCTGCACGAAAAACCGTTTGCCGGCGTGAATGGTTCCGGCAAGCACAACAACTGGTCCATGAGCTCGAATGACGGACAGAACCTGCTTGAGCCGGGTAACACCCCTCATGAGAATGCCCAGTTCCTGACCTTCCTCATGGCAACCATAAAAGCCGTGGATACCTATGCCGGGCTCCTGCGCTGCTCCTGCGCCAACGCCGGCAATGACCACCGACTGGGCGCCAACGAGGCACCTCCGGCAATCATTTCGATCTTCCTGGGCGAGCAACTTGCCGATATCATCGACCAGATCGTTGCCGGCGCAGCAAAATCATCCTCTCAGAGCGCTGACATGAAGATCGGCGTAACTACCCTTCCCGCTCTGCCCAAGGATGCAACCGACAGAAACAGAACCTCGCCGTTCGCTTTTACCGGCAACAAGTTCGAATTCAGGATGCTCGGTTCGTCCTTCTCCATCTCGGGCCCCAACATTATCATCAATACCATCATCGCCGAGGCGCTGAAGGGTTTTGCCGATAAGCTGGAAAAATCGAATAACTTCGACGCCGACCTTGAGAAACTGCTTCAGGAAACCGCAAAGAAACACAAGCGCGTCGTGTTTAACGGCAACAACTACTCCGACGAGTGGGTTAAGGAAGCCAAAGAACGCGGCCTGCCGAATATTCCTAACACTCCTGATGCACTCAAGGAGCTGGTATCCAAAGAAGCGGTCGAGCTGTTCGTCGCTCACAAAGTCTTTACCGAAAAAGAAATCCATGCGCGTTACGAAATCATGGTCGAGCAGTACGTCAAGACCTTGAATATCGAAGCCCTGACCATGATCGACATGGCCAACCACAGCATAATCCCTACCGCCATTGAATATACGACAACGGTAGCAGCATCTATCAATGCGGTTACCGCCGTATCCGGCAAGCTGGACGTCTCGACCCAGAAGGAATTGTTGGAAGAGCTCTGCGACAAACTGGCCTCGATGAGCGGCAATGCCAAGGCGCTGGAGAAGGCCCTTGAAAACGCGCTGAACATTGCCGATGCCGATAAGCAGGCCGCTGCGTTCAGGGAAAGCGTATTTGTCAAAATGCTGGAACTGCGTGCCACCGGTGATGTGCTGGAAAAAATCATAGCTGCCAAATACTGGCCGCTGCCGACCTACAGGGAAATGCTTTTCATTCTGTAATCCCTGCATCCTTACCTTGTTTGTCTAAAATAGGAGCCTCCTGACGGGGGCTCCTATTTTAGCTTGGTCACGATCAAGGGATGATTTGGCCCGGGGCGGTTTTCAAGAGAAGCCGGCCGACAATCGGTCCTGACAACCTGCTGCTGAAGATCAGCGCTCCTCGGGAACATTACCGGCTGCCGCCTGTTTTGCCTAACTTTTGGGCAATACTCTTGCTGCCTTCAATTTCGGGAGGCGTTTTATTCCGGCTAAGTTGCCGGAATATGGTGCAGATAAGGACTCCTGCCGATTGGCGGAATTCTTGCATTAAATGGAGTCACCACCCTCACTGCGTGATTTATTAAGTCTTGCAATTTTAGGGCAAGCTATCTATAATTTGCGCGCACTGAACTACAAGCGGAGGATACCTGCCTTGAAAAAAGTCGAAGCAATCATAAAACCTTTCAAGCTTGATGAAGTTAAAGAGGCCCTCAACGAAATCGGCATCCAGGGGATCACGATCGGTGAGGTGAAGGGATTCGGCCGCCAGAAGGGGCACACCGAACTTTACCGCGGCGCCGAGTACGTGGTGGATTTCATCCCCAAGATAAAGATGGAGATCATCGTCTCCGACGAGATGGTCGGCAAGGTGGTCGATGCCATCGAGCAGGCGGCAAAGACCGGGCGGATCGGCGACGGCAAGATCTTCGTCACCCCCGTGGAAGAGGTAGTTCGCATCAGGACCGGTGAACGGGGCGAAGACGCCCTCTAAATTCGGCTGATTTCTCAACTAATTGAAAGGAGACTGTAGATGACACCAAAACAAGTAGTGGAGTTCGCCAAAGAAAACGGCGTGCTGATGGTCGATTTCAAGTTTATGGATTTTGTCGGTATCTGGCAGCACTTCACTGTGCCGATGAGCGAGTTCGGCGAGGACACCTTCGAGGAAGGGCAGGGCTTTGACGGCTCCTCCATCCGCGGCTGGCAGCCGATTCACGCCTCCGACATGATCATCATCCCGGACCCCACCACCGCGAAGATGGATCCGTTCACCGCGATCCCGACTCTCTCGCTGATCTGCGATATCTTCGATCCGATCACCAAGGAAGACTACAGCCGCGACCCGCGTAACATCGCGAAGAAGGCCGAGAGCTTCCTGAAGTCGACTTCCGTTGCCGATACCGCATACTTCGGACCCGAAGCGGAGTTCTTCATCTTCGACGACGTCCGTTACGATTCCACCGCCAACTCCTCCTTCTACTCCGTCGACTCCTCCGAAGGCGCCTGGAACACCGGCCGTGAAGAGTTCCCCAATCTCGGCTACAAGCCGCGCCACAAGGAAGGGTACTTCCCGGTAGCGCCGACCGACTCCCAGAACGATCTCAGGAACGAGATGGTCATGGAACTGCAGAAAGTCGGCATCCGCGTCGAGTGCCAGCACCACGAAGTCGCCACCGGCGGCCAGGCAGAGATCGACATGCGTTTCTCCTCGCTGGTCGACATGGCCGACCAGCTGCAGTGGTTCAAGTACGTCATCAAGAACGTCGCCAACAGAAACGGCAAGACGGCAACCTTCATGCCGAAGCCGCTCTACGGGGACAACGGTTCCGGTATGCATTGCCACATGTCGCTTTGGAAGGACGGCGTCAACCTGTTCGCCGGCGACAAGTACGGCGGGCTTTCCCAGATGGCGCTTTACTACATCGGCGGCATCATCAAGCATGCCCGCGCCCTGTGCGCCTTCACCAACCCGACCACCAACTCCTACAAGCGTCTGGTGCCGGGCTTCGAAGCTCCGGTGAACATGGCTTACTCCAGCCGTAACCGTTCCGCCGCGCTGCGCATCCCGATGTTCTCCACGAACCCGAAGGCGAAGAGGATCGAGTACCGTACGCCGGATCCCTCCTGCAACGGCTACCTTGCCTTCGCGGCACTGCTGATGGCGGGCCTGGACGGCATCGAGAACAAGATCGATCCGGGCCAGCCGCTCGACAAGGACATCTACGGTCTTTCCCCAGAGGAGCTGGCCACCATCCCGTCCGCTCCGGGTAGCCTCGAGGAGGCACTCAAGGCGCTGCAGGAAGACCACGACTTCCTTCTCAAAGGGGATGTTTTCACCCCCGACGTCATCGAGAAGTGGATCGAGTACAAAACCGAAGCCGAAGTCAACCCGGTCCGTATGCGTCCGGTACCCCTCGAGTTCGCCCTGTACTTCGACATTTAATAGCATCAGGCATAGCAGCAGTAGGGAAAGGCGGGGGCAACCCCGCCTTTTTCTTTGTCTACGCTCCACCTGACCTTTCAGCTTGAACGCCTTTCTGAAAGCTGCTATTTTCTGAGTTTGGAAGCGTGCTCCACTGCCGGTTCAGGGACAGCGGACATGCGGGGGGCGACAGTTGCAGCAGCAGGAGAAGGTGGCAAAACTCATCAGCTGGTTCGTCAAGGCGGCGCTCAGGCACGCGGAGGCGATGGAGGCTATGCAGGAAGAGGAAGCCGTGGTGCAGGTGGAGTGCCTGGACCGGTTCTATGCAGCGTTGAAGCGTGAGGACGGCATGGAGCGGTTCCTCGCTCTGCTCGATCACGAGGAGCCTGCGGTAGCCGGCATGACCGCCGTGTACGCCATGCGCGAGGCGCCGCAACGCTGCAGCGCGACCCTGAGGAGAATTGCAAAAATGCCGGGGCTGATCGGGTTCAGGGCGCAGGCCGCACTGGATCGATGGGAATCCGGGGAGTGGCCGCGCTAGCGAAAACTTTTTAGCCACAAAAAGGCACAAAAGACACAAAAAAAGGCCAGAGACAAAAAGAGCAGAAGCCCCCTGTGTCAGAAGCATTTAGCCACAAAAAGGCGCAAAAGACGCAAAAAGAGGCCAGACACATGAGAGGCCAGACACACGAGAGGCCAGACACACGAGAGGCCAGACGCCCAGAGAGCACGGCACACAAAAAACAACGTTGTACTCAACGGAACCCACAGAAGGATGGTGTCTCTGGTTCTCTGTTAGTTCTTTTTTGTGAATTTTGTGCATTTTTGTGGCAGAAAGCTTGTTTCAGTAATCTAAATTTAGGAGGTATGCAGTGGCAGAATTCCAGAACGTAAACGTGGTCAAAAAGGCCAATATCTATTTCGACGGCGGAGTAACCAGCCGCACCGTTATCTTCCCCGACGGCTCCCGCAAGACCCTGGGGATCATGATGCCCGGCGAGTACGGCTTCAACACGGGCTCGGCCGAACTGATGGAGATCCTTTCCGGCGAGCTCACCGTGCTGCTCCCCGGCTCCTCCGAGTGGGTGGCCGTCAAAGGGGGCGAGGCGTTCGAAGTCCCGGAGAACGCGAGCTTCAAGATGAAGGTGACCGCCGTCACCGACTACTGCTGCTCATTTCTGTAACTGCTGAAAAAACGGCCGATTAGTGCTGATCTTCCGCTGATCACGTTCCTCCCCCTTCAAGGGGGAGGTCAGGAGGGGGATGGGGGTGTTTTTGGCACCGGAGCTGCCCCCCATCCCCACCCCAACCCTCCCCTTGAAGGGGAGGGGGTTTTTCAGCGGAAGATCGACGCAAATCAGGTAACTTAATGGCAGTGCCTTCAAGGGGAGGGTAGGGGTGGGGATGGGTGGGAGGCCGGTTTTGTAGGTGAAGTGACATGAACGCAACTGCAACGAAAAATGAACCCGTCATAGGCCGCTTCGCACCTTCTCCCACCGGACCGCTGCACCTGGGCTCCCTGGTCGCAGCTCTCGGCAGTTATCTCATCGCCAGGAGTTCAGGGGGGCGCTGGCTCTTGCGCATGGAGGACCTGGACCTGCCGCGGGTAGTTCCCGGCATTGCGGACGACATGCTGTCGACCCTGGAAATCCTGGGCTTCCAGTGGGACGGCGAGGTGGTCTATCAGAGCAGGCGCAGCGAAATATATCGTGCGGCGGCGGAGGAGTTGGTGCGGCGCGGGTTGGCGTACTCCTGCGGCTGCACCAGGAGCGAGATCGCCCAGATAGCCTCCGCGGCCCACGAAGACGGCCTGATTTATCCGGGCATCTGCCGAAACGGGCTGCCGCCTGAGAAGGTGGAGCGGGCGCTCAGGGTGAAGGTGTATGACGAGGTGATCTCCTTCCAGGACGGCATCATGGGGCGCTACAGCCAGCACCTCACCGCGTCCTGCGGGGATTTCGTCATTCACAGGGCGGACGGCCCCTACGCCTACCATCTGGCCGTGGTCGTGGATGACGCGGCAGCCGGAGTGAACCAGGTGGTCCGCGGCGCCGACCTCCTGAGCTCGACACCGCGTCAGATCTACCTGCAACGCATCTTCGAGTACGCGACACCGAGCTACAGTCACCTCCCCCTGGTGACCGGGGCGGAGGGAGCCAAACTCAGCAAGAGGGATAACGCCGTCTCCCTTGCGGCCGGTCGCGACCTCGTCAAAGAGGGAGGAGCGCTGCTGGTGTCGGCGCTGCGCTTCCTGGGGCAAAGCCCGCCGCCGGGGTTCCAAGGCGCCCCGCCCGACCAGATCCTCCAGTGGGCCGTCGCCAACTTCGATCAATCCGCAATTCCCCGCGACTCCGCACAGTTTCCCTCCCCTTGAAAATGGATAAGGGCGGAAAAGGAAAAAATCATGGAACGCGGTTGACGCGGATCTAGCGGGTCCACACGGATATAAACAAGACGAATATCAAGACAAATAAAAACAAGACAAATATAAACAAGACATAAGCGACATAGTAAAACCTGATTAGCAACAATATTCCGCTACCAACAACTCTCCCTCCCCTTCAAGGGGAGGGTCGGGGTGGGGATGGGGTAGGGACTGCGTCAGAGCACCCCCCCCTCCCCCTCCTGTCCTCCCCCTTGAAGGGGGGGACGTACAGCGGAAGATCATTGCTAATCAGCTTAGCTTTTAGGGATAACCCAAGCCTTTTGCTTAATCTGCCTTTATCCGTATCATCCGTTCAATCCGTGTCAGGTTTTGGAACCTGGTCTTCCTCCGTGTCCTCCGTGTCAGGCTTTGCCTCTCGGTTTACCCCTGATCCATGAAAGCCGGAGCGGGGCTTTTGGGTACGCTCCCCGGTGCGGCCTTTCTCCTTTCAAGTCCTTCCCTGATCTGATGGTTCACCCTGCGCCCTAATCCGCTATCCTTGTGCAACTGCCGCACCAGCGTCTCGTTCACCGTCTCGCACCCAGACAGTAGCAGGAGCGCCGGAATCAACCACTTGAAGCGTCTCACGCACCCTTTCTCCTTTTCTCCACCTCGCGCCATTTTTCCAGCTCCGCCTCCGTCACGGGCTGCCAGGGGGGCACCGGGGAAGGGTGCCAGTTCTCGTCGAGCGCCACCATGGTGAAAAGGCCGCTCGCCCCGCGCCGCATGATCCCCTCCATCACGTTCTCCACCTCCACCTCGACTTCCACCTCCATGGAACTGCGCCCCACGTGGATGATGGTGGCGCGCGAGTAGACCACCTCACCCATGTTGATCGGGGTGTGGAAGCAGATGCGTTGAGCGCAGGCGGTAACCACCCGCTTCCTGGAATAGCGCCAGCATGCCACCCCGGCGGTCTTGTCCATGATGCTCATGACGACGCCGCCGAAGATATTCCCGTAGCCGTTGGTATCCTTGGGAAGCAGCGTTTCGATCAGTTCGGCCTTGCGGTTCTCCATTAAGATTCCTCCTCGCCCAGAGTCAGGGCGATAATTTTCTTGAGCTGCGCCAGGCCGGCCCGCTCCATCGGTTTCCCGGTGATGCTGCTCACGGTGCGATTTCTTCTCTCCTCGACCGGATACACCGAGCATTCGATCTCCGTCCCCTGCTCCTCGAGGTAGATGTGGGTGTAATCCTTGATCACGCCACCCTTTCTGATCGGTACCGTCTCGGTCTCGAATCCGATGCCGCGCCGCTCCAGGAGCGCCTCCACCGCCTCGATGGAGTCGGAGAAGAGGTGGATGTCGATGTCGCTGCGGCTGGTCACCGCACCCGAGAGGACCGATCCCACCAGGTACGGGGAGAAATCGCTGAAGAGCTCCAGATACGCGACCGCGGTGAGTCTCAGCCGCAAAAGCCGCTCGGGGAGGAGATCCTCCTCCTTGCTGGCGATCATTCCGGCGAGCTCATCGTGGATCTCCGCGTTGGTGGGTAGATGCGAGCCGAGGGAGAGCGCCTTTTCCGGGCCGAACCGTTTGGCCGCCTTTCTCTTGGCGTCCCGGTATTCCCTCACCCCGTCCTCGTACATGAGCCGGGCCGCCTCGTAGGCGATCTGGCTGCGTATCTTGTCATCTTTTCTCATGATCACCAGTATAGCCCATAGTGCCCGATATGATACGACATTTGGCGGGGAAGGGAGAGGATAAAAAACCGGGGCCATTAAAAAAAGAGTTGACCCAGAGGGCGGCATTTGCTATAAACAGGAACTCGTTGAGCGGGAATAACTCAGTGGTAGAGTGCGACCTTGCCAAGGTCGAAGTCGCGGGTTCGAATCCCGTTTCCCGCTCCAAAAAAATTTATAAGATTCCAGAAGTTACAACGGAATTTTGAAGACTGTCCCCGGTACTGTCCCTAAACGGAACCGGGGATTTGCTTTTTCTCGGAAGCACGAAGTCTTTTCCGAAGTAATCAAGCATTTCCTCCGCATCATCTTCCAGGCCTTCCACGTAATTCCCGTACACTTCATAAACCATCTGTTTGCTAGCATGTCCCATGAGGCTTACCAGCCTTAGCGGATTAACGCCGATAATAAGGCTCCAGGCTGCGAAGGAGTGCCGGGCAGAGTAAGAGGTCACATACGGGATTGCCGCCGTCAATACGGCCTTCCTCCAGATTTTACTGAACCGGCTGCTGTTGAATCTCTTCCCGTCCTCCATGGTGAATACGTGGGGTGACGTTGATCTGTTCAGAATGGTTTGCAGCCGTTCCCTGATGGCGCTGGTGATGAAGATTTGCCTCTTTCTAAAAGCTGTCTTGAGGCTCTTCTTTTCTTCCCCGAGAACATAGGAGCTTCTGACATTGATATAATCGCCTTCGATGTCTTCCCGCTTCAGTCCTCCCAGCTCGGAAGCGATCATGCCGGTGAAGATCATGATTTCCGCAATGGGGCGGTAATGCTCTTCCACGTTATCAAGGAACTTGAGCCAGTCGGGAAGTCTTATGACGGTATGCTCTTTCTTCTCTGTCTTCGGGAGCTTCTTTTTCAGGTTATCGAAGGGGCTTTTCAGTGGCCAACGGTAATGGTCACAAGCATCGTTCCAGATGGCTCGGAAGGGAATCAGAAGATTGACCTTTCTTGCCGTGGAGAGTTGCTTTCCCTTGTCCTGTCCTTTTAGCCTTACCAGCGACTCGGTGAACTTGAAAACTGTTGTGCCGGTGAGCTGGTAGAAGGTGAAGCCCTTGAAGTAGGGAAGAATCCGGGTTTCGATTGCTTCCCGGTAGTCGTTCCGCTTGGTCGGGGAGCCGAAGGAGGGATAGATCGTTTCCATCCATTCTTTCGCGTAGTCACCGAATAGCACCTGATGCGGTTCCGGTCGGTACTCCCTTCCTTCCTTCTGGGTGAAGTGTGCTTTTTCCTGATCCGATGCACCAGGGAACGCCTCAGCAAATTTGAAAGTGCCGTCTTCGATCCGCTCCGCGATCCTGTTAAGGAAGCTGCGAACCTTTCTTTCATTGGCGGGGGTGTCGTCAAGGTCGGTTGATCGGGTGATCCGTTGGCCGAAGTAGTAGAAATCGACGTAGAGCTTTTTAGAGCCTTTCCGCCGTTTGATGGCGCCGGTTTCCTTGATTGGTGCTTCGATAGCGAGATTGCCTGTTTTAATTCTCATTTTATGTCCTCATGGCGTTACCCTCCCTTCAGTGTGTCTTAGTCCGCTGCGGAGAATACCGGCAATTCATTTCATAAGCAATAGTCAAGGTTGACGCCTGGGCCGCTGCTGCGGCTGAAAGTCAAAGGCGGGCTGTTGACCGGGGCTTTGCCCCGCTGTGAATCTTGCTCACTTCGTTTCGGCTGCATTGGCGGCGGCGGGCCTTCATCCTCCGAGACCGGCTTCTGCTGGCTGTTGAGGAAGAGGCCTTCCCGCCAGCAGACGCGGAGGATTCGACCTACTCGGAAATAGTGGACGCTTTCCTGGAGCACCCCATTTTTCAGCCAGCCGAAGACAGTGGTTCGGGACACCTGCATCCTTTCGGCGAACTGTTCCACCGTCAGCAGTTCATGGTTATACTGTTCCATGAGTACCCCCGGTGTTTTCGATTACCTGGCCGAGTTTAATGGCGCGCTTGATGACCTCACCGTCAAAATCCCTTTTCCCCCAATGTTCATAAAGTGCCTTGCCAAGAGAAAGAATGGCTTCCTTGAAGTCTCTTGTTTTGACCCTGACAGCAAAGGAAGGGAGGCAGCCGGCAATATGGGAGATAAAAAATAACGCTGATGCGTGGGAATTACTGCTGAAATCCCGCCGTACTCTGATGTCTTTTCCTAGCCGCTCGGCACAGGCCTGCACCTCTAACCACCAAGGATGAATGGTGCGCCGATCCTGCCGGTCATTGTCCCGCAGACGTAGTGAGAACCATTCACCTGTCAAGTAGTTCCAAACTCCGCCCGGTCTTTGCCAGAGGTCTTCAAAATCATTTATCTTGAGCTGTTTCAATGCCGGTCTTCGCAGTTGAAATTCTACCCGCCAGATATTTTCAAGGTCGCTTGTTCCCCAGAGATCGGCAAACCAGAGCTTTTCACCCTTTTTAAGAACCTCTTTCCCTTTGTCGTAGATTCGAAGGCGGATTGGTGCGGCAGGGGATCCGAAATAACAGGTTTCCAAGGTTCCCCCCTTAATGATGGGTCTTAGATCCCGACTTCGGCAGACGGTATGCTCTTCAATGAAGGGGAGGGTGAGGCCTGGAGACAGTTTGAAGTCAGCGCAGTATAGTGGACCCCGGATCTAGGACAATAGTTTAAGATGGTAGCCTGAACCAAAAAAGGAGCAGGCTTTGAGTGAAAAGAATCGCAAGACCTTCAACGGCCAATTCAAGGCAAAAGTCGCACTGGAA
>Ga0209212_1001842_pt1 | contig 32404 bp, 32 predicted proteins | sample RifGroC2_FD_183996 | JGI IMG/M metagenome (GOLD analysis project Ga0209212, IMG submission 183996) | Groundwater microbial communities from Rifle, Colorado, USA - Groundwater C2 (SPAdes) (version 2) | ecosystem: Environmental > Aquatic > Deep subsurface > Groundwater | place: Rifle, Colorado...
CGACTTCGCGGTCGGCCTCGAAGACGGTGACGGCATGGCCGGCAAGGGCGAGCTGCCAGGCGGTGGAGAGACCGCCGTGGGGGACTAGGGGGACGTTGTTTGCTATCTTTCTAATTGCTGTAATTGCATATTTGCAAGCAACGTCCCCTCAAGTCCAAGGGCGCTGCGGGTAAGCTGTTGGTCTAAAGCAACTTGAGCAACCGCTCGCTGCGCCACACCCGGACAATGCGCACCCACAGGTCGTCGCGTCGATAGACGATGCGAAAAGGGGGATGGATAATCTCGCGTAGATGCGCCACCCCGAACTCAGGGACCATGCGCCCGCTATCCGGAAAGTCGGCCAGCCGTTCCACCTGCGACATTACTTCGCCCAGCAGACGTTCACCAACTTCGGGTACGTGCTGCTCGGCATACCACTCGCGGATGCCTGAGAGATCCCTGACGGCGGAAGCGGCAAAAGTAATTTGGCAACGTTTGCGCGACATGACTTCAACCGAGCTTGAGCTGTTTTTTGACCTCGGCCAGGTTCATCTCCCGCCCCTCTTCCAGATCCATCAACCCCTGCACCACTCCCCGCAAGAAGGCCCGCTCTTCATTCTCCGTCTCGTAATCCTTGAGGGACTGGACCACGGCCACACCGCGCCCCCGGTTGGTCAACAGCACCGGACGATGGGTTTTGTCGACCTGGTTGACCACCCGGCCAGGATTGACCTTCATGTCGCTCAAAGGGACGATGTCCTCGGAAAATTTAGTCGATGTGCTCATAATGGGCCTCCACAATGGTGCTTTCTGTAGGGCTAACAATAGCACCTGTTAAGAGACCTGACAAGGTCGGAACGTGCTGCGGGCTCAGTCCTCGGTGTCGCCCAGCTCCGGCGCGGCCGCGGCAGGGACGGTGGTGGCGCTCTTGATGTTGGCGTAGTCGATGCCGCGCCGCTCCAACTGGTGCAGAATCACCTCGTAGGAGGTCAGGCAGCGGCTCTTGTAGTTCTTGTCGAGCCCCCCCATCCACTTCTGCAGCAGCTCGATCTGCTCGAACTTCGGCTGCGGCTGGCGATAGGCCTGAATCGTCCCGTCGGCGAGGATGCCGACTCGATGCTGACGCAGTTCTGTCCGTGCCGGCAGGCCTCGGCAACAACGCGGTGCGTCGGCATCGCATCCTCCTTTGTCCGAACAGTTGGGCACGGCCGGTAAAACCGCGTCGAATTGGAGTCTGATAACATAAATGGGTGAGGGATGCCAAGGGCGCTGCGGGAGGGGAAGAAGGGGAACTCATCCTAGGCCGCGTCCTTGATAGTCGCGTACGGCTGAATCAGCACTTCGGCCGGGATGCCGAGACCCTTGCGCAGATTGCGGATCATCTCCATGGTCAGTGGCCGCTTGCGGTTCAGCACTTCGGAGACGCGGGCGCGGCTGCCGATGTATGGCTCAAGGTCACGGCGCGAAAGGCCGCGGCTTTCCATATGGTAGAAGATGGCCTCGATAGGATCGGGGAGGGGGATTTGAAAATGCTTCTCTTCGTAGGCTTCGACCAGCGTGGTCAGGATCTCAAGCCGGTCCCCGTCCGGCGTATCGGGTGCAGCCTCGAACAACCGTTCGATCTCTGCAAGTGCTGACTGATAATCGGCCTCGTTTTTTATCGGTTTGATTTCCATATAATGTTCTCCGTTCAAATCGTTGCTGCGTCAATCTTGTCATAATCCCGATGCGTGCCGACGAAGCGGATGTAGAGCAGGCCGTGCAGCTGGCCGGATTGGAACTGAACACCCCGCTACAACTCCTCGAAATCCTCGTCTTCTTCGCCCCCCTCGCCGGCCCCATCCGCCTCGTCCTCCGCATAATCGTCATTGAGAAAGTTGGTGAGAAACTTCTGGTTGTCGGCGAGACGGCGGGCGACCTCTTCCTGGAGCAGGTCGAGGTCGGCGAAGCGTTTCGGTTCTTCCACCACCGGACTTTCGGGGCTGGCAACGGTTGGAACTGGTGGGGGTTGTGTGGTCTCCGGGTCAGACACGGGCGTTCTCCATGGCGAGGCGGTAAAGTTCGAGATAACGCCGGGCCGAACGATCCCAGCTGAAATCCTGGTTCATGCCGCGGCGCACCAGTTCGAGCCAGCTGCGCCGCTTTTCACGGGCAGCGAGGGCGCGGTCGAGGGCCTCGACGAGGGCTTCGGGGGTGGCGGGGCCGAAGTGAAAACCGTTGGCCAGACGCGGGGCATCACGGGGATCGATGACGGTGTCGGCGAGACCGCCGGTGCGGCGCACCACCGGCACCGCGCCGTAGCGCAGGGCGATGAGCTGGCCGAGGCCGCACGGCTCGTAGCGGCTCGGCATGAGAAAGAGGTCGCTGGCGGCGTAGATGCGCCGCGCCAGCCCTTCGTCAAAATGGAGGTTGACCGAGATGCGCCCTGGATGGCGGCGGCCGAGCTCGGCCAGACTTTCACTGAGGCCGCGTTCGCCGCTGCCGAGAAGGACGAGTTGCAGCGGCCGCGTCATCAGTTCGGCGGCGGCCTCGGCGACGAGATCGAGGCCCTTTTGCGGATCGATGCGGGTGACGAGAGCGACCAGGGCTTGCTCGGGGCGCACATCGAGGCCGAGCTCGCGTTGCAGGGCGCGCTTGTTTAACCCCTTGGGACGCAGGTCGGTGCTGCTGTAGGGGAAGGGGATGGAACCGGCCTGGGCCGGATTCCACTGGGCCGGATCGAGACCGTTGAGGACGCCATGCAGGTCGGCGGCGCGGCGCCGGAGGAGGCCGTCGAAACCGTGACCGAGTCCCGGCGTCTGGATTTCGCGGCAATAGGTCGGCGAGACGGTGGTGACGAGATCGGCAAAGACGATCCCCCCCTTGAGGAGGGAAACGTGACCGAAATATTCGAGCCCTTCGACCCCGTAGAGGGCGGGGCTGAGACCGAGGGTGGTGAGAATGTCCTGAGAAAAAAGCCCCTGGTAGCCGAGGTTGTGAATCGTCATGACGGTGGCGATGGCGGCAAAAAGAGGGTCGTCGCGCCGCTCGGTGCGCAGCAGCACCGGAATCAGGGCGCTCTGCCAGTCGTTGACGTGGATGACCGCGGGGACGAAGTCGAGCTGTTCGAGGGCTTGCAGGACCGCCCGGCAGAAGACGCCGAAACGTTCGGGGTTGTCGGGATAGTCGCCGGCCGTATCGCCATAGAGGCCGGGGCGGTCGAAGAGTTCGGGACAGTCGACAAAGTAGACGGTCAACCCCTGATGCTGCAACTGGCGCAACGTGACACTGTGATGGCGGATACCACTGGTGACGGTAACCGTCGGGCCGAGTTTAGCCGTGGCGCCATGGGCCGCCGCCACCCCCTGATACCAGGGGAGGATCAGGCGCACATCGTGGCCGAGGGCGCGCAGGGCTAAAGGGAGAGAGCCGGCGACGTCGGCGAGACCGCCGGTTTTGGCGAAGGGGGCGGCTTCGGAGGCGACCAGGAGGATCTTCATCGTTTTTTCGGCACCTTTTTCCGCGCCTGCGCCGGCATCGCTTCCGGCACAGGGGGCGGGACCATCAGCTGACGCAGATTGGCAAACCGGTAGCCGCTCGCGCGCGCCGCCTGCCGCCAGCCCTCGGCGTGCGCGGCGGTCGCGGCGAGAGCGGCAACCGCGCCCGGGGTGGCGGCGAGATTGACCGTAGCGATGGCGAGGAGCCAGTCGATGAGCAGGAAAAAACGCTCGCGATTGAACCAGAGAACCCCTTCGTGCCAGTTGCAGCCGAGGAGACGCTGCACCGCCGCCGCGTCGAGAAGTTGGGCGAAATCGGCGCCGGCCGCGCGGCCGCGGGCGCCAAAATCGGCATGGTGCAGCAACAGCCCAGTGATTTCAGCGAGGAGTTCGGGGTCGGCGCCGGCCTCCCGGGCGAACCACGCCGCCAACGGCTCGGCCAGGAGGAGGTCGTTGAAGCGGTTGGCGGCAGCTCCGGCGAGGCAGGGCCGCAGCAATAGCCAGGGGAGGAGCCGGGTCAGGCTTGCTCCCGCCGGCGGCGCGGCGTCAGCGCCGAGAAGGTCGTTGGCTGCCGCCAGCGCCAGTGTCTCCGCCTTGCGCCGCCCCGGGCGCAGCAACAGGTTCTGCAACTGCTCCAGGTCATCGAGCAGCGGCGCCACCGTCGGCGGTTCGACTCCGGCGGCAGCGCTCAGGAGGGCGTAGAGGTCGCCGATTTCGGCGATGAGGGGCGCACCGATGATCTTGGCCGCCGCCAGATGATTCAGGGCTCGGGGCAGGGCCTGATGCAGCGCGGCAAAGCGCAGCCGCTGCCATTCCCGGTCGAGATCCGCCACCGGCCGGCCGGCCAGGCGGCGACAGAGCTTGCCGAGACTGCCGTCGTCGTCCTGCAGCTCGACGAAATCGAGAAAGAGCTGGTACTCGTAAGGTCCGAGCCGCAGCTCCAGACCGTGGCGGGCCAGTTCGCGGCTCGGGCGCAGCCAGGTCAGGCCGCTGCGGTGTTCGCGAAAACGGATGTAGCGGTCGCGGTCGTCGCTCAGACCGAGGGCGGCGCCGAGGTTGGGGCGCTCCAGCTGGTCGCCGACCCGACGCAGGACACTGTCGCGAATCCAGCCGCGGGTCTCGGCGTAGCGGTTGTGCATGACCACCACGGCACGCTCGCTGCCGTGGCCGTTGCTGTAGGCATAGACATCCTCGTTGACCCCGTGCTCTCCACCGAAATCGTAGAGGACGAAGTTCTGCGAGCCGCTGAAGAGGCGGCGGCGGCGCAACAGGGGGAAGATCTGCGCCTCGTGATGGGCGATGAAGGCGGCGTCCGGGGCTTCGTCGCGGTAGGCACGGCGGTACTCCATACCGTATTTCTCTTCCAGCCCCTCGAGCTGGCCATGGCCGAACATCGGCAGCCCCGGCAGGGTGGCGAGCATGACGGCGACGCCGAAATACTTGTCGCCGCGGCCGAACTGGGCGACGGCCGTCTCCTCGTCGGGGTTGTTCATGAAGTTGACGAAGCGCTTGAGGATCTCCGGCTCGAACTCGAGGATGTTCTTCAGCACCCCGCGATACTTGGCGTTATCCTCCTGCTTGAGCATGTGCATGAAGGCGCTGTTGTAGACCCGGTGCATGCCGAGGGTGCGGACGAAATAACCCTCCATGAGCCAGAAGGCCTCGGCCAAAAGGAGGGTGTCGGGGACTTCCGCCGCCACCCGGTCGACGACCTCGCGCCAGAACTCGACGGGGAAGAGCTCGTCGAAACGCTCCCGGGTGAGGGCGTGCTCGGAGCGGCTCGGCACCCCGGCGCCGCCGCCGGGCTGGGGGAACCAGAGGCGCTGGTAGTGCTTCTTGGCCAAGGTCATGGCGGCGTCGAAGCGGATGACGGGAAAGCGCCGGGCGACGTGGATGATGGTGCGGATCATCGCCTCGCGCACCTCGGGGATGAGGAAGTTGAGCTGGGCGGTGTCGTTCCACGGCAGATGGGTGCCGTCGTTGCCGTGGTAGATGTAGCGGGTGCGCCCGCTGCCGTGGTCGACATGCTGGAAGACGACGGCGGCATCGCGATGGCTCCAGTAACCGTCCTCGATGCGCAACGAGACATGACCGGCGCTGGAGAGGTCGGGACCGGCATAGTTGTAAACGGGATAGGGGGGATGCTCGACCTGGACGAACCAGTCGGGGTGCTCCCGCGTCCAGCGCGAATCGATGCCGGTATGGTTGGGGACGACGTCGCAGGCAAGGCGGATACCCCGCGCCCGGCAGCGCTCGACCAGGCCATCGAGGGCGGCTTCGCCGCCGAGGTCGCCGGCGACGGTGTAGTCGAAGAGGGAATAAGCCGAGGCCACCGCCTCGGCGTTGCCCATGCGCCGCTTGATCTCGGCCGAGGCCGGCGAGCGCTCCCAGATGCCGATGAGCCAGAGGGAAGTGAAACCGGCGCGGGCGAGACGGTCGAGCTCGGCGTCGGGGATGTGATCGAGGCGGTAGAAGTTGGCGCCGTAGCGGCGGGAGAGCTGGTCGAGCCAGACGTAGATGGTCTTGGCCATGAGGACGACGTTGGGCATCCAGTCGCTGTCGGGGGAGAAGCGTTCCGGTTCGTCGTCGCCCAGTCCGGCGCCGCGACCGAGCTGGGGGAGGGGACCGGGACCGCCGCCGCGCTGCTGCTCCTCTTCCTGCAGCAGGTCGAAAGAGATGAGGAGCTCCTGCAGCAGCTCTTCCGGCAGCACCGCTCCCCAGACTTCGCGGATATAGCGCAGCTGCCCTTCGAGGGAATCGGGGGCGGCGCGCAGCGGGGCGCGCAGCAGCTCAGGCAGAGGGAGAGCAAAGAGCCCCGGCACCGGCACGCTGAGGAGGCGGCGGGCGAGGTCGTCGAGGAGGGCGGGATAGGGGGCGGCGCGGCGCAGTTCGTCATCAGCGAAGAGGACGGCGAAGGGACGAGCGGCGGCGTTGCCGTTCTGCACATCGAGGATGAAGAGCTCGGCCACCGCCGCCTGGCACAGGGCCTTGCCGTCCTTGCGGCTGAAGCGGGCGACGACGGCGGCAGGGTCGCTGGCACCAGGCGGGAAGAGTTCGGCAAAGGCCGACAGTGTCGGCGGCAGTTGCGGCACCCGTTGGCGCTTGTCCCCGAGGACGACGCCATCGGCGGCAAAACGGGCGGCGCGCAGGGTGAAATAGCGCTGCGCCATGAAGGCGAAGACCCGGTTCTGCTGGCGCAGCAGGTTGAGGCGGGCGGCACTGACCGGCGCGACCCCGCGGCGTTCCCGCAGCCGCTCGGCGATCAAGCGCAGCCGGAAAAGTTCCGGGCGCTGATCCTCGCCAAGGACCTCGTTGAGGCCCAGTTCGTCACGCGTGCGGACGGCAACGGGGAGGGAGAGCGGGAAGTAGGGGGTAACGGTCATCGGGTGGCTTCCATGGGCGGCGTTTTGCTACAAGGAATGTCAACTACCGGTAGGGAACTCGACCCAAACCCTTTGTCCAGGGTGATGTTCCTGAATCGTTTGAACTGCTTCTGCGATCTCGACAGAATCTTGAATATTAACTATGTAAGTAAAATTTGTGACTTCAGAACCCTGCTGGCGCATTTCATCTAGTTCGTCTGCCGAAAAAACATCTTTGTTTGCCCAAAGAGGATTCGGCACCATCTTGCCAAATCTATTCAGCAACTCTTCATAACCCGTTCGGGTCAGTACAAAAAACACCATAAATCTTCAGTCCTCCACCAGCTCTTCCTACCCCTCCACCAACTTCTCGGCTCGGGCCGGAGAATCAGCTGGCCAAGCGCAGCTTCTCGATGGTCTTTTGCGGCCGGTTGAGGGCCAGATCGTAGGTCGCCTGAAGGTTGAGCCAGAACTCCGGGGTGGTGTCAAGAGCCTGCGCCAAGAGCCAGGCGGTTTCCGAGGTAATGCCGCGCTTGCCGCGCACGATTTCGTTGATCCGCTGCACCGGCACCTGGATGTGCACGGCGAAGGCCACCTGGCTGATGCCAAGCTCGTCGAGGAATTCTTCCTTGAGGATCTTGCCGGGATGGGCGGGAATACGTTGGGCGGGAATCATCTTTCTGCTCCTTGCTGGCTCGCTAGTGATAGTCGGTGAGGCGTACCTCGCTGGCACTGCCGTTCTGCCAGCGAAAAATAATACGCCACTGATCGTTGACCCGGATGCTGAACAGCCCGATAAGATCGCCCTGCAAAGCTTCAAGACGGTTGCCCGGCGGGGCGCGCAAATCCAGCAGATCGTGGGCACCATTGAGCAAATCCAACTTATTGAGAGCCTTTTTCGCCACATCGGGCGGCAACTGCCGCACCCCCTTGCTGGTGCTGCCGTGATAGAGGGCTTCCGTGACCTTGTCGCCGAACGATACGATCATTCACCCTCCCCCTGCTAGAATACTAACGCTATCACGGATGCCGTGCAAGCATGCATCTTCTTGCCACTCCACTCCGCGCACGCCCCATCGCTTTCGTCCCGCAGGCTCCCCTCAACCCTCCGCCAACTCTTCCTTCCACTTCTCCACCTTCTTGCCATATTCAGCGACCAGGGCCTCGGCGCGCTTGGCGTCGGCGGCCTCGGCGATGACGTGGGCCAGGGGCCGGTGCTGGTCGGGGAGGACGAGGACCCAGGCATCGGGCAGCTGAACCTTGACCCCGTCGAGGAAGGAGGCCTCGCGATCGACGGAATCCTCGCTCATCTTGCGCATGATCCCGCCTTTGAGTTCCCACGAACAGGGGAGGCGCAGATGGCGATAGGCCCGTTGCGGCACGCCGCGGCGAAGCTGTCCCAGGGCCAGGTCGGTGCGGGCGAGAAGTTCGAGAACCTTGGCGACGGTGAAGAGAGCGTCGAAGTTGGCTTGAAAGGGGGGAAAGGCGAAGCGCCCCTCCATCGAGGCGGCGAGCTGCACCTGCTTCTCCTTGGCCCCTTCGACGATGGAACGGCCGTCGCTCTTGACCCGCTTGACCGTCAGTCCCGCTTCCCGCGCCAGTTCCTCCACCACCGCCGGCGCCTGCACCGGCAGCACCAGACTGCCGCCCTTTTCGGCGCGGCTGACGAGGGCGGCGAGGGTCGTCAATGCTTCGAGATCGGAAAGGATGACCCCGGTTTCATCGACGATGCGGATCCGCTCCCCCGACGGACCGAGCCAAAAACCGGCGGTGGCGCCGAGGGTGACGACGATGCGCGAGAGCTGGTCGAGGGCACGCTCCCGCTGCTCCGGGGTGGTGCCGGTGACGCTTTCGATCATGTGCGAATTGAGTTCGACGATCTCGACGCCGAGTTCGCTGAGAAGCTGCGGCAGGAAATCCCCGGCCGGGGAGTGGTTGATGTCGACCACGACCTTGGGTGCGGCCCGCTTGAGCAGTTCACGATCGAGGGCGCGCAGGTAGCCCTCGCGGTAGAAGTCGTAGATGCGCGGGAGTTCGGAGATCGCCCCCGGCTCGGTGTAATGAACGCGACGGAAATTCTCCTTGAAATAGATGCGTTCGATCGACTTGGCGGTGCCGGAGGAGATTTCGACGCCGTCGGCATCGAAAAAGAGGATGTCGGTGGCGGCCGGATCTTCCGGCGACTGGCGGAAATGAAAACCGCCGGCCTCGCCGAAGGTGGTGAGCTTGTAGCGCAGCACCGGCAGCGAGATCATCTTGACGTCGCGGACATTGACCCCGGCGGAGAGGAGACCGCCGACGAAGGAACGCTTGAGCATGCGCGACGAGCGGATGGGATCGCGCCCGGCGAGGACGAAGGAGTCCTTAGGCAGGGTCGAACCATAGGCCGCCCCGAGCTTGGCGGTGAATTCCGGGGTCAGTTCGACATTGGTCAGACCGCGCACCGTCGCCCCTTCGAAGAGGCTCTTGCGCCACTTCTCCCCCCAGATCAGATTGGTGGTGACGATGGCCCCGCCTTCGATGACTTTGCGCGGCCAGACCTTGACGTCCTTTTTCAGCAGGGCGCCGTCGCCGATGGTCGTTTCATCGCCGACGACGGCCCCGGGCTCGATGGTCACCCCGGCCCCGGCACGGACATTGTGGCAGAAGACGGCACCGGTGATGCGGCACCCCTGCTTGAGGTAGACGTTGTCCCAGAGGACGGCATCCTCCAGTTCAGCCCCGTCCTCGATGGTACAGTTGCGGCCGATGATGCAGTTTTTCAGCCGCGCACTGCCAAGGATCTGGCTGTTGTCGCCGAGGACGACCAAGCCCTCGCTGCGCACGAGATCACGGCGGGCGATCTGCGCTTCCTGGCCGATAAAGAGGCGTTGCCCGGCAGCACCGGTGCTCCCTTCCTGGACATTGACGGCGACCCGGCCGGCGCAGATATCGTGGCACGACTCGAGGTAGGCATCGGTATTGCCGATATCGGCCCAGTAACCCTTGAGGTTGCAACCGAAGAGGGCGGCCTTGTCGGCCAGGAGTTGCGGGAAGACGTCCTTGGACCAGTCGCGGTTCTCCCCCTCGGGGATGAGGTCGAGGACGTGGGGCTCGAGGACATAGATGCCGGTATTGATGGTGTCGGAAAAGACTTCTCCCCACCCCGGCTTCTCGAGAAACTTGGTGATGCGCCCGGCCTTGTCGGTGATGACGACGCCGAACTGCAGCGGGTCCTTGACCGAGGTCAGGGTGATGGTGGCGCTCGCCTGTTTCTTGTCGTGAAATGCGAGAATCTTGCCGAGATCGAAGTCGGTGAGAAGGTCGCCGCTGATGATGAGAAAGCGCTCGTCGAGATATTTGGCCGCCGCCTTCACCGCCCCGGCGGTGCCGAGATCGTCGATGGGGGTGACGTAGCTGATGCGCACGCCAAACTCGCTGCCATCGCCGAAAAAATTCTTGATCAGCATCGGCTGATGGTAGAGAAGGAGAACGAGATCGGTGATGCCGTGTTTCTTCAACAACTCGACGGTATGCAACATGATCGGCCGGTTGACCAGGGGGATCATCGGCTTCGGCAGGTTGATGGTCAAGGGCTGGATGCGGGTTCCAAACCCGCCGGCCATGATGACGGCTTTCATGCGTAACACCTCCTGGAAAGGCTGCTGTCAGCGCTCAGCTATCAGCTTTGGACGTTTAGACCTTGCATTGGCTGACAGCTGACAGCTAATCGCTGATTGCTGCTTTTTATTGATTTTTCCCCAGAACCCGGATCACTTCGCTCTTGAGTTCGGTCAGGTCCGAACTCTTGACGACATAGGCCTGGGCCAGCCACGACGAGAAGTCGTCCTTGTAGCAGCCGAAGGCGGTGCAGAGGATAACCGGGGTCTTGAGCTTGTCGCGCACCAGCCGCTGCAACAGCTGCAAACCGCTCTCTCCCTTCATCTGGATATCGAGGATGAGAAGGTCGAAGGAGCTGCGCTCCAGCGCCTCGGCCGCTTCCGCCGCCGACCCCGCGGTTTCGACTTCATGGCCGAGGTCGCCGAGCTCGGCGGCATAAAGGTGGCGGATATCCCGTTCGTCGTCAACTACCAGCAGTCGTGCCATGTCATGCCTCCTCCGGAATAGGCAGTCCGATTAAATAGTGGGTTCCGCGAACACTGTCGCTCTCGATCAGGAACCGCGCCCGATGCTCGCGCAGGGTCTGGGCACAGAGGGAGAGGCCGAAGAGATGGCGGTCGCCGGCGGCAGGATCGATGGGGGCATGGATGGTCGCGATTTCTTCCGGGGTCAGGGTGGGGCCGCCATCGCGGATGTGGACGAGCAGTTCATCCTGCCGGCGTTCGCTGTGAATGACGATGGTCTCCCCGGCCAGCGACCCTTCGAAGGCCCGATTGAGGATGCAGCGCAAACAATGGTGCATCTTGCGGAAGTCGACGCGCACCGCCGGCAAAAGCGGCGCCAGATCGAGTCGGCACTCGACCCGGCCAAGGGCGAGGTCGTCGCGCATCTCCCCGGCTACCTCGGCCAGAAGACGGTTGATGTCCCAGAGACCAAAGGTCGGATGCAACTCCTCGGTATGGGAGAAGACATCCTGCAACGTCTCTTCCAGCCGCCGCGACTCCCGCACCATCGACTCCAGGTAGTCGCGCCGGGGATCCCCCGGCGGAGCCTCGCGCAGCAGCGTGCGGGCATACCCGCCAATAATCAGCAACGGATTGCGGATGGAGTGGGCGAGATCGGCGGCGAGGCGGCCGAGGAGGGCCAGTCGTTCCATGCGGACGATGATGTCCTGCTGTTGCTGCAGCCGGGCATGGGCCTCGAGGACCCGCCCCAGCTCCTGCTGCAGCCGGGCATAGAGGGCCGCTCGCTCGATGGCGAAGGAGACGGGGAGGGCAAAGGTTTCCAGGGAATGGAGGTCGCCGGCGGTGAGGGGACGCCGATTGATGCAGTTGTCGGCGAGGAGGAGGCCGATACGGCGATCACGGCTGATCAGCGGCACCAGAATCAGTTGCTGCACTCCGAGGTCTTCGGCCTGTTCGCGGTCGAGGCCGGGCTCGGCAAAGAGGTCGTCGATCTGGTAGGGCGTACGCGCATCGAGGACGCGGACGAAGGGGTGATCGCGCTGTGCCAGCGGGGTGGTGAGACACTCCAGCAGCGGCCCGAATTTTTCCCGTTCACTCGCCATCTTCTCGCGGAAGAAGCGTTCCCCCATCTCGATCAGGGAGTAGTCGAGGCTTTCGACCTCGTGCCAGATCCGCCCGGCCTCCTCGGCTTCTCGCGGACCGACGGCCAGATGCCCGACCAACCGCTCGTTGGCCTCATCGACCAGCAGGAGAATCGCCCGGTTGAGACCGAAACCTTTCCCCGAGGTAATGGCGGTCAGGGCCATGGCGATGACCTCGTCACGATCGACGGAAGTCTGCAGCACCTGGCCGACATCATGAAGAAAAGCCAACTCGCGGTCGCGCGTGGCGATGTGCCGTTCGAGAGCCCGCACCCGCTCTTGATGGAGACAGAGGGCTTCGATGAGGAGAGGTGGCAGGGCGGCATCGACGCCATCGCCCGGGGTCACATGGGCCAGACTCTGCAAACAGGTCGAACAGTTGACGCAGTGGCGCAAGAAGCGTTGGCGGCGGTCGAAGAGGAGGGGATGGTCACCGGCCGCGACGAAGGGACACTCGTCCGCGGTGATGGTCTCTTTTTGCCAGCAGGAGAATTCCACGAGATGTCCGGGTGAATGCAGGTGGTGAGCGGGACGAAATACACCAGGTCGGGGCAGTATAGCAGCCCGACGGGGAGAAGCCAAGGACGACGGCGGGAGATAGGCGGCATACCGCTAGCGCAATGGGCCTAGAAGTCGATATCGATGCCAATGGAAACTTTTTTACCGGACGGCTCTGCCTCGGCTGCGTTGAGGGGGCCGAGAACCCCGCTCCAGACTGTGTTCGGCAAACTATAGCCAAGATTGAGGTTGGTACTGCGGCCAAGATTGTAACTGACCCCGGCGTCGAGTTCGCAGAAGGGTGAGTTCTCCGCCTCCGGCATCCCGCTGTCCACCGATTTGCGCGCGGGAGAATCGGCCAGGGGGGACAGGGCCGAACCGACAAAGGGAACGACCCCCCAGTCCGTTTGCAGCCCCAGGCGCGGAAGCGCCATGGCCGCCTCGGAAGCGACGCTGCCATCGCTCTTGGCGGGGGTGCGGGGAGGAGCGAGATCGAGGTACGGCTCCGGGGCAATAAACTGTTCCACGCAGAAAGCCGGCATCAGCGACAGGCGGCGCCAGCCGCCTTTGGTCGCCTGGCTTGATTTGCCTGCTTTGACCACCTTGGCCGATTTTCCCGTTTTGACCGCGGACGGTTGGGCCGGAGCCTTGTCGGCAGCGGCAGCATCAGCACCCCCGAGGGAGAGGGCGACAACGAGCCCCAAAATGGCGTACAACATCCGCAGCATCAGGAACCTCCGCTGGCGCCGCCGGCAGTCCCGGTGCCCAGACGCCCCTCGCGGCGCAGCAGATCCCCGGCGCGGGCCCCCGGCGGCAGGGAAAGGGAGACATGGGCATTGGGGTTGACGCGGTCGAGAAGACGCGCGTCGCTGGCAACGATAGCCCCGACCTTGAAGCTGGCCGAGCGCATCGCCGGACCGATCAGTTCGAGAGCCTCGCCGGAGATGAAGGGATTGCGCGCCACGACTTCGCCGCGGCCGTCATCCCGCACCGCCGTAACGACTCCGACGAAGTCGTGACTGCGGCGGTAGCCCCCTTGCGCCGCTTCGGTCTGCGGTGGCGCTCCCCCCAGGAGAAAACCGTGGTCGTAGGGGCGGTGACTGACCTTCTCCAGCTCGCTCCGCCAGAGAGGATCACAATGCCAGCCGGCGGGATCGACGAGCCAGGCGTCGAGGGCCGCACGATAGACCCGGGTGACGGCGGCGACATAATAGACACTCTTCATCCGCCCCTCGATCTTGAGGCTGTCAACCCCGGCCCCGAGGATGGCGGGGAGGTGCTCGACCAGGCAGAGGTCGCGGCTGTTCATGAGATAACTGCCGCGCTTGTCCTCGGCGATGGGGAAGAAGGCGCCCGGGCGACTCTCCTCGATCAGGGCATAGGGCCAGCGGCAGGGGTGGGTACAGGCGCCGCGATTGGCGCTGCGGCCGGTAAGGGCGGCGGAGAGGAGACAGCGGCCGGAGACGGCAACGCAGACCGCGCCGTGGACGAAGACCTCGAGCTCGCTGGCCGTCCCGGTGCGGAGGGCGCCAAGTTCGGCCAGGTTGAGCTCGCGGGCGAGGTTGACCCGGCGTACCCCCTGCCCAGCCCAGAAATTCACCGCCGCTGCGTTGGTGGTGTTGGCCTGGGTCGAAAGGTGCAGCGCCCGTCCGGGATCGACCCGGCGGATCGTCGCCACGACCCCAGGGTCGGCGACGATATAGGCATCGATGGCGAGGGGCCGCAGTTCCTCAAGGTAGTTTTCGAGGAGGGGGATTTCGTCGGGGCGGAGGTAGGCGTTGAGGGTCAGGTAAAAGCGCTTGCCGGCGGCACGCACCAACTCCAGACCCTGACGGAGGTCAGCCGTGGTGAGATTGCCGGCCATGGCGCGCAAGCTGAAGCGCTCGCCACCGGCATAGACGGCATCGGCGCCGTAGGCCAAGGCGGTACGCAACTTTTCCACATCGCCGGCAGGGGCGAGAAGTTCGGGACGGGACATCAACTGTGACCTCTAGGTTTTTTGTTCCAGCATAACATTAATTCGATTCCGGCGGCAGGCTGAATCCTCAGCGGCAGCCGTCGGAACCTGTTTGACCCTTGACAACATTGGAAAAACCCTATAATTTTACGAGGTCTTGGGCACTTTTGCCCGGTTTTATATTGCGTCGCCGAAGGGGTTTTTCTTGTGACATCTTGCCGTTCGCCGTGGGCGACCCTGCCCCTTCTTCTCTCTCTCCTCGCCACCGTCCACCCCGCCACCGCTCGCGGTAGCGCCGATGAAATCGCGGCGCTGCGTCAGTCCCAGGTCGAATCGAACCGTGAGCTGGAACGCCTGCGGGACAATCTGGTCATCCTCGAAGGCCGCGTCCTCGACCAGCAGAAACAGCTCAACGACCTGCGCGGAAACCTGGCCCTGCTGCGCTCCGGCAGCGCCGACAAGATCCCCCTCCCGGCCGGGGCCTTGCCCCACGAGGCTTACTTGCGGGCCTTTGGCGACTATGCCGCCGGACGCTATCCCCAGGCGATTATCGGTCTCGAAGCTTTCATCGCCGCCAACCCGACCAACGAATATGCCGGCAATGCCCAGTACTGGCTCGGTGACTGCTATTTTCTCCAGCAGCAGTACGCCCTGGCCGTCGCCGAATTTCGCAAGGTCATGCACAATTATCCAGCGGCGCCCAAAGCCCCCGATGCCCTGCTCAAATCGGCTTCGGCCCTGCAAGCTCTCAATCTGCATGACCAGGCCCGCGAGGCTCTGGAGACCCTGAGCAGCCGCTACCCCAACAGTGCGGCGGCGCAAAAAATCCGCCAGAAAAATTAGTTCCTCACCCTTTTGGCCAGGGAGATTCCCATGACCCTCCGTAAAGTGCTCGTCCTGACCTGTCTGCTCCTCCTCCCCCTCGTAGCGGCGGCGGCAGAAAACGTTCAGACCTATATCATCCAGAAGGGGGATACCCTCTCGGGCCTCTCCGAAAGATTTCTCAAGGATCCCTACTACTGGCCGAGCCTGTGGTCGAACAACCCGACCATTACCAACCCGCACTTTATCTACCCCGGCCAGGAAGTCCGCATCTACGACGGGCGTATCGAAATCGTTCCGGCCGTACCTGAAGCCCCCGTGGCCAGCGATGCCCCGATCGCGGCCGAACCGGCCGAGCCGGCACCGACCCCGGCTGCCCAAGAGATGGTGCCCCCCGTGGCCGCGGAGACACCCGCGGCGCCACAGGCCGTCACGGTCCAAACCCCCGGCGGCGAGGGGTTCATTGCCGTCGACCCGGAACGCGCCGTCGGCACCCTGGTCGACACCACCGACAACCGCATCCTCATCGGCGAAGGGGACATGGTATTTTTGCGCCTGGAGGAAGCACCGGCGGTGGGCGATAAATTCTCCGTCTTTGAGGTCTCCGAAAAGGTGAGGCACCCGGTCACCGGGAAGAAGTTCGGTTACCGCATTGTCGATCTCGGTGTCGTCGAAGTTCTCTCGGTTCATGCTGACGTCGTCACCGCCGTAGTCCGCTCGGCCTTCCGCGAAATCTATCGTGACGCCATGCTCCTCCCCTACCAGAAACCGCTGCGGGACATCGCCATCAAGCGCGCCGCCAACCCGGTTTCCGGCTATCTCCTCGCCGCCTTCAGCGCCAAGATCGTCCAGGGGCAGGGCGATGTCGTCTACCTTGACCTCGGTGCCATGGATGGGCTGGAGGCGGGGAATCTCGTCGACATTTCGCGCCCGCGCCAGGCCACGGAGCTGGCCGACAAAAGTCTGGCGCTGCAACTCCCCGAGGTCGTCCTCGGCCGCGCCATCGTCCTCGATACCAGACCGCACTCGGCCACGGCCCTGATCCTCAAGGTTGCCGGACCGGTTTACGTCGGCGACCGCGTTACCGCCGTCACCCGCTAAACCGCAGCGGCCTTTCGGGGCGCACTCCGGTGCGCCCCATTTCTTTGTCTGGCAGGTAGCGGCACGTCGACCCGGAGGGGGGAAGATGAGCGAACACGAAGAGAACTGGCTACGCCTCCATCTCACTCGCGGCCTCGGGCGCGTCGGCCTCTTTCGCCTGATGGAAACGTTTGCCACGCCGGCGGCGGCCCTCGCCGCCATCCCCGCCTGGACGACGCGCGCCCGTATCCGCCCAACCGTCGTCGCCGCCATCCCCCCGCTCGACGATCCCCAGCTGCGCGCCGCCCGCCGCACCATGGATGGTCTCGGTGTGCGTCTCCTCAGCTACTGGGATGACGGCTACCCCGAGCTGCTGCGCGCCATCCATGACCCCCCCGCCCTCCTCTACCTGCGCGGCACCCTCCCCGCCGGCGAGGCCCTGGCCGTCGTCGGCTCACGCCACGCCACTCCGGCCGGTCGCCGTCTCACCCAGGAGATCTGCCGCGAACTGGCGGGACGGCGCCTGACCATCGTCAGCGGCCTCGCCCGCGGTATCGATGCCGCCGCCCACGAAGGCGCCGTCGCCGGTGGCGGCTCGACCATCGGCATTCTCGGCTGCGGCATCGACCGGACCTATCCGCCGGAGAATGAGCGGCTCTTTCAGCAGGTCATCGCCCACGGCGCCATCCTCTCCGAGTACCCACCGGGGACTCCACCGTTAGCCGGCCACTTTCCCGGCCGCAACCGCATCATCAGCGGACTCTGTCGCGGCGTGCTGGTGGTGGAGGCGGCCGAAGAGAGCGGCTCCCTCATCACCGTCGACTTCGCTCTGGAACAGGGGCGCGAGGTTTTTGCCGTCCCGGCGTCGGTCTATGCCCCGACCAGTCGCGGCGTCAATCGCCTGCTCAAGGAAGGGGCGCGGGTCGTCACCGAGGCCCGGGACATCCTCGCCGTCCTCTGGCCCGAGTTGCCGGAAGGGGTGATTCAGCGCCGCGAAGATCGCTTTGCCGCATCCCTCTGCGGAGACACGCAACGACTCTATCTCTGCCTCGGCGAAGAGCCGCTGCACATCGACGAACTGGCGCAGAAAACCGCCTTGACACCCATGGAGGTTTCCGCTATTTTACTGACCCTGGAACTCCAGGGGGGGGTCGAACTCCTCCCCGGCATGCGCTACCTGCGCAATCGCAAACCCTGATCGGGTGGACATTTCATGGCAACTGATCCGATGCGCGACCGGGTTCTGGCAATCGTCACCGTCATTGCCCAATATGTCCTCGAAGCGCGCGATATCCCCAGCGAAAACGATCTGGTCGTCGAGCTGATGGAGGCCGGTTACGCCAGCAGCGAGATCGAGGCGGCCTTCGGCTGGCTCGAAGCCCTGGCGCATCAGCCGCCGGTCCCGTCCGAAGCCGGCGCGCCCCTCGCCGTGCCGAGTCACCGGGTCTTTACCGTCGAGGAAGCTCGCGCCCTCTCCTCCGAAGCCCGGGGCTTTCTCGTCCGCCTGCGCAGCCTCGGTATCCTCGACGACGCCACCCAGGAAGAGATCATCGACCGCGCGATTGAAGGGAGCGACGAGGAAGTTTCTCTCGACGACCTCAAGATCATCACCGCCCTCACCGTCTTCGCCCGCCACCAGAGCGAGTGGCACCGCGAGGTCGATTGCCTCCTCGATGAAGACTGGTCGCGACTCTATCATTAATGACCGTACCGGGCTGCGGACTTCCCCGCAGCCTTTTTGCTTTTGACGGGACCCCGCACAACCGAACAAGAGGCACTTCATGGCAGATGCACTGGTGATTGTCGAATCGCCGGCCAAGGCGAAGACCATCGAAAAGTTTCTCGGCAAGGGCTTCCGCGTCCTCGCCTCCTACGGCCACGTCCGCGCCCTGCCGAGCAAGCAGGGTTCCGTCGATGTCGCCCACGGCTTCACCCCCCTCTACCAGATCCTCCCCGAGAGCCAGAAGCAGATCGATCTGCTGCGCAAGGAAGCCGCCCGCTGCGACCGCCTCTTCCTCGCCACCGACCCCGACCGCGAAGGGGAAGCCATCGCCTGGCACCTCCTCCAGGCCCTCGGCATCGACGAGAAGGGGACCGCGCCGGTGGTGCGCCGCGTCACCTTTCACGAAATCACCAAGGGGGCGATCCAGAAGGCCATCGCCGAGCCCGGGCAGATCTCCGGTCCCCTGGTCGACGCCCAGCAGGCCCGCTCCATCCTCGACTACCTGGTCGGCTTCAACCTCTCCCCCTTTCTCTGGAAGAAGATCCGTTACGGCCTCTCCGCCGGGCGGGTGCAATCGGTGGCCCTGCGCCTGATCTGCGAACGGGAGAAGGAGATCGCCGCCTTCACCGCCCGCGAGTACTGGACCATCGATGCCCTTCTCGCCACGGCCAAGAAAGAGGCTTTTCGTGCCCGCCTGATCTCGGTCGACGGTGACAAGCTCGACAAGTTCTCTATCACCAACGCAACCCAGGCCAAGGGACTGGTCGGCGCCATCGCCCGCGAGACCTTCGCCGTGGCGGAGATCACCCGCAGCGAGAAGAAGCGCAACCCCGCCGCTCCCTTCACCACCAGCACCCTGCAACAGGAGGCGAGCCGCAAGCTCGGCTTCTCGGCGCGCAAGACCATGAGCACGGCGCAGAAACTCTACGAAGGGGTCGACGTCGGCGACGGCATGGTCGGTCTCATCACCTATATGCGGACCGACTCGGTGGTCCTCTCCACCACCGCCACCGACGAAGCGCGCGAAGTCATCACCCGCCTCTTCGGCAAGGAGTACGCCCTGGCCAAGCCGCGGGTCTTCAAGAACCGGGCGAAGAATGCCCAGGAAGCCCACGAGGCCTGCCGTCCGACCCTGATTGCCAACACCCCGGAGAAGGTCAAGCCCTACCTGACTCCCGACCTCTACCGCCTTTATCACCTCATCTGGACCCGTACCGTCGCCTCGCAGATGGCCTCCGCCATCCTCGATGCCACCACCGTCGAACTCACCGCCGGCAGCCGCTTCCGCTTCCGCGCCAACGGCCAGGTCATCCGCTTCGCCGGCTTCATGAAGCTCTACATCGAAGGGACCGACGACAGCGAGGAGGAACAGGAGGGAACACTGCCGCTGCTACAGGAAGGGGAAGCGGTCAAGCGCGACGAAATCCTCCCTGAGCAGCATTTCACCCAGCCGCCGCCGCGCTACACCGAGGCGAGCCTGGTCAAGACGTTGGAAGAATACGGCATCGGCCGCCCCTCGACCTATGCCTCGACCATGAACACCCTGGTCACCCGCAAATACGTCCGTCTGGAGAAGCGCGCCTTCTACCCCGAAGATGTCGGCATGGTCGTCTCCGACCTCCTGGTCAATCACTTCAGCCAGTACGTCGACTACGACTTCACCGCCAAACTGGAGGAGGAACTCGACGCCATCTCCCGCGGCGAGAGCGCATGGCAACCGGTGCTGCAGCAGTTCTGGGAGCCCTTCATCGCCCTGCTCAAGCAGAAGGACAAGGAAGTCGAAAAAGGGTCGTTGACCACCGAAGCGACCGATCGCCTCTGCCCCGACTGCAACCTCCCCCTGGTGATCAAGCTCGGCCGCTCCGGCAAGTTCCTCGCCTGCTCCGGCTTCCCCGCCTGCCGCCACACCGAACCCCTCCCCGGCAATATGGCGGAAGAGACCGGAGCGCCGGTCCTCTCCGAGGAGAAGTGCGACAAGTGCGGCGCCCCGATGCTGATCAAGGATGGCCGCTTCGGCAAGTTCCTCGCCTGCTCGGCCTATCCGGCCTGCAAGAATATCCAGCCGCTGATCAAGCCGATCTCGACCGGGGTCGCCTGCCCGGAGTGCAAGGAAGGGGAACTGCAGGAGAAGAAGAGCCGCTACGGCAAGATCTTCTACTCGTGCAACCGCTACCCCAAATGCAAGTTCGCCGCCTGGGACCCGCCGGTGGCTGAAGCCTGTCCCAAGTGCAAGTATCCGATTTTGGTGGAGAAGGTGACCAAGCGCGACGGCACCTATCGCAAGTGCGTCAAGGAAGGGTGCGACTACCGCTTGCAGCTGGTGGAACCGGCGGCCAAGGCGGCCAAGGCGGCGGCACCGGCCAAGAAGGGGACGGCGAAGACTGCGACGGCGGTGAAGAAGAAGCCGGTGGTCAAGGCGAAGGCCAAGAAATAGCAGGATTACACCCTCCCCCGACCCCTCCCATCGAAGGGAGTGGAGTCTAAATTCCCTCTCCCCTCTGTGGGAGAGGGCTAGGGAGAGGGGGCATATATAACAAACCGCCGCCGGCATTTGCCGAGCGGCGGTTCTTTTTTTTGGACCTTGGCCGGTCTTGCCCGGCCGGGCGCCTTCCTTTCTTTGCTTGCCCAAAGAAAGGAAGCAAAGAAAAGGCACCCCCAACAAGCTCGCCCTGACGGGGTCCCTCGCTGCGGAGTTTTCATCCGGCCGGGACGAAAACTCGCTGCGCTCAGACATTCGTCCCGGACAGCCCCGGATGAAAACCCCTCCGCTCGGCGAGCTTGAAGGGGGGAGGGAAGGTCTGAATTTGCTTGAAGAAGTTTGATCCCCTCTGCCGTCGCCGGAGCGGAGTGGACGTTTGGGGGAATTGCCGCGAGGTTGAGCGGAAGCGAATGTGAGCGGCCCCGAAACGTCTGCGTAGCGCAGGGAACCCGCGAAGCGGGCGACGGCAGCGGGGCGCGCTTTTCTGCTTACTCTTTGCCGCGCAGCAAAAGAGTAAGGCGTCAACGGGGGGCGCAACCCCCGGACCTTGCTTGTGCCTGTCGGCCGAAAGATCAGGAAAATCCCTGTAGCATTCTCCAACCCGGCGGATATAATGCGGTGCGGGCGACGCCGTGTTCTGTTGTTTCAAAGTAATTTCTACGACGAATTGATCGAGAGAAATCAAAATGTTAAAAACTGATTGGATTCAAAAATCGCCGACTGAGTTATTGATCCAAAGCATTGGCAACATGATTACACTTGGGATAGCAGGCGGTTTCATGGCCGGCATGACCATTACCCTAGTGGGGGTTGCTATTCGAGCAAAAGACCCAAATGGTTACCTGACAGGAGGCTTACTCGTCGCCAGTTTGCTCCTCTTCCTTGCTCTTGAGCGGATGATAAGAAACAAGCTCATTGCAGAGCTAAGACGTCGATGCAGTCAGCAATGACCACCCCCCCGTCACCCTCTTCGGCGGCAAATGCGCAGCCTTGTCCCGGCAACTCTGTCTGATATAGCCACGAGGAAGAGTGAGCCATGGAACAACAGCCGCAGCATCGCCACCTCATCCAGATCCTCCTCCCCCTCTACGACAACACCGCCACCCCCTTCCCCCCAAAGGACTACGCCCGCGTCCGCGACGAACTCACCGAACAATTCGGCGGCGTCACCGCCTACCTGCGCTCGCCGGCCGAAGGGCTGTGGCGCGACACCGCGACCCATGCAGTGCGCGACGACATCGTCATCTACGAAGTCATGAGTGAAGAGCTCGACCGCGCCTGGTGGCAAACTTATCGTGAAGAGCTGACGGCGCGATTCCGCCAGGAGTTGCTGATCATCCGGACCAGCCGGATCGAGCTTCTTTAACAACATCCCTGTTGCACTTTCCCCCCGCCTCGGCTACAACACCGCTAAAGATGCACCTCCTTCCCCCTTATTGAACCTGTGGAAAACCGATGTCGACAACCGAGCTGACCATCATCGGCGGCGGTCTCGCCGGCTGCGAAGCGGCCTGGCAGGCGGCGCGCCAGGGGCTGCACGTCACCCTTTTTGAGATGAAACCGCTGCGCTTCTCCCCGGCGCATCAGTTGCCGTTGCTGGGCGAACTCGTCTGTTCCAACTCCCTGCGCGGCGCCGGCATGAACAATGCCGTCGGCCTGCTCAAGGAAGAGCTGCGCCGCTGCCACACCCTCTTCATGCAGGCCGCCGACGCCACCGCCGTCCCCGCCGGCGGGGCCCTGGCCGTTGATCGCGACGCCTTTGCCGCCTTTTTGACGGAAAAGATCGCCGGGGAGCCCCTCATCGACCTGGTACGCGAGGAGGTCACCGAGATTCCGCCGAGCGGCACGGTGATCATCGCCTCGGGACCGCTGACCAGCGCACCCCTCTCCGCCGCCATCGCCCGCCTCACCGGCAGCGAGCATCTCTACTTCTACGACGCCATCGCCCCCATCGTCGAGGCCGACTCCATCGACCTGAGCAAAGCCTGGCGCGCCTCGCGCTACGACAAGGGGGGGGACGACTACATCAACTGCCCGCTCGACGAGGCGCAGTACCGCGCCTTCGTCGCCGCCCTCATCGCAGCGGAGAAGGTCCCGGCCCGTGACTTCGAAAAGCTCATCCATTTCGAGGGGTGCATGCCGATCGAGGCGATGGCCGAGCGCGGCGAGATGACGTTGGCCTTCGGGCCGATGAAGCCGGTCGGCCTCGATGACCCGAAGACCGGGCGGCGCCCCTTCGCGGTGGTGCAACTGCGCCAGGACGACCGCCACGCCACCCTCTACAACCTCGTCGGCTTCCAGACCAAGCTAACCTGGCCCGAACAAAAGCGCATCTTCCGCACCATTCCCGGCCTGGAGAACGCCCGCTTCGCCCGCCTGGGGAGCATGCACCGCAACACCTTTCTCAACGCCCCGGCCTGCCTGAACAAGAGCCTGCAACTGAAGAGCGACCCGCGCCTCTTCTTCGCCGGCCAGATCACCGGGGTCGAAGGCTATGTCGAATCGGCCGGCTGCGGTTTTCTCGCCGGCCTCTTCGCCGGCGCCACCCTCAAAGGCGAAGTCCTCTCCTTCCCGCCGGCGACCACCGCCCTCGGCGCCCTCCTCACCCACTTGAGCGAAGCGGCGGCTAAAGATTTTCAGCCGATGAATGTCAACTACGGCCTCTTCCCCCCCCTCGAAGGGCGCCACCGCAAGCGCGCCGACCGCCGCCTGGCCATGGCCGAGCGCGGGCTGGAAGATCTCGAGCCGTGGCGCGTCGCCCTCGGGCTGGGAGGCTAAGCGCGCTGCGATCGTTGACAGTCGTGAGGTGACGCGGTAAAAAGGGTCTTCACCTTTGCGGAGGCTTGTGCATGCGACAACTGACCGCCACATCCGCACTGCCCTGCGTTGAATGCCACCGCCCGTCCGGCCCTGCGCCGGTCGGGTGTTTTCGTCTAACGGGACAAGCATGAACCTGCTGCGCGATTTCAAAGGCACCTTCCAGCCCTTCTGGGTCACCCTGCGCAACATGCTGCGCCCGCCGGTGACGATCCAGTATCCGGAAGAGAAGCGCACCCCCTACCCGCGCTACCGTGCCCGCATGATCCTGACCCGCGACCCCGACGGCGGCGAGCGCTGTGTCGCCTGCCATCTCTGCTCGGCCGCCTGCCCGGTCGACTGCATCTCCATGCAGGCGACGGAAGGGCCCGACGGGCGGCGCTACGCCGCCTGGTTCCGCATCAACTTCGCCCGCTGCATCTACTGCGGCCTCTGTGCCGAGGCCTGTCCGACCCTGGCCATCCAGATGAGCCCCGACTACGAGATCTGCGCCCGCGACCCCCTCTCCCTGGTCTGGGAAAAAGACGATCTCCTGGTCGACCACGGCGGCCTGGATAACGTGTACAATTTCTACCACCATGCCGGCATCGGCGTCACCCAGCCGCGCGGCAGCGGGGCGGAAGAGACACCACCGGTGGATGTGCGCAGTCTGCTGCCGTAGGGGCGGACCGCGTCCGCCCGCGGTGTAGGGGCGACCCGATGGGTCGCCCAGGGCGCATGCCATGCGCCCCTTACGTACATCGATACCGTCCGCGTAAGGGCGATTCGTGAATCGCCCCTACAAAACCTTTGTGCCAACCGGGCGACCCACCGGGTTGCCCCTACGAACGACCATGTTGCATCGGGCGGGTTTGATACCCGCCCCAACAGGATCCTATGGCCACCATCCTCTTCTACATCCTCTCCGCTGTCGCCATCGTCGCCACCGGCTTCTGCATCACCCGGCGCAACCCGGTGCATGCGGTGATCTATCTGGTCCAGGGCTTCTTCGCCCTGGCTATCCTCTTCTATCTCCTCGGCGCGCCGCTGGTGGCGGCGTGGGAAGTCATCATCTACGCCGGGGCGATCATGGTCCTCTTCCTCTTCGTCATCATGATGCTCGAACTCGCCCCCGACGACCCCCTCCCCGGCCCGGGCTGGCAACGCTGGGCGCCGGTCGCCCTTCTCGCCCTCGCCCTGCTGGTCTGCAGCGTGCTGCTGCTGGCGGTGGAGAGTGGCAAAAGCGGAATTCCGCCCTACTACGCCAGCCCGCGCACCTTCGGCTACGCCCTCTTCAAGGAGTACGCCCTGGCCGTCGAGGTCGTCTCCTTCCAGCTCCTCTTCGCCGCCGTCGGCGCCTATTACGTCGGCCGCAACGAACGCGGCCGCGACCCCGGGGGGACGCCATGATCGTGCCGGTGCTGCATGTCGTCGCCGTCGCCGCGATCCTCTTTTTTATGGGCCTCGCCTGTATCCTCGCTCGCCGCAGCCTGATCATGATCCTCATCGGCGCCGAGATCATGCTCAACGCCGCCGGCTTGGTCCTGGTCGCGGCCAGCGCCTACTGGCAGAGGATCGACGGCCAGCTCTTCGTCCTTTTCCTCATGGCCATGACCTCGGCCGAGGTCTCCATCTCCCTCGCCCTCGTCGTCTACCTGCGCCGCCGCCAGGGGACGGTGGTCGCCGACGATTTTCGGAAGATGTCGGGATGAACGATCTGCTGCTTTTCACCATCCCCCTGGCGCCGCTCCTCTTCGGCGTGGTCAACGCCCTCTGCGGCATTCGTTTGCCGACCGTGGTGGTGCAGACCTTCGCCGTCTGCGGCGTCGCCATCTCCGCCGCCATGGTCCTCCTCCTCTGGCCCCTGGCAACGGGCGAGGGAACGCAGGTCATCCTCTACACCTGGGCCGAGAGCGGCACCCTGCAAGTCCCCGTCACCATCCTCTTCGACCGCCTGGCCGCCCCGATGGCCTTGATGGTCAGCGGCGTCTCGACCCTGATCCACCTCTACGCCATCGGCTACATGAAGGCCGAGCGTGATCAGGCCCGCTTCTTCGCCCTGCTCAACCTCTTCGTCTTCGCCATGCTCTGCATCGTCCTCGCCGACAATCTCCTCCTCCTCTTCCTCGGCTGGGAGGGGGTCGGCTTCTGCTCCTACGCCCTCATCGGCTACTGGTATGGCGAGGAGAAAAACGCCGCCGCCGGCCGCAAGGCCTTCCTCGTCACCCGCGTCGGCGACGTCTTTCTCGGTCTCGCCCTCCTCTGGCTCTTCGCTGCCACCGGCACTCTTTCCTTGAGCGCCATCAACGCCCAGGCGGCCGCGCTTCCGGCGGCGACGGTCACCGCCATCGGCCTGTTGCTCCTCCTCGGCGCCTGCGGCAAGAGCGCCCAGCTGCCGCTGATGACCTGGCTCCCCGACGCCATGGCCGGACCGACCCCGGTCTCGGCCCTGATTCACGCCGCCACCATGGTCACCGCCGGGGTTTATCTCCTCTGCCGCTTCTTCCCCCTCATTGCCCTGTCGCCAACCGCCCTCGCCGCCATCGCCGGCGTCGGCGCCGCCACCGCCCTCTATGCCGCCACCTGTGCCGCCGCCCAGCAGGAGATCAAACGGGTTCTGGCCTACTCGACCATGAGCCAGGTCGGCTTCATGTTCCTCGCCGTCGGCGCCGGGGCGATGAGCGCGGCGATGTTCCATCTCTTCACCCACGCCTTCTTTAAGGCCGCCCTCTTCATGGGTGCCGGTTGCGTCATCCATCTCGCCGACGGCGAGAACAGCATCTTCAACCTGGGCGGGATGAAACAACGCTCCCCCTACCTCTTCTGGATTTTCTGCGCCGCCGCCCTCTGCCTCGCCGGCGCCCCCCTGACCGGCGGCTTCTTCTCCAAGGATGCCATCTTCGCCGCCCTCGCCGGACACGGCGGCTGGTTCCACCTCGGACTCCTCGGGATCGCCTCCTACACCGCCCTCCTCACCGCCTTCTACACCTTCCGGCTCCTCTATCTGGTCTTTGCCGGCAGCGGCGCCTCAGAAACAAAAGGGCACCACCTCCCCGTTCTCATGCTCTGGCCCCTCCTCCCCCTGACCGTGCTGGGCCTCCTCGGCGGCCTCCTCAACCTGCCGCCGATCTTCGGTGGCGGCAGCTGGTTGGCGAACTGGCTCGGGGCGACGGCGAGCCACCTGCCGGCAGCGCAGGAATGGGGATTGGCCCTCCTCTCCCTCCTGCTGGTTCTCTCCGGCTGGCTCCTGGCCCGCTGGCGCTATCGCAATTACCGCGCCGGTGCCATGGAAGGCCGCCTGCCCGAGTTCCTCCGCTTGGGGTGGCACGCCGACAGCCTCGTCGAAAAGCTGGTACTGCGCCCCTATCGCTACCTGGCCCGTTTCAGCAGCGACGGTATCGACCGCAGCGCCATCGACGGGGCACTGGATCTCTTCGCCAAGGCGATCCTGGCCTGGGGTGAATACCTTCGCCTTGTCGTCAGCGGCCGCGTCTCCCATTACCTTGGCGGCGTCGCCTGGGGGCTGCTTCTGGTCCTGGGCTGGCTGCTGCTGACGACGGTGGGATAATTTTTTGGTAAAGCTGGGGGGGGGTGAGATTATAAAAGGTTTGCTGGGATTTCGGAGGAATCAACAACTACGCGGAGATACGATTCAATAGTGGTACCGGCACGCCAGCACAACAATTTCGTTTTCTTCGACCCGATAGACCAGACGATGTTCGCGGTCGATGCGGCGGGACCAGCAGCCGGCGAGTTGAAAGCGCAACGGTTCGGGCTTGCCGACCCCTTCGAAGGGGGTGCGGCGGATCTCTTCGAGGAGGGCAAGAATGCGGTCGGTCTGACGACGGTCGGTCTTCAGCCAGTAGCGCAGATCGTCCAGGGCGGTCGGGGTGAAGGTGACGTTCACGACCCCAGGGCATCCAGCGGGGTGCGCTTACCGGCGCGAGCCTCCTCCAGCGATTGCACCAGTCGAGCGGCATTGGCCGGGCTGGAAAGGAGATATTCGGTCTCCATCAATGCCTCGTAGTCGGCCAGACTTAAAATGACAACACTCTCCCCCTTGCGGCGAGTGATGAGAATCGGCTCGTGGTTGTTGCAAGCCTCATCCATGACATTCTTCAGATCGTGACGGGCTTCGCTGTAATTGATCGACTGCATGACGTCCTCCACATGACAAGATGTTGTACAATAACACGGTCGCCAAGCGATGGCAAGTAGCGGAAAGCTTCATCGACTCATCAGAAACGGGCAACTTACGAAAGACCCTGACCCATGACCCCGACCTTTCCCTGGCTCTCCCTCCTTATCTTTCTTCCTGTGGTCGGGGCCTTCCTCTGCCTGCTGCGCCGGCAGGAACCGAGAGAGTGCCGCGCCCTCGCCCTGACGACGGCGTTGGCGGTTCTCGCTCTGGCGCTCTGGCTCTTCGTCGGCCATGGCGGTGGAGGGGCCGGATGGCTGGTGGTCGAGGACGCCGCCTGGATCGAGAGTCTCGGCATCCGCTACAGCCTCGGCCTCGATGGATTCGGTCTGCTGCTGATCCTGCTCACCGCGTTCTTGCAGGTCGTCGCCATGCTCGCCTCGTGGACGGTGATCCGCCATGTTCCTTTCTTCTTCGCCCTGCTCCTGGTCATGGAGAGCGGCATCCTCGGCGTCTTTCTCGCCGTCGATCTCGTCCTTTTCTATCTCTTCTGGGAGCTGATGCTCATCCCCATGTTCCTCCTCATCGGTATCTGGGGGCATGAGCACCGGCTCTACGCCGCGGTAAAGTTCTTTCTCTTCACCCTGGCCGGCAGCCTGCTCATGCTCCTCGGCATCATCGCCCTCTACCTCCTCCATGGAGAGCAGAGCGGCGTCTACACCTTTGCCTTTCTTGATCTGGCCCAGACCGAGTTGACGACGACCCAGGGTTGGTGGCTCTATGGCGCCTTTCTCGTCGCCTTCGCCATCAAGATTCCCCTCGTCCCCTTCCACACCTGGCTCCCCGACGCCCACACCGAGGCGCCGGTGGCCGGCTCCGTCGATCTCGCCGGGCTCCTGCTCAAGACCGGGGTCTTCGGCCTGATGCGGGTCGGCTTCACCCTCTTCCCCGGGCCCGCGCGGCAATCGCTCCCCCTCCTCGCCGGTCTCGCCCTCATCGGCCTCTTTCACGCATCAATGGCCGCCTACCGGCAGCACGACTGCAAACGCCTCGTCGCCTATTCCTCCGTCGCCCACCTCGGCCTGGTGATGCTCGGCCTCGCCGCCTGGAACCAGACGGCGCTCGAAGGGAGCATGCTCCTCATGCTCAGCCACGGCCTCACCACCGGCGCCCTCTTCGTCATGATCGCCCTCATCGACGAGCGCGCCGGCACCCGCCGCCTCGGCGAACTCGGCGGGGTCTGGGCGCGCTCGCCGGTCTTCGGCGGCTTCTTCCTCTTCTTTGCCCTCTCCTCCCTCGGTCTCCCCGGTCTCGCCAACTTCAGCGGCGAAATCCTCATCCTTCTCGGCACCTTTTCCGGGCACCCGCTCTGGGCGGCTCTGGCCTTGACCGGGGTGGTCTTCTCCGCCACCTACATGCTGCGCATGGTCCAGGGCGTCTTGTGGGGACCGTCGCGCCACGAGCGCCCCTGGCGCGATCTCACCTGGCACGAATGGCTGATGCTGGCGCCGCTGGCGCTGCTGGTCCTCTGGCTCGGCCTCTATCCCCAGACCTTCCTCACCCCCTTGCAGGAGCCGGCGCGGCTTCTGCTGCTGGGGCGCGCAGGGCTGCCATGAATGAAGCCGAACTCTACGCCCTGCTGCCGCTGCTGATCCTCACCCTCGGCGCCACCGTTCTCCTCCTCGGCGGCGCCTGGAGGATCAATCCGCGCACCCTCCTCGGCGCCGGGATCGGCCTGGCCCTCCTTGCCGCCCTCGCCGCCGGCGGGCTCCCGCCGACGGTGACGGAAGTCGGCGGTATGGCCGCGACCACCCCCTACGCCCGCTTCTGCACCATCCTCTGGTGTGCCCTCGCCGCCCTCACCCTCCTCCTTTCTCTCGGGACCGGGCCGAGACGCAACTTCGCCGGCGGCGAGTACGCCGCCCTCGTCCTCTTTGCCGCCGCCGGCATGAGCCTCCTCTCGGCGGCGACCACTTTGGTCGGCCTCTTCCTCGGTCTCGAATCGTTGACCCTGGCCCTCTACATCCTCATCGCCTTCGACAAAAACTCCCCCCTCGGCGCCGAAGCCGGACTCAAGTACCTCGTCCTCGGGGCGACGGCCACCGGGCTCATTGCCTTCGGCATCGCCCTCCTCTATCTCGCCGCCGGCTCCTTCGACCTCAGCGTTGCGCTGTCTCCGGTTAGCGGACGCGGCCCCCTGCATGGCGCCGCCCTTATCGGCTGGGGGCTGCTCCTCGTCGCCGCCGCCTTCAAGCTCTCCCTCGCCCCTTTCCACCTCTGGACCCCCGATGTCTATCAGGGGGCGCCGGCGCCGATCACCGGTCTTCTTGCCACCGGCTCGAAAGGGGCGGTGGCCACCGCCCTCATCGCCCTCGCCGCTGCCAACGGCACTCTGCCGACGCCGGGACTCCTCACCGCTCTCGCCCTGCTGACCCTCGCCGCCGGCAGTCTCGCCGCCCTGGCGCAGCAGAATGTCAAGCGCATGCTCGCCTATTCTTCGGTGAGTCACATGGGCTACATCCTCCTCGCCCTCATTGCCGGCGGCAGCGTCGGGCGCGGCGTCGCCCTCTTCTATGTCGTCGCCTACGCCGCCGCCACCGTCGCCGCCTTCGGTGTCGTCGCCGCCCTCGCCCGCGACAGCGGCGAGGTACAGGATTACACCAGGCTGCACGGCCTCGCCTGGCGCCGCCCCTGGCTCGCCGCGGTCCTCACCGTCGCCCTCCTCTCCCTCGCCGGCATCCCGGCCACCGCCGGCTTCATCGCCAAGTTCGGCGTCTTCCTCGCCCTCCTTCGCAGTGACCATCCCGGCCTCGCCCTCGCCGGTGTCGCCGCCGCCCTGGTTTCGGTCTACTACTACCTGCGCCTGGTCACCGTCCTCTACATGCCCGGCGAAGGACGCGAACCGTTAGGCGGCGGCGATGTTGCCGCCCACACCGCGCTGCTCGTCTGCCTGCTCATTCTCCTTTTCCTCGGTCTCTATCCGGGACCGCTTCTTGGTTTGATTGCCGTTATAGTCCCATAGAGCATATGGACGCAGCAGTTCTCTTATGTCGTCGACTTAACTTGTTAAAATCACGCAAAATTAAAATTTGTCAGGAGGTACAAATGCGATCCGTTTTTCTCCTCAAGGGGATCAAGAACGAGGATGTCGTCGCCGCCGACGGTTCGCTGCGCCTCGACGACCTCTTCGCCTACCTTGGCCCCCAGGTCGAGCGGGTGGCGCGCAAACAGTACAATAACGAGCAAACGCCGCAGCTGATCGGAGCGAACGGGGGACAGTAATCTTGCGGCTCCTCCTTCTTTGCGGGATAATTGCCCCTGTCATGGAGGCCCCATGCCCGACGGCGAACGCTTCAACGTCATCACCCACTTTATCGGCAGCGTCGCCGCCCTGATTGGCGTGACGCTGCTGGTCATCGTCGCGGCGCGCCACGGCGACCCGTGGAAGATCGTCAGTTGCGCCATCTACGGCAGCACCCTCCTCTTCCTCTATCTTTCCTCGACCCTGTATCATCACGCCGCCGGGTCCGCCAAGAATTTTTTGCGCAAATTCGACCACAACGCCATCTACCTCCTCATCGCCGGCTCCTATACTCCCATCACCCTGGTCACCTTGCGCGGCTCCTGGGGCTGGTCCCTCTTCGCTGCCGTCTGGGTCCTCGCCATCCTCGGCATCGTCCTGGAATTTTACCCCTTGAAGGGGCCCCGCATCCTCCCGGTCATCATCCATCTTCTCATGGGCTGGCTCGTCATCTTCGCCCTCAAGCCGCTCCTCCTCGTCCTCCCTCGCAGCGGCTTTCTCTGGCTGCTGGCTGGAGGAATTTTCTACACCGGCGGCGTTCTCTTCTACGCCCTTGACTCAAAGGTCCGCCACTTCCACGGTATCTGGCATCTCTTTGTCCTTGCCGGAAGCATCTGTCACTACTTCCTTGTTCTCCTGTACATTGCCTGAAGGTCCGGCAATTGGCAGCAAGTTCGCTATTTGACAGAGCCTTTCACCGATCCAGGCCAAGTAGATGAAGGCAACTGGCGAAAATTCCCGCGCAGATCTTCGGTCTATGTATTAATTTCGCCGGCTGGAAGGGTTCGCAACCATTGGCACTGCTCTTGCTTTTTCAACAGGATTGTGATCAACAACCTAACGAGGAGGGGAATGATGTTACCAAGGATGTTTGGGAAAAAGGTTGGGATTGTGGCCATGGTCCTTGCCCTCGTATTGCCTGTAAGCCAGGCGAATGCAAAAACGATCGAGATCGTCGGCACCGGCGACGGGGTCAAGGTCCTCAACGCCCTCGGCGCGGCTTTCGCCAAGAGCCATCCCGGCATGTCGATCAGCGTCCCCGAGAGCATCGGTTCCAACGGCGGCATCGCCGCGGTCAGCAAGGACGAAAAGGTGGTCGCGCGGGTGGCGCGGACCCTCAAGGGTGACGAAAAGGTCTACGGCCTTACCTACCTCCCCTTCGCCAAAGTACCGGTGGTCTTTTTCGTCAACCCAACCCTCGACGTGAAAAAGCTCACGTCCGCCCAGGTCTGCGCCATCTATGCGGGGAAGATCGTCAACTGGAAGGAAGTCGGCGGTCCCGATGCCGCCATTGTCGTCGTCACCCGCGAGGCCAAGGACAGCTCTCTCGGGGTCCTGCAGAAGAGCCTTCCCGGGTTCAAGGAGGTTGTCGTCACCGGCAAGGCCCTCCTGGTCGAGAAGACCCCGCTGATGTTCAACATGGTCGAGGAGCAGCCCAACGCCATCGGTTTTGGCCCCAGCGACGTGGCGATCAATTCCAGGGTCCGCGAAGTCGCCATCGACGGACGATTGTCGATCTTCCCCGACTATCCGTGCATCAACACCCTGGCTTTCGTCTTCAAGGAGAAGAGCCGCTCCGGCGACCTC
>Ga0209212_1001843_pt1 | contig 32398 bp, 26 predicted proteins | sample RifGroC2_FD_183996 | JGI IMG/M metagenome (GOLD analysis project Ga0209212, IMG submission 183996) | Groundwater microbial communities from Rifle, Colorado, USA - Groundwater C2 (SPAdes) (version 2) | ecosystem: Environmental > Aquatic > Deep subsurface > Groundwater | place: Rifle, Colorado...
TGAATCATGTAGGGTGGGCCGTGCCCACCATCAGGATGCGGTTGTGGTGGGCACGGCCCACCCTACCTCTCATTCCCTTAACTTAATGGCAGTGCCCCCAGCCCCTCCCAGCCCCTCCCATCGTAGGGAAGGGGCTTTAAGTCCCATCTCCCCTGGTGGGAGAGGTTAGTTCTACTTTGTCATATTAACCCGCACGCTCCCTCACCCCGACCCTCTCCCGGAGGGAGAGGGAAAGTTGGAACAAGACGGTTTGAAATGTGGTGTCAAACAGCCGGAATCAGCCAAGCCTTTAAAGAACCCCTCGCCCTCCGGGAGAGGGTCGGGGTGAGGGAGTTGCCACGAAGTAATGTGACAAAGCAGGGTTAGCCAGAGGGGGGGAATGCAAGTTAGCTGGTGAGCGCCGAGGCATAGACAAAGGTGATCCCGCTTTTGGCTAGCTCCGGCATCACGGATTGCAGGGCCCGGATGGTGGAGGGGTGCGGGTGGCAGATGGCTATGGCCGCTCCCTTCCTCCTCGCGATGGCGGCCACCTCCGCCAGCTGCTTGGCGATCGCCGCCTCGTCCTGCACGTTGTCCAGAAACACCTGACGGACCCCGCATTTAAGACCCATGGCACGGGCGGTCTGGTAGCCGACCGAGGCGGGCGAGGTCTTGCTGTCCACAAAGAACACCCCCTTCCCCTTCAGCACCTTGAGCACCACCTCCATCTTTTCGGCATTCTGGGTAAAACGCGAACCCATGTGATTGTTGGCACCAACGGCATGAGGGACGGTACGGAAGTAACTGTTGACCCGCTCCTGAATCTCGGGATTCCCCATGTTGAGCAGAAGCCCGATCTTCTCCAGCGGCTGTTTCGGGTATCCCTCGGGCTCCATCGGCATGTGCACCATCACTTCGGCGCCGGCCAGGTGTGCGCCCTCGGAGACTCCTTTGGCATGACCCAGGCTGGGAATCACCGAAAAGGTGAGCGGAAGCCTGATGGAGAGGAACGCCTGGAGCTCCTGCATGCTGCTCCCCATGTCGTCTATGATGATGGCGACCTGTCCGGGTCCTTTCGGTCGCGGGGTGGCGGCCGTGACGTGCGGCTTCGCGACCGGAACCGAGGCTGAGGAGATTTTCCCCTGCTGCGGAACGGGGCGCTCCGGGAGTCGCAGGTGCGGGGTCTGGTCCGCGCCGGTCACCGGTTCAGCCGGAGGAGCCGAACTGCGAAAGTGCTCAAGCAGGAAAAAGGCGAGCACGATGAGCGCCACGACCAGCAAAAGTGCAACTAGTGGCTTACGTCCGCCCGCGGATGGTTTACGTCTGTTGACTGCCCTACCCTTTCGTGCCACTGCAAAACCTCCCTCTGAGTAAAAAGGAGCGACGGCACGCTGATCTGTGCTGGCCGACCCGACTGTACAATACGTACTTCAAATTTAGTAACTCACGCACTTGAGCTATGCACAATTCAACATGATTAGAGGAGATAACAACATATGAGATGTATTTGCAATTTTTTTGAAGGCGGGGACGAAGCAGCGGATATGGCGGAAAGAGATCACCGGGTGATATCCCTCTTAAGATGCCCGTCATACTCCAAGGGCAGCTTTAGTTGACCACATACGGCAAGGGGAAATTGCCGGCAACTATGCCGGGAACTGTAATATCTTCATCTAGAGACTCCCATCTCAAAGCAAAACCATTCAACCTGATGGTGACTTCTTTCAGTTCCTCGTCGGTTGCCTGCGCCAGCAATGCAAATCGGTTCGCCGGGAAACCAATGATCCTGCCATCTGTAAGTTCCACGAAAACAGTGCGATGCTCCGCCCAAGCCCGAATCGCCGCCGGCTCGACCGTTTCTTTTTCAATGATGATGGTACTCATGAAATTTCTCCTGGAACAGCTCCTGATGCTGATAAACAAGTTTTTCAATAATGCGCAACACCAAAGGAGTTATCCCTTTGGCCAATCGGACCGGTTCCAGCCAAAATTTGCACTCGCCTTCGGGCGTTGCTATGTGGATGTGAGGCGGTTCAGTCCCCTCATCGGAGTAAAAATGAAAACGGTACGTGCCAATTCGTAAAACAGTTGGCATAATCAGTCATCCTGTTCGCGGCATGGGACCCGCATGCACTATAGCTTAGCCACAAAAGTCTGTCAATTTGCATCAACTTGGACTACTACCCACAGCAGCTTTAGCTTGACTGGTCGGGGTAGAGATAAATTTTATCCTGATTGGTACGAATCTCCCGCAAACTGCGCAAACACCCCCTCCCATCAAGGGACATCAAGGGAGGGGGGAAGACCAGGCGGAAGATAGGTAAAAATCAGGAATTTTATTGATATAACAAGCCGATTTACGGTATAAAGTCAGGTCTGCGGGATCAGCAAAGCAAGACTCTTCTTACTTACGGGGGTAACCATGGTCGAATGGCAAGAAAGTCTTTCCATCGGGATGTTGGAGGTCGATATCCAACATAAGCTGCTTTTCGAGAAGTTCAACGCTTTTCTGGCAGCATGCGAGGCGGAAACGGAAGCGGACGGGATTTACCGCCTGTTCTGGTTCCTCGAAGCCTACGCGATTACCCATTTCAATGAAGAGGAAAAACTGATGCAGCGGGTCGGCTTCCCCGATTACCTGAAACACCGCGAAAAGCATCTGGCGTTCGCCGGCGAAATCGCCAAACTGAAGGAACAGCTAAAGCACGAGGGACCTACCCATACCCTGGTATCTACCATGACCATGTTCATAAGCGGCTGGCTCGTGAATCACATTTCCAGCATGGACCGGGCCATCGCACGGTTCGTGGCCTGAGGGTATTACGGCCCCCGGCCTCAGCGCCCTCTTAGGTATGAGTAATCCTGTAGCAGCGGCTCTCTTGCCGTGATCCTCCGCAGAAGGGGATCGCGACAGGAATGCCGCTGCTGCAAAAGTGCTCCACGCGACTGCATCGTTGGGTTACGCGATGAGGCCGCTAACCCAACCTACGAGACTCCCAGTTCAATCCGACACTGCCCCTCCCCCCTCACTTCCATAACCTGCGTTTACTTGACTTGGATCATAATCTTTAAAACTCCCGGTGTTACCATGGCTCTACAGACGGCAGATGCAATCCGCGACCATGCGGCCGCGCCGTCGCCGCCATTGTGACAAGACGGGCGCTCAAGGAACGGAAAGCCCGTTCCAATGAGCCGCCAAGGAGAGTTAAGCCATGAAAGAATCAGGACAGGTGTCGGCTGAAAACATGGATGCAATGACCATAGGCGCTGTGGTTGCCGGAGATTACCGCGCCGCTGGGGTCTTCGAAAAATACGGCATCGATTTTTGCTGCGGCGGAAACGTTGCCGTAGCGACCGCCTGCCGGGAAAAGGGGATCGATCTGGAAGAACTGCACCGGGAGATCGAGAAGGCAGTGGATCAGCCGATGGACCGGAGCCAGAACTACTGCACATGGGAACTCCCGTTTCTCGCAGACTACATCGTCAACACGCACCACGCCTATCTCAAGGAAAATACCGAGGTCATCGCCTCCTACGCGCGCAAGATCGCCCAGGTGCACGGCGCCCACCACCCTGAAGTGATCAAGATCGCAGCGATCTTCGACCGTATTGCGACCGATATGAAGCTCCATCTGCGTGATGAGGAGGAACTGCTCTTCCCCGTCATAAGAAAGCTGGCCGCGCTCGAAAAGGCGGGCGCCGCGCACGAGGACAGTGATATCGAGGTACTGAGGGCCAAACTCGATTCGCTCAGCCACGAGCACGACGACATCGGCGCCGCGATCCACGACATCCGCCGATTGGCTGAGGATTACCTGATACCGGAAGGCGTCTGCAACACCTTCATGGTCACCTATCAGAAGCTCAAGGAATTCGAGGACGACCTGCACAAGCATGTCCACCTGGAAAACAACATCCTGTTTCTGAAGGCCGCCAAACTGTAGAGCCGATGGAGGCCATTCAATTCGCGCAAAGCCGGAGGCGGTCCGCTGGGGCCGCCTCCCCAGCAAGCCAAGTTAATTTGCAAAAGGAGAAACCATGGTAGCCATCGTCTGTATTTTCGCCCTATTATGGACAGTAGCCGCAGCCGTTTCGCTTTGTCCCTTCAGGTGCCGTTCCAATTCTGATAACCACTAAGCAAGTAGCTGCACCCTCCTCTCTTCTCATTCCCAGTTCCTATTACTGCCTATCTGCTGCCCCCGGCTCCCCCTTTGAAGAACCGGGGGTGCGGGGGCAGCGTTGTCCGGTAGCATTTCCCCCTCTCCCTAACCCTCTCCCACCAGGGGAGAGGGGACTATAAGCCCCCTTCGACGAGAAAGGGGAGTACAAGCTCCCCCTGCCATTAAGTTAAGGTCAGTACTAATTTCCCGCACGCTGCAAAAGCCCCCTCTCCCTTGATGGGAGGGGGCAGGGGGGTGGGTGAAGTTGCACTGCCATTAAGTTAAGGGAATGAGAGGTAGGGTGGGCCGTGCCCACCACAACCGCATCCTGATGGTGGGCACGGCCCACCCTACATGATTCACGGAATCACCGCTTAACTTAACGGCAGTGCCCGCAAGGGGAGGGGGGACACGCTCACGTGGGTTTACGGCTTAACTTAACGGCAGTGCCCCCCCACCCCCTTCCATCAAGGGAGGGGGAGCGCGCAGCAGGTAGGCGCTTTAACTTAAACCGATTAGCGCTGATCTTCAGTAGGAGGCTCGATATTCGCTCCCCCCTTTGTAAAAGGGGGGTCGGGGGGGATTTCGCCCAAGGCGCCACAGAGTGCAGCTTTGCAACTAACTGCAAATCCCCCTAAATCCCCCTTTTTCAAAGGGGGACTTTCAGCCGCACCCGCCGTTACTGAAGATCAGCGCTAATCGTTAACTTAATGGCAGTGGTACAAGCTCCCCTCCCTTCGATGGGAGGGGTTGGGGGAGGGTGCAAAGCTTTTTTTTTAAACTCAGGCGCTAATCTGCGATTTTCCCTTTACCGAACAGCACGCCGTTTGACATCCGGACATCCGAAGGTAACCTTCTGGTTTGCGCGTTAGATTAGAAAACGCCAACACACCGACAGACAAGGAGGATGGCATGACCGGTAAAACCGCTCGTCTGATCTTCTGGCTGGGGACACTTTCCTCAGCCGCGATTTTCCTCTGGATGACCTACGACTTCCACCGCCAGACCCCGCGATTGACCCATACGGACAGGCTGAGCGAGGAGGTAGTGGCGGGTAAAAAGGTGTGGCACAAGTACAACTGCAACGACTGCCACACCATCCTGGGATTCGGTGCCTATTACGCGCCGGACATGACCAAGGCGTTCTACCGGCTCGGCGAAGGCAACATCGCCTCCATCGTTCAGCATCCGGAGGTGATCTACCGGCACTCCTTCCGCAAGATGCCGCAAATGGGGGTAACCGAGCCGGAGGTGAAGCAGCTGATAGCCTTCCTACGCTGGGTCGGGGAGATTGAAAACCGCCACTGGCCGCCGCAGGACGAGAAATTCGTCACGGCATTCAAGCTCCGGGAGGCACAGGCCCAGAATCTGAACAAGGTCGATGTCGTCATGGGAGCCTGCGGCGGATGCCACAGTTTTGAGAACCAGGGGCGCAGCATCGGGGGCGATTTCAGCGCCATCGCCAGCCGCATCACCTACGACCGGGCAACCCTGATCAGATTCATGCTCAATCCCGCATCGGTCAAGCCGGGGTCCGCCATGCCCCCACAAAACGTCAGCCCGGAAACGGCCGCGCTTATTGCCGATTTCATCCTCAGCCTGAAAGTGACCAGGGAGGTGCGCCAATGATCCGCTATGAAAGTCAGAGGGTTTCGTTGTGGTACATACGGCTCGCCCTGGTCCTCTTCGTTTTGCAGGTGATCATGGGGCTGTGGCTCTCGATCAACTACGCATTCACGCTCCCGCAGGGGCTGGTCGACGTCTTTCCCTTCAGTACCGCCCGGGCCATCCATACCAACGTGCTGGTCGCCTGGATGCTCTTGGGATTCATGGGAGGGACCTACTTCATCTTGCCGCTCGAATGCGACAGCGAACTGTACAGCACGAAGATCGCCTACCTGCAGCTGGTCATTTTCGCCTCCGCGGCCGTTACCGCGGTGGTCGGCTTCCTGTTCGGCTGGACCCGGGGCAAGCCGCTTCTGGAGATTCCTTTCCCGTTAAACGCCCTGATCGTGGTGGCAGCGCTCCTCTTCATTGCCAACGTGGCGATGACCATCATAAAAGGGAAGGAGAAATCGGCCCTGCAATGGATGCTCCTTGGCGGGGTGACCTTCCTGGCACTCATGTACCTGTTCGGGATGCCGTTTTACAGGAACCTGAACACCGATTACTACTACTGGTGGTGGGTCATCCACCTCTGGGTGGAAGGTGCCTGGGAGATCGTCACCGCATCGATCATGGCCTTCATCATCATGCAGGTGACCGGGGTGGAGCGCAAGGTCGTGGAGAAATGGCTCTACGTGGAAACCGGCCTGTTCCTGTTCACCGGCATTGTCGGCACCGGCCACCATTATTACTGGATCGGCGCTCCCGACTACTGGCTCTGGTGGGGCGGGATCTTCAGCGCCCTGGAGCCCCTCCCCATCGTGCTCATGGTGGTCGATACCTGGATGCACGTGCGTGAGCGCAAGCATGAGATCATCAACCCTCTCACCTGGTATTACATCGTAGGTCTGGCCATCTACCACCTGGTCGGCGCGGGGCTCTGGGGCTTCATGCACACGCTCCCTCCGGTCAACTACTACACCCACGGCAGCCAAATTACCGTTTCCCACGGGCATCTGGCGTTCTTCGGCGCCTATGCGCTGCTGAACCTGACCATCTTCTACTTCGCGCTGCCACGCATGAAAAACATCCGCAGATACCGGGACAGGGCGGGGAAATGGGGGTTCTGGATTACCAGCATCGCCATGTTCATGCTGGGGCTGGTTTTCGGCGTGGCAGGCATTCTCCAGACCTACCTGGAACGCTTCCTCGACATAGGCTACAGCACGGCCCACCTGACCATGATGCTCTGGTTCAGGATCGCCTTCGGGGTCGGGCTGGTGTTCCTGCTGGGGGTGGTTGTCACCGTCTGGCACCTCCTCACCCTTAAGCCGGTCGAGGAGGGGGTCCCGGAATAACTCAGCTGTTGTGGTCATGCCGCCTGTTTAAGATTCCCCTCCTCCAAGGGGGAGGGGAAAGGCTACTTCCTTGGACGCAGATTTACCTGATAAAATCTGATCAATCTACATCTGGATCCAGATCGTTTGATTCTAGCTTGCCTATCAGGCCTTTTCAGGTAAATCAGCGTCCAAAGTTTTGTTTCTGCTTTGCTAAAACGTAGAAGGGCGCCCGGTCCTTGAAGACCTGGCGCCCCTTTTTGTCAACTCGTCAACCAGCTGAACCCTCGCTCCTTACTGCCCGAGGCTCGCCTTGAGATCCGCCTCGACGCTGCCGATCTGGCTGATGTTGAAGTTGTCGATCAGGAACTGGAGCACATTCGGGGAGAGATAGGCCGGCAGGGCCGGTCCCAGCTTGATGTTCTTGATCCCCAGGTGAAGCAGGGAGAGCAGTATGACGTGGGCCTTCTGCTCGTACCAGGAGAGTATGAAGGAGAGCGGCAGATCGTTCACCCCGCAGTTGAAGGCGCCGGCGAGCGCCAGGGCGATCTGCACCGCGGAATAGGCATCGTTGCACTGCCCCACGTCCAAAAGGCGCGGGATGCCGCCGATGTCGCCGAACTCTTCCTTGTTGAAGCGGTACTTGCCGCAGGCCAGCGTCAGTATCACGCAGTCCTTGGGCACCTGCTCGGCGAATTCGGTGAAATAGTTGCGCCCCGGCTTGGCACCGTCGCATCCGCCGATCAGGAAGAAGTGCTTGATGTCGCCTGCCTTCACCGCGTCGATCACCTTGTCGGCCACGCCGAGCACGGCATTGTGGCCGAAGCCGACCAGGATCTCCTTGGCCGGGGCATCGGGCAGGTCCGGGCTTTCCAGCGCCTTGTTGATCACCTCGTCGAAGTTCCAGCCGGCCAGGTGCTTGATGCCGGGCCAGCCGACCTCCCCCCAGGTGAACAGCCGGTCCTTGTAAGTTTCGGCAGGGCGCTGGATGCAGTTGGTATTGAAGATGATGGCGCCGGGGAAATCCGGGAACTCCTTGTGCTGGTCCTGCCAGGCGCCGCCGAAGTTGCCGTAGAGGTGCGGATACTTCTTGAGCCCGGGGTAGCCGTGGGCCGGCAGCATCTCGCCGTGGGTATAGATGTCGATCCCCTTGCCGTCGGTCTGCTTCAAAAGCTCCTCGAGCATGCGCAGGTCGTGGCCGGAAACCAGGATCCCCTTGTTCCTGCGGGTGCCTAGCTGCACCTTGGTCGGCACCGGGTGGCTGTAGTGCTCCACGTGCCCCTCGTTCAGCATCCCCATCACCTTTATGTTCATCCTGCCGCATTCCATCGCCAGGGTTACAAAATCCATCAGCCCCTTCGATTGATCGGCGGTGGCGGCGAGCGCGCTGTGGAAGAAGGCGAAGACCTCCTCGTCGGTTTTACCCAGGATGAAGGCGTGATTGGCGTAGGCGGACATCCCCTTCAGGCCGTACACGACGACCTCGATGGCCGACAGGGTGTCGGGATCGCTGTGCTGGCTCTTGACCCCGTGCAACTGCCCCTGCGCGACCAGCCCCTCCAGCGTGTCGGCGATCACCCAGGCGGCGGGGCCGTCGGTGATCGGCGCCGCGTGCCCACCCTGCTTTTCACGATAGGCGCTCTCGTAGAGCGATTTGACCTGCTCCTTCTGATCGTAGCACCTCCTGAGTTTCCCTGCGATCTGGACCGGATCGAAATCGACATTGGTTACCGCAGTGAACAACCCGTCGATGAGGAACATATCGGCATCCTGGTCCCGCGCGTCCAGTTCCCGTGCCTTTTCCGCGTAGATGGCAAGTCCCTTCAGGCCATACAGCATGAGGTCCTGCAGCGCAGCCACCTCGGGATTCTTACCGCAGACTCCCATCACCTCGCACCCCGTGCCCTTGGCGGCTTGCTCACATTGACGGCAGAACATTGACATAAATTAATCTCCTTTGATTTTTTGATTAATAACAGCGGACTGAAAAAGTTTTTAGACTATAACCTGCTTTCGGGAGATTTCAACTCTACGGAGAGTAATTGGAGGAGTTCTGGCAATAAAGCTGCCTAGTATCATGTCTGGTAAGAAAAGATGATATATTATGGACCTAGTGCCAGCTTGAGCAAAAAGGAGCGCCCTTATGGCGAAGGACAGCAAACCGCTTTGCAAGTGGAACAAGGACGATATCAAGGATAACTTCAAAGAATTGAAGAAGATCGTCTCCGAGCCGCGCTTCATCTGCCGAAAGTGCGGACGCGTGGCAAAGAAGGAGGACTGGCTGTGCAAACCGGAGCAGTTGTAGAACCGGTGAAAGGTGAAAGGTGAAAGGGGCTTCACCCGGGGGGCCTTGGGCTCCGAATTTCACGTTCAAGCGCCGGCCAGGCGAAAAAAAGGCCACACCCGAAGATGTGGCCTTTTTCCTGCTCAATTAAGAGTGAATTACTTTGCAGCCGGTGCAGCCGGTGCAGCTTCAGCCGGAGCAGCTTCTTTCTTCACGGCAGCTTTCTTCACGACTTTTTTCTTCTTCTTGACAACTTTCTTTACCGGAGCTTTTTCTTCAGCTTTCACTTCAGCAGCAGGAGCTGCAGCAGGAGTAGCCTCAGCAGCGAAAACAACACCAGCGAAAGCAACGGCAACGAGAGCGGCAACGATGGAGGACATAACTTTTTTCATTTGAATCTCCTGAAATGTGTAATTTAGCAGCTGGCTTCTAATTAGCACTGTTCATGCCAACGGGGAAAAAATCCTTTATCATCGAAACTACGGACAGTTCGCCGGCAAGGCGATATGCCGGCCGCGGAAATGTTACCTCTTTTGCTCCAAGGTCTACCTCAAATGAGGCAGGACTACCCTCCTTACTCATGAGGAGGCAGATTGAAAAACGGATCAGCGCTGATCTCCCACCTGGTCGTCTCTTCCTCCCTCACCCCATCCCTCACCCCATCAAGGGAGAGGCGAGCAGCAGGTAGGAGGTTAACTTAACCCGTTTAGTGATAATCTTCCGCACACTGCGCAAGCACCCCCTCTCCCTTGATGGGAGAGGGTTGGGGAGAGGGTGAAAAGCTCGCACAAGCCTCACCCTCCCCCCCACCCCCTCCCATCAAGGGAGGGGGAGCGAGCAGCAGGTAGGAGCTTTACTTAACCTGATAAGGGCTGGGGGGAAGGGGGTGCTTCGACAGGGTGGGGATGGGGGACGGGGATGACGGCCCGAGTACTAGTTGGTGATCCGGTTTTGACTCACGGTCTATGCCGCTGCTCGAGCATGACCAGGTGGTAGCGGGCATGCTGCGCCAGAAAGTAAAGCCACTGGTACATGTCGAGCCGCCCCAGGCCGTGCACCGACATCCAGATCGTGCAAAGGCGCCCCTCCCCGTGCGGCAGACCGGCCAGCAGTTCCAGACACTCGTCGCGCTGGCTCTTAAGCTCGGTCCGGATCTCCGCGGGCTGTAATCTCCCGGTCGGCACCATATGGGAGGGTGGCGACCAGTCGAAGGCTCCCGGTGTGGCTAGGGGGGAGAGCAGCGCCAGATCGCTCTCCCCTTCGGGAGGCTTTGCACCCTCTGCCCGTCTGCGCGCCTTGCCGCATCCCTTTCTGATAGTGAGCAGCAGAAAATGGTTGGCCAGGCAGACATGCTCCAGGTGCTCGGCACCGGTCCAGGCATCGGGGTACTCCGGGCGGCGCTCCAGTTCCTCACGGGGCAGCTCAAAGCAGGCGTCAAGCAGGGAAAAGACCTGCAGCAAAGCGGCAGCAACCCTTTCACTCGTCACAGATTGCAACAACGGCCACCTCCGTCCCCCTGAAGCAGTTCCCATCGAATCCGCCCCTAAATTCCTCGATTCACTTGTCAAAACCGAAAATGGCCATACACTAACAAATGGCTATCGGTCAACCGCATCAGTACCTGTTGCCCTGACTGCCATTTCGGTCTGGCACCTGTCGACTTTAAAATATATCTAACTATGCAACAGCCAAACATCTCATGTCAATGGCGAGCTTCTTTCCCATTCATAGCTCTTCCGTTGCCTGGTTGCCTTCTTGCTCGATACCGGCTGTGTCAGGGAAGCCTCCGGCAATTGCCGTCGATTGCCGTCAAACCTGTAATATCGTCGCATCTCATGCAGTACTCTTACTCTTAATAGCTTAACGGTTCATCATCTCCAGGAGGCCCAGCATGAATCAACAGGAAGGGTACGCGGACGAAATCGTCAAGGGGTTCATCATCTCTAGCATGGTCTGGGGCTTCGTCGCGGTGCTGCTCGGGGTGCTGATCTCGTTCCAGATCTCGTTCCCCGAGCTGAACATCCCCCCCTACCTCTCCTACGGCCGGCTGCGCCCGATCCACACCAACGCCGGGGTCTTCGGCTGGGGCATCGGCAGCTTCATGGCCTTTTTCATCTACATCACGCAGCGGCTGGCCAAGAACAGGCTCTGGAGTCCGGGGCTGGCCCGGGTCCAGCTCTGGCTCTTCAACACGGTGATCGCGCTTGCCGCGGTGACGCTGATACTGGGGATGAACCGCTCCAAGGAGTACGCGGAGCTGGAATGGCCGGTGGCGCTGCTCGTCGTGGTGCTCTGGGTCATCTTCGCGGTCAACATCATCATGACCATCGTGAAGCGCCGCGAGGAGCAGATGTACATCTCGCTTTGGTACATACTGGCGACCCTGGTCGGGGTAGCGATACTCTACCTGGTGAACAATGCCGCCATTCCGGTCTCGCTCACCAAGTCCTACTCGGCCTTTGCCGGGGCCAACGACGCCAACGTGCAGTGGTGGTACGGGCACAATGCGGTCGCCATGGTGCTCACCACCCCGCCGCTCGCCATCTTCTACTACTTCCTTCCGAAGTCGACCGGGGTGCCGATCTACAGCCACCGCATGGGGGTGATCGCCTTTTGGAGCCTGATCTTCATGTATCTTTGGACCGGGGCGCACCATCTGCTCTGGGCACCGGTCCCCGACTGGGTGCAGACGCTCGCCATGGGCTTCTCAATCATGCTGATCGCCCCCTCCTGGGCTGCGGTCTTCAACGGCTACTTCTCGATGAAGGGGGAGTGGCACCAGATGCAGCAGAACTACCTCGCCAAGTTCCTCATCTTCGGCATCACCTTTTACGGCATCCAGACCTTGCAGGGTCCCGCCCAGGCGGTCAGGACCTTTTCCGCCTTCATCCACTTCACCGACTGGGTGCCGGGCCACGTGCACATGGGGGCGCTCGGCTGGGTGTCGCTGGTGCTGTTCGCCGCCATCTATTACACCATACCCAGGCTCTATCACACCGAGATCTACAGCATACCGCTTGCCGACCTCCACTTCTGGCTCGCGGTGACCGGTCAGCTGATCTTCTCCATCAGCATGTGGATCGCCGGGGTGCAGCAGGCGACCATGCTGAACGCGACCAACCCGGACGGGAGCCTGCACTACAGCTTCATGGAGACGCTGATCGAGCTTTATCCCTACTGGTACATCCGCGCCGGGGGGGGCGTCATCTACTTTGCCAGCCTGCTCGTCTTCATCTACAACATCGCGAAGACCATAAGCGCCGGCAAGGCCCAAGCCGTGGCACAAAAAGCCTAGAAAGGAGAGCTCATGTTCGAGAAAAGGCCGATAATTTTACTTCTGCTTGCCACCGCGACCATCATGGTCGGCACAATGGTCACCATGGTAGCTCCTTTCAAATGGATCAACGACCCGAAGCTCGCCATCGCCTCGGTGAAGCCGTACACGCCTCTTGAGCTGGAGGGAAGAGACATCTACATCCGGGAGGGGTGCAACAACTGCCACACCCAGACGGTCCGGCCGCTGCTGGTCGACACCGAGCGCTACGGGGAGTACTCGAAGAGCGGCGAGTTCGCCTACGACCAGCCCTTCCTCTGGGGCTCCCGGCGCAACGGTCCCGACCTGGCCCGCATCGGCGGCAAATACCCGGACGCCTGGCACGTGAAGCACATGAAGGACCCGCAGTCCATGGTGCCGCGCTCCAACATGCCCGACTACGACTTCCTGCAGCAGCCGCTCGACACGAGCGTCACCGAGCGCAAGATGAAGGCGCTGAAATTCCCCTACAGCCAGGCGGACCTGGCGGCACTGTCGGGGAAGAGCGAGCTGGATGCCATGGTCGCCTACATGCAGAAGCTGGGCAACGACATCCCGTGGCGCAAGACCGGCCGCGCCGAGGTCCTGGGGGAGCTGAAGAACCCGTTCCAGGACAACATGGCCGTGCTCCCCGAAGCAAAGGAGCTCTACCTGCAACACTGCGCCCAGTGCCACGGCAGGAATCTCCAGGGGGATGTGGGACCGGGGCTTGAGGACCTGGACCAGCCCGACTCGAAGCTCTTCGGCACCATCTACAGCGGCAGCCCGGACACCGGGATGCCCGCCTACGGCGACTCGCTCGGCAAGGAGCGGATCTGGAAGCTCGTCACCTACCTGAAGTCCGTGCACAGGCGCTGACATGGATATCGCGAGCGCATATTATCTGGGCGTCACCATCCTCTTGTTCCTGATCTTTGCCGCCATCGTGGCGCGGACCTACAGCAGGAAGCGCAGGGTCAGCGGCGAGCAGGCGAAGTACCGGATGATGGACGACGAAGTAGACGACAAGACAACCGCAAAGGAGGACAAACATGTCCGACGACAATAAGGAATACGACGGCATCAGGTACAACCCCCAGGATAAGCCACCCAGGGTCTTCACCATCCTGCATTATGCGCTGGGAGTCTGGGGGGTATTGTTCATGAGCTACTATCTATTCAGCGGCTGGAGTTCGCACGCCGAATATGCCGAGATAAAAAAGGCCAAGGAGACGCGGCTTGCCGCGGCAAAGCTCAAAGAGGGGGAGTCCAAGGCGATGCCCACCCATGAGGAGGACAGGACCACGCGTCTCATCGACGAGGGAAAAAAGGAATACGCCGCCCGCTGCGCCGCCTGCCACGGCCCGGAAGGCAAGGGTGGCATCGGGCCCGACCTGACCGGCAAGAGCTACAAGTACGGCAGGACGGCCCCGGAGGTGACCCGCAGCGTGGTCGAGGGGCGCCCCGGCGGCATGCCCGGTTTCGGCAACGACCTGTCACAGGAAAAGCTTGAGGGGGTCGTGCAGTACGTCCTGTCGCTTTGATCCGGCAATCGTATAAACGCGGCAGGATCGCGCCGGGGCGCAAGCTGGTCCAGTGGCTCTCCACCCTGCTGCTCCTGGGGATCCCCTTTGTCGAGGTGGGGGGAGAGTCGCTGCTGCGGCTGGACGCGCAGACACGCACGCTCCTCTTTTTCGGCGCCTCGATCCGGATCGAGGAATTCTACCTCTTTCTGATCGCGCTCCTGATCTTCGTGTTCGGCTTTTTTTTCATCACCATGCTCTTTGGCAGGGTCTGGTGCGGCTGGCTCTGCCCGCAGACGACCCTGTGCGATCTGGCGGACTGGATCGACTCGAAGGTGGGGGCGCTGATACCCGTGCGGAGCCTGGCAGCGGCGCTCAACCAGCTCTTTTATCTGATCATCGCCTGCGTCGTCGCCTGCAACCTGGTCTGGTACTTCATGGCGCCGGGGCAATTTTTCGCCCGGCTCCTTTCAGGGGATATCGGCATGGTGGCGGGCATAACCCTGGCCGTCACCCTTGTGCTGGTATATCTCGACCTGGCGCTGGTGCGGCGCACCTTCTGCAGGACGGTCTGCCCCTACGGCCGGATCCAGCTTCTGACCATGGAGCGCGGCACCCTCACGCTGGAGTTCGACCCCGAGCTCAAGGATGCCTGCCTCCGCTGCGGCGCCTGCGTGAGGGGCTGCCCGATGGGGATCGACATCAGGAACGGTCTGCAGATCGAGTGCATCAACTGCGGCCGCTGCGTCGACGCCTGCCGCGACGTCATGGAAAAGAGCGGCGGCAGTGGACTGGTCCACTACAGCCTCGGCAGCGTCCCCGAAGCGGGAGCGCGCCCGGCGAACCGCAAGGCGCGGCTCATGGGAGCGGTCATCGCGATCCTCATGGTCATCCTGGCGCTGGCCGTCTCGACCCGGCAGGAGGCGACCCTCAAGGTGCAGCGCGCGGCGGGGGGCGAGGTGAAAAGGCTTGCCGACGGCTCGCTGGTGAACTTCTACACGCTCTACCTGGAAAACCGCGCCACCCGCCCCGGCAGCTTCTCGCTGGAGGCGGCGCCGCTGCCGGGTTACCGGGTAGAGCTGATCGGGCCGGTTCGGGATCTGCTGGTTCCGGCCAACGGGAACCGCAGGGTGGACCTGGCGCTGAAGGTCTCGCCTGCTCCGCCCGGGAGGAGGGGAGTGGAACTGAGGCTGATGAGAGACGGGGGCGTCGTCACCGTCACTGAATTGCCGCTGCTGGTTGAGTGACTACCCTCCCCCAGCCCCCACTGTCATTAAGTTAGCAGATTGCGCTGATTCTCCGTGACGGCATCTAATCTCCCTCCGGGAGAGGGGTTACTGAAGATCGACGCTAATCGGATTAAGTGGAGTGGCAGCTGTCGACATTTTGTCAATAGCAAAAGCTTAACTTAACCTGATTAGCGCTGATCTTCCGCTGAAAAAACTCCCTCCCCTTCAAGGGGAGGGTTGGGGTGGGGATGGGGCCGCTCCGGCGCAAAATCACCCCCATCCCCCTCCTGACCTCCCCCTTGAAGGGGGAGGAACCTGAACAGCGGAAGATTGACGCTAATCAGGTAACTTAATGGCAGTGCCCCCAGCCCCTCCCATCGAAGGGAGGGGGGATTATGAGTCTCTCCCTTCGATAGGAGGGGCTTATACTCGGAAAGGGAGGGAGGGATGAGTCCCCTCTCCCCTGGTGGGAGAGGGTTAGGGAGAGGGGGATGAGCCGCAGAGATTTCAATTCAAACGACAAGGAACCAAACATGCACCCTACCGTAACAAATCACGCGACGCGCTGGAAGATGGCGCTGGCGCTCCTGATGGCCGCATTCCTGATCGGCATGGCGGCAACCATGGTCATCGCGGCGCGCCGGGTGACTCCCGTCACCGACGCCGACTACTACAACCGCGGCCTGCACTACGACCAGACAGCGACCGGCTCGAAAAACCCCGGCCTTGGCTGGACCATGGCCGCCTCGCTTGCCGGCGCCGAGCTGCAGGTGCGGGTGAAGGACCAGTCGGGCGCGCCTGTTGCCGGCGGAAAGCTCCGATTCGAGCCGAAGCGAGCCGGCGCGGGGGTGAGCGCCCCCCTGGTGCTGGCCGAATCGGCACCCGGCATTTTTCTCGCCCCCCGGCCGGTCTCGCCTCAGGGGGAGCTGCACGGCACGCTCCGCTTCACACGGGGTGAAGCGGCCGCAAGCCAGAAACTGGTGCTCTTCAATTGAGAGCCGGCGTCAACCCAGTCATCAGGCCGATGCACGCCACGGCGCCCCCCTCACCCCTGACCCTCTCCCTTACGGCGAGGGAGACGGAGAAGGATTCCTGCTTTCACTGCGGGGTCGAGATCCCCGCGGGAGTGCTGATCCAGGAAAGCGGCAGCGCAGGGACCTTGAGTTTTTGCTGCCGCGGCTGCCAGGGCGCCTACATGCTGATCTGCGAGGCGGGGCTCGCCGATTTCTACCGGCGCCGGAACTGGTCCGAGCCGGGAGTCCCAGCCGACGCCTTCCAGGGGAGCTACCATGACGGCTACCTCTCCCGTTTCATCTACCCCTGTAACGAGACGAGCGCCATCGACATCATCATCGACGGCATACACTGCGCATCCTGCGTCTGGCTCAACGAAAAGATCCTCGGCCGGCTCGACGGGGTGCAGGATGTGCGGGTGAACTATGCCACCGGTCGCGCCCGGGTCGTCTTCGACCCCCACGCGGTCAGCCCGGCCGTCATCTTCTCCCGGATCGCCGAGATCGGCTACGGCCCGCGCCCCTACACGAGGTCCGCCGCCCGGGAGGGGGCACGGCTGGAACAGAGGGATCTCCTTTACCGCTTCGGCACCGCGATATTTCTCACCATGCAGCTCATGGCCTACTCCTTTGCCCTTTACGCCGGCTACTTCCAGGGGATCGACTCCCGGATCAAGGGGTACCTGCAGATCTTCTCCCTGCTGGTCACCACACCGGTCGTTTTCTACTCAGGCTGGCCCTTCCTTACCGGTGCCTGGCGAGGCATCGTCAACCGGACCCCCAACATGGAGCTCCTGATCGCCATCGGCGCCCTCTCCTCCTACAGCTACTCCGCCTATGCGACCCTGGCCGGGGGGGAGGTATATTTCGAGACCGCCGCCATGATCGTGACCCTGATCCTCGCCGGGAGGCTTCTGGAGAACTCGGCCAGGCGCAAGGCAGCGGGAGGTGTCGAGCGGCTCCTGGGACTTTGCGCCGGGCAGGCGCACCGCTTCCGGGGGGACGCGCTCGAGACGGTCGATCCGGCCGAGCTTCGGGCCGGCGAGCTGATACTGGTCGGCCCGGGAGAGCGCTTCCCGGTGGACGGCAGGATCATCGAGGGGAGCACGGACGTGGACGAGTCCCCGGCAACGGGGGAGGCTCTCCCCGTCTTCAAGAATACCGGAGACAGGGTGATCGCCGGGAGCAGCAACCTGACCGGCGCGGTACGGGTTTTCTGCATCAGGGAGGCCGCCGAAAGCTTCATCGCCCGGGTGGCGCGTCTGGTGGAGGAGGCGCAGAGCCGCCGCGCACCGATCCAGGGATTGGCGGACCGGGTCAGCGCCTATTTCGTCCCCGCTGTCCTCTTCCTCGCCATGGTCACCTTCTGCTGGCAGAACCTGGCTGGCGCCCCCTTCGGCGACTCTCTGATGAGCGCTCTCGCCGTGGTGGTGATCGCCTGCCCCTGTGCACTGGGTCTCGCGACCCCGACGGCCATCCTTGCCGGAACCGGGGCCGCAGCGTTGGGCGGCGTCATCTTCAAGGGGGGTGACATCCTGGAGCGGCTGAGCCGGGTGAACCTCGCCGTCTTCGACAAGACCGGAACCCTGACCTGCGGCAGTCCGGAACTGATCGACATCCGCCCCGCCCCGGGTACCGATCCCCGCGAGCTCCTCTCGATGGCGGCCTCGGTGGAGAGCGGCTCGCGGCATCCCATCGGCACGGCGATCCGGGAGCACGCAGCGGCAAACGGCATCCCCTGCACGACAGGAAGCGAGCTCAAGGTTGTGGCCGGAGGAGGAGTAACCGGAAAGGTAGCAGGTGAGCTGGTGGCCGTCGGGAGCGGGCGTTTCCTGGCCGGGCTCGGCGTCTCCGCCCTTTCCGGCGACATCGAGGCAGCGTCGGGCGCCATGGTGGTCTGCGTGGCACGCGCCGGGCGCTACTGCGGCGCCATCATAATGAAGGACCGGGTGCGCGAAGACGCGCCGGAGCTAATCTCCTATTTCACCCGGGCCGGCATCGGGACCCTGCTTCTGAGCGGCGACCGCCAGGAATCGACCGGGGAGGCGGCGGCCGGCCTCGGCATCGGCGCGGGGATCGGGGAGCTGTTGCCTGAGGAGAAGGCATCCCGCATCGACGCCCTGCGTCTGGAAGGGGCCACCGTGCTGATGGTGGGAGACGGCATCAACGACGCCCCCGCCCTCTCGGCGGCAGATGTCGGCTGCGCCGTTGCAGGCGGGACAGACATCGCCATCGAGACCTCCGACCTCGTCCTGGTGAAGCCGAATCTGGAGCGGCTCGCCTTCGCGCACCTGATGGCACGGCGCACCATGTCGGTGGTCCGGCAGAACCTGGCCTGGGCCTTTCTCTACAACGTTATCGGCATCCCGCTCGCCATGACCGGCAGGCTCACCCCGATTTACGCGGCCGCCGCCATGGCGCTCAGTTCGCTCTGCGTGGTAGGGAACTCGCTGAGGCTTCTGGGGGGAAGACGTGGATGACTCGCTGATCGCACTGATCGTGCTGTCGCTCTTTTTGGGGTGCGGCTGCTGGCTCGTCTTTTTGTGGGCGGTGCAGAAAGGGGAGTTCAGCGACATCGAGCGCCCCAAGCACAGGATGCTCGACGATGATGAAGAACCGGGCCAAAGGGACAAAAGCATTCCTGATTAGTAATAATCTTCCGCATAGTGCACGCACCCCCTCCCCCTTGATGGGGGAGGGCTGGGGAGCACAGCCGTTAAGTTAATCCGTAAACCCACGTGAGCGTGTCCCCCCTCCCCTTGCGGGCACTGCCATTAAGTTAAGGGAATGAGAGGTAGGGTGGGCCGTGCCCACCACAACCGCATCCTGATGGTGGGCACGGCCCACCCTACATGATTCACGGAATCGCGCTTAACTTAATGGCAGTGCCCCTTGCGGGAGGGGGTTAGGGGGTGGGGGAAGGTGCCACATTATCTGAAGTTGGCAACTTCACCCACCCCCCTGCCCCCTCCCGTCAAGGGCGTCAAGGGAGGGGGAGACAGCAGCAAAACGTTAACTTAACGGCAGCGGGGCTGGGGAGAGGGTGGAAAGCTCGCATAAGCCTCGCCTTCCCCCCGCCCCTCCCATCGAGGCATCGAGGGAGGGGAGAAGACCAATCGAGAGATTGGCACTAACTCCTCCCCCCAGCGGGGGGAGGCCGGGAGGGGGGAAGACTGCGGCTTCTGCGAAGAACAGAACTGGTTCCCCTCCTAGCCTCCCCCTCCGGGGGAGGGGACTATTTGGCGGCCAGAATTGAATTGATTTTATAGCGTCACGAGGTTTTTGAAATGATCGAGATCTGGTTTGCCTTCCTGGCGGGTGTTGCCGGGAGTTTCCACTGCATCGGCATGTGCGGGGGGGTCGTCGCGGCACTTTCCATGACCGGCAGCAACGGCGCCATCCGGTACCGGCTTGAGTCCCAGCTCTGCTACAACCTGGGGCGGATCGCCACCTATACGCTGCTCGGCGCGCTGGCCGGGCTGGCCGGCTCCTCGCTCGATCTGCTGGCCATAAAATCGGTCTCCACCTGGTTCCTGGTCGGAGCGAACCTCTTTGTCATAGCCGTCGGCCTCTCCTCCGCGCTCGGCAGCAGCGCCTTTAACCTCTCTTCCCTGGAAACAGCCAATGCCGGCTTCCTCGCACGCCCCCTCCGGCGCGCCGTTTCCAGCCACTCCCCGGTAGCAGCCTTGTACCTGGGGCTCGTTCTGGGATTCCTCCCCTGCGGGCTGGTCTACGCCCCCCTGATCGCGGCGGCGGGAAGCGGCAGCCTCGTGTTGGGCGCGGCCACCATGGCGGCTCTGGGGCTGGGTACCATCCCGCTCCTGCTCGTTTTCGGGACCGCATCATGCGCGTTATCCGTCGAGCTTCGCGCCTCGATGTTGCGGGTTGCCGGGGTTGCGGTGGCCCTCATGGGTGCGGCGGGACTCTGGCGCGCCCTCGCCAGGTCGGCCGGCATCTAGACGGCATTCCGGCCGCCCATGCCGTATCTGATTAAGCTTTTCCGCCGCGTGCGATAAGTGCGATAATGAAGCGGATGCATCAGGTTTCAGCGGTGCATGAACCGGGCGAATGATGGTTCGCCCCCACCTGAGGGGATACCGGCATGACCACGAAGGGATCCGCGCCGCTCGTCATAAACAGACTGCAGCCAAAGATAAGAAAGGGACTCACCGTGGTGATTACCGGCAACGGCAAGGGAAAAACGACCTCCGCGCTCGGCATGGCGCTACGGGCCAGCGGCCACGGCATGAGGGTTTGCATCATTCAGTTCATGAAGGGGGATCTTTACGCAGGGGAGTGGGACGGCATCAAGCAGCTGGGCGGCACGGTGGAGCTGCATGCCACCGGCAAGGGGTTCTGCGGCATTCTGGGCAATCCCTATCCGTGGGCCGAGCATCGCGCCAACGCACAGGACGCCATCGACCTGGCCCTGGCGAAAATGGGCTCCGGCGTATTCGACATGCTGATCCTGGACGAGATCAACAACGCCCTGAAGCTGAAACTGGTCGATCTGGAACAGGTGCTGGGAATCCTGGCACAAAAGCCGGCGCTGATGCACCTGGTACTGACCGGCCGGGACGCCCATCCGGAGGTGATAGAGATTGCCGACACGGTGAGCGAAATCGTCGAGGTGAAGCACGCCTACCGCAAGGAGATCGAGCCGCAGCCCGGCATCGACTACTGATATTCGCCGCCCCCCTTTGTCAAAGGGGGGAGTTTGGCCAGGTTATCTCGTTCCCAAGCTCCAGCTTTCATCTCGTTCCCAAGCTCCAGCTTGGGAACGCAAATTGTACAGGAAGCTCCGCTTCAACACCTCAAAGCTGGAGCTTTGACAGCGATTGCATTCCCAAGCTGGAGCTTGGGAATGAGAAAAGCTGGAGCTTGGGAACGAGAAATTTCTCCGTGTCTCCGTGTCTCCGTGGCCAGCTATTTCCTGATCAATCGTACGCCACCGCCGAGACCCGGTTCCTGCCGGTTTCCTTGGACCGGTACAGCGCCTGGTCCGCTTCGCGTATCACCCATTCCGCATTGCGCTCACGGGTCGCCTGAACCCCCACCACCCCGACGCTCAGCGTCACCTGCCCCTGCACTCCGTCGACCAGGTGCGGCAAATCCCGCGCCATCAGTTCCTGACGCAGCCGTTCGGCCAGCTGCACCGCCTGGTCCGGCGCAGTGTCGGGAAGGATTGCCGCGAACTCCTCCCCTCCGTAGCGGGCCGGCAGGTCCCCCGCCCGCCTGAAGGTGGCGCGCATCACGTCGCCGATCGCCTGCAGACACTTGTCCCCGGCGACATGACCGTACTGGTCGTTGTATTTCTTGAAGAAGTCGACGTCGCAAAGGACCAGCGACAGGTACTGGCGGGTGCGCAGGGCGCGCTTGAGCTCGGCATCGAGCACCTCGTTGAAATGCCGGCGGTTCGCCAGGCCGGTCAGTCCGTCCTCCCGGGCCAGGATCTCGAGCTCACGGTTCTTTTCCCCGAGCTCGACGGTCAGCTCCGCCAGAAGATCGCGGCTGCGCTTGAGCTCCAGGTGATTTCTCACTCGCGCCTTCACGATCGGCGGGCTGATCGGTTTGGTTATGTAGTCGATCGCGCCGCAGTCAAGCCCCCTGGTCTCGTCCTCGTCGCTCCCCATGGCGGTGATGAAGATGACCGGTATGTGCGCTGTCTGCGGATCGCCCTTGAGCAGCGCGCAGACCTGGTATCCGTCCATGTCCGGCATCATGATGTCCAGCAGGATCAGGTCCGGCATCTCCTGCTTCACGATGCGCACCCCGTCCGCTCCGCTCTTGGCGAAAAAGATGTCGTGGTCCGCCTGCAGGATCTTGTGCAGGATCTCGATGTTGGCCAGGGTATCGTCGACGATCAGGATCCTTTGTCGTCTCCTCTGCACGGCGTCTTTCCGGGTCATGGGGATATCTCCAGTTGCTGCATGATCCCCCCTAGGAGCCGGGAGGCATCGCTGAAATCGAGCCCCTGCAAGGCCGCTTCGAGCCTTTGGGCCGCCTCTGCCGGAAGCAGGGGCCTTATCTCCTCCCAGACCCCCAGGGCCTGCAGGTTGTGCGCCTCGAGCAGAGAGTAGAGTTGCCGGGCCAGTGCCGCCAGCTGTTCCGGCTCGGCAGCTGCCGCCTCCGGCCGGCGGGGTGCTTGGCCGGTTTCGGCAGCGCGCTCCTCCTGCTCTCCAAGCAGAAGGATCGAGGAAAGCACCTCGTTGAGCTTATCCTGGAACACCACCAGGGCCGGGCGCAGCGACTCCGCATCCTCCCCCTGCATCGCCACCTCCAGCCAGAGAGCTGCGTTGCCGAGCTCGGTGGCGCCCAGGTTTCCGCCCACCCCCTTCACGGTATGGACGATACGACGTGCCTGCTGAAAATCGCCTTGCGACAGGACCTCCTGCAGTCGGTCCAGTACCGCCAGGTTCTCCGTCCTGAAAGTCCTCAAAAGCCTGCGCAGCAGTTGTGCGCTCTCCACGGTCCTGATGGCACGCTTCAGGTCGATGCCGGGGAGCCGCCCGGGGAGCCGTTTTCCCTCTCCCCGCGCCGCCTCTGCAGGGAGAGGTTCGGGGGAGCCGGCATCCTGCGGCTCGACCCAGCGTCTGAGGGTCGCGAAAAGCTCGGCCACGTCGACCGGCTTGTTCACCTGATCGTCCATCCCCGCCGCCATGCAGAGCTCGCGGTCCTGGGACAGGGCGCTCGCCGTCATGGCGATGATCGGCAGCCGGTCGAATGCGGGGAAAAGGCGGATGCGGCGGGTCGCCTCCAGACCGTCCATAACCGGCATGTGCACGTCCATCAGGACGGCATGGTACTCGATTCCGGAGCAGGTCACCTGGCGCAGCGCCTCGGCGCCGTCTTCTGCCAGATCCACCTGCACTCCGCGCCGCTCCAGGATTTCCCTGGCCACCTCCTGGTTGATGGCGTTGTCCTCCACGAGGAGGATGCGCACGCCGGGAAAGCCCTGGCTCAGCGCGTAGGGCTCGGATAGCCGGGCGCTCTCCTGAGCCTGGGATGCCGCCTGCTCTTCGGACTGGCACTGGAAGGTGATCGCGAAGGAGAAGGTGCTCCCCGTCCCCTGCTCGCTCGCCACCCAGAGGTACCCCCCCATGAGCTCGACCAACTGCTTGGTGATGGCAAGCCCCAGGCCGGTGCCGCCGTACCTGCGGGTGGTCGAGCTGTCCGCCTGCGTGAAGGCGCTGAAGAGCGCTGCCTGCTGCTGCGGCGCCATCCCGATGCCGGTGTCCGCCACCGAGAAGCGGAGCGCCACCTCCCCCTCGCCGGCCGCCACCAGGGCCACCTCCACCTTTACCTCCCCTTTTTCGGTGAACTTCACCGCGTTGCTGGTGAGGTTCAGCAGCACCTGGCTGAGACGCAGCGGGTCCCCCACCAGAAAATCCGGGACCTCCGCGGGGCTCTTCACCCTGAGTTCGACCGGCCTGGCGAGCAGGGAGGCTGCGGCCACCGCGGAAATGTCGCCAAGGACCGCCGAGAGCCGGAAGGGAACCCTCTCCAGCTCCAGCTTCCCCGCCTCGATCTTGGAGAAATCGAGGATGTCGTTGATCAGCTTGAGGAGCATGCCTGAGGCGGTCTGGGCCTTGTCGAGATAGTTTCTCTGCCGCTCGTCCAGGCCGGTCTCCTGCAAAAGGTAGAGCATCCCGAGCGCCGCGTTCATCGGGGTGCGGATCTCGTGGCTCATATTGGCCAGGAACTGGCTCTTGGCGCGGGTGGCGGCCTCGGCGGCGGCCGTGGCCTGGCGCAGTTCCTCCTCGGCACCTTTTCGGGTGGTGATGTCGAAGAAGGTCACCACCCCCCCCACCACCTCGCCGTCACGCCGCTGCGGATAGGACCAGTATTCCACGGCGAAATAGGAGCCGTCGGCGCGCCAGAATACCTCGTCGTCGACGTGAATCCCCTCCTCGCCCCGCAGCACACGGCACAAGGGGCACGTCTCGCTTGGATAGCTGCTCCCGTCGGGACGGGAATGGTGGATCAGATGGTGCATGTTGCGCCCCAGCAGTTCGTCGGGCTCCCCGTACCCCAGAAGCCTGGCGCAGGCGGGGTTGGCAAAGGTGCAGGCGCCGGCGAGGTCGATGCCGTAGATCGCCTCGGCGGTCGATTCCAGCAGCAGACGGATCCGCTCGTCGCTCCGGCTGAGCGCCTCCTGGGCCTGCTTCCGCTCGGTGATGTCCTCCTTGACGGCGACGAAATGGGTGATCTCCCCGGAGTCCCCCTTGACTGGCGAGATCGAGGCGGATTCCCAGTAGAGCTCGCCGTTTTTGCGCTTGTTGCGCAGCTCGCCGCGCCACTCCTTCCCGGAGAGGATGGTGTTCCAGAGATCGCGGAACAATTCGGGAGGGTGCCGGTCGGACTTGACCAGGTTCGGGCTTCTGCCGATCGCCTCCTCGGCGAGGTACCCCGTCACCTTGGTGAAGTTGGGGTTCACGTATTCGATGATCCCCTCCCGGTCCGTGATCATCACGGTGACCGGCATCTGCTCGATGGCGAGCGACAGCTTCTGCAGCGACTCTTCGGCCTGCTTTCTCTCCGTTATGTCCCTCAGGGTCTCGATGGCGGCGATCACCTGCCGTTCGGCGTTTCTGATCGGCGCCGCATCGAAACAGAGGAAACGCTCCTTCCCGTTCAAGCCCGGGAACCACCCTTCGGCGCAGACCCCTTCCGGCGCCAGCAGCGACCGGCTCCAGGCCGCGTAAAAGGCGGAGAGCTCTCCCAGCCTGTCGTCGATGACCAGGTCGGCGAGCACCGGACGCTGCAAGGGGTAGAACGCCTTCCAGGCCTGATCGGTCCCCAGCACCTGCGAGGCCCGCATCCCGGTGAGCTCTTCGCAGGCCCTGTTCCAGATGATCACCCGGTGCTGATAGTCCAGGACATAGGTGGCGACCGACGAATTCTGCAGCAGGTTCTCGCAGAATGCCTCCTGCGCCAGCGCCGCCGCCTTTTGCCGGTGCGCCTCGTGCATCATGCTGTTGAAGGCGAGCGCCAGGGTCCCGATCTCGTCGCGGGTCTGGATCAGGATCGGCTCCGGCTCCTGCTCCTTGCCGGTGATCCCCTCGACGTGACGGATGAAGGTGACCAGCGGCGCAGTCAGGTGGCGCATGAAGAGCCAGCTCACCAGGACGGTGCAAAAAAGCGCGACCACCAGGGCGCTCAAAAGGTACGACTTGGCCCGGTTGAGCGGCGCGAACGCCTCGGACTGCGGGAAGTCGGCCGCCAGGATCCAGCCGGTCGACTTCAGCTCTTTGAACGAGCTGAGCATCTTGGCGCCCCGGGAGGTGACGGTCTCGCCGGTCCCCTGGTAGCCGCCGATGGCCGCGTCGAAAAGCCTGTTCACGCTGGGGTAGACGTCCTGTTTCAGGATCCGGCTTCGGTCCGGATGGACGATGATGGTCCGTTCCTTGTTGAAGAGGTAGAGATATCCCTGATCCGCGACCTTCGCGTCAGCCACCTTCCCCAGGTAGTTGTCCTTCAGGAGGTCGTTTGCCCCCCCCAGCATGCCGATCAACTTCCCTGTGGCATCGAAGATCGGGGCGATGAACATGACGGTGGGGTGCCGGTGCTGCTGCGTCGAGAAAAACGGTTCCGAGATCACCGGCTTTTCGGTCCGGGCCGCCTTTCGGTAGTAATCGCGGAAGGAATAATCGGCGCCGATCAGCTGCCGCTCCATCGGATTGACGGCGAGGAGCTTCCCGTTTGCGGAAAAAAGGAAGATCCCGCTGTCGAATACCGCGAGCGTATCCGGCCGGCTCTCCAGGAAGCGCTGCGCCAGTTGCGGGCTCCGCATGAGCTCCGGCGTGACCGTGCCGGCAAGGGCGACCAGTTGCAGCTGGGTGGTGCGGATCTTGCCGTCGATCTCCTCGGCCATGTTGGAGATCATGGCGAACTGCTGCCCCGAAACGGTCGCCCTGAACTGCTCCTCCAGATACCACGAGGCGCAGAGCGTCATCAGGGAGAGCACCAGTGCCACCAGCAGGGATACCACCAGGCTCATCTTGTGGGTCAGGCTCAATCTTTTCATGCTCAGACCTTGGGGGTGTCGCTTGCCGTGCGGGAAACCGGAGCGCGGAATTCTGCCGTCCCTTGAAGGGGCGGATTCGAACCGGAAGCAAACTGCCGGTGTGATACTTTTCGGCGGGGAGGGGAGAAGCTTTAATGATAGCACCTAGGCCCCCTCCCCTACAAGGAGAGGGTCGGGGTGGGGACGGGGTTCGGGAGCTGAAAGGGGAGCCGGGTCGTTGTCTAGGGGGTTCGGGAGAAGCGGATGGACTGCTGTATCTTTTCCGCGAGGGTCGCCGCGTCAAACGGCTTCTGGAGGAAGAGCACCCCCGGCTCCAGCACGCCGTGGGGCGCTATCAGGTCTGAGCTGTACCCGGACATGTAGACGATCCCGATGCCGGGACAGATCGCCCTGGCCGCCACCGAGAGGTCCACACCGCTCATCCCGGGCATGATCACGTCGGTGAGCAGGCAGTCGATCCCCCCCTCGCTCCTGCGGCATTTCTCCAGCGCCTCCTGCGGCGAAGCCGCCACCAGCACCGAATAACCGATCTTTTCCAGCATCAGCTGCGCCATGAGCCGCACGGTCGGTTCATCCTCGACCAGCAGCACACCCCCTGCTCCGGCGTCCATCGCCGGCTCCTGCGCCTGGCCCGCAGCCTGCTCCGGATTCATGCGCGGGAAAAAGAGGCTGAAGGAGGCACCCTCCCCCGGTTCGCTGCTGACCTTTATGAAGCCGCCGTTCTGGCTCATGATGCCGTACACGGTGGCAAGCCCGAGTCCCGTCCCCTTGCCGACCCCCTTGGTGGTGAAGAACGGCTCGAAGACCCGCCCCTGCAGCTCGCCGTCCATCCCGACCCCGGTGTCTGTCACCGTCATCCGGACGTACTCCCCCGGCCTGGTCTCGGGCGTGCCGATCCGGCAGATCTCGTCCAGCGCCACGTTCGTCGTCTCGATGCTCAAGGTGCCGCCGTGGGGCATGGCGTCGCGCGCATTGACCACGAGATTCATGACGACCTGGTTGAGCTGGGCGGGGTCGATCAGCACCGGCCAGATATGGTCGGAGGTGGTCAGGATCAGCTCCACGTCCTCGCCGATCAGGCGCCACAGCGTCTTTTCACTGCGCCCGATCAGCAGGTTCAGGTCGACCCGGCGGGGAGCGATGATCTCGTGGCGCGAGAAGGCCAGCAGCTGGTGGGTCACGTCGCGGGAATGCTCGGCGGCCTTGATGATCTCGTCCAGATACTCGCGGAACTTCGACGAGTCGACCTCGACCAGCTTGGAGAGCTCGGCGTAGCCCAGAATCACCGACAGGTTGTTGTTGAATTCGTGCGCCACGCCGCCCGCCAGCCTGCCGACCGCCTCCATCTTCTGGGACTGGAGCAGCTGTGCCTCCAGGTAGCGCTGGTCGGTGATGTCACGGTTAAGGCCCACCATCCGCAGCGGGCGGGAGGCCTGGTCGCGTACCACGACGGCGTCTCCCTTGAGCGTCTTCACCCTGCCGCCCGGATGGATCACCCGGAACTCGGTGTTGAACTCCTTTTCGCCCACAAGCGCCTCCCGGCACGCCGCGAAGGTCCGGTCTCGGTCCTCGGGGTGCAGGGCGCCGCTCCAGGTCGCGTGCCTGCCGTCGAAATCAGTCGGGGCGATGCCGTACAGCTCGCACATCCGGTCGTTCCATACCACCGATCCCGCCGCTATGTCCCACTCCCAGACGCCAAGTCCCGCCGATTTGACGGCGAGCTGAAGCCTGCGCGTTGCCTCACGCACCAGTTCCTCGTTACCCCTGCGCTGCGTGATATCGTGGATGAAGCCTCGCCACAGGATGCTGCCGTCCGCCTCCCGGCTCGGTATCGAATGGCACTCGACCCAGATATCGCCCTTGCCGGGGAGCCTGACCCGGAACTCGTCGCGCAACGGGGTCATGCCGCGGGCGGATTCCTCAATGCAGCGGTTTACCCGCTCGCGGTCTTCGGGATGGATCAGGTTGAGCGCGGCCGTGGCGTCCTGCGAGACCTGCGCGGGCTGCAGGCCGCAGATGCTCTCCAGTGCGGCACTGGCATACGGGAAACAGAAAGAGCCGTCCGCCCTGCGCCTGAATGAGTGGATCACCCCCGGCACCACGGAGGTGATGGCGGCCAGCTGTTCCTGCAGCGCCAGGCGCTCGCGCATCGACTCCACGGCGGCTCTGATGCCGGAGATGTCCTGGCAGTAGGCGATGGCGTGGTCGCGGTCCAGGAGGGCGGCATGCAGCGACACCCAGACCGTTTCTCCGTCACCCCTTTGCATGCAGGTCTCCACATTGACGCGCCCCGTGTCGAAGAGCCTGGCGAAGTCGCTCAGCACGGTGACGTGATCCTCGATCCGGTGCACCTCCAGGATATGCATACGGGCCAGGGTTTCGGCGGGATAGCCTAACAGATCGACGGCTGCGGCATTGAAGTCGACGTAGTGCCCCTCACGATCCACCACCAAGACGGCCATGGGCGAATTTTCCACGTAGGAGCGAAATTTTGCCTCGCTTTGGAGCAGGGCGGCACCGGCCTTTTCCCGTTCGGCGGCCGACATTGCCCGGGCCTCCGCCTCGCCGGTCCGCTTCTCGGCACGGCGCATGAATTCCGAGAGCCAGGAAACCATCAGGCAGCTCAGGAAGAAGATCACCATCCCGAGCCAGTCGCCGGCATGGCGGGCGGAAATGTCTCCTGCCGGATCGATGAGGAAATAAGCGGCAAAGCACGCGGAGAGGACCGTTACCATGTAGCCTGCGTAGAGCCCGCCGAAGAGGGCGGCAAACATGACGGCGGGAAAGAAGGTGACGTAGGGCATGGATGTGCCGAGCAGCGCGAGTAACGCGAGCCTGAGAGCGACGGCTGCGGCGAAGACGGTTATGGCCACGGCTACGGGCAGCCAGGGAGGATTTTTCAGGGACGGGAACATGGGGACCTGCCTAGAAAATTTCATTCAATTGCAATAGAAACTGTGACCATTGCCAAAGTGATGACAAACGCGCTCGCTGCTATCCGGCGACGTGCCGCAGCCCTCCGCTGTAGGTGAGAGGACGGTCCTCCCTGTGACTGCGCCGCTGTGATCTATTCAGGCGACAGTGCTGGTTGGCGCCCGGTATCTCTCGGCCGGAGAGAGCAGCCGGTGCAGTACCGGGAGTTGTTGCCGCAGCAAAGGGAGCAGAGGGGCCGGTCGCAGCGGGAAAACGCGCTGCGGCTTCGGGACCGGCAGGAACCCGTTGCAGGTAGCGGTGGATATGGGGGAAGGCCCGGGTGAAGCTGGCAAAGGAAAACATCAAGCCTCCTTCAGATGAACAGGATGGTCGGCGGGCAAAGCATCAGCTTACCTGATCAGCGTCAATCTTCCGCTGGTTAATCCCCCCTCCCCTGTCACCCTCTCCCCAACCCTCTCCCGTCCAGGGAGAGGGGGAGCTTGCGCAGTGTGCGGAAGATTAGCACTAATCAGGTCAGCTTAGGCTCGTCTACCTGTTCCCTTCATTAGGCGTGCCACGAGTACAAACGGCTAACCTGCTGGAATACGGAAAGGTAGGATAACCGACTCATGAGTTGCCGATGATACATGTTCAAAGATTGCACAGTGGAAGCACCAATTCTTGCACAGTAAAGTTTGCAGGGGGGGAGCAGAGGATAACGGGAAGATCGGAACAGGTCGGATCAAAGCGTAGGGGCGAAGCGTGATGCGCCGCGACAATCCCCCTTGGGCAAGGGGGATTGTCTCAGGTCCGGGGTCGGCTGAGGCTGAAGGCTTAGACCTTGGAGCTCAAGGCGTACTTGATATTGGCCGGCACGAAGAGCCACATGACCACGTCGATTACCCGGGCGGCCAGCAGAATCGGCACGAAGACCAGGGCGATCACCTTTTCAGCGATCCCGTCGAAGGATCCGTCGAGATTGATGGTATCGGTGAAGATCGAAATCGCGATGCAGACAGCTAGTCCAGCGACCATGAAGAGACAGGTACCGATTGCGAGCATGAGCAATGAAAAAAGACTGGTTCCTAACATGTGTTCCCTCCTGTTTTTGGATTAAGACGATGCGGCCGACCATCACTTCGTCACACAAATACACCAATTATTTCATAATAACAAGCCAATTAATGTTTGGCAACCAGCCGCTGAAGGTGCCCCCATCGGCTGTGACCGTCGCTACTCTCCCGAAAAGAACGCTCAAAGAGAACTAAGTAGTGCTGATCTGCAGCCACAAAAAACTCCCCCCTTTGAAAAAGGGGGGTCGGGGGGGATTTAGCCCAAGATGCCACAGCGTGCGGGTGGCCCCGACAGGCAAATCCACCTACATCCCCCTGTTTCAAAGGGGGACTTTCCGCGGCATCGATGCAGGCTGCAGATTAGCACTAGTCAGTATGAGAAATTAGCCGAAGCGCCGTCCGTAGGAAGAGATGCGTTGAACTAGAAGAGCGGCAGTGCCGTAAATGCCCTAGCCGCCACTGCATGGCGGGGAGTGCCATCCCGGAACAGCATGATCACCTGCGTCGTCTTGCCTCGACCCGCCGGGCTGCTATACTGGGACGTTAACTTATTCCAATGCTTATCCGGGGTGCCATGTCACACCACTCCTCCAACGGCGGCTACCAGTCCCTGATGCACCGGCTGAACAAGTTCCCCCACGGGGCTCCGGCCTCGGATCTGCTATTGAAGATCTTCTCGATTCTCTGCAGCGAACCGGAGGCACACCTCCTCTCCCAGTTGCCTCTTCGACCCTTTTCCGCCGCCAAAGCCGCGCGCATCTGGAAGGTGCCGGAACACGCGGCACGAAACACGCTGGAAGCGTTGGCCTCCCGTGCCATGCTCCTCGATATCGAGCGTGAGGGGAAGACCGTATACTTTCTGCCACCGCCGATGGCGGGCTTCTTCGAGTTCTCCCTGATGAGGGTGCGCACCGATATCGACCAGAAGGAGCTTGCCAGCCTGTTTTTCCGGTATATCAACCTGGAGGACTCCTTCATCCGGGACCTTTTTGCCGGCGGTGCCACCCAGACCGGCAGGGTCCTGGTAAACGAGCCGGCGCTTTCCGCCGAAGCGAGCGCGCAGGTGCTCGATTACGAGCGCGCCAGCGAGGTGATCCGGACAGCGAGCGATATCGCCGTAGGCCTTTGCTACTGCCGCCACAAGATGGCCCACTTAGACTGCGCCTGCGATGCGCCGCCTGACAACTGCATGACGCTCAACGCCGCCGCCCAGTCGCTGATCCGGCACGGCAGCGCGCGCGGCATCGACCGAGCCGAAGGGCTGGACATCCTGCAGCAGGCCCGCTCCCTGAACCTCGTGCAGTGCGCCGACAACGTCCGGGAGGAAGTCAACTTCATCTGTCACTGCTGCGGTTGCTGCTGCGAGGCCCTGATCGCCACGCGCCGGCTTGCCATACCGGACGCCCTCTACACCACCAACTTCATGGCCAAAGCGGGCGAGCCACCCTGCAACGGCTGCGGCAACTGCGTCAGGAGATGCCCGATAGCGGCGATTGCGCTGGTGCCAAACGGCGCCGACGGCCAGACAAGGAAAAAGGCAGAGGTCAATGAGGCCCTCTGCCTTGGCTGCGGTGTCTGCGTGGGAAGCTGCCCCCTTGCCGCGATAAAGCTCCATGCCAGGCCCAAGCGAGTCATCACACCGGTCAATTCGGCGCACCGGTTGGTGCTCATGGCGATCGAGCGGGGCAAGCTGCAAAACCTCATCTTCGACAACCAGGCCCATCTGAGCCATCGCGCCATGGCCGCCGTTCTCGGCGCCATCCTGAGGCTTCCCCCCGTCAAGCGGCTGATGGCGAGCAGCCAGCTCAAATCGCGCTACCTGGAGCGCATCCTGGCCGGCGTCGACATCGCCAGCTTTTCCAAGTTCGAATGATCAACCCCGGAAAGCCCTCCCCCCTGCTGGGAGAGGTTAGGGAGCACTGCCATTAAGTTAAGCTCACCCTCCCCCCCCCCCCCCCCCCCC
>Ga0209212_1001844_pt1 | contig 32363 bp, 45 predicted proteins | sample RifGroC2_FD_183996 | JGI IMG/M metagenome (GOLD analysis project Ga0209212, IMG submission 183996) | Groundwater microbial communities from Rifle, Colorado, USA - Groundwater C2 (SPAdes) (version 2) | ecosystem: Environmental > Aquatic > Deep subsurface > Groundwater | place: Rifle, Colorado...
CAGTTCGCTCACCGTCATGCCTTTCGGCATTTCCAGACCGGGGCCGCCGGCGTATGCCGCCAGCGAGAAAACCGCGAGAATAATAAAAGCCAGGGCGATACTGATTTTGTAATTTTTCATAAAACGCTCCTTATAATTTGATTTTAGGGTTATCGGATGCGAGAGGAATTGCACCCCCATTTCCGGGCGGTTAGGTGGACCCGGTGTCCTGCTGGTTAGACGACACATCCCATAGAGGGGCCAGATTTATTAATTTAAAGTGCCTTCAGGGCTTTGGCTGACCCCTTATTTTTTCAATTTAAGCCCCCGACACTTTTTTCTGATGAATCTTATTTTGTTTTTATCAGTCCGAGTTCTACGCATTTATCAAATACGCGTTTCCAGATCGCCGCGTGATTCGCTATGCCCTCGATGCGCGGATTGTAAAGGAAAGCCTTGGCTTCCGATTCGTTCGACGCAACGATGTATCTATCGTAATTGAAGCGTACCAGCATGTCGTTCGAGTCGTATAGCCTTATGTTGTGGGTTTCGTATTTCTTGACTTCGAGGAAGCCGTCGTACTTGCGCCACTGGCGGATCGCCGCGAAAAGTTCGGTTTCGAATCCGACGTATTTGTCCGGAACGCTCTTGTTTTCGGTATTTCCGTATCCGACGATTTTGTCCTGGATAAACTTGGCCGGCTCCTGGCTCTTGAATAATGCGGACTGTTCTTTCTGGATCAGCGAGAGAATCCAGATCGGCTCGATGTCATATTCGCGGCAGAGCGCGTCGATAAACATGCTGAATGGCACGTTTCTTTTACCGGTGAAGATCGCTTTTGCGGCTTCGTCTTTGAATTCTTCGGCCTTTTTGATCAGCCATTCCGGTATTGTTGCGGTGATGCAGGTCCTGTCTTTCAGCCAGGAGTCGATCGCGACCAGGTATTTCTGAATGCCGTCGGCGTTCAAAAAACCATATTTATTGATCATATGTTCCTTAATTAAAAGATCGTGAAATTTAGGCATAATGTTTTAACCTCAATTTTCGTTTAAACTTTTTTACAGTCTTACTCCGTTCCTAAAACGAAAGATTTGCTGTTTAACGCTGTTTAAAACATGGGGATGTTTCCTTCGGCGTGTCCCAATACCCCCGACCGCCTTAAAACGCCTCTAATAAAGTTCTAGGGTATCTTTTGAAAAAAGACGGTCTTCGGCGGTCTTGTTAATTTGAATTTTACTTGGTGAAACCGCGTCATTACTCTCGTATCCGAGGCTTATTCCCCCGTTTTGTATTTTTTCGAGCAGCTTCATCGCATTTTTGTATGAGTCCGCGACCTGGTCAGGCATTTTTATAGATATGCGGCGGCGATAAAGCTCATATATTGAGAGGTCGACGGCTATTTTCTCTACTATTTTCGAGGCCGTAGGGAGCGGCAAATTATACCGCCCCCTTAAAAAGCCATCGATCAGCTCAGAGGCGTTCGAGATCGCACCGTCAACGTTATCCTGGTCGATAGTCGTCGCCGTGGGATCGTCATTGGATAGCTGCACGAGATCGGCTTCGCTGCATAATATTTTTAAATCATCAACGGTGCAATACATTCTCGAACTCCTCTTTTACACTACTTTAACGCGTATGGTTTCGCCGGAACCCGTCGCCGTGTCGAGCGCGATGCCGTTTATTTTCTGCGGAAGCGCGCTGCCTGCTTCGGTAAGATCGGGCTGTGCTCCGGATGAAGTTACCGGCGTAGCGCCCGACGGCACTGTTACGGAAAATGCGGTAGCTGCCAGTGCTTTTCCCGTCGCATCCGAAACGACTTCGCCGCCGGCGGTGATCGGACCCGCCGTTTCTACCAGCGCGACGCCTATGGATATGACGGACGCGAGCTGGCCCGAATCGACGTCCAGTTTTGAAACGCCGGCCGCTTTAGCGTTGGCGGCGCAGTAGTTACCGTCGAAACCGATAAAACGGTTTTTAACGAGGTTCGCTGCCGCTCTTATTGTGTCCGTGAATACGTCGAAATAAGTCTTTTCCATTATTTTTTACCTCCGGTTCTTTTATTTACGCTGTTTTCGGTTGCAGTCGGCGCGTCAGCCGCCGGTTCTTCCTCGGCCGCTTTCTGAAGGTTCTTCGCGAGCGCTTTCGCCGTCTTTTCGTCGAGGTCATAGACTCCGCCCTGCTTGTAGTGAGTGCCGTTATGCAGGATGTCGGTATTTACGATTGTATATTTCATTTTGGCCCTCCCGCCTTAAAATTTTAATTGAGACTTGTTAAAGCCTTATTTTAGTGCGTGTCTTTGATTAAGTACGCGGCTTCCGAGCCGACGATCTTAACCTGGAATATGTCGGTCGACTGTACGATTACGTTTTTACCGTTTTCGGTCTCGTACTTGTAAACCGCCGGGTTTTCTTTCTTTCGGAGAGTGTAGCCGAAAGCGGGCTGGTACACTGATTTTTTCGCGGCCGTCGGCACGTACGCCAGGATTATATTGTCCAGCCAGAGATCGGCGAATTCGCCGGATTCGGCTACATAAACGCCTTTTCCTACCGCTATGTTCTCGATTTCGAGAAGTTCTTTCATAAGTTCTACCGAAAGAACGCCTTTCATAACGTATTTGATTTTTTCGAGAAGCTGCGGGTGGAATTTAAGATCGCGGAATGCCTGATATCCCAATACCATGGTATTGGGCTCGCGGCCGATTTTAGCTCTTACGGCGGCCTTAGCGTCTTCGATCAGGCCTATCGGGTCGGAATTGGTGTAGTCCGAAATTTTGCTTGTGCCGGAAAGCTCTATTTTCAAGCCCGATTCAAAGTTTGCCAGATCCTGGACGAGGTCGGCGGCTATTTTTTCGCGGCGAAGCTGGATGGTTTCGACGGATACATCCATTCCGTGTTCTTCTTCGTCAAACATGCTTTCCTGCTGTTCACGCTTATCGACGGGGTATTCGATGCAGTGCTCTTCAAGCTGGAAGGTTATCATCGATCTGCCTTCGGGCTGAATGCGTTTGGGATCGGCGCCGACAGCGCGTTCGGTTTCGCGAATTTTAAATGCGGCTTTGCCGAACTGCGGAACTTTACCCGCTTCTTTTTCGACGGGAGCTAACGGAAAAAGCGCTTCGGAAATAAACGATTCGTTCGAATATCCGCGCGCCAACTCCGTTAATACAGGGTCTATGACCCTTAAATTTTCCATTCTACCCATTATTATCTACCTCCTGATTTAAATCGTTTTTGTTAACTTTATAAAATATTAATTTTAGAGCCTTTTGAGTATTATGCCTTTTCTTTTTTGATAATTATGTTTACCGCCTCGGCGTATCCGATTTTGTTTTTCTCGGCATATTCGAGCGCCTGGGTATGGAGTTTCATGCGGTCTTCATCGACGTTTTTGCCGTCATATTCGGAAGCGCGAGCGCCTTCGGAATGTTCGGCGACTTTATCTTTTCCTGCCACTTCGCCGAATTCAATCTGTTTTGAAAGGCTGTTTAAAAAGCCTTTGAAGGATTCGAGAATGGGCTTCTTGCCTTCCGCGAACTCGAATTCGCCTTTGTCGTGTATCGCTTCCATGTGTTCCATCGCGAGCTTCGACTGGTTAGGCGTGAGCTTTCCGTCCGTGGTCAATTTTCCGCAGAATTCCTTGAATTCGAACGTTCTTTTTTCGGATTCGAGCTTTTTGTTTTTTTCCTCGATAACCTTTGTCCGTTCGGCTTCCTGTTTGTTTTTTTCCGAAAAGTCCTGGATGACCTTGTCTTTTTCGGCGTTCGTTTTTTCCGCGGCGGCTAATTTGTCTTTTAATTCTTTGATCTCGTCCATTTCTTTTTTTCCTCCCGTATCTAAATTTAAATGTTCTTCGAATTCCGATTCGACGCATATCGTTTCGTTTTCGTTAAACGCTACGTCTTCGAGGCCCTTGACGGCCGGCGGCATCGCGCCCAGAAAGCCGACATGGCGCAAAGTCATATCGGGATATAAGGACATGGAGCGCTTTTTAAACCGTCCCTGTTTCACCATTTCGACGAATTCCGGTACTAATTGTTTTGCCCTGGCTAATAAGATGTCACCCTCCCTTTTTAGGGCCTCGATCCAGCCCCACGCCGGCGCATTGTCTTTCGGATGCCCGATTACGACTGGCGCCTCATGTTTCACCGGATCGTACTTTTTTACGATCGCGTCGAGATCGTCGCGTGTCCACGTTTTTTCGTTACCTGCCGAGTCGGTTTGAGTGCCGACTCTAAAAATTTGCATCCATTTGTTGCTCATAAGCCCATTTTACAATGGGCTTACCAATTAACTCCACAGCGGCAATCATAAATTGCTTCTGTGGTGAAATCCTACGGTTTTTAGTATCATCAAATTGAAAATAAAAAAAATGATCGGAGTGAACGCCTATGGACTTAAAATCAGTCGGAGATTTTCTTTCGCAAAATCAGGGTAGTATAAGCCTTTTATTATTCGTTATTCTTTTTGCTTATCACAAATCGCAGGTAGTTTTAACCACGAAACTTATCGATTCTCAAAAAGATACTTTCGAAAAGATAATCCAGCAGCAGAAAGATAGTTTCGAAAAAATTATTGCACAGCAGAACATGCGTGAAGAACAGAACTTCGGCCTGTTAAAAAACATGTTGGAAAGCATAAGCTATCAGAGCAACGTTATTTCCAAGCTCGAAGCGGCCGTGCAGGCGAATCAGTTCTGTCCTTTTATGAGAAAAAACAAAGGACTTAAAACGGTTAACGAAGGCTAAATAAAGGAGCGAAACAAATTATGAATCAGGAAATTATGATTTTAAAAGGACAGTTGGCCGACGACAAAAAAAGGTTTAACGAACTGAAAATAAAGGCTTTAGGCACTCAGTCAATAGTCCGCCAGCTCATACCGCCTTACGGCGATCTGCTGAAAATCGAAGAAGAAAAATTCCTTGTTTATTCGAAAGAATTAAGCGAAACCATCAAGGAAATGAAAGAACTACAACTGAAAATAACCGAAATGGAGCGCGACCTGAATGGCTAAAAAACAGTTATATTTCGAGGAAGCCGAAAGGCTTTACGTTATCGAACAGATGACCATAAGCGAAATAGCACGCCGCCTTAGTCTCGGTGAAAAAACTGTCTGGCTGTGGAAAGAAGAGGGGCACTGGGACGAAAAGAAGCAGCAGTTCATTTCGTCGAAACAGGGCTTTCATGAGGAACTATACGAGTTCTCACGTCTGCTGATGAAGAACGTCCGCGAAGATATGGAAGCCGGGAAACAGGTTGACGCGGGGCGCTTATACACGCTCGGGAAAATGATACCGCTGATCACTAAAATTAAGGCTTATGAGGATGTCGTCGCCCAGAAAGATAAGACAGGCGAAACTCAAAAAGGATTAACCGAAGATATCGTGAAAGCGATTGAAAAAGAGGTTTTAGGCATTGAATGAGAAAAAGTATTTTTTACCCTACCAGCTCCGCTGGCTGCACGATGAAAGTCCTATAAAAATATGGGAGAAGTCCCGCCGCATAGGCGCGACCTATGTCCAGAGTTATGAAGACGTCCGCGACTGCGTATCGCGCAAAGTTCCGGCCGTCTGGTTTTCATCGGCCGACGAATCGGCCGCAAAAGAATACATCGATTATTGCGAGCAGTGGGTAAAGCTTTTCAATGTCGCCGCTAAAAATCTCGGCTATCAGGTTATCGATTCCGAAAACGATATAAAGGCGCTTACGATCGAGTTTTCAAACGGAACGAAAATCTGCGCGCTTTCATCCAACCCGACGGGTTTCCGCTCCAAAGGCGGCAAGGTCGTAATCGACGAATTCGCTCATCATAAAGACCAGAATAAGTTATGGACGGCCGCGAAACCATGTACGACATGGGGCTTTCCGCTGCGCATACTGTCCACTCATAACGGCCAGGGTTGCCTGTTTTATAAATTCATCGAGAAAATCAAACAGGGAAAACTTAAATGGAACCTGCACACAACGCCTATCCAGACCGCCGTCGCCGAGGGCCTGGCCGACAAAATAATGAAACGCCAGTTAACCGATGCCGAGCGCGCAGCGTGGATCGACGAGCAGCGCGAAAACTGCGTCGATGAAATAACTTTCCTTCAGGAATACGGCTGTATGGCTATCGATGAAGCCACGGCGTATTTGTCTTACGATCTCATCGACAGCGTCGCCCTGGAGAACATCTTATACGAAGACCTGAAAGATATAAAAGGCGATCTGTATCTGGGAATGGACATAGGCCGCCGGAAGGATTTGAGCGTTATCTGGGGCGTTGAAAAGCTCGGCATCGCCTTATATACCAGAATCTTTAAAGTGCTCGAAAAGACTAAATTCAGAATTCAAAAAGACATTTTATATCAGTGCATGAAGCATCCGACTTTCAGAAAAGCCTGTATAGACGAGACAGGCATAGGCATGAATCTCGCCGAAGACGCCCAGATAGATTTCGGCAAAACGCGCGTTGAATGCGTATCTTTTACAAATAAAGTCAAGGCTGAAATGGCTACTAATTTAAGACTGGCGTTCGAAGACAGAACTTTTTTCATTCCCAGGGATGAAGGCGTTCGAGACGATTTCCATTCAATACGCAAAATAACGCTTGCCAGCGGCGCTCAAAGATATGACCAGGAGTCGAGCGACGCCATCGGTCACGCGGATAGGTTCTGGGCGGGCGCGCTCGCGAAGTACGCGGCCGGAAATGCGACCGGAAGTTTCGTGCTGCTGGGCGGCCGAAAAAGAAGCAGCACTCAAAAGTATAGTAAATATTAGAGGGGTCGATCATGAAAAAAATATGGGTAAGTTCAAAAGAATTCGTTGAAATCCAGCCCGATAAACGCACGATAAGAAGCGAAATAGCAACCAGACAGGCAAGTTATGATTTTTACTCGATGCTCAACTATCTGCCGAATCCCGATCCCGTCCTTAAAAAGATGGGACAGGACATTAAAGTTTATCGCGAATTATCATACGACGCGCATATGATCGCCTGCATAGGCTCGCGCAAGGCGGGAACGCAGGGCCGCGAATGGGGCATCGACAGAGGGAAAGCAAAATCCAGGCACGCTAAAACCATCCAGAGCATTTTCGACGATCTCGACATGCATCGCATCATCGGCGAAATCCTTGACTCGCCGTTATACGGTTTCGCGCCTCTCGAAATACTCTGGAAAAACGCTTCTAACCGTTATATAATTCCCGCCAACGTGCTCGGCAAGCCGCCGGAGTGGTTTTATTTCAGCCAGCAAAACGAGCTTCTTTTCCGCTCGAAAGCTAATATTACGGGCGAGGCCATACCGCCGAAAAAATTCCTGCTGCCGGTCCATCAGTGGTCGTATAACAATCCTTACGGTATGGCGCTGCTTTCAAGCTGCTTCTGGCCCGTCACATTCAAAAAAGGCGGCCTGAAGTTCTGGGTAATGTTCACTGAAAAATATGGAATGCCGTTCATTATCGCGAAGCAGCCACGCGGAATCGGCGAAGAAGAGACCGCTAAAATACTCGAAATGCTTGACAATATGGTGCAGGACGCTATCGCCGTAATACCGGACGATACGACGCTCGATTTCCAGACCCCGGAATCTAAAGGCGGCGGATCGTCCGCGGGCATTTATAAAGAACTTATCGAAGTATCGGAAGCGCAGATGTCGAAAGCTATTCTCGGCCAGACGCTGACCACACAGCAGGGCGATTCGGGCTCTTACTCGCTCGGAAAAGTGCATTTACAGGTCCGCGAGGACATTATAGACGCCGACGTAAAAATCGTCGAAAACGCATTAAATACGCTCATCGATTGGATATGCGAATTCAACTTCGGCGAGGTTGAGCGGCCTAAATTCTCCATGTGGCGCGATGAAGAGGTTGACGACGCCCTGGCGAAACGCGACGACACGCTTACCAAAACCGGCGTTAAATTCACGAAGACATACTATATCAAGAATTATGGCCTGGAAGAGGAAGACTTCGAAGTGTCGGCGCCGGCGAGCGCCCCGCCCGCCGCTCAGGCGCAACAGCCCGAATTCGCCGAAGGAAAAAGCGAAATATTTCCGGATCAGCAGGCGATCGACGATATAAACATAAGCCCTGAACGCCTGCAAGCGCAGGCCGAAGGAATACTGAAGCCTATTATTGACCTGATTCGCCAGGGAAAAGACTATACCGAAGTCGTCGAAAAACTTGCCGAAACATTTCCTGCGCTCGATACTCAATCACTCGAAAACATGCTGCAACGCGCCATATTCGTATCAGAATTATGGGGGCGCTTAAATGCCGGAAAATAAAGCCGTCAACTTAAACTTCGCGATCGGACTGCCGCCCGAAAAGGTGATCGAGTATTTCAACTCGAAAGGATACGCTTTTTCGGGAAACTGGCAGGATATATGGCAGGAAGCGCACGCAAAGGCTTTCACGGTTTCGCGCGTTTTAAAGGCCGATGTTTTAAAGGCGATCCGCGACGAAGTTCAAAAGGCCATAGATGGCGGGCTTACTTTTAAAGACTTTCAAAAGAATTTACAGCCGCAGCTTGTCAAAAAAGGATTCTGGGGCCGGGTCGTGAACGAAGACGGAACGGAAACCTTTTTCACGCCTCACCGGCTGAAAACTATTTATCAGACAAACATCCAGACCGCATACATGGCGGGGCGTTATCGCGAGATGATCGAGAATGCGGATGATCGGCCATACTGGCAATATCTCGCCGTAATAGACGGCCTGACTCGGCCGGCGCACGCCGCGCTCGATGAAAAGGTGTTCAGATACGACGATCCGTTCTGGAAAACGCATTATCCGCCGAACGGCTTTAACTGCCGCTGCCGCGTTCGGGCGCTGCGCGCGGAACAACTCGAACGCATGAACCTCACGCCGGAAGCCACAAAAGAAGCGGATTTCGAAACCATTACGCAAAACTCCGGCGGGCGGCCGGCCGAGATCACACGCTACATCGATCCTAAGACGGGCGTTCGAATGGCTCCGGATGCCGGCTGGAACTATAACCCCGGCGAGGCCGCTTATATGCCGAATTTCGATAAATACGAGTATGCCGAGGCGAAAGCGTGCGTGAAAGAACTTCTTAACGGACCGGCCCTGAAAATGGCTTTAGATGGAAAAGTAAAAATCAATTTGCCGGTCGCCGTTCTCAGCGCGGAAAACATGAACATCATCGGCGCGAATTCTCAAACGGTATATCTATCGGATGAAACCGTTGAAAAAAATACCGACCGGCACAAAGAAATGGGAATCGACGAATATCGGCAAATACCTGATTTGATTGAAAATAAAGGAAAAGGCGTAATCGTAAAAGACACCGAAAAGACAATGATCTTCGCAAAAAGAAACGGCAAAATCCTTTATGCCGCGATAAAAAGAACGGAAAGCGGCGAGACCTTATTTTTAACTTCTTTCAGGTATTCGAACGAGGCGGATATTGAAAAAGCCAAGCAGAAAGGCAAAGTCATAAAAGACGATCTTTAAAAATAAATGGGGCGACGCCTGCTCGCCCCGCGTGGTCTGCGTAGGGGACTCCCTCCGTCGCCGGTTCCCCCTAATAAACACTTTAAGAAGGCAGGCACTTCCGCAGCAATCGCCGGGAGATTTTGCCGCAGTCCCTTAATTTAATTATACCACAAACGCTATTAAAGTCAAGGAGGCTAATATGTCGTATATGCTGAAAAAATGGGTCAGGAACGTTCAATATATCTGCAACAAGGCCATTGGTCACACCGTCGATGCCGGCATGGATTTTGAAAGCCCGACCCTTAAAATGATAACTCCTTTGCAGTTTTTAACGGTCCTCGATAATTACTGCCAGAAGAATTTCACCTACAAATACGACGGCAAGATCGATTTCGCCATGCATCCCGATTATTTCGCCTGGCGTAAGGCCGGCGATTGCGACGACTGGGCTTTGTTTTGCCTTCATATATGCCGGATGGTCAGGCCCTATGACCTGGACTCGAATATCATGATGGTCTTTCACGATAAAGAAGACCGCAAGCAGGAAGGGCACGCGGTATGCCTGTGCCTGGACGTAGTGACGGGCGAATACTATCACATAAGTAACTGGGGCCTGCGCGGGCCTTATAAAAGCCATTCGGAATGCGCGGCCGGCATATTTGAAAACTGGAAGAAATATGTCCTGCTGTCCTATAATTTTAACGTGATCAACGAAGTCGCAAGGTGATCTATGCAGCCTATTGAAATCGAAACCAGGTATCTCGATAAAATTCAAGAACTTATGGGGCAGATGATTCAGCAGGGTAAGGACATGAGGCCCCTGATGAGACGTGTCGCCGGCGACATGCACGACGCCGTTGAGGAAAATTTCGAGCATCAGGGCCGTGAACCAGGTTGGCAATCATTAAGTACGGCTTACGCCAGGTATAAGGCTAAAAAGAAAAAGTCCGGCAAATCAAGAATACTCGAATTCAGCGGCCGGCTGCGCAGCTCGATAACGGAATATTCCGACGCGACTAGCGCCGTCGTCGGAACGAATCTACGATATGCGGCCATTCATCAGTTCGGTGGCACGATAGATATTAATTCTCATTCTCGCAGACTTACGTTAAAAAAATATAAACGAGGCAGACTAAAAGGGAAAACACGATTTGTAAAAGATAAAAAATACGTTGGGCAACGATATAATTTAAATTTAACCATTCAGGCCTATAAAGTGCAAATGCCGGCCAGGCCGTTTTTAAAGCTCACCGAGATCGACATTCAAAACACTATTTTAAGGCGCTTTAAAGACTATTGGATCAAAAATTAAAAATATTTTAATATATATTAACGGGTATATAAAATATACCAAAAATCAAAAAAGGAAGGTGCTTTTTATGAAAAAGCTGAGTTTAATGGTAACGGTTCTCGTGGTAATGATGATGATGGCGGCGGTGATGTTCCTGGCCGCGGGACCGGAAACGGCGATGGGTCAGAGCGGTTATCGCACCGCCGACCAGGTGCTTAACAGCGCCTACGATTCGACTGCGGCCGGCCTGAAGACCAAGACGGTTTCGCCGGCGTCGACCGTCTTTAAAGTTACGTCTCTCGCGCCTGACACCGATTCCGGGACCGCTCTTACGTTGCCGGCGCAGGCAGTTAAATGGCAGTTTACGAACTTACACGACACATGCCCCGTATTTATTAACTTCGAAAACGCGGCGACGGTGGATGTAAGCTTAAAAGTGCTGGCTAAAACGACTGTAGCGTTCGATTCTAAGGTTACGACGGTACATGCGATCGCATCCGATACGGCATCGGTTCAGGTTATGGGCGCCTACTGACGACACGCAGCCGCCTGAAAACTAAATCGACCTGAAAACAAAAAGCCCCGGCGCAATCACGCCGGGGCTTTTTAATTATCCTTTAATCGCCGAAAAGTTTTAAGGTATTCTCACTCATTTCGTCGCGTGGATCGCCTTCGCTTGCTGATTGAAAGACAAACCGTTCGGAAACTTTAAGCAAAAGAGCAAGCACTTTCGAGTTGGTGCCGTCGTAATGCTTTTGAATATAGATTTTTTTAGCCCTTACGATCGGTTTCGTCGAGATATAAAGCATTATCGACGGGAATTTATCCCACAATGTTTTCAAGACCTCCAGGCCGCACTCCTGAAAAATCAATTCGGAATCCTTATCGAGAATCTCTTCGATTTTAATGTCTTCAAGGACATCATCTAACCATTCCATACGTTCACCAGCCTTTTTAATTTTATAGGGCCTCTTCAGTTGTAGCCTGACCACAAGACGACGGCGGGCGCGTTCGCGAACCTGTTTCGCCTTACGCTACGTTATTCGTGCCTCCGCGCCGGCCGCCGTTTCGGCCTATCCGCTGGATTCGGCTTCTTTCCTTTTCGCTATGGAGTAATTGATTTTTTCGGCGATCGCGTATTCGTCCTTTCCCCACAGTTCGAGGGGCATTTTATCGAGGTAGGCTTTGAGTTCATCGACCATTTGCATGAATTCCCCCGTTTCAAGCTGCGCCCAGAAATTCCGGCGGGGCCGCAGATCGATAAATAAAAAGACGTCGCCGGCGCCGCCCGTAACGACCTTCGTCCTCATTTATGCGGCCTCCTGCTCGCTTTCAGGCGGCGCGGTTAATTTGTCGGTGTTCTCGTTGATCAGCGCGTTGATAAACTTTTCGATTTTATCCCGGTCGGACTTGATAAAGACTTCGTCGGTATCTCTCTGGAGTTCAGCGCCGACCTTTGCCAGGGCCGCTCCATCCCACCTGAGCAGAGCGTCTTTAATGATCGTTTTCGACGTTTTTATTACTTCGTCGGCATTGTCCGGGAATTTCTTTTCGATAAGTTTTATTGTGTTTTCCTCATCGATGATTATGAGTTTGCCTTTCTTTTTCTGGAATCCTACGGTGACGCTGTGAAAGCTGTATTTGCGGGGTTTGACGAAAAGGCCTGGATTGCTGTCGATGGCTTCTTTCAGGATCGCTTTCTCGATGCTGGTCTTTTCGGCCAGATGCCTGATCTTCTCGATATAGCTCTTTTTCACCAGGTTAACTTCGGCTTCCATAGCCTCTACCAGGTCGGCCAGCTGCCTGCTTGCCTCGGCGTATGATTTCGTATAGACTTCGATTTCTGATAAGGTTTTCATCATGTATATCCTCCTGAATTAAGCCTTAACGGCGATTTTTTAATATCTGTTTAAGGATGTCGATTGACAGCTCGACGAGCTGCTCATGTACCTGGCTGCCTTCGCCGGCGTCGTAAACTCCCGGCGCGAACGGCAAAACCCTGTCGATAAACGCGTACTGATCATCGGTGATTTCAATCTGAGCTTTCAATTTTTAACCTCGCTTTTTTTAGTATTCATGCTGATTTTAACGTATTCTTTTTTTATTAACTTCGCTTTTTTCGGCAGCTCGTATGATTGCGCCTCGTTATTAACGCAGATATCTATGTGATGGCCCCGGACGCCGCGACCGACATCACATGCCAGAAACCGGATGCCCGGAAATTTGTCGATGGTGAAGATCGTCCCGCTCCGGATCACCTTCGGGTCCGTCGCGCAACTCACATAAGTGCCGTCGTAATTTTGCAGGGTTTTCAGCGGCCGGCCGTAGCGGTCGAATTTGCCGCCTTCTATGCGAGCCTGGCGTTTTGATTTGTATCCGGACGGAAAATAGCCGGTTATTTTTACATCGAGCGCCCAGGCCCAGGCGGCCAAAAAATTAATGAGAAGAGCCAGAATTATTACTGATGCTGTCTTTCGGTGCATCTTTCTTTTCGACCTCCTCCGCTTTATTATATTCATCTTCGGTAATAATCTTTACTGTCTTCGGTATGAAGCCTAGGGCTAATTTTAACAGGGCTTTAAGCGCGGTTATTTTTTGCTTTTTAGTTCTTTCGGGCTTAAAATCCATATTCACAGTCATATAAAATTCATTGTTTATTCTAGCGTAGGTCATGATTCTCCTTTCTTATTCGGCTGAATTCCCAGTTTAAAGCCGCTTCGAAGCGTTGACGCCATCCTGGTCCCTTATAAGGCCGCGGACGTTTTAAAAAGTATTTGCGAATTCCGATAAAACCAGTGTGTGGTAAGGTTCTCAACCATGCTTTATGTTTGCGCCAAAAGTCTTTTTTTTGTGGTAAAAATTTCATTTGTTTTCCGCCTTATTTATCGCCTTTTTAAGCATTAAACCACTCTTTAAGACGCTTATTTAATCTTAGAATTCGCCGGTTCACGTTGCGCTTATATGAGCAGTCTGAACAGTAGTCTTTGCAAGAACGTTTCGGGAACTCGGCGCCGCAGCCTTTGCAGACCGCCGTCGCGCCGCCACCCTGATTTTGAGCTATCAGCCGCATGTCTTCGATAATGAGCTTTATCCGGAGCCTCACCTGGACGAGGCCGGAAAAATTCGCCGGGTCGCTCTGATAGGCCTTTTCGATATACTGATATTTATCGAGGAAAAACCAGTCGTCGGGTTTGACGATCGTTTTAATTTTTTCCCAGCAGGTTTTTAAATCCTTTTCAAACAGCGTTAAAAGCTCGTTAATCATATTTTAATCACCGTCGCTCTCCGCCGGATCAGCCGGCTCGGTTCCATAAGGATGCAGGCAGTAATCAGTAACAAGTATGTTACTGGCACCGGCATCGCCAAACAAGTTAATAAAACGGTCTATAAGTTCGGCGGTCAACTCGACCGTCGGCCTGGTAAAGAATCCGATGCCATCGACCTCTTCGGAGTAAGCGGCCGCGCCGGCAGCGTCGAAATTGTCCTCGCTGCGGCTTTTTGTTTCGGCCGAATTGCCTTGCGCGCCGGGTGCCGCTTTATCGATTAACTCTTTAAGGTCCGCCGGCAGGTCTTTGAATTTAAAATAGACCCTTGACCCGACTTTACTTTTAGAAGTGCCTTCTTTTGTGAACCTTTTCGACAGCGTCGAGTTGTGATAGCCTGTCAATGAGGATATTTCCGATAAGCAGTAACTTTCTTTTATCATTATTCAGCACCAGCCTTTTTAGTGTTTTTAGTATATTTCATCGCTTTGAGCGTACGCACGATCTTACCGACCATGCCCTGATTCACGAAATTGATATGCGATATGTGGAACCGGTTTTCGAGGAATTTACGCAGGGCATCTTCGCACTTGACCGGATCGTCACAAAAGATAGAAACGTCATGCCACATGGCTTCTATCATTCGCAGCTGCGCCGGCGACGCCATGTCTTCCCGTTCGGATAAATTTTCAAAACGTTTTTTAGAGGCCCTGGGATGCTTCCAGAGGCCTTTGCCTACCGCGACCGACTTCAGAGCCGTCAGGAGCGTTTCGGCCTCGCTATACGACAGCTCTTTGCTTGTATTGGTGGTTCCGCGACTTGTTTTAATTACGAGTTCGCGATATTCGTGATCTTCCACTTTCGCGATACTCTTAAAAGTATGGATTTTCTTGATTTGCTCTTTGGTGATCTGCACGACGCACCTCCCTAACCTTTAATTACCTGTGGATGTTTTCTTTCATTTTTAAGCATTTTGTTTCTGATGGCCTGGCTGACGTCGATTCCTGTTTGATTCGCGAACGAAAGGCAATACAGAATTACATCCGCCAGTTCGTCTTTTATGTGATCGCGCTTTTGCGCTATAAGCTCCCATGAGCCGGGATTATCGACGAACTGAAAGATTTCCATAAACTCGGCCGCCTCGATCGAAATCGACATTGCGAGGTTCTTCGGATCGTGGCAGCTTTCGAAATCCCTTGTTTTAACGAATCGGAACATAATCGCTTTTAAGTCTTGAATCGTGGTATCCATATCGCTTTTAAGCATTAAACCACACTCCTTAAGACGCTTTTTCGATACGCCTGATGTCCACGAAAGCGGTCGAGTTTTTAATCACCCAATCGCCTGTAACGCGTATCTTGTCGCCGATCTTAATGCCGCGGTCAAAAAACTTACCTACCTCGAACCCGTGCATCGAGTGTTTTTCGTCCATGACTTGAATATGGTGATCGCCGTTGACTACCATAACCGATTTCAGAGTAAAGCATTCGCTGAATTCAATTCCCATTAACATCACCTAACCTTTTAATTATTATGCCGCCTGGGTTTTATTCGCTTCTTTAACGCCTTCGAAAAAATCCTTGATTTCCTGTCTTTGACTCGCTACGATGCCTTTCAGCGTGAGAGTATTGATTTCGTCCTGTTTAATGCGCTCTTCGATTTTGTCGAGCAGAAAAGACGTGGCATCAATAAATTTTTCGCGGCTCATTTTGCCGTTTTCATCTACAATACCGCCGATGCTCTGACTAATAATTCTTCTTAAGTTATTTATCTCTTCCATAGTCAATCCTTTCTTAAAATCCTTATTTCCATTCCCTTTGAAGCCGCCACAGTTCGCTTTTGATTTTCATCAGTTCAAATTCCAGATGAACCAGCTGTTCGCAACCGTTAACTCCAAGTTTTTTAATCTTTTTCACGACCGCCCAGAGCGATTTTTCCTTAATCGTGAGCGGCTCTATCAGTCTGAATTTTTCCTGCCGGTCGATGTCGCGGTTTAATATTTCAATTACTCGCCGCCTTAGTTCTAAAATCTCAATTTCCGGACAGGCTTCGAACAGCAGGTATCTTAATTTCTCGATTTCCTTTTCCAGACTGGCTTTTTCTTTTTCCAGAGCTTTTATGATCCTGCTCATTTTCCTCACCGCCTATACGATCAGCATTTCAGCAGCCGTCTTGATCACGTCCGCGTTAAGCGGGCAATCGTTTATTCTTGCCAGGCGAATCGATCTTGCGAGCAGCTTGCTTAATATGCGGGTATTGCCGTGACATTCGGTATGATAAGCAGAGCTTAGCTTTGTATCGAGATTCATAGCGTTAACGATTAATTCCGTATCCTGCATTTTGAGCTGATCGAGCTTGCCGGCGAGACCGACGCGGCTGTATAACTGCGCGTATTCGCCGCGCTTGCCGCGCAGGTTATGGATCAGCCGCGGCATACCTAAAAGCACGATCCCGACGCCCGCCTTGTCGTAAACGCGGCGCAGGAGTTCCAGCGCGCGATAGGGCAGATGCTCGGCTTCGTCGATCACGATCAGGCGGCCGGAGCCTTTTAACTTATCGACGACCTGGTCAAACATTTCGTGGATCAGGCCGCGGCCGATTAACCCGAGTTTCTTGTGAATCTCAATAAAGAGCACTTTCGCGGTATATCCGAGGTCGGCCTCGATGAAAATAACGTCGGAGTTACGCGACAGATATTCTTTCGCCGTTACAGTTTTGCCGATGCCAGCCTCGCCGTAGCATACGCCGATTTCGCCTTCCAGATGGCATACACGAGCAAGTTCGAATATTTTTTTCGAGATCGAGGTCATAACGAAAGGTATCGATTTTTTAGGAGTTTTTGTTTTTTCGCGTTCGCGTTCGATAAAAGCCTTGACAGCATCCTCGATTTTTGCTACACTACCTTTGTATTTACCCGCCATCCACTGGCTCAACGCGGCGGCCGATATGCCGAGCGCCCTGGATAAATCGTTCTGGCTGCTATCCTGCGTTTCCATGATGGTTTTCAGATTAGATATAAGGTCATAATTGGTCATAATGTACGTACCCCCTTTAAAATAGCCACGGTTGCAGCCGTGGCTTAACTATTTTTATGACGGAAGGCCGGATTCGAACCGGCAACTGTCGCGCGTATATGCCAAGCATATTGGTATCGTTGAGCGCTTTTTTGCCTTCACGCAGGCAACCGTCGCGTGTATATGCTAAAACATATGCCTACTCTACCAATTGAGTTACTTCCGCCGCTTTTTCTATGACTATATTCAGTTGTCAATTACCACACTACGTTGTTTAGATCAGCTTGATGCCTTGGTCTTACATCACTTTGCGCTTCTGTTCGGCTTCCCATTCTTCTTTTTCCCATTCGTAAGCGAACAGTTTTTTAGAAGGTTTCGCCGCGCCCGGCGCCGCTTTTTTCTTGGCGACGCCGAGTATGCGCACCGTGTTTTGAGTTTCATCGGCCGGCGGCTCTTCTTTTTCGGCATAATCGATGAGCATATTGCTACGCTGCATATTAATGATGCCTTGCGCCGCCTGGCGCGTTAGTTTTTCATGGTGTTTTTTCTGTTTTATCTGTACTTTAAGAGCTTCGTGATCCTGCGCGGCGCCTTTGTAAGCCGCCAGCGGATGAATGGCCTCGACGCGTTTCGCTTCGCATATAAAGCGGCCGTCTTCGTCATAAACCCTGATTTTGGAAAGGTCGAAAAGGCTGTATTTTATGGTCGTTTCGCTGTCGCGCATGAGACCGTAAAGTTCTTCATTCCAGTAATCGGAACCGAATAATTTAATGCCGTTCCTATAAATTTTGGCCTTTTTAGCAACCATCAGCAGATCGTCAAGTTCGTTTTCGTCGACGCCGGCGCCAAGGCCTTCGTTGAATACCTGGCCGATGGTTTTGCCGGCGACATTCGTGCAGGGCTGCGCCTGCTGGAACTCGCGCCATGCTTCGATAGCGTCGATCAGCTCGCCGATGTTCGGCACGCTGCCGCTATAATTGTTTTTATGGAATTTCTCGTTGCGTCTGTAATGGGCGGGGCGATCCTCAATGGAAGCGCCGGAATAAGAAGGCATAAGCCTTTCGAAAGTTTCGTTAAATTCTCTGAAAAATCTCTCAATAATTTTAGCCTGGGCGTTGTACGGCTGCGCATAGATAGCTTTAACGCCGATGCGGGCGAATAAGCCTGTCATTCCGGTTTCTTCGAAATCTGGCAGGCCGTTAAAAAACTTGTTTTTGAATTCCTTGCCGTTATCCTGGTATGCGAATTCGGGTATTTTGCCCATATAAAGGATCGCGTTTCTGAGGGCCGAGCAGACGGCTTGCGTGTCGGCGTCGAACATAATTTCATATCCGGCCAGGCATCCGCTTTTCCAATCGATATAAGCGATAAGCGTAGGGCGCGCGGCTTTGCCCGTCCAAGGGTTGATCGCCATGACATTCATGGTGTGGCCGTCGGCTACCAGGCATTCTCCGACTTCGAGTAATGAGGCGTCGCGCTTGATATACGGCAACATGGTGTCGTTGAGCGCTTTTTTGCCTTCGCGCATGAAAATCCATATATCTTCATGTTTCTGGCGGAATTCATCGACGAAGCGGCGGACGGTGGCTTCGGAAACGTTAATTCGCGCGCCGTCTTTTTCGATTTTAAATTTAGCCAGGCGAAAAGCAGTTCCAACTTTCAATTTATTAGGCTTTAAAAGAGCGCTTAAAAACAGGTCTTTAAGAAGTTCGGGTATTTTAGTGCCGGCGCCGTGTCCGAACCATCGCGGTATAAGGCGCGTGTAATCTTCGGATTCGCCGAGCTCGCGTTTCCAGTGATAAATTGAAGAAAGCGAAGTTTCGCCTATGATTTTATTGATTTCAGCAAGCATAATCCCGTTATTATAGGCGTCAAGAAACTCTTTTATCGCGTCGATCCTGTTAAGTTCGCCGCGCAGCCGGCAATATTTTTCAATCTGCACAAGCAGATCATATTTAGCCAGGGCGATTTTTTTAGCTTTGTCGGGGGCTTGCGTTGTAAGGGCTACAACGCTTTTGACCTTTTTAGCCGGCTGGAAGACTTGAGGCACTTCGACGGAGGCCGGCGGGGCGGGAGTTTCAATCTTCTCGATAACGGCTGGCGCCAGAGCTTCGACAGGCGCGGCGGCTTTAAGGGCGGGAGCAGGCTGGGACTGAACAAGCTTCACGACGGTATTATGCCGCTCGGCATCGGCGAACGCCTGCTGGATTTCGGCGGGAAGGGTGGAAAGATCATATTCGGCCGTCTGGTTGCCGCTGACGTTGCGGTATCCAGCGACTAACCAACTTTCTTTTAACCTATAAATCGTCGGTCTTGATTTTCCGGCTTTTTCAATTATTTCTTTTATCGTTACTCTTTTACCCATAACGTTCACCCTTCTTAAAATTCCCAACCTTTACAACAACTAAGCGGCTTTTTTGTTATCTTCCCATATTTCTTCGTAACTGACTTTAAGGATTTTCGCTATTTTAATGCGGGTTTCTCTGGCTTCGAAATGGCCGTTAATGACGTTACAAATCCATTCTTTTGACATTCCAAGTTTTTTAGCCAGCATTGTAAGGTTAATATCACGGTCGATCATATACTTTTTCAGGTTTTTTACTTTCGAATTAATCATTGCTATCCTCCGTTTTTATTGTTTTAAGCCGCTTTTTCGGGCCATAATTCGTTATAAGGTATTTCCAGGCACTCTGAGATCGCCTGTTTTATCCTGGCCGACTTCGCCCGGCCGTGGATCACCATTGAAATCCATTCCGGCGTTACGCCGACCTCTTTGGCTATGTGCGAATTGGTTAATCTCTTTACTTTCATGGCTGCTTTAATCCTGTTTAAATTAGTATTCATCAATGTTCACCGTCCATTTGCTTTTTATTTTTTTTTATTGTATAATCTTTAAAGTTATTAAACTTTTTAAAGTTATTAAATATGACTTAGGGGGAAAAAGTCTTATGTATGATGTAATTATCATTAATAACGATTCTAAAGAAATACATACTGCCAAAAGAATGACTGGCTCTTGCAAGTTATCAAAGCCTGGTAATTATAAACGTGATTTTTTTATATTAGGCTGTAATAACGATCGAGAAATAGAAGAAAAACTTATAAGTGCTCGGGCCAGTGGTTATGGCAATTATTGCTTGCATTGTTTTACGAAATCAGAGCAAGAAAGACTTTTAAATAGTTAATTGCCGGCTCTTTTTATTTCGTAAAAATGTTCGTTAACGGCGGCTGTAATAATTAATGGGTCTTCAGGTATTTCATTAATTAGTTTGATTATTTTAGATAAGTTATCGCTGCCATCGGGTTTTCTGGCATTCAATAATGCCTCGGAACGCTTGAGTTGAAGACCTATCATTCTTAAGTCATTGTATAAAGTCATAGTGACCTCGCTTTCGTTGTTGGTTCAGGTTTTCAAATATCGATTAAAATGTTTTTGAGGAGGTTATAATAGTTGATAAAATTTGCTTTATGCCCTATATGCGATAGAGAATATACAAAATGTGAGATAATTCAAGCCTGTCCTGATTGCGGGCTAAAGTTAATTCGTGAATGTCCTCGGTGCAAAAGCGATATTATTTTTCCAAATAAAAAATATTGCGCTAAATGTGGTTTTAAACTTAAAGATTAGTTCCGCAGGTTGGACAAAATTTGAACCAATGGAAACTTAAGTTTTTACAAACCGGACACTCTTTGTTGGGTTCAAAGTTATAGATTCCGAGGTTTTTTCCGCAGCCGCCACAAAATTTAGGTTTCTCGATTGGATTATATAAAATTGTATAACCACATTTGCATTGACCAGATTTTAAAAGAATAGTCATAGTGACCTCGCTTTCGTTGTTGATTCGGTTGTCAAATATCGGTTCAGTAGTTCTTTCGGTGGTTGTTATTTAACATTTTAGTTTATATTTTTAATTATAAGTCATTTACGCACAAAAGTCAAGGGAATTATTCTAATGAGCAAAAATAATTTGCACAAAAGACTTGAAAATATCAGAAAAAATAAAGGATTTAGCCAGCAAAAAATTTCTGAAATTACTGGCATAAATCAGAGTTTTTTATCTAAAGTCGAGCAAGGTAAATCGATACCGAGCAGCGATTTTTTGTTAGTCTTTTATGCAAAGTTAGATGTGAACATTAATTGGCTATTGACGGGTGAAGGCGAAACATATCTTGAAAGAAGATCACGCTGCAGTGACGATAAACTGGCATCAGGCGAAAGAGCCAAGAAAATCAGGGATTATTTTAACTTTACCCAGGACGAGTTCGGGAAAAAACTCAATGTTAATCATAGTTTTATATCTCGAATCGAAAAAAGCAATTCTGCTATGGGCGCCGAGTTCCTTTACGAACTGAACCGACAGCTTAACGTAAACATAAACTGGCTGCTGGCCGGCGATGGCCCTATGTTTTTAAACGCCGAAAGACCGGCGACCTCCGGCGTCGCTCCGCCCGATCCGCGCGAAGCAGTTCAGCCAGGCATTCAAAAAAATGAAGAAACCCCAGAGCTTACACCAGACGAAATATTAGCGCTCAAAGCCATACTAACTAAGCCTTATTTAAAGTCGATTGTCATCATGGCCGACAATATGTCCGACGAGGCTAGGAGCAAACTATACGCTCATATTGAGGAGCAGAAGCGCATATCAGACCTAAAACGTGGATCAGTACCAGATGATAACGATATGCCGGATAAAAAGAGGGCGTAAAATAATATTATGACGCGATTAGTAAACAACATTAATTATAGTGTTATATAATCTTGGAGTATATATGGAAACCATTGTAATAAACGATTTAACTAAAATAAAATCATTGACTGATAATATGATAAACGCTCTTATAGAAGCTGGTGTATATTGTCTTGAAGATTCCAAACATCTAAGTGGGATCAATACAAAGCTAAAAGGTGATAAAACTGATGATTACGAAATAAAATGGAATTCTTCTTGCAATAAATTAGCGGTTTTTAGCTGGGGAGAAGAAGTTATAGAATGGGCTGCAGTGGCAATTTCTATCTTAGTAGCCACTAAAATAACAGGATATACAGCTGTCGAAAGAGCAATGAGAGGAACTGGAATAGACTATTGGCTTGGAAATTTCGATGATCGCGCATTAATTTTTGAACAAAAAGAACGCTTAGAGATATCCGGGATAAAAAAAGGTGATGATTCAGCTATAAAACAAAGAGTTAATAACAAAAAAAAGCAAACAAACCAATCGGCCTCCAGTAAAAAGCCTGCTCATGTTCTTGTTGTTGAGTTTAGTCGGCCAGAGGTGAATTATGCAAAAAATTAATGCAATAAATTTATTGCATCGCAATGCAATGCAGAATGTTGATGAAGCATTTATAGCGCGTTTTAAAAATAAACATGAAGAATCTATAAGTTATTTTAAAAAAGCATATGCGCTTGAACAAGAAGCTGCATTAAAATTAAAAGATAGTTATTCTGATGAACCTACTCGTTCAATATTATTTAGAAGTGCTGCATCAATGGCACTTAATGGTAAATTAATGGATGAGGCCGCTAAGATGATACATTATGGGCTCTGCGGTAATCCTCCCGATGATATAAAGAAAGAGCTAAACGATCTTTATGAACAAGTGACTTTTCATCGCCATCTTGAGTTTGAAGGGTTAGCAATCCAGAACAATGAAATGATAATTTCATTTTATGGTCCTGAGACAGGTCATGGCTTTATAAAAAGCGATGCGTTTATAAAACGTATTTCGGCTGTAGAAAAAATGGCATATCGCACGATAGAAAGAAATTTAGATTTACCTTTTCGCGAAAAAGGTCAATATAATAAAGATGTTACTCAAAATTTTCAAACTTTTTTTTCGACGCCAATGGCAGCAAGCTATGCAGTCATATTAAAAATCGCTTCATCAAACAAACAATTGGTTTTTCCTGATCAAGCCGACATTAAAACTATTCCTTGTGCGTCAAAAATAATCGACGATATCCTTCATGGTATAGATTTAATAAATGAAAGTAAAGAAAACGATCTTGAGTCTTTAATACCCGATGAAGCTTATTATAATAATTTTATTTCATTAGCCAGAGAATTGGCTCCAGATGAAAAAAATATATCACAGGTCGGTTTAAAAACTTGTCTAGTCGATGCTGAAAAAGAAGTATTTTTCAAACGTAAATGTCGCGAAATTCCTGTTTTAAGAACTCCCAAAGTAGGCAATAAAGGCGAATGGATAGGACGTTTATTTTTAGCTGATGCTGATCAGCATAAAATTCGACTTATTGATGAAACCACTAACGAAAAATATGATGTTAAAGTTCCACCAGGTGTTTTAAGTGATATAGTTAAACCATACTGGGAAGAAACAATTAAAATAATCGGCCAAAAGAGTGGCAAAACAATACATTTAGAGTCTTTTGAAAAAATTGAATAAATTATGATAGTTAAAGAAGAAAAGCTGATTGTCTGCCAAAGCTGTGGAATGATGATTGAGCATCATAGAAATGTAAGTAAAATCAATTGGGTTATGCATTTATGTTTAATGTTCGTATTCGGCATAGGAGCGATTACATTGCTTTTCGCAATTGTATTTAACGTTATCCTGGAACCTATTTTTGATTCTAAACACAGTCGCACCGATTGGTATTGCACGCGTTGCGGGCGCGGCAGGCGCTAAAAGGCCTTGATTAAACAGAGGTTTGATTATCTGGAGGGTGGGCGAACCATATCGCGACATAGCGCGACACGCCCAGGCGCCCGGCGATCAGGCCGAAAGGCTAAAAGACCTTGATTAAACAGAGGTTTGATTGTCGGCAGGGGGGTGTCTCATCTTAGACAGGGGGGTGTCTCACGCCCAGGCGCCCGGCGATCAGGCCGAAAGGCTTCTTAAATCATAATTTAAACGCTCTTAAACGGTCATTTAAAAAAATCTCAAATTCCTAAACCTCTGCAAGAAACATGTCGAAAACCCGCAAAAGTCGTAAAAATAAATTTGCACTAGTTTGAGAAAAAAATCAGAACAAATTCAAGCTTCATGCGGGCTCAAGCCAAAAACCTCAAATTCCTAAATTACGAGAAAGAATATATCATAAATCGAATTTTCATTTAAAATTTTATCGAAAAACTTGCAATTGCAGGCTTTTTTTATTTGTCATCAGCTTTCAGCCAATATTTTTTTTATGTTATCATGTAAATTAATTCAAATATTATAATTCCGTACGTTAGAAAAGCTTTATCAATAAGGCGGAAGAAGCCGCCGCGCGACATGAAAAATTATCGCGGCCAGCGTTAAAATATTTTTTATAAACGCAAAAAGTAAAGGTTTATCTACCGCGCCACTCGTCGGGGCGCATATTTTTCCCGTCGAACGCGCCATGGCGGCTTCGCTCAAAAGGTCCGCCAGTTTCAGCATATAGTCCGCCGTATAAGGCCACCCGGCGATATTATCGCTCCATTCGGCCGGTATCCCGTTTTTCCCGACGCCCGCGCCTATTATGGCGCCGGCTATGGCCGAGGTCGTGTCGGTGTCCCCGCCGCAGCGGATCATCGAAATTATGCCTTCTCGGAAATTACTCTGATTGCTAAGCCAGCAGTGGATCGCAGCCGGAACCGTATGGTACGAGTATCCGCCGACGCCGCCTGCAAGGCCGGACCTCTGCGTGAATTCAAAAGTCGTTTCGCCGCGCGCCGCGCTTTCAGCCGCGGAACTTATCAAATTTAAAAACTCCTGCTCGTCAGGCATAAGTCCGCGGACCGTTTCAAAATATTCCGCAGGGCTTATATTCTTTTTCGACGCGGACGCGTAAGCCGCAGCCGCCACCGCAAGCGCGGCGTTCTCGGCTTTTTTGTCGGTATGCGTTATGCGCGTCGCGGCCCTGACGAACGCTTTCAATTCTTCCGCATCGCCGCCGAATATGATACCTATAAGGGCGATACGCATCGACGGGCCGTTGCCGGCCGAAAACACTCCGCTGGTATGGGGAGAAAAACCCGCAATAAGTTTCAGGCAGGAGCGCAGCGTGGCTAACCCCGCGCCGGCGGGCATGGTAAATATCCATTTTTTGAGCCTGCGCGCAAATTCATTTAAAAACGATTCAACGGTAAAATCAGATCTTATAAGGGCGGCGGCCATCATCAGCGTGTGTTCGGTGTCGTCCGAGATCATGCCGCGGCTGAAGAAGAATTTTTGTTTAGAAATATCCGGATATAGTTTGTTCTGCCTGGCGGGAGTGAGATTTTCATATAAAAGACCGAGCGAATCGCCGGCCGCGGTTCCTGAAATGCAGCCGGTTATCGCGTCTTTTAAATTGAAATCAAAATTAGCTTTCATATTTTTAAAAGTGGAGAGTTCAAAGTGGAGAGTTGAGAACTAAAGGATTTTTTTGAAAATTTGATGAAAAATATATAAATTATAATTGATCAAAACTTGAATTCAATAATTCAATCTTTCAAAAATCCTTAACTCTGCGTTCTCCACTCTCAACTCTACACTATCATCGTTATTGAATATTTTGTATCTGTTCCCTTATTTTTTCGATCTCGGATTTGACCTCTATCGCTATTTTAGTGATATCGGTCAGATTCGATTTGTTCGTGAGAGTGGTTATCTCACGGAACAGTTCCTGGCATAGAAAATCCATCTTACGCCCGGCGGACTGGTCTTTGTCTCCGCCCTTAAGAAGCGTTTCGAAGTGTTTGATGTGCGTGAGAAAACGGTCGATCTCCTCTGTAACGTCGCATCTGTCGACCATCATGACGATCTCCTGGCCGAGTCTTTCCTCGCTTACCTCGGCGTTTATCTTAGAAGTTTTCAGGAAATTATCGATCCTGTCCTTAAGTTTATCGTAGAAAACGCTCTTTACGTCCTTCGTGAATTTCGATATCTTCGTTATAAGCGCCTGAAGCCCTTTAAGCCTCTGTGAAACTATCTTAGACAGCTTCTGCCCCTCGACGGTCCTGAATTTGTTCAAAGCCTCTATGGCTTTGACTATTAATTTTATCACGGCGTCCTTGTCGGCTTCGGCCTCGTTATCGACGATATTTATGACGCCGTTCTGGCGCATGATCATTTCGATATTCGGCTCGTATTTTATCTTCAGATGTTTAGCCGTCTTCGTGAAAGCGTCGTTATAGGCTTTAGCCGCGTCCAGATTAACTTCGAAGAGCTTGCTTTTTTTAGAGGCGGCACCCGATTTTTTTATATTGTATAAAAGCCTTACGCTTCCCCTCTGAAGTTGCGCCCTTAAAGTTTCGCTTATCTGGAGCTCGAAGCATTCTATTTCGCGGGCAAGGTTCAGTTTCAGATCGATATATTTGTGGTTCAGGGTTTTTATTTCAATCGTGTGCTCCATGCCGCTGATCGTTTCAGAAACGCGCGCATAGCCCGTCATGCTGTATATCATATTTCTCCTTTATATTTAACGGTTTTCGAAAGCTGACATTCCGGGCGCGCCGCCCGGGAGCCGCTATGACGAAAGATTGGCCGTCATCGATTTTTTTATGTCTTCGAGGGCGTTTTCGGCGTCGATCTCGATGGCCTTTACCTTCGATATGAAGTTCGCCTTTATTTCAGGATTGTCCCAGCTTCCGCACAGATTGAGCCTGGCTACCGCTATCGAGCTTACCGCGCCGGCGTAGCAGTTGAAAAGGCCGGTAATGGAATCGGAAACGGCTTTTTTATTGCCTATTTCGACGAGTTTCAGCATTATGCCTATCGCCGTTATAGCCGTTTCAGCTATTTTAAGCGGCACTTCGGTCGATTTGACCGTCGCGGCGAAAATCGCTTTTTTTCTGGCGTCTTTATCGGCGTCGGTCTCTTTTTTCATTTTAAAAGCGGCCACCACGCCGTCGTAAGCGTCTTTGTCGCGGTCCATGAGCACCATGGCTTCTTTTTTTATCTCTTCGAGCTCCACGACTATTTTATGCACGTCGTTCTGGACGCCCGCGAATTTTTCCTTGCCCAGCGTCACGTTCGCCATCAAAAGCGCGCACGCGCAGCCGCCGGCGACGTTGAGCGCCGCGACCGATCCGCCGCCCGGCGTCGGGTCGCTGCTTGCTACCTTATCGAAAAATTCCCTGATCTTAAGTTCTGAAAACATTTATATCACCCTTTCCACGGATAAACATTCATAATTTCGAATATTATTTCCGTCGTTCCTTTAAAATTCAAAATTCCTTAGTTCTCCACTCTCCACTCTCCACTCTCCACTCTCCACTCTCCACTCTCCACTCTCCGCTCTCAACTGCCTGCTTCCGCCCCGGAGGCACTATGCACTATGCACTATGCACTGTAAACTATTATTTCTTCCCCGGTTTGTTCGTCGGCGCTTTCGGCTTCAATCCGTAAAGCGAATCGTCGTCGGCGACAGGCTTGAAATTGCCGCCCGCCCGCCCCGAAGCCGCCGCCGGCTGAGTGTTCTGCGACGAGCCGTAGCGCTTCTTGAAATCGTCCTTGTTATAAGACGCTGCCATGGCTTCTTCGAAGGTTATCTCGTCGCGCGACATGAGCTCGGCGAGCGAGTCGTCGAGTATCTGCATGCCGTACTGCTTTCCGGCCAGCATATAATCTTTTATCTGCGTCGTCTTTCCTTCTTTGATAAGGTTTCCTATGGCAGATGTCATCGTCATTATCTCGAAAGCCGCGATCATGCCTCCGCTCTTTTTAGGGACCAGCGACTGAGCCACGACGGCTATGAGACCTTCCGTCAGTGCGGCGCGCACCTGCGAATGCTTATCGGCTGGGAACGCGTCTATCAGGCGGTCTATCGTGTTCGCCGCAGAAGAGGTGTGCACCGTGCTTAAAACGAGGTGCCCCGTTTCAGCAGCGGTTATAGCCATTTCGATAGTTTCCAGGTCGCGCATCTCGCCGACCAGGATTATATCCGGGTCTTCGCGCAGCGACGAACGAAGCGCGCCCGCGAACGATCGCGTCGATGTGTTCAGCTCGCGCTGCGTCACTTTCGACTGTATGGGTTTATGTACGAATTCCACCGGGTCTTCTATTGTAATTATATGGGATTTCCTGTTTTTATTGATATAATTTAACATCGAAGCGAGCGTCGTCGACTTGCCGGATCCCGTCGGCCCCGTAACGAGCACAAGCCCTTTCTGCTTCTGGGCAAGCGTTTTGATGATCGCCGGCACGCCGAGCGTGTCCAGATCGGGTATTTCGTAAGGTATCACGCGAAACACCATGCCGATGCCGCGCATATCCATATACATATTCACCCTGAAGCGGGCGAGTCCTTTTATCTCGAAAGAAGTGTCGAGTTCCTGGCTAATTTCAAAAGCGTGCCTGGCGTGCGGGTTCAGCACCTGATAGGCAAGGTGGCGGATATGCGGCGCCTCGAGCGTCTGCAGATATTCCTGAAATTCGATATGGCCGTTTATCCTGAAGGTTGGCGGATAGTCGGTCGCGAAATGTATGTCTGAAGCCTTCTTTTCAACCGCCTGCCTGAGTATCTCTTCTATCGACATAGCATATTCGCGCGTTTCATGCAGCTGGTAGCTGTGTTGCACCGCCGCGGCCTGTCCCGCCTGAACTTCTTGATGGCCGGCGCCCTGATAAGCCTGCTGGCCTGCAATTTGCGAAACTCCCCCGGCCGCCTGAGCCTGCCTGGAAGCCTGCGCAGCCGAATTCATTATTCCGCCGCACGCGATGCGGGCCATAGCCGAAGCACAGTCGTTCGATCTGATAAGTTCTTTCACCTGTTCGTTGTCGCGCTGCTCGAGGCCGGTTTCCCTTATCATCGCAAGCGCCTCATCAAGACCTTTTTCGCGCGAATCGAAATCGACTTTCAGATGAACGAACTTTGCCAGCTGATTGAATGCGGCGTTTCTGACCGAATAACCTTCATCGGAAAGCGCGTTTATCAAAAACAGCATCCTGAGCCTGTCTATGTCCTCTTCCCCCGAGTTATTTATCGAGCGCAATATCTGTATCTTCTGGCGTTTCGACGCCGCCGCGAATATTTCGGCCTGCACGAAGAAAGCCTCCCTGGTATCGAAAGCGCTGAGAGCGTCGATGAACCAGTAGCGGGTCGTGCCGTTCTGAGTGCGCGTAAACGCGGCCGCTATCTTCGGCGCAACGCTATTTCCATAATGTATCAGCAAATTCGCCGCGTGCCTTTGCACCAGATAATTAGGCTCGGTCAGCGAGTCGCACAGAAGGTTGAAGACGGTTTCGTCGTCCTGCTCTGCCAGAGCGGAAAGCAGCATTATCTTCGTCTCGGTGTCGTCCAGGTTCAAAAAATCGCGGACGGTCGTAAACGCCTTATCCTTCATAATTTTCTGGATTATCTTTATAGAGTGGAACCTGTCGTCGGAACTGCCTTCCACTATATTCTTCTTGAGATATTCGAGGGCCGACTCTCCCATTTTTTCGAGGATATCGGCCGCCTGAATCCTTATGAGCCACGACGGGTCGGCGACCTTAGCCGCTATGGCGGCGGCCGCCTGCGGATCGTCGCTTTCGGAAAGCGCGCATATCGCGTAGTAGCGCATTTCCTTACGCTCCGATGCCAGCATGTTCTTGAAGAACGAGTAAGCGTCCTTTCCGAGTATCTGGCCTATGATCTTCGATATCCAGGTCCTGATCTCGATCTTTTCGTTCGAGAACGCGCTCTGCAGCTGCGGTATGATATTGCGGCCGAACGCTATCAGCGCGGCCGACGCTTCCTTTTTGACGATCCAGTTCTCGTTCCCCAACGCCTCGATCAGAAAGGCGACCGACGAAGTGTCGTTGATCCGCGCGAGCGCCGTGATGAGGTGTGACATGTAATTTTCAGGATAAGCCTCTTCCACGGCCCAGTTCATAAGGTAGCCCGCCGCGTTGTTTACGCGTATGCCGGCCGCGGTCTGCAGCGCCCAGTAGAGGTCGTCCTCGTTTTTGAAGCCCGAAGCCGTCATATAGCCGTTGATGATATCGAGCGTATCGCGGTTTTTAAGTCCGCATCTAACCAGCGCCTGCGACGCGTATTTTCTGATGGCCCATATCTCATGGTGAAAAAATTCTATTAAAGACAAAATCGCGGTCCTGTCGGCTTTTTTTTCGAGCTCCGCGATCCCCGCCGCGATCTTTTCGGCCTGAATTTTAAATTCGGAATTCTTTTTTTCTGAAGCCATGGCCGTCGATTCCTCCCGCAAACAATATTAGTTTATACGAATATTTCGCTCTTGAATATATTTTCGGCGTATTCTATCGGGTCTTTCGCCTTCGCGCAGGCGAAGCCGCGCAGCCTGAGCGCGCACGAGTCGCATACGCCGCAGGCCTTTTCATTGCCGCTGTAGCAGCTCCAGGTGTGAATGAAAGGCACTTTCAGCTTATTGCCGAACCTCACTATTTCAGCCTTTGAAAGTTTTATGACCGGCGTCACTATCCTGATGGCTCCGCCCGCTTTTGTGCCGGTCCTGATAACCTTTTCGAACGCTTCGTAAAACTCGGGCCGCGTGTCGGGATATCCGGATGAATCTTCGCTGACAGCGCCTATGAATATTTTGCGGGCCCCGATAACCTCGGCCCACGAAGTCGCGATCGCCAGTATATGAGCATTTCTGAACGGAACATATGTGTTGGGGACCTCTTTCGAGCCGATGTTAGCGCGCGGCACGATCATTTTATGGTCGGTCAGCGACGAGCCGCCTATCTGCTGAAGGTATCCGACGTCCACTATAAGCCTGCGCTTTATGCCGTAGTGGTCGCACAGGCGGGTGAAGCATTCGAGCTCCCTGTTCTCGGTGAGCTGGCCATAATTCAGATGCAGCGCCGCCGCCTCGTATTTTTCCAGAAGCACTCCCAGCGACACCGCCGAGTCCATGCCGCCCGAAAGCAGTATCACGGCTAACTCTTTTTCAGGCACCGCCTTTTTTTTCGCGTTAATAATTTTTTCGGGTTTCGAGGTTTTCATTGTTTTCGCTGCCGCAGATAATTTAGCCGTTTTCGTCGTTTTAGACGACGACAACTTTTTTGAAGATGATCCGACCGTTTTTTTTACTATTTTCGCCATATTTTATTCACCGGACCTTCTATAATGTTTATTTCAAAAGTAATAATCGCCTTTATTCGTTTTTTTATAAGTGCGCGCTTCGCGCGCAGGCCGGAGCGCCAGCCGCCGGTCACTTGTTGTAATTCCAGTAGGGCTGCAGCTTGAAGCCGTACAGATACCTCGGATTGATCGACGTCGTAAGGATAACTTCGGTATTCGACTGCTTTATTTTGAAATTAACCCTTACCAGCGATATTTTCGACCGCTGAATGCTGTCGTTTATCCGGCCGTCGAACATGACAAGAACGTCGTCCTTGTCGTAAGTGTAGGCTTCGAAAAGATTATCGTCGATGGAATCAAACTGCATGATCTTATATTCCTGATTGTCGACGGAAAGTATTATCGCGTCCTGCTTGCCCAGAACGTCTTTTTTAAGTTCGTATTTGATAAGTCTGCTCATAGTGTCCCCTTGAAGATTTATGTGCTGCTGCTCTTCGCGGTCGTCTATGAATTTTTTAAATTCGAGGCAGTCTTTGTCGACCCTTACTATTTCCTTGGCGGAACGAAGATCTGCGGCGATACGGCTCATCGCGCTTCTTATCTTCTTCTGGACGTCTATCTTGTCCATGCCCTTCGAAAATGTCCGATTCGAGAAGAAAAGGAAGGTATAGGCCACCGTCATGATCGAAGCCGTGAGCGTGATGGATATCATCACTTCGATAAGCGTGAACGCGAAGGCGTTATTGCCAATTTTTAAATTTAATCGACGGTCGAACATCGGGCGCATTACTCTCCTATTAGCGTATTTATAGTGGCCAAAACTTTTTTGGACCCTTTAAGATAAATATTTACCGTCACTTTTTTTAATTTAGGCGGAGTGTTGTAAGGGTCGAGCTTATCGTCAATGGTCACCGTGCGGGCGAATATGCCCTGGTTCGGATCATAAAATTTAAAATCGAGTTTGTATCTGGATTTATAAAGCTGCATGAATTTATGGAAATCGGGGATCTTGTCGGCTTCTTCCTTGGTGAAGATGTCGTTTTCTTCGTTTTCTATCTTATCGAAGGAAAGCATTTTGATCTGCTCGATCTTGTCGGCCGCGAGGTTGTAAGCCAGCACGTATTCGGTGGATTCGCGCGTCCCCCAGGTAGAAAACAAAAGAAGGCGCGTCACCGGAACTATGATTATCGCGAGCATAACGGTCGCGGTAAGCACTTCTATATAAGAAAACGCTTTACTGCCTTTATACGCCGGTTTGAAACCGCATGCAAACATTGAATTTCCTCTTATTGAATATTCGGCAGCCAATCGACCAGCCGGAAATAAATGTTGATGGTTTCCTCGTTTCCGAGAACCATTACTATAGCCGTTCCAAGGGCTATATAAGGCCCGAACGCGACGCAGTCCTTCCTTTTTTTATA
>Ga0209212_1001845_pt1 | contig 32350 bp, 30 predicted proteins | sample RifGroC2_FD_183996 | JGI IMG/M metagenome (GOLD analysis project Ga0209212, IMG submission 183996) | Groundwater microbial communities from Rifle, Colorado, USA - Groundwater C2 (SPAdes) (version 2) | ecosystem: Environmental > Aquatic > Deep subsurface > Groundwater | place: Rifle, Colorado...
CAGGATCCACTCCTCGGTGAGCCCGTAGCTGCTGCGGGTCACCTTCCGGTACAGGTCGCGCAGCCCGTCGCGGCGGCTGCCGCTTCTGAACAGCATGACCCCTCCCGGGTGCAGCAGTTCCGGGTTGAAGGCGTCCAGGTCCTGCTTCAGGACCATGCGGGCCAGTTCCTCGGTGTCGGCCCCTTCCGGATCGTAGAGCGCCGCTGTGCCGTCCAGGATCAGGCGGATGGCGATGTTGGGGGAGCGCTCCAAAAGGATGCGCAGGGCGTTGCCGGCCACGTCGCCGTTGGGGCCGCCGGTCAGCTTGACGCTGAACGGGTCACGGTTGATGTCGATCCCAAGCTCTGCCATGGTGATCTCGGCGAAGGTGACCACGCCGGTCGAGGTGACGCCGTACTCCTTGTGGTTTATCCCCACCCTCTTGCTGGACATGATGCCGATCCCCAGGATGTAGCCGCGCCGCTTGGAGATCTGGGCGATGTTCTCGATCATCGAGTCGTGCATGTTCTCGTCGGGCCCGAGCTCGATCGGCTCGTCCTCCCGGTAGTAGTCCACCACGGCGGGAATTTTGGCTATGCCGTTCGCGGTGGTGAAGATGTCCAGGAAGGCGTTGGTGACGCCGTGCTGCAGCTTGTACAGGCGCCAGTTCTCCATGTCGCGCTCGCCGCTTCTCTGCAGGTCGGCAGCGTCTAGAAGCAGCACCAGCTTGGAGCCCCCCTCGTAGATGTCCTTGTTCTTCAGGTGCTGGGTGTGCGCCAGCACGAAGTTCTCCCGGAAGATGGTGTTGGCGTTGGTGATGAAGTCGTCGGAGTTGCGCGAGATCACCGTGCGCCAGCCGCCCCGGGCGATGTCGGAGAAGCCGATGTGGTAGCCGAAGCCGTAGCGGCTGAAGAAAAAGGTGACCCTGAAGGGCAGCGACTGGGGCAGGTCCGAGGTGAACGCGGGGCCCAGTTCGGTGAGGTAGGCCGGGTCGAGCCTGAAAGAGAGCGCCTGCTTTTCCATGACGAAGAAGTTGGTCTTCAGCGTGTGGGTGATGAAGATCAGGCAGCAGCGGTACACGGTGCGGCGCACCTCGTCCAGGTAGCGGTGCCCGGTGTTGTACCCTTCCACGGCCTGCCTGGTCTCGGCCAGCACCGCCTCGTAGTGCGGATGGCGCTCGCCGATGCCGGGATCGAAGCGCGCCTTGAACAGCTTCACCAGCTGCAGCGCTATCTCCGGGTGGAAGTGGAAAGCCCCCTGCACGTCCTCCAGGCCGAAGCGGTCCGGCTGGTTATGCGCCAGGTTGGTATGGCAGAAGGCGGTGAAGGCGTTGGTCAGCGACGCCTCCTCGCCGGTCATCACCCCGCCGGTGACGAACTCCCGGTAGGTGTACCCCTTGGTGGAGACGATCTGGGTGTTGTAGAACTCCTGCTTCAGTCGCGTGAAGAGCTCGGAACTCAGGTCGATACGCTGGCCGGAGCGCATGACCACGTAGAAGGTCCCCAGGAAATAAGGGTGGATGCCGTTTGAGATGGTGAGGCAGTAGGCGCGGTTCACGCCGAATCCCAGCCGGTTGAAGACCTCCATGAGCTGCAGCAGGAATTCCTGCTGGGGCGGATTGGCGACGGCGAAATGCACCCGGAACACACCGCTGTCGGAGGTCTGTTCCACGTAGAGGTAAAGCCCGCCGCTTCTGCCGGCCTTCTGGTGCAGTTGCAGCACCTGCGCCACGCGCAAGGGGGATGAGACCCTGACGTAGCTTTCATTGTTGAGCCAGAGGATTTTCAGCAGCCGGTCGAATTCCTTCATGTCGAACTCGGGGTAGTTTTCCCGCAGCGCGGTAGAGATCCTGCGGGTCACCGGCGCCGGCAGCTTGACCTCTCTCCAGGCCAGGATGTCCTCGTTGCGTTTGCGGTCGAACTCGAAGCGCTGTATCTCCAGCGCCTCCGCCATCCCCGGCATGGGCTCGTCGGAGTGGGCGATCATGGCGTAGGAGATCTCGCGGTCCTGGAAGTGTCGCAGCGAGTCGTAAAGCGAGCCCGGTGCGTTGACCCGGGCGATGATGAGGGTCTTCTCCCGGTCGGCCAGGATCAGGCGCCGGTTGATGCGCAGCGTCGACAGTCCCTGCTCCAGGAGATCCAGAGCCTCGGGCTCGTCCTGCATGGCGCTGAAGAAGTAGGGGGTTATGTTCTCTGTGAGCCATTTCCGGTTTTCGGCAGACTCAACAAATGCGCCTATCTTGGCGACTTTTGAGGTGAGTTTGGTGCTGCTCATGCCGTTCCCCTTTTCAGTGAAGTCAGTAGCGACGGGCGACAGTATAGCAACCGTTGCGCTGGTATGACAGAGTCATTTTTGCTGTTAGTGTAATAAAGTTTACTGACGGCAAACACGACCCCTCAAATAGTATACCTCGATTACATGGCCAATGGTATCGGCCCGCCGCTCCAGCACAGCTCCCCGCCAGATACCCCACGCCGAGATAGCCCCACGCCGAGATAGCCCCACGCCGAGATAGCCCCACGCCGAGATAGCCCCACGCCGAGATAGTCCCTCCGGCCGACATGGCCCCCCTCCCTTGACTTGTCAGCCGTAGCCTTGGCGAAGGTTGGCAGGGGGTGGGGGAAGGTGATCTTACTCCTTCAATCTTTGCTGCATTAAACCTGTTGAAAGAGAATTAGCTTACGGTTATGATGCGCCGGATCTTAAGAAGCAGGCAGGGAGGCGAATTGCATAGATATCTGACCGCCGAGGTCCCCGGCACCGGCGGCGCCATCAAGGAGAGCCCCGAGGATTTCCTGGTCGAGGAAATTCCGGCCTACCAACCGAGCGGGCAGGGGGAACACTGCTACGCACTGATCGAGAAGCGGGGCATCGCCACCCTGGAAGCGCTGCGTCGCATCTCCAAGACGCTGGGAGTGCAGGAGCGGGATCTGGGCTACGCCGGGATGAAGGACACGGTTGGCGTGACCAGGCAGACGGTATCTATTCCGAGGGTCCCCGTCGAAAAGGTGCTCTCCCTGCAGATCCCCGGCATAACCGTGCTCTCCGCGGTCCTGCACGGCAACAAACTAAGGCTCGGGCACCTGAAGGGAAACCGGTTCCAGATCAGGGTACGCGATGTGCTTCAGGGAGCGGTCGGCCATGCCGAGGCGGCACTTGCCATCCTGGAGAAGCGGGGGGTGCCGAACCGCTTCGGCTCCCAGCGCTACGGCGTGCAGGGGAACTCGCACGACATCGGGGCCGCCATGCTGCGCCGGGATTACAAGACGGCGGTGGATGTGCTGATCGGCGACCCGGCCGCGGTGAGCGACGAGCGTTGGCGTCAGGCCATCGAGGCCTACCGGCGCGGCGAACTGGCCGAGAGTCTGGCCCTGTTCCCCGGGCAGTTCCGGGGCGAGCGCGAACTCCTCAGCCGGCTGCTGCAGCGCCCAGAAGCCTTCGACAAAGCCTTCAACACGGTGCAGCCGCGCCTGAAGAGGTTGTACCTTTCCGCCTTCCAGTCCTCCCTGTTTGACCAGGTGGTAGAGCAGAGGCTCGACACCCTGGAGCAGGTAGCCGAAGGGGACATCGCCTTCAAGCACGAAAACGGGGCCTGCTTCCTGGTCAAGGATGCGGCGGCAGAGGCGCAGCGCGCCGCGACCTTCGAGATCTCAGCCACCGGCCCCATGTTCGGCTGCACCATGATGCAGGCCGAAGGCGCCCAGGGCGAACTGGAACGGGGCGTGCTGGCGGCGCAGGAACTGACCCTTGAGAGCTTCAACCTGTCCGGTGGGCTGCGGATGGAAGGGGAACGGCGCCCCCTGAGGGTGCCGCTCACAGGGGCGAAGGTGCGGGAGGAAGCTGGGGATCTGGTGCTGGAGTTCGCGCTCCCCAGAGGCTCCTACGCTACCAGTGTGATGAGCGAGATCATGAAAAACTGACAGCGTTTAACGGGAATGCGTAGGGGCGAACCTTGTGTTCGCCCGCATTGGGGACTAAGGGGGATAATGTCCAGGCTATCTAGCGGCTTGGTTTACGAATTCCATCCTCTTTATCCCTTTATCCCCGTTAAACGCCCTTGCTATGATTTTTTTTGCATTCAGGTGAACACGTGCCGGTTCCCGCTAAGAACACATCCAACCATACGGACCTTGTCGGCGACGCCCGAAAGTGCCTCTACGACCAGAGTCGTCTCTTGGCGCCCGATGCGACACTGTCGGCGATTCACGACCTGAAACACTGGGTCGGGGAGGAGCTCGCCTTCGAGGAGGCGGCCTCAGCCTCCTTCGGGCGCATCATCTCGGAGCTGGCGCACTCCGAGTACCTGGACCAGCTCCCGCCCCTTTTGAACAAGTTCGACCGTCTGGTCTGCGCCTATTTCATACGTCGCGGCTCGGTCCCCTCCTTTCACGGCTTCTGTAACGCCTGGCGCGAAGGGGTGCTCCAGAGGGTCCTGCTTTTTGCCGAGGAAGGGCTGGAGCTGAACGATCCCGGAGATCCGCCGGTCCCGTACGCGCTTTTGGTGGCAGGTCGTCTGGGGAGGCGGGAGCAGACCCTGGATGATGAAAATCGCTACTTCCTTATCTGGCGCGAAGGAGACAGCACTTACTTCGACCGGTTCGTGTACCGGATCATGGCGATACTGGAGCAATGCGGCCTGACGGGAAATGTGGGGCCTGCCGACATCGATAGATTTCTCTGGCGCGGCTCCTTGGCCGACTGGCAACGCGTGACCAGCTCCCACTCCGATGCGCGTAATCGTGCCTGCCCGGATCTCCTTGCAGACCTGCGTCAGGTGTGCGGAGACCCGGATGTCGGGAGTGAGGCCGAGCGGCTAGGACGTTTGAATCTGGAGCGTTACCGTAGCGGTGCCCCCTTTGCCGCCCTCGCCGGTCCCAGGCTGGCGGAGCCGGTAGCGCTCACTATTCTGCGCGGCATCCGCGTGGAGAAGTCGGGCGAGCATGTCGGGAGTTTCAACGTCGCGCGATCGGGCCTGGACCCGCTGGTCCATGCGGTCCGGTTGCTGGCGCTGCAGCAAGATCTCGATCCCGCGCCGACCCTGGAGCGTCTGAGTGCGCTCACCCAGTTGCGGGTGCTGGAAGAGCCGTTCGCGAAGAGGCTTGAGGGAGCCTATCACCTGCTGGCCGGGCTTAAGATCGGCAGGGAGATGGTCCTGGAAAAGCCATACATAAACCTCGCGAGCCTGCCGGCAACCCAGCAGCAGAAGCTGAAAGAGGCGCTCCGGTCCGTCTCGCAACTGCAGCGCCATCTGCGGCGTATGCTGGTGAAGCTTCGACGTCGTGAAAAGTGAAGGGTGAAGCTCACCTCCCCCCTTGATGGGAGGGCAGGGGGAGGGTGAAGGCGGCCGAAATTCAGCTACCTTCCAGACCCGTAGGGGCGAATCTTGTGTTCGCCCAGCTCAGCCGCCTAAACCTCAAAACTTAATTGTTGCACCGTAACCGGTAAACCCTAAGGAGCATCGATAAGTGAAGAAACTGCAACTACAGGCCCCTGCGAAGGTGAACTATCGTCTGGATGTCCTGCGCAAGCGTCCGGACGGCTACCACGACCTGAGGATGTTGATGCAGAGAGTGGATCTCTGCGACGCTATAGAAATCACTCTCTCAGAGACTCCCGGCGTACGCGTATCGTGCGGCAGAGCCGACATCCCTGACGGACCCGAGAACATAGCCTGGCGTGCCGCCGATGCCCTCCTCAAGCTCTCCGGGCGTGAGCAAGGCATCGACATCACCATCGCCAAGCGGATACCTGCCGGCGCGGGACTGGGGGGCGGCAGCAGCGATGCGGCCACCGTCCTTATGGGAGTGAACGAGCTTCTGGAGTTGGGCCTTTCCGACCAGCGCCTGATGGAGATCGGCGTGAAACTCGGTGCCGACGTTCCCTTCTTCATCTTTAAGAAGACCGCGCTTGCAGAGGGGATCGGCGACCAGCTTACCGCTTTGGATCAGGTCCCGTCGCTTTGGGTGGTGTTGGTGAATCCCGGCATCCACGTTTCAACCGCCTGGGTCTACCAAAATTTACAATTGACAAGCAAAGCCGCTCCTGCTAATGTTCCGCGTTCCTACGGCAGCCTTGAAGACGTCTGCGCCGTCCTCTCCAACGACCTTGAGCCGGTGACCTGTGGCAGGTTCCCGTTGATCAGCGAGTTGAAGGAGATGTTGCTCGCCGCAGGAGCACGAGGCACCCTGATGTCCGGCAGCGGCTCCACCGTCTTCGGCCTATTTGGAGACGAAGCAGCGGCCCGGCGGGCAGCAATCGAGGTAGTCAAAGGCCGAGACGACTGGTTCTCAGTCGCAGTCAGGACACTCTAGAAAAAAATTGAATATTGGGGCGTCGCCAAGCGGTAAGGCACCGGATTTTGATTCCGGCATTCCCAGGTTCGATCCCTGGCGCCCCAGCCAATTACACAACTAGTTGAAATAACTAGATAAAAACCAGACCTTGTAACTCCTAGTACACATTTTAGTACACAGGAGGTATGAGGTCTTGTCATATCCAAAGCATCTATTTCTCTATAACAACCACTTCTACTTTAAGGTCAGAGTCCCTGCTGATCTCCAACCACACTTCCCTATTACCTTCATCAAGAAGTCCCTCAAGACGAAAGATTTGGCCGTGGCAAAGGCACATCTGGTGACTATGGAATATCAGGTTGCTAAGGTGTTCACCCTCTTGAGGTCGGGCTTGCTCGATGATGATATGGCCACCAAGCTGGTATCCGAGATCATGCCTTCAACGGTGCGTAAGCCTGGCAAGGCACATGAAGAACTACCTGTAAAGAAGCACCCTCTCTCCAAAATGATAAAGCAGTACATGGAGTTCAAGCAACCTCAGTGGACACCTAAGACCAAGTTGGAGATGGGTGGTGTCTTCGGGTTTTTGATGGAGCTACTTGGAGACATTGACGTAACGGACATAACCAGGCAAACAGTGCTTGATCTGCGAGCAACGTTGATGAGGCTGCCACCGAACATGAACAAGAGGTATCCAGGCCAAAGCATACAGCAGCTACTGGACAGAACTGATATCGTTCCAATGAGTACCAAGTCCGTCAACAAACACGTAGGAGGTATGGGGGGCTTGCTCCGACATTGCCTTGACATCGGGATTGTAACAGCAAATTATGCTACTGGCTTGAAGTTGTCAGAGAAGGGAAGGGCGGATGAGGAGCGAAGCACCTACAGTATTGATGACTTGAAGGCCATAGTGAACAACCTGCCACGTAAACCGACATTGCCTGAACGATATTGGATACCTTTGATAGGCTGTTACTCAGGCATGCGTCTTAATGAAATCTGCCAGGTATACGTTGATGATGTGCTGCAGGTAGAGGGCATATGGTGCTTTAGCGTAAATGGAGCGAAGGACAAGAGACTCAAGAACACAGCAAGTGAGAGGATGCTTCCAATACACCCAAAGCTGATGAATCTAGGATTCCTCGAACACTGGGAAAAGGTTAAGGAAACAGGTGCTCCTAGGTTGTGGCCGAACCTGACATGGATGGACGTACATGGTTATAGTAACGGATTCGGCAGTTGGTACCAGAGGTTCAACCGAAAGTATGTCACTGATGACCCTAAGAAGGTTTTCCACTCGTTCAGGCACTTAGTGACCGATACCTTGAAACAGGCAGGGGTTCAGGATTCACTAATTGCTGAATTGGTAGGGCATAGCCACGGAAATCACGCTATGACGCTTTCACGTTACGGGAAGAGGTATCAGCCCAAGGTGCTCCTAGATGCTTTGATGCACTTAGATTACGGGATTGAGATACCGATGTGGAATAGATCTAGTGGTCACAATATCTAGTGTGTGTTATCTATATGTTGTGGTTGGCCGACTTGGAGCCACTATCCAACGGCCAACTTCAGCATGAAACTGGAAGCAATGATAGTAGTCCACGCTTTTTGTGCTAAGTGTTTGATATAACAGATCAAATTTGAATTATATATGTAGAAGTTTAGATCGTTACAGAGAATGGCTTTTTGTTAAGATCCCGATGTTATAAGGAGTAGTACCAACCACACTAAGAATAGCTCGTTACGTCCGCCAAATCTCGCAAGTTTTTTAAAACTAAAAAGACAGCATGTGGCATTGTCCAGTAGTAGTTTGTACCGGCAGGAAAGCAGCAAGTAAGAAAAGCAAACTGCCAATTCGATTTCATTTTTATATTATATATTTTGGAAAGTAGAGTTTAGGCCGAGTAGAGTTATGAGATAGTGAGACTGTAACTGGCAAGATCACCGACCCCGGGGTCTGTTTTGCCAGGATATGAGAGATGTTGGCGCAAAAGCATAGGTAGGTATGGCCTTGACAGATATCTCCTGCCAGAAGGCTAATGTGGAGCCCGTAGATAAGAAACCCTTTCGGTCTCAAGTGCTCATTTGCTCCGCAAACGATCCCTTTCGATCCGAGCCATAAAAAGACTCAAGTCCTTGTTGTTTCAGATGCTTTAGTATGATAAGAAAAAGAGGAATTGCCTCAATATGTGCAACAGCATATGTTTGCGTGTTTGTAAGTGTCTGTAAAATAACAAAAAGATAGTCCTGAGCAAGGGATGGTCAATCCCTTGGCCTAAATTTAGGAGGATTGTGTGGATATAAAGTATGGTCAAAGGTTGGATCAATTCGATTACGAAATGCTTGGTGTTCATCAATACTGGTACATAAGCAAGACAGCTATGATGTTTACTAGTTTTGAGATGGAAGCTAAAGGCTATTTTGATAGACATGATGCCTGTGATGTATATAAAAAGCTTTATACAAAGTACGAAACTTATGTGATGAATGTCATAACGAATTGTGCATATGATGTTAATACACCTTCAAATCCGTTGGCAGAGAGCTATTTAGAAAAGGGTCAACAGTTGATAGACTCGCAAACAACAACGTTCACACGGATTGATTTCATCAAAGATGTTAAAAAGAATAACGAACTAAAAATTGATATTGAGAAGTTGAATAGATATTTGTCTGGCGATGAATCCATTCCTGAACTGAAATCTCAGGACCCTGGCGAACTTAGACAAGTTACAACTAGTAATGATGGAGTTGATGATATGAAAAGAGAACCTGTTGATGAACTTATCTATCCACGGTATAAGGGCCTTAAATTCATAGAGTTAACTGAGGAGACGTTTGAGGAAATAAAAAAATACTATGGGATGTTGCAAGTAGAAGAAGCCAAGTCAAGAAAAGCTATCCAGATTGCTACTAATATTGGTCTACTTTTTTACGAAAAAGGATTAGATATACCGGCAACTAGTCCTGAATTTTTAGAAGCGTATAAGAAGCAGTTTGCTGGAATTCCGATGAGACTAGTAAAGCTTATACAGGAATCGCTCCCCGACAAGTACGTTAGCTTTGCTGGTGCTAACTCTAAAGACTCAGAAGGCATTGACGATGATACACTCGATGCCATTATCGAAGCTTCTATTGCAGCTGGCTTGCTTTGTAGGCAAGATGAAATTAAGGATGCAAAGGACTTGGAACAAAAGCTTACTCGATCTGGCTTTGAAAAACCTCCACAACAATTTTTGAAAGCCATATCTGGTGCATGCAAGAGAGTGTTGAAAAAACAAAAAGCTGAGCAAGTTTAGGAAAACCTTAATGCAGGTTGTTGTCATCGGGAAGGCGCTAATTAAAGGCTTTCCCGTTTTCTATTGGTCTCGCCTGAAGTGATTCAACACCCTTAACCCACCCCTTACCACCTTTTCAAAATCACCTACCCACCCTTGACCACCTTTGACCACCTTGCCTTCTGAAATCTTTTTTGATCTCCGGTATGTTCCGACGCGCTGCACAGCAGCACATCTCAAGCAGGACTAAAAAGGAGAAGCACCAATGAACCAGCTTAACACGCTCCTCGGAGCACCCGAAGGCACCACTTACCCCGAACACATCATCACCCTGAAAAACGTGTTCAAGACCGCGCTTGGCAATGCTGAATTTGTCAAGGACAGCAAGAAGGTGGAAAGGATCATAGCCGCCCTGACGCTGGTAGACCCCGAAACCCGGGTCCGCGCACAACTGGAGACCAACGCATACAAGAAACTCCGTGCAGATGCCGCCAAAAAGGCAGAAGAGACCGGTGAGTATGTAGCTCCCATGCTTTCCGAGATCAATGCCTACATTGATGCAGGTCTGAAGGTCTGGCGCGACAAGCAGAAGTAGCCGAACCGCTGGAGAAGAAGAGGAGAGGGTGCGATGCCTTCTCCTCTTCCCAAAAATCATTTGAGCTGTTGGTGATCGTCGATACTGATAATACGCGAGGTGGATAGTGGCAACCGATATTAGTGTAAAGTCAAGCCTTCATGAGGAGGCAATCAAATATGCGAGCAGAGGTATTCCGGTTTTTCCTGTAGTGAGAAACAGAGATATGATTGTTGTCAGATGGAGAGATGTTGCGACTACTGACCCGATCCAGATCAACGCCTGGTGGACTCAAAATCCAGAGTTCAATATTGGCATCCTTACTGGTCCGAGGTCTGGAATTGTAGTTGCTCATTTCCTGACTTCTGAGGCGCTGTCTATGGCACAGGAAAAAGGGTTGCCGGTGACGCCAACCGCGACAGCAAGTAAAGGACATCATGTATATTTCCGATACAAGGAAGAGATGGATGATGGTCTTGTGCGCGACAGTTGTCCCGCTGTGGATCTGATCGGGGATGGCAGATATGTAATTGCCCCTCCGTCTGTATTGAGGCAGAATCTTGGGTCAGTAATTGAGAAGGCTACTGTATTTTCCTGGGTTGACGGTAAAGGGCTTGATGATATCGACCTCGCAGATGTCCCCGAATGGATAGTTGGCAGGGCTACGATTAGTGACAATGCTAGTATGGTTTCGGTGGCAGAGGTTGCTGAGGATAAGGAGGAGTCAGCCGAGGAACAGAGCGGAGTTAAGGAATTAAGGGAGGAAGGCCATGCTGAGGATATCTTGGTGATAGCCGATACCCGAGTTGACCCAACTCCAATTGAAACGGAAGTATTGACGCTGATTGACCCTGCCAGTGAGGAGCAATGTGGTACGAAACAGTTGCAGCTTCAAGATTGGAAAGCACCTGTTCTCTTCGATAACGTAGGAGTCGAGCACATAAAGGCTGATATGCTGCCGTCCTGGCTTGGCGAATTCACTGGTGCCATTAGTAGGTCGAAACAGACCCCTGAAGGTCTTGCTGTTATGTTCGGATTGTCGATAGTGGCAGCATGTGTCCAGAAGAAGTTTGTCGTAGCTCCCTATGGTGATGACGAGTATACCGAACAATTATCTCTTTGGACCGTTACTGTCCTGAAGTCAGGAGAAAGGAAGTCGGCTGTCCTGAATCCAATGAGACATCCGTTAGTTGTCTGGGAGAAGGAGCAGGCCGAGTTGCTTCAGACACAGATCCATGATACCGCAACCGCCATTACCATTGCCCAGAGGCGAATAGATAAGTTGCAGAAGGATGCTGGCAATGAGCGCGATGCTGTTGCAAGACAAGGTATTGCCGATCAAATATCTGATATACGAGCAAGTATGCCGGTACAGGTAAAAGCTCCGGTGCTTTGGACTGCAGACGTTACGGCTGAAGCTCTCCAGGATCTATTGGCTGAACATGATGAAAAGATGGCGCTCCTTTCCGACGAGGGAAATATCTTCGAGATAATGGCTGGCTTGTATAATGAAGGCAAGATCAACATTGACATCTTCTTGCAGGCATATTCGGGTTGCCCCACTAAGATAATGAGAAAGACAAGGAAGGTGGATCTTGATAAGCCAGCTTTGACTTTCGGGCTAGCAGTTCAGCCGGTAGTGATCGAAAACTTTGATAAAGGTAGCAAGAAGGCGTTTAAAGGTAAAGGTGCGCTAGGAAGATTCCTGTTCTGTCTTCCCGAGTCAATGCTTGGCAAGAGGACTGCTGGCGACAGGACGATAGTCTCAGCTGATGTAAAGGCCAGATATGAAGCTGGTATCCGGCAATTGCTATCCGTCCCGAAGCTCTTTAACGATGCGGGTAAGGAAGTCCCTCGAATGCTTGCCCTGGATCGGGATGCACTCGGCGTCTGGAAGCAGTTCGATGCCAGAGTAGAGGGTATGCTCGGTCCCGGTGGAGAACTTGAGTCGATGGATGACTGGGGAGGTAAGCTCCCCGGCTCGGCACTGAGGATTGCAGGGATCTTGCATCTGGTAGAACACGGACCTGGAAACCTCACTATCGGAGTTGATACGTTGAATATGTCGATTGCGTTGTGCAATCTGCTAATTGGTCATGCTAAAGCGGCGTATGGCTTGATCGGAGCTGACGAGGAAGTCAGCGATGCTAAAAAAGTATACCTGTGGATGCAACGGAATGGTTTCGAGGTGTTCACCAAGACTGATTGTAGACGTGCATTCAAGTCGATGCCTGGTGTAGATGACGCGCTCAAGGCCCTTGAAGAGCGTAATATCCTGAGAGAGCTGATGGTTCCGACTAAAGGGCGGGACGCAGCTAACTTTATCAGCAATCCAATGTTGACGTTAACATGTGAGTCGTGACCTTAATACCCTTTTTACCCTTAATTCCTTCGGAAGAGATCTTCATCGTGCAAATAGGGAAATGATAAAGGGGATTAGCTTGTTAGTCAGAACGTAGAACCTTAACACCCTTAATCCCCTTATTTCTCATACAGTAACAATATTTATTCTGATACAAGATGATTCTTTATAAGCATGACAATTAAGACCTAATGCGTAAAAGCATTAGGTTTGAGAGCTTTATATAGCATATTCAATAGAACAAGATTGCCGTGTAACATAATTAATGTAGCTGTGTTGGTACTCCCATATTCATATTTGGGAGTACTGACTAATATCATGACTAAGATTAAGATGATAACTCAGTTTAATATTTTGATGTATAAGATCCATGTTATGTATCAGACCAAGTTGTAGCTGATGTTTGATATTTAATTCTAGTGGAATTCATTTACCACTAGAATTAAGGGTAAAAAGGGTAATAAGTCCTTTGCACTTTCTTTCTGTTGTAATTGAAATTATTTGTATCAGAAAAAAGGGTAAAAAGGGTATTAAGCTCTTTTCTGCTGTAGAGCATATCTTTTCAGTGTAGAAGAAATCATTTGCTACAGGGAAAAAGGGTATTAAGGGTAAAAAGGTCCTTTCGTGACAAATAAGGCTCAATCCCAATATCCTAATTCAAAATATAATACTAGTGCCACCCCTCTACTCGTATAAGACCAATCCATTCCGACCGATCCCCGACCGCACCATGATCCTGAGACCATCCCTCTTCCAGCAACGAAGCCTTTGTGGTATAAGACCCTATCCCGTCCAGACCAGGAGCAACCATGTCACTACCTGAAACTGAGCTACATAGGGTTAAGAAGCTTCTCTGTGCCTTCATTGAGAAGCGAGTACCGCCGCACGCTAGGGATCAGATTAAGTTGGTCTGCAAAGTCATTGGTAACAGGGTAACCTTGTCCGAGTGTAGACCGTACTACAATGACCCTTCCACCTGGAGTGAGATGCCGATAGCCCAATTCGAGTATGACGTTGCTGCTAAGGCTTGGTCACTATATGCCTATGACAGAAATTATAAGCGTAATCTTTATTCTAGTGGTCCCTTAGAGCAGTTGATCCAAGAAGTTGACAAAGACCCAACCGGCATATTCTGGGGATGATAAACACAGGAGCAACCATGAATATGGACAACAACAAGCTAGCAGGAATCCACTTACTTGAATCCACTATCGGCATAGAGCTTGAGGTATTAACGAACGAGTACCAGGAGCTACCGCTTGACGATGGAACAGTTAACTCCTCTCATAAGATCGTGTTCCAGATCACCGAGGAAGAGCCTGATATCTCCTCTATCGGAGTCCTGTTTGCTCTGGCCCTAATGTCCTTCACCTATGCAGCACCAAGGGGATACTCCTTCAACGACTTCATCCCAGATGAGGAATATAACCTTGGATACTTTGTTGAGGGATTGCACTTTGAGCGTGGATTCCTTAGTCATGAGTCTGACTACGTATCTGGTAGATGCCTGAAGACCGATATTACCTACGAGCCTGGAGGTAAGGTGACTATCTCTACTCGCAATAGAGGTAGGGGCGCAGACCGGTGGATAGTTCATCTTCAAGGCAAAAAGCACATTCAAGTGATAAAATAATCAGCTCCTTCTCATGTAGGAGGGCGTTGGAGGTGATGTGGACATAAACCCACTAATTGTTGACCTGAATAGATATAAAGACGAATTAGCTGACAGCATTGAAATAGCGATAGGATTTAAGGAACTCAATAAGGCAGATGGGTATGTTGCTCATGGTATTGCAGAAATTAAGGGCAAGACTCATTCTGATCAACCCTTCCAGCAGGTAGCTGATATGTACAATCTGCCAGTAGAAGAGGTTGTAGCTAACATCAGAGATTTTGCAAACAAGACTTATAAAAATGTTATCTGGAATGGTCTTGATGGCATAAATGATATCGAATTCAAATGATTGATGATACAAGGCAGGTTGCTATGAAGATGTCCAATAGAGATTTGGAAATATGTAAGCTAATAGAGCAAGGGTTTAAGGGTACAGAGCTTGCTGCTAAATATGATATTTCGAGATCAAGGGTGTATCAGATATATAAGACATATCTTGCAAAGAAACATGAAGAAGAGACTGCACCACCACTAAAGAAGCTCCTTACAGTAAGGATGCGTAATGCTATGGTGATCATCTTTAAAGACGATAGCATCTATACTGATCCTGCTAGAATAATGAGCCTTACGTTGAGAGATTACTGCAGATATCAGAATGTAGGAAAATATGCTTTAGAAAGTCTAGTTAAGGGGATGATAGCCCTGGGGTATGTAAAGAAAAAGGATAAGTGGCTTAAGTGGTGATGCTACATGGCGTAAGAGAAAAGCCCTATCGCCATGGCAGCAATAGAGCTTCTTCCAACTCAATCAACCTGGAGTATCAATGCGCTGATATCAGCAACTACCTATACTAGTTAGCTTATCTTGAATCTCCTGCAGAAGTTGCTGTAGCTTCTCTACCACTACATTCTTGTCATCACCAAGGGCTTCCACCTTAATAGCTTTGATATGTTCCATAGTGGTATCGGTCACCTTGATAGTCTTCTCAGTGTCCTTAAGTCTTGGTCTCTTGATGGACTTCTTAGGTGTAGACAGTTTAGCAACTAAGGCATCGTATGCCTTCTGTTGGGCTTTAGCACTCTTAATCTTGGCAATCGTAAGGAGAGCAGTTCTGCTGAGGTCTTTGTTCTGCCTTGCTTGATTCCTCACCACTTCTGATATGTTCATCAGGTCCAGGATGATGGAGATAGTGTTCTGCGCCTTCCCGAGAATATTTCCTAGTTGCTCTTGCGTGTAGTCGTATTTGGTCTTTAGGTTGTGAACTGCCTCAGCTTCATCTACAGGTGAAAGGTCAACCCTCTGCACGTTGTCGATCAAAGCTATTTCGTCATATCTATCGTTATCCACAACCATTGCAGGGATAGTCTCTTTACCTAACGACCTAAAAGCCTTAAGCCTCCTTTCACCAGATACCAGGATGAGATTATCTTGATCGTCAATACGGAACAACACAGGGTAGAGCAAACCTTTATCAGCAATCGACTTCTTGAGAGCATCAAGCTCCACATCATCAAAGTGTTTACGGGGCTGGTCAACGTCCCTGTTCAACAGGTCTACGCTGATGTCGTGAATCTTCCCTTTTCTATACGCTGTCATTGAGCAACCCTCCGTTGTGGGAATAAATGATATGGCAATATACTCTCTTTGCTATTTATTTCAAGATTAAGTTGGGAGGCATAGGGTGGGTAGGGCTTAGGTGGGAAGTCAGTCTGTAGAGCAAATGTGGAAGCCTGAAGTGTGAATCTGCTTTCATTGTTGGATGCTTTTGTGATATAAGGCAGTCGCAGCCCACCCTTCAGGGAAAGACTCTTAAGCAGCACTGCTATCATGCCATCAACAATAGTGGCCTGCTGCTCAGGGGGGGGTGTGTACTGCTTGATCTCTGTGCGCTCGCGTCTGATGTAATCAGAACTAATAATGGAGGCAACATTGAAATTTAAATTCATATTGCTGGCAGTTGTTGTCTTATTAGCTGGATGTAGCTCAAAGCCTTCTTCTACGATTGACAAAATTAAAGAGAGTGCTGGTGCTGGAGATATTAAAAACGTATATTTATTTTTTGATAAACCTAAGATCACTGAAAATCTAACTAGGCAGGTTATTAGTCAACTTGAATCAGAAAACAATGCTTACCTTAGAGATAATGGGGTTGCAAAAATCAGGAACGACGTTGAAGACATAATTAAATTGAGAGTTTGGGATGTGATTGATGATGAAGTTAGGAAGGGACAGACCGGATCACTTTCAACTATGACCATAGTTAAAGAGGATGTAAATAACAAATACAATGCTACTCTATTGATTCAGCTTGGACATAGGCAAACTACTTTTCAGATGTCTAATGTTGACAATAAGTGGTTAATTACTGGACTAAACCTGAAAGATGTGGTGAAAAATAAAATGTTTAAAACAATAAATGCCAACCCAAGTTTCACTCCTGCTAAAATCAAGTTGATAAGCGAATATATTGATAAGTATCAGGACGATAAGTTTACGACCTTAATTAAACCAGAGCTTCAAAAACTAGTTGGCATCGACTACGATACACTGACCAATAACATATCAGTAGCCGGGCCTATAAAGAAGGAAGGTCAATTTATAGTTATAGATGGTCTTGCGCCGCACAGCGGTGGGTTCGATGAAGGCATAATTGTAGTTGATATTGACAATGGCATATTAAGCGCGGCAATAATGAAAAATGGAAATAAAATAGATCGATATAGTGATATACAGGATAAGGAAGACTATCCAGACCTTATTAAATTTTGGAAACAATAGAGAGCGTTACAAGTGAGTATTTTCGCGTATGGAGAATGATTGTGAGCCAAAAGCCAACAATTAAAGAAGTTGTGAAAGAGATTGTTGAATTTTCTAGAATATGTGACTTCTATTCTGAAGAACTTGATCGACACGAAGCAATAATATCGGCAATTGAGGAATCACTAAAATCAATACATCTAAGTAGATATAATTACGAAGACAACAAGCAGCAGTATCGTAATACTTTTAAAGCTGGTGCTAAATTTTTAAGAGGAGTAAGAAAACTTGTCGAATTGCCAAGGATATACCTAGAAAGAATGGAGTTGTCCCGCATACAAAGATCGCACACATTTATATCTCATGACATAAATGTTACACAAGCAAATATACCGTTTAAAAAGGCATCAGAGCTTTCAGTACAACGTCTTGCAAAGCTTTGGAAGTATGACGTTTATACAATAAATGCATGCTGTCACAATCTTGATGATGTGCTAAATGAATTGTTGTATGTACGTTACCAAATTTTTTTGCAAGATTACCCTCTAGATAAATTCAATCGAGATAAAGCTATAAAAGAATTTGCTGCAAAAGAAGAGATGAACACGCGCAGTGCAAAGGTTAGAATTAACAAGGTCTTGGTCCTAAGATTACAACATCCCGCGATCTTAACCCTGCTTGGCATTGAGTATCAAATAATAATTTGCGCACTGATTCAACATTTTAGAGTGACATCAGAAGAGTTGTCTGGATTTATAGGGAAGGCTGAATCAAGCATACAGCGTTCTGATCGAACTTGGAATCCAAATGACAACGAAGAGATTCAAGCAATTATCAAGGCTGCCTATAATGCAAGTGGTCAGGAGCCGTACCAGGCAAAAGCACTGGTAACGTGAACCTCAAGTTCTGGCCGTTGTCAGTTGGCCTTTTATCAATAGTATAGGAGGCTTATGGTGAGAAGTAACCGACTAGTAATTGCTGAGTACTATACTTCCAGTAGAAGGGGGAAAAGTAATGGATAACAACAAGAACCGAATGAGAGGTTGGAAACAAATACAAGCAAGTGAGACTGAAGGAATTATGCTGTATAAAACAGGGGAAGAAATTAATGAGATAACAAATTACATCTTCAATAATAAAAAAGAATCAATTTGTTCATTAGGACGCGACTTATGCCATTGTGGTGCACAATCCGCACTGTTCGAACGGAATGGTAGATTCTTTGTGTTGTGCCTAACCTGTTGTGACCTGATTATAGAGGGTGAAAACAGGAGATCAGTAACTTTAAAATGGGCAAGTTGCATGAATGAATTTAAAAACGAAGATATATAGTTAGCTTTGCAAAAGGCAATTGTGACTGTTGCACGAATTAATGCAGAACTTTCTGTCTAGCGGAACACTGTGAGGGGCTGTCATGAAATCATTTTACAACATGCTTGTACAAATGCCGAACGCTTGAATTGGTATGGGCATAGTTGCCTGTTTTGCTCCATTTAGCAGATTGATAACTGGTAATTCGGGGGGGGCATGCAAATAAATATCAGCCTGCTTTTCATGTTTTTTGTTTTGGTCTCTTCCACTGTCCACGCAGCCGATACTCGTTTTGTGGATATGCAGAATGGCACAATGTACGATACTGATAGCAACTTGTTTTGGCTCAAAGATGCCAACTGTTTTGGGACTCAAAGCTGGGGTAATGCCATGGCAAAATCCAACAGTTTAACTAGCGGCCAGTGCGGATTGAGCGATGGTACAAAGGTGGGCGACTGGCATCTGCCAACGGCTTTTGAGCTTTATAAATTGGTTGATGCAGGGTATCGTCATTACATACTCAACTCTGTTGGTTTTTTAAATGTAAATGGGGACACAGGCTACTGGTCATCCAGTACCTTTACCAATTACTATGGTTGGTCATATGCCCATACCGTCATGATGGACAACGGGAGGCGCTTGAGTGCCTACAGGGGCAACCAAACAGCAAGCATTAACAATCCAGACATTGGGTATCTCTATGTGTGGCCCGTGCGCTACGGAAAGTCTTGGTCATTTGGAGCTTTGCAAATCACTGCTGCTGTAGCGGATTACGGAAATATACCGACAGGAATAGCCAACCGCCCCAACCATATCACACTACAAAACATCAGCACAGCCACCATCACCCTATCACGAATTGCTCTGACTGGTGCGTCTATCACCGAATTCACTGTTTCTCCCGGCGGTGCTTCCCCTTGCTCCAGCCTGACACCCACGTTGCTAGCAGGTGATAGCTGTACGCTGATAGCTTACGCAACCCCAACTACTAGCGGAACAAAAACAGCCAATCTGACCTTTACATTAGCCAGCGGCAGTCAAGACATCCCACTGACCGTCAACGCCTACAGCACTGTACATGGCACGATTACCGACATGTCAACAGGTCTGCCGCTCTCTGGAGCCACAGTGACACTCTCCAATAGTGCGACTGTCATCACGAATGCCTACGGCAGATATGACTTTGGTCAACTTGCTGAAGGAACTTACAGCATCATGGTCAGTAAGGTCGGTTATCAGAACATCACGGTAGCCAACCTTACTGTCTCATCAGCAGCCTCTGTCCATTCCGATGTGCGGCTCCCCACTACTGGTTTTTTGAATATGCCGTCACATACACTCCAACCTGCAAATTTAACTCAGGCTTATTCCTACAATGTCAGAGTCACAGGTGGTGCCTATCCCTATGCCTTCAGCCTGTCTGCTGGCTCCTCACTACCACCTGGCATCGTACTAAATGCTTCTACTGGCGAACTATGTGGGACGCCAACCTTTGCCGGGACATATAATTTTTCGATTGGTGTCAGTGATTCAGCCGCAGGATACGCAGAAAGACCAGTTTCGTTGAACGTTGCTGCTCCATTAACCATATCAACTGCGTCTATGCCACTTGGCGAAGTAGGAAGCTCATATACCACCTCAATTACAAAATCAGGAGGTGTCGGGCCAATAAAATATAACGTTTCCACTGAGTCACTACCTGCTGGGTTGAGACTTGATACATCCAGTGGAGTTATCAGTGGCGTACCAGTAGGCATACTAAACAATACTGCTACTGAAATTTCAAAGCTTATAATCACTGCCACTGATGCGTTTGGCCGTAAGGATTCAAAAAACTATACCATCACCATTGCACCCACGTTAGCCCTTACAACAACCCGTCTTGCCGATGCACTTGTGGGAATACCCTACAGCCAGACTCTGACAGGAAGTGGTGGGCATATGCCCTACAATTGGGAGGTCGTTTCTGTTGCACTTCCTGCTGGTCTTAAGCTAAATGCTTCCACAGGCGAAATCAGTGGCATCCCAACTGCTGCATCATCCCCGTCTCTTTCCATTGGTTTGCATGACATTACACCACGCTTGACCACCAAGATATTGACACTGCAAGCTCTTAATCCATTAGGAATTGCAACATCAAGCCTTCCAAACGCCACGACTGTTGATACATATTCACAGCAAGTATCAATTGTGGGAGGGATAGCTCCATTTACCTTCAGTGTGTCGGACGGGGAATTGCCAGGTGGATTGACCCTTAACAGTTCCACCGGCATCATCAGCGGAACTCCTACTACGGCAGGTTACACCAACTTCGGTATCACCGTATCCGACAGCACTTGGCCCACCCCCCAGAACGCTAGCAAGGCAATGAGTATCAAAACATTGCGAGCTTCTTATAGACTTGCAACACATATTGTTGGAACAGGCAGTGGCACAGTTCATAGCAGTCCCCAGACGGATATTTCCTGCATGAAGGGGGCAGCGGCTGGCTGCAGTAATCTCTTTGCCGCAGGTAGTGTTATTGCCTTGGTTGCAAGCCCCGATGCATTTTCCACCTTTGGCGGTTGGTCAGGTGCTTGCTCAACACCATCTGGAAACTGTTTGGTCACTATGAGCAGCAGCAAAGATGTCACTGCGACTTTTAACAAAGCCCCTAAGGCTAAGATCGGCACAACTGGGTATGATTCGCTTGGTGCCGCCTATGCTGATGCACCGACAATCGCTACTATCCTTGCTTTGGATTCGGACATGATGGATGCTGGTATAATTCTGAATCAGAGCAAGATCATTACCATTAGAGGAGGGTACAAGGCAGACTATAGTGGTAGAAGCGATCTTCCGACCCTGCTGAATGGTCCGCTGAACGTCACAAAAGGTAAACTGTCGGTTGACCGACTGGTGATTAAGTAGGGTATTTTAAGCGTACTGGGGTGTCTGATGTTGCAGGTCAGTATTACGCATGGTGTTGCCTTCTCATGTCTCTAAATCTGCTGGAATGTGGCCCCTCTCTGTAAGATTGCCACTCACGTAGTCAGCGTGCCTAATAGCCGGATCGCCAGCTTCTTAGTTTGATCGTCCATCAGGCCCAACAACCGCAACACCTGACCCTCTATCCGCTCTTCCGGTACAAGATGCTGAAAGTTAAATTGGCCTTTAATCTGCATTTCGTGGTGAGTAGCAATAGCCTCATAGATATCGAGTGATGCAACAACCTTGTTGAGAACGGAGGGAATGGTGAAATCAGAAGGTGTAAGAAGGTTATCGTTTCTTCTGGGAGTAATAGGAGTTCTCGCTTGGTCAGGGGTCATAATCGTTGCCACTGCGGGATTTAGTGACATTGATCGTAATGATATTATTGTTGGACTTGTAGGAGTACCTATCAGTTTCTTTGTACCATTTGGATTAGTTCGTGGGATAGCTTGGGTCATTGATGGGTTCAAAAGTGGCAATAAGTGAAGAGCATGGATGATTATCCGAGTATGTATACGATGATAGATGGTGCAAGATGCTAAGAAATAGGATGAATTAGAGTAATGGTGAGAGGAGTTAGAGTAAATGGTCAAAATCAGTGACTTTTCTAATGTCCTTAGTATAGCCTTTGGATTCAATGCAGTGTTTTACATTTTTGACGTCGCGCCAATGTCTGATAAAAAATTGTCTGTAATGCTTGACCAATATCAGGCCTTAGTGGATAGGAAAATAGAGTTGACGCAGAATTCTGAGGTATTTCCTCTCAGTTTTTATGTTGACGGTACTTATGCGATTTATAATATGCTATTGAAACTTGTTACGATAATTACATCTTTGTTTTGTTTGGGAATTTTGATTTACATTGGATTTTACCCAGACTCCTATTTGCCAGGACCAGCCATGATAGTAATACTAATTATTTTATTTGGTGTTGTCCCGTCATTGTCAACTATCATTTACTTCAAAGCTACCAAATTTATTCGAATGGCAACAGAGCAATTGCAACAGATAATCAATAAAGCTGAAAGTGAAATTCGTCAAAGCGAAACCACAACATAAATATGCTACGAAGTCGTAATTGTGTTTAGAATACGTATTGCCAACCGTTTAGTCTGGTCGTCCATCATCCCCAATAACCTCACAGCCTGATCCTCTACACGTTCCTCAGCCACCAGATGCTGGAAATCAAATAGGTCTTTTATCTCTACCTGGAGATGCTTAGCAATAGCCTCAAGGGTATCCAATGACGGTGCACTCTTACCGCCTTCTATGCGACTTATCTGCTTTGGGTCCACTCCTACCTTCTCTGCAAGCCTCTCCTGAGATAACCCCCTTAGCTTCCTTACCTCTCTGATCCTCATGCCAAGCAGTTCTTTAGCTGTCTGCATATACCCTCCTGAATAGTCAGGTGAGTATCCGCAGAAACACATCGTATTGTAATCCGCTGTAACGTCCTTAAATTAACAAATAGTGGACATTAGAAGGGTTGTATGGTACACCGAATGGGCTGTTACTGCCAATTACAGGTCATGCTAGGACTTGTTTTCAAGGTATGGAGCTTCTATGTCGAAAGGGACTAAAATTGCGGTAATCATCATAAACTGTTTGTGGTTAGCCCCATTCACGGGAGGGGTGTCGTTAGCAGTAGGAGTCATTGGAATATTAATGGTGGCATCAGAGTCCTGAATGAGACCGGCATAAAAATTGGTTCGTGTGTTTTGTTCAGGTCTTCATTATGGAGTGAAAATTATGGCTGATCCGTATATTGATCGTTTGATAAGGAAATGGGCAGCGCCATCTCCAAAAGAGCCAAGATATGGTGTCCCAGGTGCATATAATTATCCAAAAGCTATAGCTGATACACTATTTGCTCTCTGTCAAAAAGAGTATAGCGACGCACTTGAGATAGCATATGGAATGGATATAAACTATATGGTAGAGGTTAACCCTATGGTAGAACATAGGGTCCCGGTTGATACAGTCAATGTTTTGTATTACATATCTTCAATTTTAGCTTTTATGGCCAATGATAAGCAATCTAATATTGACAGTTCCATGAGGAGACTTGCTTCTAGGCACACTGAAGCGCATAGTGATTTGGTTTCAATTAATCAGGAAGCCGCAAAGGGTAAGTGGGTATACGCAAAAGTTGCTGATCAGCTTCTCTACAAAGATACAGATTTACACGAGTTACTTTGATAAACATATATATAATCACTAAGCAGTGTCGGCAACAAATGAAGGATAGTTATGATTTTCAGGCCATGCCCAGTATGTAAGTCCAAAAATGTTAAGTTTGGCTGGAACCACGCTAAAGCTGTAATTGACTTATTTAATCCAGTACGTTACGGCATAGCTGCCACGATAGGCAGTCTAGGCACAACGGCTGCTATTAATGTTACACAAAATCTAGTGCATGCTTTTAAATATATATCAAGCCCGTTGTTGCAATGCACAGATTGTGGAGTTTTCATAGCACAATGTCCAGAGTGTAGAGAGTACTTGTCTTTTGGCTTGGAATACCCAAAGGCCAGTTCAGTCTATCAGTGTCTTGATTGTAAAACAGAATTTAGAATAAGTGAGAATCCTAGCTATTGTTAGTTATGATGAGACACAATATACGGAGGGGTAGGTGACTACTGACATAGTAAGTTATTTTAAGCAATCATTAGAGATTTGTATGTCTGATTTTCTATCGCGCAATATCTTGGATGTCAGTGCGACTAGGAGCATTGCAATAATAAAAAGTCAGTCCTTCGATGAAAATGATTTTAGAAGAAAACTGTTCTTTGGTCAGGCTATGAAAAATAAAGAATTCATTGATGTAAAATTGCAGTACTACGCAGAGCGACTTATAGCCGCTTTGGGTTGGAACTCTTTATCAAATCAAGATGTTTCATTCTTGCATAAGTTAGTATTTGGAAAGACTGGGGTTATATATAGTAAATATAAAGACACCTTTGAACGTACAACTGATTCGATTGATTTATTTTCCATATTCAGCCACTACGAAATTAAAAATGATTTGATGTCTCATCTAGAACTAAATTTCTTTGGGGCCAAGGAGGCATATAGATTTATATCTACTGAGTTTGGTAGAAATTCGTTTGTTGATAACATAGATTTAATAAATCGAGTTTTTGATGATGCTTGTATTTTTTGTAAGAAAAACTATTGCGATACTCACAATTATCATAAAATTGAAAAGGTGCCCTACATGACCTACAATTCGGGTCCAATTATATATAATGGTTCTTTATTTGGATATGCAGCAGGATTGCAATATAAAGATCCGAGTAAGTTTGTTCTCGATTTTGTCACTAATAAATTAGGTTATTTAAACGTTTAGCTGGTACAAAATTCAATGACGGTTTATGGGCATGGTATTAAACAACCATGCCTTTTTTTAATCCATTTCAAAGGAGGTGATCTAGTAGAGTAGCAGCACCCTTCCCCGTTCGTCCTACCCGTAAAACCAATCCAGCATTCAAAATCCAAGCATCACAACCAAGCGGTATTCCCGTAAAGGGTGATCTGCGTCCAACGAAAGGAGGATGTAACCATGTGTAAAGTTTACGATTTAATCAATGACCGCATCATGCAACTACTACAGCAAGGTACTGTCCCATGGAGGAAAACATGGAACGCTGCCAGTAACCAACCCAAGAACCTTATCAGCAAGAAGGAGTATCGAGGGATCAACGTTTTCATCTTGGCCTGTCAGGAGTACAGCAGTCCGTACTGGCTCACGTTCAAACAGGTGCAGGACAAGGGAGGGCATGTAATCAAAGGGTCCAAAAGCTGCCCTGTGATCTTTTGGAAGTGGCTCGACAAGAGGGATGCTGGTAGTGACGATGCTGATACCGTGACCGTCAATGGCAAGATACCCATGCTCAGGTATTATTCAGTTTTTAATCTCCAGCAGATCGAGGGGATACCATCACCACCGGCAACAGAGACCATCATCAACACCTTCACTCCTATCGAGAGAGCCGAGCAGATCATAGCTGGCATGCCTCTTAAGCCCAGGATCAACTACGGTGGGAATCAACCTGCATACTCGCCAGTCCTGGATTACGTAAAGATGCCGGTACGAGAAGCGTTCGAGTCACCAGAGGAATACTACAGCACTTTGTTCCATGAGCTGTCCCATTCGACCGGACATGCAAGCAGGGTAGGACGTAAGGGCATACTGGAACCATCGTACTTTGGGAGCCACGAATACAGTAAAGAGGAGCTTTGCAGTGAAATGTCGGCAGCGTTCCTATGTGGTCATGCCGGTATAGAGAGGACCATCGAGAACTCAGCCGCTTATATCCAAGGGTGGCTTAAAGCTCTGAAGAACGACAAGAAGCTCCTCATTCATGCAGCAGCCCAGGCACAGAAGGCCAGCGACTACATTCTCAACAGGAAGGAGGTAGAAGAGGAAGCAACAGAAGAGCCCGCAGCATAACCAACCCGCCACATATCCCCAGCAGTAGAGATACCTCCAAGTAGTACCCCTCTCAAAGTAACAACTCTAAATCCTCATTAACGTGCCAGCAAAAGACCATCACCCAAGCTCCAAATCTGCCCTGTAGAGCCTTTTCTTAGTTGAACCCTCACTACCCCTTAACTCACTAACTTAGGAGAAAACAATATGGCGCTATTCCGATGCGGCTCCTGCCATGCCGTGTACGAGGACTACTACCCAACAGACGACTCATGCCTCAAATGCAAGCGAGGACTTATCAGGATCATCATCGACGCCAGCAGCATTACCCATCACAAGGAGGAAGAGCAATGACCATGACACCGATCACCCCGAGCCTCAAGCTGCACGTTCACCAGGACAAAGACGGCATCCACATCAACAGCCTCATCATGAAGCACAAGGGGAACAACTATCACCTCTACGCCGGAACCAAGGACACCATCTATATCTTCAGCGAGAGCATAGCCCTGTATGTCCTGACCATCAACAGAGAGCATGGAACCATAGGACTCAACGCTTACATGTCGCCAGAGCCATTCCCCATCAATTCCTTCTACATGCACTCGACCAGGGAGATCGTTGATGTATTCGGCTCCAAGTGGGAGCAGCTACCGGCCCTGGACATCATCATGAAGCTCATCAACTACCTGATGTAAAGGAGGAACCACCATGACCATTGATACCCTGTTCGGACCAGAGGAAGTACCAGCACCTAAACCCAGACCTATCAAGTTCAAGACGATCAAGGCAGTTTACGAGACCATCACCGTCCACGACCACGTCACTGATTACCTCAAGCCCAATACCCGCTACACGTCAGCCTCACAGGTCTTCGATACCTTTAGTTTCCTGAGACATGAAACCAAGGAATACTTCATAGCATTGCACCTCGATGGCAAGAACCGAGTCATCTGCATCGACATGATATCTCAGGGATCATTGAACCAGAGCATTGTCCACCCCAGGGAGACGTTTAAAACAGCACTCTTGTCATCGGCAGCCGCCTTGCTGTTGATCCATAACCACCCTACAGGTGACCCTACACCTTCACCCGAAGACCTGGAGGTAACAAGGCGGCTAAGGGAGGCGGGAGACCTGATCGGAATCAGGGTGCTGGATCACATCATCATTGGAGATTCGTACTACTCGTTTTCTGAAAGGGGGCATCTATGAAGTGCGAATACTGCGGAAGGAAATTAAGGCATGGTGACACGATTCATGGCATCAAGTACGGGACATTGACCGGTACCGGCTTCAAGGCAGCCCAGGACTCAGCGGTAACGGTGATATGCGGAGACTGCGGTACATTGCTCTACCAGATCGTCTACAGCTACCTGGACCACGACAAGCTCAAGTACCCAGTGATGTTCAAGATGTATTTGGAGCTTAAGGCCAGCATGGAGAACGGATACAAGCTGATCCAGAACATAGCCAAGCTACCGCGAGAGAGCCAGCAAGCCCTGCAACACCTCATCACTGCCTGCAAGTTACCCAAGTAACCCCACCTTCCTACCTGTCAAAATACCTCACAAATCCACTATTCAATTCCGTATATATATTGTTAAGTATTGTTTTTTTCTGGGGGTACGCTGTCTGAAACGTTAGCTATCCCATAGCACACAGCTAATATATATCTGTCACACATGAAATATTTACTGTTGCAGTATTTTTCTGTCACCGAATTTGAAGTAGATCTAATGTTGTTGTTAGTCTTAACGGTATAAGAGCATGAACTATTAAATGGGCACTTTGTCATTGCTGCGTCCTTAGAGTATTGCTGGAATCCTCTATAGCCTACATAAATTTTTGGGTGCTGTCAAGTTAACATCCAAAATCTACTCTGCCATTATGTCTAGCTGTATCAGCGCAATACTATGGGATTAATTTGATCTTTTATGTCTAAATTTAAAGGAGGTATCACCATGTCAGTCTACAAGCGCGGTAACAAGGGAGTCTATTACATGAACTTCACAGTAGCAGGAGTCCGAGTGACCAGGAGCACCGGCAAGTTCACTAAGCGAGAAGCCAAATTAGTCGAGGCTGTAGAGAAGAAGAGAATGATGGTAGACGGTGCATTATCCCCCAGGGAGAGGGCAGCAAGGATGCTCCTGAGCATTGCGATCCAGAAGACCTATGACGAGAGGTGGAAGGACAATAAGGACGGTCTCAAGAGCAAGAGGCTGGTTGAACTGGCGATGGAGCATATAGGGGATGTACCCCTCAGCAAGGTAGACGAGCAGATGATAAAGCGCCTGGTCAAGAAGCTGGAGGATTCCGGTGTCAAGGGAGCTACCGTTAACAGATACCTTGCCACGATCAAGACACTGTTACGGCACCACCAGCAGCCGTGGGAGCATATCAAGCTCAAGAAGGAGAGCAAGGGCAGGATTCGTGTACTGACCAAGGAAGAAGAGGTAACTGTTGTCTCTCTGCTACGGGACACCGATCACACCAAGAAGAGGAGCTATTACCCTGAAGCCGCTGACTTGGTAGAGGTCTTGGTTGACACCGGATGCCGACTCAGTGAGGTCTTGAACCTAAAGTACGAGGACATCAACTGGGACACGAACCTCATTAGTATCTGGATCAACAAGGGAGACCGTCCGCGCAGCCTACCTATGACGGAGAGGGTGAGAAATGTTTTGAAGGGTAGGGAAGGTGATCGAACCCATCCTTTCACTATTTCCAGGGACCAAGCTGAGAAAGCTTGGGCATGGGTAAGGAGGACAATGGGATTACATGACGAAGCAAACCGTCCATGTATCCATACGTTAAGGCATACTTGCGCTACGAGGCTTCTGGAAAGGGGAGTTGACCTCTATACGGTGAAGGAGTGGTTAGGGCACTCGACGATAACAGTGACAGAAGTTTATTCTCATCTGAACCCAGATAAATTAGTACACGCAGCTATGGCCCTGGAGATGGTGAAATAGCTGATATCATGGTAGAACTACCTTGACTTTTAGTACACATTTTAGTACACATTATGGTCAGAAACTAGGAGTTATAAGGTCTGGTATTGGTTGATGCTAATGGGTTTAATGTTGAGGATGCTAGAAGTATCAATAGGTTGCATTGATTCCGGCATTCCCAGGTTCGATCCCTGGCGCCCCAGCCACAATAACAAGCACTTACTTGAATTCAAAGTAAGTGCTTGTTTCGTTCGTGAGCGTTTTCGTGACCAGGTACCACTGCATGGCGGAGGAATTAGAGCCGAGGCACGTTGACAATAACTCTGATTGTCTGTAAGAACGTGGGGCAGGGATGAAGATTACCGCTATCTGCCCATGTTGGCGATCGGGGGGCCGCATGATCGATTACGACAAGTTCAAGAAGTCACTCAAGCATCTCGAGCTTCAGTTTGAGAACTACAATACCTCCGGTGCTCGCGAGAATTTTTCTGAGCTTGACAGTGAAGCTTTGGCTGAGTCAGTGATTCACCGCTTTGAGACCTGCTATGACTGCTTATGGAAGATCCTGAAGCGCTACTTGATTGAGGAATTAGGCATTCCAGACGTGCCTAACAGTCCAAAACCGATTCTACGCCTGGCGTTTGAAAACAAGCTGTTCTCGGATGTCGAGCCCTGGCTGCGATACGCGGAAGCAAGGGTGAATACATCCCATGACTACAGCGGCGATAAGGCAGCCGAATGTCTGCAATTAGTTGGTGGTTTTGTTAACGATGCCGGCGAGCTTTATCAGAAGATGACAGGGGAAAGATGGGAGTGATTGATTCAATCGACATAACACCGGTCCAGCGGGAACAAGTAGTGGACCTGCTTACGCGCTTCATTCCAGGCGTTGCGGTATGGGCTTATGGATCCCGAGTAAAAGGGAGTTCACGTCCAGAATCCGATCTGGATTTGATCGCCTTTACAACACCCGAGCAACGGGGGGCGATTTCAGCGCTGAAAGAAGCATTTGAGGAAAGCTCCCTGCCATTCCGTGTAGACGTTCTGGTCTGGGATGAAGTGCCAGAGAACTTCCGAAAGAACATCTCGGAGCAGTATGTGGCGCTAGTCGGAAAGCCCGCCGAGTAACAGTTCACCTTCAAGAACGGTTGATGTACTGGGAGTTTGGCAAAGAGCATGAGTGGCGAGAAAGCCTGAGGAATGAATTTGGGATATCTGGCGCCCCAGCTGTAAACAAAAGAGGGTTAGCTCAAAAAGCTAACCCTTTGCTGTTGCAGTGCCTCTACCCTCAAGGAGGCTGTTGCGGTGGCCCGCAAGGATCAAACCCTGGCTGCGACTGGCACGGTGTCATCTATCCACGCAGGCCGTCACACTGCTTTTGTGTTAAATATTGATAACAATATTGCTATTACTTATTCATTGGCGTACGGTCTTTACATGATAAGAAATGTTTAAAGTTAACAGGATAGCTCTTGCCGTGAATAGCCATGGCTTATTTGGGGAACATTACCTCCGTTTAGTTGCCTTTCGCTTAGATCTTTTGTCTGAAAGAAAACAATCACATTATTAATCTTATCTGTGCTGAAACGGTTGCCACTGGGATCAAAGAGCGGAGAGAAAAGGTATGAAGATCCGTGCCCGTCTCCAGATCGTGGCAGCGACATCGGTCGCCTTGGTCGCCGTTTTGGCGCTCCTGTTCTACTGGTCGCAGAACAGGCTTGCCTCTGCTAACAAAACCAAGAACCTGGCGGACGAGATCGTCGCCAGCGTTTTCGAACGCAAGGCGCTGTCAAGCGATTTTCTCGAAAACAACAACCCGGTAGCCAAAGACCAATGGCTTTCAAAGCAGAACCAGATCAGCGTCCTTCTGACACAAGCACCATTCCACCTGATCTCGATAAAGGACGAGAAAACCTTTAAGGACATCCAGGATAACCTTGAAGGGAGCTCAGCTGTTTTCCAGGAGATCTTGAGAAACCGCGAGACCGCCAGGACTGGCACGCGCACTCAGAACCAGGCCAATGAGATTGAGAGCCGGCTGGCGGGACAACTGCTGGCGAAATTCCTGGATACCATCGCGGATGCACACAGGCTGCAAGGGGCCAGCACTGACTTGATCGCCTCGACACAAAGGACCGCGGCCTGGGTATCACTCACCATAATCGTCTCGGTTTCGCTCTTTTTGATTACTGTGGTCTGGTCCCTCGGCCGCATCATCGGCAACGGCATCCTGAACCTGCAGCAGGGTGCCGCGGCCATTGGCGCGGGGAACCTCCAATACATCATCCCTGTCGTGGGCGAGGACGAACTCGCTGCCGTGGCCGGCGCCTTCAACTTGATGTCCGGCAAGCTGGCGGAATCCCATGCCGGTCTGGAACAGGAGATCGTGGCCAGGAAGCGGGCCGGCGAGATGATCGAGCAACTGAACCGGGATCTGAACCTCACCGTCGCGCAGTTCCAGGGTGCCAATCAGGAATTGGAGGCCTTTGCCTACTCGGTTTCCCATGACCTGCGCGCGCCGCTGCGTGCCATGGGGAGCTTCAGTGAAGCCCTGGTGGAGGATTTCGGGGAGCAACTGGAGGGGGACGCGCGCGACTATCTAGAGGAAATCGTCATCGGCAGCCGTCATATGGGCCAGTTGATAGACGGCCTGCTCACCCTGTCGCGCAGCACCCGCGGAGAATTGCGCTGCGATCCGGTGGACCTCTCGGTGATGGTGCGGCGCATACGGAGTGAACTGGAAAAGTCCGAGCCGCAACGCCGGATGGAATGGCAGATCGACTCCGGACTGAGCGCGCGGGGGGATGCGCGCATGATCGAGGTGGTCATGAACAACCTGCTCGCCAATGCCTGGAAGTACACAGCGGGCGCGCTGCAGCCGAAAATCCGGGTTTATGCCGAACTGGATGGCGAGGAGCGGTTTTTCTGCGTCGCGGATAACGGAGCCGGCTTCGACATCGCCCACGCGGAGAAACTGTTTCAGCCGTTCCAGCGCCTGCACCGGCAGGACGAATTCCCGGGCATCGGGATCGGCCTGGCCACGGTTCAGCGTATCGTACACCGCCACGGCGGCAAAATCCAAGGGACCGGCGCGCCACATCAGGGTGCGCTGTTTCGCTTTACCCTGCCCTAAGGAGAGAAACCAGCTCCACGGCAGGCCCCCGGGCAGAAATCGGGACGGGAACCTGAGACCAAATCTGCTGGGGCGCCGGAAGGTGCTCCCAGCAGGTAGTGGTAAACGACAATACTAAACCATCCGCGAGGGTGGGGCGGAAAGCCTAGGGTCTCCACGAGACAGCCGGGATGCCGAAATATCATGATTTCGGCATCCCGGCTTTTTTGCGTCCATCGCGCAATGCGCTGCAAGCGCTTCCCGTGATGATGGCGCTGTATCAGCCCAAGAGCTGTTTCGCTTCCTTGGGGGGACTAACAGGCACGATAGGTGTCTAGACGGGAGGAACCATGATCAACAACAAATGCATCCTGCTGGTGGAAGACAATCATCAGGATGAAAAGCTGATCTTGCGTGCGCTACGCAAGGTGAATCTTGCCAACCAGGTGGATGTGATGCGCGACGGGCAGCAGGCCCTCGATTATCTGTTCCGGGAGGGGGAGTTTGCCGGCCGCGAGGGCGACGACTACCCCACGGTGACCCTGCTCGATATCGGCCTGCCGCGCGTCAGTGGCCTCAACGTGCTGAAAAGAATCCGCACTGACCCGAGGACCCGCCTGCTGCCGGTGGTGATCCTGACCTCCTCCGACGAGGAGCGGGACCGGCTGGCGAGCTATGATGGCGGCGCCAACAGTTTCGTGCGCAAG
>Ga0209212_1001849_pt1 | contig 32284 bp, 36 predicted proteins | sample RifGroC2_FD_183996 | JGI IMG/M metagenome (GOLD analysis project Ga0209212, IMG submission 183996) | Groundwater microbial communities from Rifle, Colorado, USA - Groundwater C2 (SPAdes) (version 2) | ecosystem: Environmental > Aquatic > Deep subsurface > Groundwater | place: Rifle, Colorado...
TCCTTCTCCTCGTCGGCGGTCAAAAGTTTGGTCTTCTGTATCTCGCGCAGGTAAAGCTTGATGGCGTCGTCAAAATGCTCCACCACCGCAGCCTTGATCTCTTCTTCCTCGACCTCGGCCGGCTCGACTTCCTCGACCTCCTCGAGTTCGAGTGCGTCCGGGTCCTGCTCGACATCAAGAAAGAGAGGTTCCTTCTCCTCTAGCAGCTCGTCGGTTTCCATGCAAGACTCCTATGGCAAAGCTTTGGGATGATGTTATGTGTTAGCCTTGCTACTGCTCTTCACTCCAGCCGTTTCTTCCGATCAGTCTCACGAAGCGGCAGCCGTCCGATTCTTCCCTGCTGACGCTGCCGTCCAGCCCCTTGGTTACCAGCACGAGCTTTTGATCGACCCGGTCGCCCACCGGTATCACCAGCCGCCCGCCCGGGGCGAGCTGGTCGATCAGGCATTCCGGCAGGTAGGGGGCGCCCGCGGTGACCAGGATCGCGTCGAAGGGCGCCTCCTCGGCCCACCCCTCGGTCCCGTCTCCAATCTTCAGGTTCACGTTCAAAAGCCGCAGGCTGTCCAGCGCCTTGCGCGCCTTGAGTGCCAGCGGGCGGATCCGCTCCACCGTGCAGACCCGGTCTGCCAGGGTCGCCAGCACCGCGGCCTGGTACCCGGAACCGGTCCCCAGTTCCAGCACCTTCTCGCGCCCGGTGAGCTCCAGAAGCTGGGTCATCTTCGCCACTATGAACGGCTGCGATATGGTCTGCTTCTCGCCGATCGGGAGCGACCCGTCGCTGTAGGCCTGGGAGGCCATCGCCTCCTCGACGAAGATATGCCTCGGTATCTCGAGCATGGCCCCGATGACCCGCTGGTCCGTGATACCCCGTTTCACCAGCTCGGCGACCATCCTCTTGCGTGCAACCGCTGAATTCATCTCCCCCCCAATCTTTTGGCAGCGGGGAAATATAACAAATGGAACCCTAAATGTCCAGCATCACCGCACTTCCCAAGCCTTTAGCATCTCGATCGAGGCGTGGTTGGTCAGATCGATGTGCAAAGGGGAGATGGAGACATGCCCCCTGGAAACGGCATGGTAGTCGGTGCCGGGAATATCCTCGAAACTGAGGTCCGCCGTCCCGATCCAGTAGTAGTTCCTGCCGCGCGGATCGACGTTGTCGACGATGGTCCCCTCGTAGCTCCGCTTCCCCTGGCAGGTGATGAGCGGCGGGAGCAGGCGCTCCGTGGGGAGATCCGGTACGTTCACGTTCAGATAGGTATCGCGGGGGAGCCCCTTCTCGAAAACGGTGCGCGCAAGCCTTGCGGCGCAGGCGGCGGCCGCGTCGAAGTTCTCCCCGGCCCCGTTGGTGGCAAGCGACACCGCGATGGCGGGGATCCCCATCAGGGTCGCCTCCAGGGCAGCGGCGACCGTACCGGAGTAGGTGACGTCGTCGGCCAGGTTGCCGCCGCGGTTCACCCCGGAGATGACCAGGTCCGGCCGGAAGGAGAGCAGGCTATGGATGCCGAGGTTGACGCAGTCGGTGGGGGTCCCCTCCACCGAGAAGATGTTGTCCGCGATGCGCGCCGCTCTCAAGGGGTGGTGCAGGGTGAGCGCGTGCGAAACCGCGCTCTGTTCCCGGTCCGGGGCCACTACCACGACCTGGGCCACTTCGGAGATTCGTTTGATCAGGGCGGCGAGGCCGGGAGCATGCACGCCGTCGTCATTGGTAAGCAGAATCTTCACTATCAATACCCTCGCTAAGACAGTAACTACAGCACATAACTAAGGTGAAGCAATCCGCCCCCCTACCCATCTCTGTTTCGGCCGGGCGGCAGATTACTTTAACACATTTTAATGCCTAGGTTTATTTTTTTACATGCAGTGGCAAAAATGCCGACAGTGACTCGACGGTCAGTCGGTGTCGGAGCACGGCTCGTCCCTTTTGGCATAGCTCAGCTTCATGCCGATCAGCGTGGAGTAGCAGACTATGGAAAAGGTGTTGGCGCAGATCAAGGGGAGATCGTTCAGGGAGACGCCGTAGATGAGCCAGAGCAGCATGCCGAGGTTCAAAAGGACCAGCTGCCACATGGAGAGGTCACGGGCGTGCTTGGTCCGGTAGGTCTGGAGCACCTGCGGGATGGCGGCGCCGCTGGTGAGCACCCCGGCGAAAAAGCCAACGTAGTGAATCAGGTTCATGCCCCTTTTTTCCCCTTGAATTCGGCGCAGGCCCAGTCGACCTGGGAGAGCAGGCCGCGTAGCGCGGAAACCTCGCGCTCGTCCAGTTCGGCGCGCGAAAAGATGCGCCTCAGGCTGCGCATCATGTGATCCGGATTTTGCGGGTTGAGGTAGCCGATCTTCAGAAAGGTCCGCTCCATCTGGGAGTAAAACGGCTCCAGCGAGGCGGAGCCGGCCAGTTCCCGCGCAGGTTTGACGGGAGCGGCAGTAACGCCCTTCAGGAATTCGTAGCAGAAGATGAGCACCGCCTGGGACAGGTTCAGCGAGCCGTACTCGTCCGCCGTCTCGATGGTGGATTGCCAGCGGCAAAGCGCCACCTCGTCCGTGGTGAGCCCGCTATCCTCCCGGCCGAAGACCAGCGCCAGGCGGCTTTTGGGGGCGCAGTCGGAGAAGCGTTCGACCACCTCGCCCGGGGTCGAGATCTCGTTTCGGTACTTGCCGTGGCGTCTCGTCGTGGCGACGGAGAACTCGCAGTCGGAGATCGCCTCCTCCAGCGAGGTGAACAGCCGGGCGCTTTCGAGGAGGTCGCGTGCGGAAACGGCAAACATCGCGGCGTCCGGGTGGTCGACCCGGCACGGGTTCACCAGGCGCAGGTCGGCGAGCCCCATGTTCTTCATCGCCCTGCAGACCATCCCTATATTACCGGGACTCTGGGTCCCGACCAGTACGACGGAAATCCTTTCCTTCATATCCATGCAAAAGACCTTCAATGTGTAGCGAGATTTTTTCGGAAGAGCCTGACCGGAGTGCTCGGAGGCGACAGCAGAACACGGAGGGTGCTGCGATACGTTGGCATTAGAGCATAACAGGGCTGGGTTTGGCAACTGCAGAGTCAAAAGAAGGCACTGCAAGAATTCTGCTACCGCAAAGACGCGAAGGACGCAAAGAAGACTAAGTAGAAGAGCGTTCGGGAAACGTGATAACAGAAGCGCGTCACACCATCCTGCTCAGCCAGTGGTTACCCAAAACTATTGGTCTTTTCTTCGCGTACTTAGCGTCTTTGCGGTAAATAGCCTTTCATCTTCATCCTTTTCAGCCTCGCCCTGGCGCGCCTTCTGCGCCACCAGTGCGCGGCGAAGTGGCTAAGCCAAAGGCAGCCGACGCAGGCCGCCAGCGCCAGCAGCAGGTACGGCTCATAGCGCCCCACGTCTTCTATGAAAAGCTCCGCACCCTTGCCGAAGAGATATCCCGCCATGGAAAAAATTATCGACCAGGTCAAGGCGGAGACCAGGTTCAGATACAGAAAACGACGCGAAGGAAAGGTGGTCATGCCGAGGATGATGGGGAGCAGGATTCTGAAACCGTAGGTGTAGCGGGATATGAAGGCGACAAAGGTGCCGTAGCGCTCGATGAGCCGCAACGCCTTCCTGAACTTCCGAGCGATTGCAGTGAAGACCCGCAAAAGAAGCGGCCCTTTGAGCCGCCCCATATGGAAGTAGAATTGATCGCCCAGAAAGGAGCCGGCCAGGGCGGAGAGGATGACGCCGTAGATGTTGAGATACCCCTGGAAGGCAAGAAACCCGGCGAATATGAGGATCGCCTCCCCCTCCAGGAAGGTGCCGATGAAGAGCACCCAGTAGCCGTGTACCTGCAGGTATTCCCTGAAAAATTCCTGCACAGCGTCTCCGGTTTAAGACAGGTTGAGGTTGGCGATCCCTTGGCTCGCGGATCAAGGTTGAGATTATACCAACCTTTGTCAGCGACGGTAACGCCGTCTGTTATTTTTCATTTCCGGTAGTTAGGGTTTACCCCCCTGACCTCCACGACCGGCCCGTCCTCAAGCTCTTCGGGCCCGCCGCTATCGTCCTCGTATTCGTCCTCACCGACCGCCCAGGCGTAGAACTTCTCCGAATCGAGCAGCACCGGCTTTTCCGGCACCCCGTAGACGCGGTTCTGCATTCCCTCGTCGAAAAGGCCGACGCAACCGTGCGAGGCGGGTTTGCCGGGGAGATCCCTGGCATGGATCCAGTAGGAGACGTTATCAGGACCGATATGGAAGCGCATGGCGTTGTCCATCGGGTACTGTCCCGACTCGTCCTCGGTCTTGTACAGCGAGGAGGTGTGATTCTGGTCCCTGGCATCGATGCGGTAGAGGCCGACCGGGGTCTCGTGCCCCTTCGCGCCGGTTGCAGCCGGGCCGGAAAAGCGGAGCTTGCCGTATTCGTAGGCACCGATCCACTGCTCGCCCAGATCTATCAGCAGGTACTTTTCGTGTCTCTTAGCCTCGGGGTGTTCCGCAGGGAGCGGCGAATAGTTGCGGGCGGCGGCGATGTCATTGGGGACCTTGATGGTCATGCCGGGATAGACGTGGCGCCGGTCGATCCTGTTGAAGCGGGCGACGACGGGCCAGTCATTGCCAAACAGCAACTCCAGATTCTGCTCGGGCCTGATGAAATGGGGGTGCCACGGGATGTTGGCGAGGCTTGGGTATTCGACGCGGGAGAGGTCCTCTCGGGCGGGATCCAGCGGGTTTGCGCCGGGCTCCGAGGTAGCACTCGGGTTGTAAACGACGATTGAGAAAAGAACAAGGAAAACTAAAAAAAACAGGATTTTACGCAACATCTTGCCAACTCCCAACCAAAAACGACTAATGGGGCTCAATGCCCCATTTCGTCTTCTAATTAACACTTTTACGCTCTTCGGTCAAGCAAAAGCGCGAGCAGCCATGACCTCCTCGACCGCCGTGTAAGGATCGGTGGTGCGATCACGCAGCCCGGCCAGGATCTGCTGATACTTGCCGCTGTCGTTGATGGAGCCGAACACGGTCTCGAACAGCTCCTCGCGCAGCGTGTCCGCGAACAGTTTGGCGTTTCTCTCCTCGATCAGGCGCTGCAGGGCGCCCGATTCCTTGAGATGGGTGCGGTGCGCCTCGAACTCCTCGACCAGTTCCTCGATGCCGACGCCCCTGCTCCCTTCCGTCTTCAGGACGTGCGGCTGCCAGGCCCCCGGCTCCGGGTGTTTCATCTCCAGCATGGCGCTCAGTTCGCGTGCGGTCCGCTCGGCCCCGTCCCGGTCGGCCTTGTTGACCACGAAGACGTCTCCGATCTCCAGGATTCCCGCTTTGATCGCCTGGATATCGTCACCCATCCCCGGGACCATGACCACCACGGTGGTGTGAGCCGTGCTGACGATATCGACCTCGTCCTGGCCGACCCCGACCGTTTCCACCACGATGACATCCATCCCCATGGCGTCCATCACGTTGACCACGTCCATGGTCGAGCGCGACATGCCGCCCAGGCAGCCGCGCGTAGCGAGGCTTCTTATGAAGACACCGGCGTCGTCGGCGTGGCGGTTCATCCGGATGCGGTCGCCGAGTATGGCGCCGCCAGAGAAAGGGCTGGTCGGGTCGATGGCGACCACGCCGACCAGGAGGTCCTTCTTCCGGTAGGCGGCGACGATCTGGTCCACGAGCGTCGACTTCCCCGCCCCGGGGGGGCCGGTGATGCCGAGGATGTAGGCGTTGCCGGTACGGGGATAGAGCGTCTTTAATTCCACTACCGCGCTCTTGAAGCGATCGTCTATATCCCGCATCAGTCGCGCGGCGGCGCGCACGTCGCCGTCGAGCACACGTTCAGCAAGTGTCATAAAAACTCCAAAAGACGTTCAACGTTCTACGTTCAACGTTCTACGTTAAAGGCTAAAGGCTTCGTTCAGCATTCGAGGTTCAACGTTCAAAGCGAAAGGGTCATCCTACATTCTCTCCCCCCTTTGGGAAAGGGGGGGCGGGGGGATTTAGCCGATGGGGCGGCAAGGGCGAATGATGATTCGCCCCTACAGAAAACGACTACCGACTTTGGTTCTAACGTAGAACGTTGAACATGGAACGTTGAACGGCTGTTCGGCTGTTCGGTTCTAAGCGTGAGGCGTCACGTTGTCACGCACCCAGGCGACGATGGTCTCGGTCGAGGTTCCCGGGGTGAAGACCTCGCTGATCCCGGCAGCCTTCAGGCCGGGGATGTCGTCTTCCGGGATCACGCCGCCGGCCATCAGTACGATGTCGTCAGCGCCCTTCGCTTTCAGCAGTTCGCTCACTGCCGGCAGCAGCGTGTTATGAGCACCCGAGAGGATGGAGAGCGCGATGCAGTCGACGTCCTCCTGGATCGAAGCGGAAACGATCTGCTCCGGGGTCTGGTGCAGACCCGTGTAAATAACCTCGAAACCGGCGTCGCGGAAAGCGCGGGCGATGATTTTAGCTCCCCTGTCATGGCCGTCCAAACCCGGCTTCCCCACCAGCACACGCAATCTTCTTTCAGCCATGGCATACCCCCTTGATCGAGAAAATATTTTTCATCTCTATGAATGCAGACCTGTTTCCGTTTTCGTAAAATGGCTCACTGCGGCAAAAGGTTTTGGAGCCTTCGCACCAGGCCAGGTTTTTCTCAGAAGCGCCCCACGCCGCCGTGGGCGGCCCTGCAACAAGAAGCAACTTTACCGGTTACTGCTGGTTCACCGCAGTCGGCACCTCCGTAGGGGCGGATAATCATTCGCCCCTACAATCTCCCGGTGGGCGAGGAGCCCCTTTGGTGACGCCGAGTTGAATCGAAGCGAATCAGCTGGTTAGCTTTCAGCCTACTTCTCGATCCCAGTGCGTGCTTTCACGCCGGCCTTGTAGTAGTGCTTGATCTCCCGCATCTCCGTGACCAGGTCCGCAGCCTCGATCACGCTTTCGTGGGCGTGCCGACCAGTAAGCACGAGTTCGACGTGCTGCGGCTTGTTGCGCATAAGCTCAAGCAGAGCCTCCACGGGAACCAACCCCATCGAGACCGCGCCATTTATCTCATCCAGAATAACCAGATCGTACTCGCCCCCGTTAACCGCCTTAGCCGCCAGTTCCAGCGCTCCAGCGGCAAGGGCTTTATCGGTCTCGTGGGGATTGTCCTTATTGACCCAGCCAGGGCGGCCGGTCTGGACGATGGTAAGGAAAGGGGCCAGGCGCTCCGCAGCAATCTGCTCGCCGTAGGGTCCTCCCCCCTTCATGAACTGGATCATGCATACCATCAACTCGCGACCGACGCCGCGCAGAGCAAGGCCGAGAGAAGCGGTAGTCTTCCCCTTGCCGTTGCCCGTATACACCTGGATAAGACCCTGTTCCAGTTTCACAAAAACACCTATGCCAGCGACAATTCCCAATTGTATGGGGGAGATATGAACAGATCTGCGGGAGCGGCATTCCTGCCGCGCTTGATTGACGGACCGTAAGGCAGAACTGCCGCAATATAGCAACAGCAAAAGGAACGTGTCAAGGCGAAATAAGCAAAGATTAAAACAACGTTTACGGTTTAACTGGTCACGATATAAGAAGAAGGGCGCTACATAAAAGAGAGATTTTGGCATTTAAAGGGAAAAGAGTAAGGCTAGGTAGCTAGGGGTATTAAGCCAGTCGAGCAGAATAAACAAGGCTTGACATCGGCAAGTCCATCTGATATTTAAACGGGGCATGGGCGATTAGCTCAGCGGGAGAGCACTGCCTTCACACGGCAGGGGTCGTAGGTTCGAACCCTACATCGCCCACCATGCTAACAACAAAGGCCAAGTCAAATGACTTGGCCTTTTTCTATTTCCCCTTATGTCTTCCCGCAGAACCATCCTCAGATACTGCACACTACCGTTTCATCAGCTTTAAATAGGGACAAGCCCCGGTTTCTCCGTTTTGCATCTCACAATTTATCGTCGGTACTTTTCCCCCTCCAGGTAGTCGGGCCCAGCCAAAGACTAAAAGCAACCAATACTACGGATAGAAAAGTCAGGTAGACGTTTCTTGAGGCAAATCCCGCAACTGCCAGCAAAAAAAGAGCGATCCCGAGAGGCATACAGCACCGTTTCCTGGCCAAGGGAGTTTTCCTTGATGTGGCGTAAAGGAAATACTGGAAGATGGCGACGAATACGGTAATAGTGGCAAGGATTTTTATTGCAGTGATTATCATTTCCTACCTCCCCCACTCAATTCCTAACGGATATCTCAAGTGAAGACGTCACTGCTTTTTCTGCTTGCCAACGCCTTCAGAAGTACAGGACAGCAGAGTAACATGCGGGTTGCCATTGGTCAAAACATATTGGCAGATACCAATTATTTCAAGCTTATCATCCGCTCTCATCTGCAGAAGCCCCAACCGTACAAAAGCAAAGGCCAAGTCATTGACTTGGCCTTTGCTTTCCGAAATTTTCCTTTTCTTCACCGAAATGTGCCGTTGTTAAGAACTGGGTGGTTACCTCTCCCTTGCCCTGGTGACCTCAGTCCTTTTCAACCTGATGATGTTATTGATGCAGGCAGCCATGTTTTCTTGAACGAAGTTCAGAGTTTCCAGATGGTTATCGACCGTGACCAGACGAACTTCGTGTATGGTTCCGGCAGGGGCATCCTTCTTGGTCAGCAGCACTTCCAAGATGCGGTAATCAAAGGAGTCCGATTTCGTGCCTGTGGTACGGTCCCTGTGTGCCATGTCTGATCTCCTTTGCCTGTTATTTTTAGCATTCAAAGAGTTCCATCATCAGGAAAAGACATTTTGCATGGGCGTCCAGCTACATTGCATCTGTTTTTAGTGTTAATTAACGTTAGGATTAAAAATATTTTTAGTATGTGATCTGAAACACAGTTTGCGCACTTTTATCGGGTTTCTGGCAGACCCCTCGGTATGAGCTTCATTAGATGCACAGTTGCTTGAGGATTTGCCCCTACAGCCATTCAAAATGGTCTATTGCAATTTTTTCATGATCATACTATCGTTCCATCTTTCCCTCAGTCTGAAAGGCTGCTAAATAATAGCGACAGACGCATCCACATAAGGCACTGGCATGTATACCATTGCGTTGGTCGTAATCCGGAGATAGCGATGGATTCAGGCATAAGTTATAAAATGATCTACGAAGGAATGAGGGATGCCTGTGTAAGTGCCGATATGAGTGGCAGGTTGTTGCGGTTCAACCATGCCTACTACACCATGCTGGGGTACGAACCGGAGGAGCTTTATTCAAAGACGTATTTCGACCTGACACCTGAGAAATGGCATGCGCTTGAAGCTCACATCGTGCAGAATCAGGTTATTACCAGGGGGTTTTCCGAAATTTTTGTCAAGGAGTACCAAAGAAAAGACGGAACCATTTTTCCCGTTGAGTTGTTAATAACACTGGTGCGAGATGAAGATGGCAACTGTTCCGAGATGATTGCCATGGTTCGTGACATCACCAGCCAGGTGCAAACGCGGCAAGAACTTCACCGGAGCCGCGAGGCATATCGGACCCTGGCTGAGAATTCGCCAGACATTCTGATCCGGTTCGACCGCTCTTTAAGGCACATCTATGCCAATTCAGCTGCGGCCATTACCGTGAACCTCACCACTGATCAGCTCACTGGCATGACCCTCTTCGAAATTGGTCTTCCCGACGCCGTGACGAACGTTTGGAAAGAGCGCATCGCATCGGTGTTTGATACCGGCCAGCCTAAAAAGATCGAAGACACAATGCCAGGCCCGGATGGCACCCGCCATCTCGATTATCAGCTGGTGCCTGAAAACGGTGTAGATGGCGAGGTATCGTCGATATTGGTGCTCGGTCGCGACATTACCGAGCGAAAGCGAACTGAAGAAGCCTTGCTGCTGGCCCATGAGGGACTGGAGCAGAAAATCGCGGAACGCACCCTGCGTCTTGAAACAGCGCTAAAGGAGCAGGAATCGTTCAGCTACTCGGTCTCCCATGATCTGCGGGCACCATTACGCCACATCAACAGTTTTCTGGCCATCTTGTCTGAAGATTTCGGAAACCTTCTCCCTCCCGAAGCACTAGCCTTGCTGAAACGCTCCCGTACAGCCAGTCAACGCATGGGCAGACTCATTGATGACCTACTCGAACTGTCGAGAGTCAGTCGGACGCCACTGATAAAGGAGACGGTCAACTTGAGTGAGTTGGCAATGCATGTCTCTGACTGGTTACATGAGACAGAACCAGAGCGGAAAGTGGAGTTCGTGATCAGTGAGGATCTTGTGGTAAGAGGTGACAAGTCGCTGCTTTTGCAGTTGTTGGAGAACCTTTTAGGAAATGCCTGGAAATACACCTCCAAGAATCCGATTACTCGCATAGAATTCGGCCGTGAGGTTGTTGTCGATCAGGACATATTCTACGTGAGAGACAACGGCGTGGGCTTTGACATGGAATACAGCGATAAACTGTTCGGCGCGTTTCAGAGACTGCATGGTCCGGAGTTTGAAGGCACCGGTATCGGTCTGGCAACTGTCAAGCGCATCATAGACCGCCATCGCGGCAGGGTTTGGGCGACATCCAAATTGGACGAAGGTGCGACATTTTATTTTACGCTCCCCTGATACAGACACCTAGCATTGCCAGGCCGCGTGCACTCGGCTGGCAATACCGTTACCACTCATCTCAAACCGCCTTCCTTAACCTCACGCCCCTTCTGCAACACATTGCTGCAGCTCTGCAGGTAGATCTTTAAATTCCGTCTTCTGCTTGATGACGCCCTCATCGGCGCTTTCAGCATTCAGCACCTGACTCCCGCTTGTGCCGGATGTGGTGGCGCATCCGGTTAGCACTGCAAACATTGCAGCAAACAAAACCCATCTCATCATCTTCATCGTGTGTGCCCTCCTTGCATTATATTTCCTCATGAATGGCGGCGCCACCACTCGTAAAGGCAAGATACTGCCGTTTATGTTAATGATCGATCCAAGGAGCGGCATTCCTGCCGCGATTATCCAGCATCTGTTCGCGGCAGGAAGGCCGCCCCTACATTAGTGCACCACGACTCAGATGTAACAGCAGAACTTCCCCAGATACATCACCGCCACCCGATCGCAGATGTTCTTTACCACTGACAGATCGTGGGCAATGAACAGGATGGCAAGACCGAAGCTGCCCCTGATCCCGCGCAGCAGGTTGAGAATCTGCGCCTGCACCGAGGCATCCTGGTTCCAGGCATGGGCCAGCGTCCGACGCACCCTCACGTCGTTCAGCGGGGGCTTCGAGGCGTTCAGGAGGAAAGTCTCAGCCCCCGACGATCTGCTGCTATAGACCTTGAGGGACCTGTCTTCCTTCGCCTGCAGGATGCTGGCCCCACGGTCGGTCAGGATGACGTCCAGTTCTCCGGATTGCAGACCGGCAAAGCGGGTCTGCATGTCGGGAACGGTCCGGAAGATGACACTGTCCAGGTAGGGCTTACCCTTCTGCCAGTAATGGGGATTCCTGACCATTACCATCCGGTCGTTAGGAAGCCATTCTTTGAACATGAACGGTCCTGTCCCAACCGGCGCCCGATCATGCGTTCCGTCCTTCACTGCTTTTGAGGAGGGGATGTACGCCGTCATCCCCAAGGTCGAGGCAAGCATGTCTTTGAAAGGGAGCCAGGCACGTTTTAGCCGGAACCGAATAGTGAAATCGTCAACATTGTGCACTGAAGCAATCGGCTGGATCACCGACATGCCGCGAAAGTGGTTCTTGGGATCGAGCACTTTCTCCCAATGGTTTAGCACCGCATCGGCATTGAAAGGCGTACCGTCATGGAACGGCACCCCCTGGCGCAGCTTGACGGTCCAGTTCTTGCCGTCCTTGGACGATTTGGCCGAAAGTCCCCGTTCGGGAACAAGGTTCCCTTTGCCATCCATGTCGAAGAGCCGCTCCTCTACAGCCATGATGGCACTCCGGGCTGAAGTATTCAGGATTCCAACCTTGATCGGATCGAATCCCTTGCACTCTTCCTCCACCACCACCGTCAGGATTCCACCCGGCGCCGGTTTGGCGGCCACTGCCGCTGCGCCCTTGTTCGGTAGCGCCATCGACAGCACCAGGGATATGCCTATTACCCCTGCGAGCCCGATGCTGATCCCTTTTTCCGTACCCATTTCTCTAGCCATGCTCCCCCCTTAGATCACAAATGTTTGGCATGAACAAAACGGAACATCTCGGATACTTCCATCGACCGGTTAACGCCGTGAAACCGCATCTTCTTGCAGAGCTGTTCGATCCCGTCCCGGAGAGAGGTGGCCAGCCGCTCGTCGATGTAGCGCGCCCGGGCCAGGATGCCGCCACGCAGTCCCGGGCAGAGCCACTCCCTGAGCCAGCCGTAGCTTTTCCCCAGCAGCTGGTACTTGCGCAGCGCCTGGTAAAACGGTCCGAGAAAGAACTCGGCATAGGGGTCGTGACAGATCCGGTCTGCCGGGGGTCTTCCCATCTCCCTCGCCCTGACCGCAGTGGTCCCCTCGGATGTCCGACTAGGCGTCCCCGATTTCATCTCCCTTGCTCCAGGCCGGCGGCAGACTGCAATCTGAACCCGTCGTACCGCGCCTTGCTCGTCCTGCGGATAAACTCCTCCGTTTCGATCCCCTTCTTCTTGAGAAAATCCGGGTCCTTGTTCAGCCAGTTGGCCAGTTTCTGTATGAAAAGGCGCCGCTTTATTGAGGGGATATTGGCTGTAATATGCTGCCTGCAGGGGGGTGGGTGCAGCGTCGGGGAGTGGGGCAAATGTTGCTGCAGCTAAATCAGAGTTCTGAAATCGCGACAGTTACGCCATTAAAGAGACACGAAGCATCTAGGAAAGGATCGGGCAAAAGCGAAGGCCAAGTCATCTGACTTGGCCTTCTTTTCAATCTCTCTTCTGGTGACACACTCAAGGCCGTGTATCAGTATTTCAGCCTGAGTCCCACCGTCGCGTTGTGGCTTTCAAACTCCAACTCATTGTCAATGAAAGAGGCTTTCGTGGTCCCGAAGTAACGGTAGGCCAGATCCAGCGAGAGTTGCCTGTTCAAGGCGACCTCCAGACCGCCGCCGACCTGATAAGCTAAGACACTGTCGTCGTCGGAGCCATACAAAAGAGTACGACTGCCACTTAGATTTGAAGTGCCGTAGGTGTCGCTTTGGTGTATGGAAGCAAAACCTACCCCGCCGCCGAAGTATGGGGTAATGGGGCTTTCGTTGTGCAGATCGACAAAGACGTTGGCCATGAAGGAAGTGGCATCGATACCGCCATCAATGCCTCTGTAACCGACTCCGCTGACCAGATCATCGACTCTCGATATATCGGCCTGTTTGTAAGATAACTCCCCTTCGAGCCGCACCATGCCGAAATCAAAGCCAGCGGTGCCTCCTATGTTCAGACCGGGATCAAATTCGACGTGGTCATTCAAGCCGAAACCTGTCACGTCCGTGTCCGAAGGGATGGTCAGCCCGATGAATCCGGAAAGATAAGGCCCTTGGCTTGGCGGTGCTGCCGAGCTTATAGTGGGAGCCACTAGAGTTGCCAAAACTATAAAAAGAAGCAAAGTCTTTTTCATGATCATTCCTCCTGCTTTTGTTGTTCGAGATTGTACTCAATAACACTACTTCAGTTGCGTAATTATACTTCCATTTATCGGCACATGCTACTGTAAAAACGGTTGCTATTCAAGCGGGAGCGGTATGAGAGTAAACCACTATATCAACAAAGGTGACAGTGTATGGCGCCGTTCATTATTCTTCATGTTCACTGTTGAGCCGGCCGGCTCTGTCTGGATGTTCCTCTACTGTAAAAATGAAAGCACATCGGGTTATGGCTCCTTAGTCTCCTGCCTAGATCATTTCTTCCCTTGCCCATTGCGCTGCTCCCTCGCTTGCAGACGGGCGCGGGTCATCCGTTCACGCAGCCCCCCGTCTTTCAGAAATCTTTTTTCCAACGATTTAAGCTGCTGGTCCAGCAGATAATTTACTTGATTAATCAGGCAGATGGCAATATTAGCCACCACTTCAGCGGGGCGGGATTCTATATATTCCCGAAAAAGGTCGTACGAAAGCGGCACGGTCTTCCCCAGTTGGCGCACATATGTCGCTTCGCGGCTTTGCTTGTCCCATATGCGCAGATCGCGAGTTCGAAGATAGTCACGATAATCTTCCAGCAACTCCTCAAGACTCGCACGCGCCACATTGGTCAGCTTGATCTCCATCTCTTTAGAGGTCGTCGCGGCCTTGCTCCCTTCAACGATATTCTGCTTGCCGGAGCGGGCCGCTTGCACCATCTGATCGATGGTACGGTCGTTCTTTTTGAGATAGAGCTGGCAGAACCGGTAGGTAATCTGGTAGACAACCAGAGACTTCTGATAGGAAAGCAGCGTCTGGTAGTCCCCCCGGGGGGGCAAAATCCTCGATGGGGAATCATGGGAGGCATGGGATGCATGGGAACTATGGGAGTTATGGGAAGTATGAGACAGTTTGTCATTACTCCTATGATTCCCATTTTTCCCATCTTTCCCATCAGGCACAGGCCACCTCAGTCGATGTAAATTAGTTGCCACCTGCCCGAACTCAACTGCTAGCTATTCCAGCATCTCAGCCAGTATGCTGTCGAGGCTCTTTCCCTCAAAGAGGCTCTCCAGGAGTTTGTGCAGCGTGGTTTGGACTCCTTTGTACTGACAGTGCGCCACCAATTGATTCTCTAGAATCTGTAGCTGGTCTCTGGTCATGATCCCCCCTGAATGATATGGCAGGTTAGTCCTTCTTCGAAAACTCATCCTAAACTATCAGTCACCAATTCTGCCAAAACGTCGACGACTGTCAATGTGTTAGATGATGCGCTGCCGGAACCAGGCAACTACTGACTCAGCCGATTGCGCGCCCGGCAACTGATCCACCTTCTTCCCATTACGCAGCAGATGAATGACGGGAATGCCACGTACGGCAAAACGGGCCGACAACGCAGGGCTTTCGTCGGTATTGATCTGGATGACCGCTGCGCTCCCTGCCAAAAGCTCAGCTACTTTTCGCACCGACGGTGCGAATGAGAGACAGTGCGGTCACCAGGGAGCCCAGAATTCAGCGAGGATCGGCCCGTCATAACCGGCGGCAAAGGGGTCGAAAGTCTTGTCGTTCAGCTGCTGCGGCCGATGGTAGAGCGCTGGGAGCTTGTCATGGCAACTGCCGCACTGCCCCGGCACACCCTCTTTTTCTGCGGGGACCCGGTTGGAGGCGCCGCAGGAACTGCACTTGACCAGGTACGAGGACATGGTGACCCTCCTGTCAGCTGATGCGGAAATCTTCAACTGGAGAATTGTACCATCTATAAAGGAAGCTTCGGCGTTTCACATTTATCCCGATTCTGCTATGGTAGGAAATTGCTTCGCCCCCTTCCCTTAGGAAGGTACCAAAACGTTACCCGGAGGTTCCACCCAGATGAATTGCCGAATCCTGTTCCTGCTGTTTGCTGCCATCCTGTTTTCCTCACCGGGCGCACAGGCTGCTACCCCTGTATTGAAAGCCAACCCGCCGATCGTTACCCAAGGCGTTAACGTCCCCATCCTGCTCTACCACCGCTTCGGCCCCGCCGTGGTCGACGGCATGACCATCAAGACGAGCGTCTTCGAGGAGCACCTCAAGTACCTGAAGGCGAACGGCTATACCGTAATCCCGCTGCGGAAACTGGTGGACTACTACCAGAAAAAAGGGCCCGCTCCCGCTCCTAAATCGGTGGTGATCGTTGAGGACGACGCGCACAAGTCGGTGTACTCAGACATGCTCCCGCTCGCCAAGAAGTACAACGTCCCGGTTACCGTCTTCGTGTACCCTTCCGCCATCTCCAACGCCAAGTACGCCATGACCTGGGATCAGCTGAAGACTCTCAAGCAAAACGGCTTCGATATCCAGTCCCACACCTTCTGGCATCCGAATTTCAAACGCGACAAGAAGAAAATGACGCCGGCGGAGTTCGAGAAGTTCGTGAATGTGCAGCTGAAGAAATCGAAGGATCGGCTGGAATCGCAACTGGGCGGCACCGTCGACATGCTCGCCTGGCCGTTCGGCATCTATGACGATTATCTGCTGAAGAAGGCGACCGATGCCGGTTACAAGGCGACCTTCACCATCGAGGCACATCACGCCAACCCAAGCGATCAGGTCATGAAACTGCCGCGCTACCTCCTGATCAACGCAGACCAGGGTAAGTCCTTCGCCCGCATAGTTGAAGGGACCGCGCCGAAGAGGAATGTGGTTTATTGAGAGGGAGTTTCAAGGCTTTTACCGCAAAGACGCAAAGTACGCTAAGAGAAACAAGTCCCAGGGGGTAATAACCGAGGGCCCGGTTTTTTACCGCCTATCCTGCATATCTAGTCCCCCTCCCCTTGCGGGAGGGGGAGCCAACGGCAGAGCCTTAACTTAATTGCAGTGGGGAAAGGGGGATTTGCACCTTGCGAAGCTGGTGAAAAGGATGACTTAAACCCGCAGCTTCATCGCGGCAGGAATGCCGCTCCTACAGGGGTTTGCATCGACTGGTCCAGGAGAGCGGTTTGGAAAGCGATGACATGAAAGAGCAGACGAAGGGGTGCAAAAAACACCGATGCCCTGACTGCATCTTCTGCCAGTGGTGCTCGGATGACCGTTGCAGAATGTGCCGGGCGCAGAAAGGGAGCGGCAAAAAGCTCTCCAGCGCCGAGCAGATAGCGCTTTACGAATCGATGAACGGAAAGAAACAGAAGTAATCGTAATCGGGACCACGCCAAACTATCTCTATCCGGCGCTCGTCCCGCCGCTGGCTGCGACATCTGCTGCACCTGTTGAAAAAAATCCCTCTGATTCCCCCTCAAGTACCCCGCTCACCCAGCCGAAAAGAAGTGATGTCAGATCTCGGCCCCCTCGCGCACCTGCACTTTTTTCACGCCGGCACGTGGCTTAGACCCGGTCAGTTCGCCGTACAGGGATGAGAGATATCTGACCGTCACCACCTTGTGGAGATAGGCCTGGGTCAGGCGATAGAGAAGCTTGTGCATTCCTGAAGGACTCCGGCTCCCCAACAGGAGCGGGCAGTAGTCCGAAAGCTGGACCATGATGCGCAACCCTCCGTCATGGGCTGTGCCCAGCAGGGAAAACATCCCCCTGTCGCACTCCCCAGCCTGCACCAGAAAGCCGCCGCAGATGTGAAGATGCACCGCCTCCCCGGCCTCGTCCGCCTCGAACCGGGGAGGCGAAAAGCTGAGCAGCGCGCATCCGGTGGACTGCACCCGGAACTGGACTCCTTCTGCTGTCACGGTGGGAGCTATCAGACCAAAGGTGCACTTGGTGATGACCTTGAAGTAATGCTGAAGCAGAAAAGATGCCTTGATCCGGGAGCTGAAAGGCGCCGGGAGATCGACCCACTGTACCGAGTACACCGATGCGTCGGGGAGCAGGATCTGCTGACAGGCGATTTCCAGGTCACGCTTTTCCAGCTCGGACATGGTGACAGTTCTCCGGAAAGGTTTACTGCAGGTCAAAAAACAACTATCATAAACACGCACTGTTCACACAGCACGCACTGCTCACAGTTGGCTATGTCGTCTCACACTACCTGCAAAGCATCCGCCGCCCAATAAAAGGGAGAAATTCATGGAACTCATCGAATGGTCCGATAGCTTGAGTGTAGGGATCGCCAAAATAGACGAGCAGCACGGCAAACTGATACAGCTGATGGGTGAGCTCGATGAGGCGATAAAGAAAGACGAAGCGGCCGACATGATCGAGGACATCCTGACTAACCTGTTCAACTATGCCCAGACCCACTTCGCCACTGAGGAGGAGCTGTTCAGGAAGCACAAATACCCTGAGGTGGCTCTGCACGAACTGGAGCACCAACGGTTCATCGCCAAGGCGTTCGCCTTCAAGGAGCGGCTGCACGCCAAACGGCCCGGCCTCCCGCTGGAGCTTTTGACCTTCCTGTCGAGCTGGGTGCTGAACCATATCGAGTTGACGGACAAGCGCTACTGCAAGCACATGCATAACTGCGGGGTGCGCTGATCCACACCTGCGGTGACGCTACCCAGAACGCCTCGCCCTATTGCCAGTATGTAACATTGAACCCACGGACATACTGGCCGCCCCTACGGCTTTACCCCTTCACGCAGATAGCGTACTTCAGATAGCGCCCTTCGGGGAAGGTGACGGGATACGGGAAATCCTCCGGTTGCCCGCAGATCGAGATGACCTGCAGCGGACTCCCCGCCTGGAGCGCGCCGCGGCGCAATTCCTTCAGGTAGTCTGCCAGGTCGACCTTCTGATGGTTCGAGGAAGTGATCAGCAACCCGCCGGCCTTGAGGAGCTTGAGCGCCGCAGCCACCAGGTCCGAGGTGCCGCCGCGCGTGGTGAAGCGGCTCTTCGAGGTGGTCGAGAAGGAGGGTGGGTCCATCAGGATGACGTCGTAGCATTTCTGCTGCCGGGCCATTTCATCGAGCACTGCCAGGCAGTCGCCGACCAGGAACTCGTGGCGCTTCGGGTTGAGCCGGTTCGCGCTGAAGTTGCTCCGGGCCAGCTCCATGTAACCGGGTGAGGCGTCGACGCTGGTGACCATGCTCGCCCCGGCAGCGGCGGCCGCCACGGAAAAGGCGCCGGTGTAGGAAAACAGGTTGAGAAACCGCTTGCCACTGACCCGTTGCATCAGGTCGCTCCGGTTCTTGCGCTGATCCAGAAACAGCCCGGTGTTCAGGCCGCGCTCGAGGCTCACCTGAAAGCTGAGCCCGTTCTCCATTACCAGGAGCGGCTCGGGTGCGGGTTTCCCCGCCAGCAGGTTCCCGTACTTCTTGTTATCACTCTCCGACTCCAGTTCCCTGGTCTTTTGCGGTCGGGTCTTTTCGTAGATCCCGGCGGGCGAGAGGAGTTCTTCAAGCGCCTGCGTCACGAGTTTCAAGTGCCTGCGCCAGCCGGCGCAATAAATCTGCACCATGAGGAACTCGCCGTAGCAGTCGACCGTGAGGCCGGGCAGACCGTCCCCCTCCCCATTCACCAGCCGGTAGGCGTTGGTGTCGGTCAGGCTCGCGTGGTTCCTTCTCAGGGCGATCGCCCGTTCCAGGCGGCTCTTGACCCAGCCCCGATCCAGGCGCATCTGCTCCCGCGACAGCACCCGGGCGATGATCCGGTCCTTCGGGTCGAAAAGAGCGGTGGCCAGGAAACGCCCGGAAGGGTCGACAAGTTCCACCAGGTCGCCCGCCTCGCCGGAGGGCCACTTCTTGGTGTAGGCATCGGCGATGATCCAGGGGTGGCCCAGTTCGATCATCCTGACAGATTCGGCTCCTACGGTGCATGCTCGCGACATGAAATTCCCTCTGCAAAAAGACAGGGGCGGAACTCCCCGGCAGGGGAGCCCCGCCCCTTGATCAAGGGTGGTACTCGTCAGATTGACTACCGGGCTGACAGAAGCCGCCGCCCCGTGTTAGTGGGTGACCGGCGTCTTTCCGGCGGTCTGCTCGGCGAACATGGCGTTCTTTGCCTGTTCCAGCGCCTCCATCTCCTTCACCTTCTCGCCGAGCCAGTAATGCAGCTCGCGTGCGGTCTGGTAGTTCACCACCACGCCGTTGATGACCTGACGCACCAGGCTGCGGCCGAGATCCGAGGGCTCGACTTCCGTCTCCGGCCCGATGGTGCCGGCAGGGGTGATCTCGTGGCTGATCGCGTTGGGAAGCGGCTGGCGCTCCAGGTAGAAGTTCATCACCAGCTCGCCGCGCGGGGAGATGCCGCCGTGTGCCCCGTTGATGTAGACCGGGTTGTAGTCGTAGGTGAAGATGTATTTAAAGGTCATTTCGGGTTTCTTGGTGGACATGTCTGATCTCCTTTAGATTGATAGCATTGTATGAATTCCTGCAGCGGTTTTATAGCATGGAGCAACCGGTCAAGGCAAACAGGAATGTAATTGGTGCTAATCTTTGCGCAGCGTTCACCCCCCTGAAACATCTGAGTGGTGGCTACTTCTTTAGGAGCGGCATTCCTGCCGCGATAGCCGAGCTTAATCGCGGCAGGAATGCCGCTCCTACACGATCTTGTGAACAGTGCCGGTCAGGCGTGGTGCGTCTTGGAGAGGTAATAGTCGTAGTTCCCCTCGTAGAGCCGCATCTCGCCGTGGTCCACCTCGATGACCCGGTCCACCAGCAGACGCAGGAAGTGCCGGTCGTGGCTGACCAGAATCACGGTGCCGGAAAAGTTGGCTAGTGCGTTCAAAAGGATCTCCCGCGACCGGATGTCGAGATGGTTGGTAGGCTCGTCCAGCACCAGGAAGTTCACCGGCCGGGCCAGCAGCGTCGCCAGCACCACCCTGCTCTTCTCGCCACCGGAGAGGTTCTCTATTTTCTTCTCGACATCGTCCCCCTGGAACAGGAAGGAGCCGAGCAGGTTGCGGATCACCCCGATGGTGGCAAGCGGAATCACGTCCTGCAGGGTCTCGAAAATGGTCTTCTTGGGATCGAGGATCTCCATGGCGTGCTGGCTGAAGTAGCCGAGTTCCACGTTGGCGCCCAAGACGACGCTCCCCTCGGAAGGTTCGGTCTCCCCTGCCAACACCTTGAGGAAGGTCGATTTTCCCGCACCGTTCACCCCGACGACGGCTATCTTGCTGAGCCGCTTGACGACGCCGGAGACCCCGGAGAATATCGGCAGGAGGCTGCCGTCCGGGTTCTGCCAGCTCTTGCCGAGACCCTCCATCGCCACCACGTCGTCGCCGCTTCTGGGCGGGTCGTTGAAGACGAACTTCACCACCCTCTCCTCGGGCGGGATTTCGATCCGCTCGATCTTCTCTATCTTTTTCACCCGGGACTGCACCTGCGCCGCATGCGAGGCGCGGGCGGCGAAACGGGCGATGAATTCCTCCTCCTTGGCAAGCATGTCCTGCTGGCGCTTGTGGCTGGCCAGCAACTGCTCCCGGCGGATGTCGCGCTCCTTTTCGTAGAAATCGTAGTTGCCGCCGTAGGTGGTCACCGTCTTGTTGGCCACTTCGATGACCCGGGTCACCACGCGGTTCATGAAATCCCGGTCGTGGCTCGTCATCAGGAGCGCGCCCTTGAACTCGCTGGCGATCCACTCCTCGAGCCAGATGATCGACTCCACGTCCAGGTGGTTGGTCGGCTCGTCCAGAAGCAGCACGTCGGGTTGCAGGGTAAGGATCCCTGCCAGCGCCACGCGCATGCGCCAGCCGCCGCTGAAGGATTCCACCGGGTTGTGGAAGCGGTCCGGGCCGATGCCGAGGCCGGTCAGCACCTCCTGGGCACGGGAGTCGAGATCGTACCCTCCCCTGTGCTCGAACTCCTCCATGGCCGAGCCGTAGCGCGACAGCAGCGCCTCCATGTCGTCATCGGACATGGGCAGCCCCATCTGCTCCTCCATCTGCTTCAGTTCACCCGCCAGTCGCACCGTTTCGCTCGATACCGCCATCACCTCATCCAGGGCGGAGCGGCCGGACATGTCGCCGATATCCTGGGAGAAGTAGCCGATAGTGGTCTTCTTGGCGAGGGTTATCTCCCCTGCATCGACCTCTTCCTCGCCGGTGATGATCCTGAAAAGCGAGGTCTTACCCGCACCGTTGGGGCCGACCAGACCGGACCTGGTGCCGGGGAGGATCTGAAAGCTCGCCTCGCGAAATAATACCTGCGAGCCGTGCTGTTTCGTGATGTTGGACAGATGGATCATGCACCTTCTCCCTGAGCTGAATTGTTAACTTATCAGCGTTAGCATGAAGGATGCTGCAGTGACAACTTAATTTTTCTAAAGATTGGCGCCGGCGGCGCCATTTCGTCCATGGAAGGGAGCGTTCTGCCAGAAGCAAACATTCATGAATTGGAATAAATCAGGTTATTGCGCGTAATACCCGCACAGATTTTGTTCAAATGGCGTACAAAGGCGCACCCCTCACTCGCGCTCCAGGTTGACTGGCGATCAGTCTCGCCACCCGCAACAGCTCGAAAAGACGGCGGTTTGGCCGTTAATGAGAGATAATGTCGTCAGATGGCGGTTTCGGCCTTTTTTATGCTAATACCGGGATATGCAGCGACAACTCAGGGCAGGAGGTAGACCATGAACATGTTCACCGCGATGATGATGACCGTCACACTGACCATGACTGCTGTGATGGTGCCGAGAATATACATGTCCTGGATGCTGGCAGAGGAGCAATGCATCGAGGGGGAACTTGAGCCGCTGATGGAGCTTCTTGCCGAGCAGAACAACTGGGTCAAGCGGCAGTTCGGTTGCGGGGCGCTTGCGTTCGCCATGATCTGGATGGTGAAAAACTCCCAGCACGACCTGGAGATTCCCGCCTCGATGGCGGCGGCGCTGGCGGCCTATGCAGCGATCTCCATGATATTAGCGATTCTGGAGTCCCTGGTTGCCCAGAAGATTTCGGCGTTCATCGAGGGTGTGCCGGTTGCGGTGAAGATAAGGGAAGAGAACTGAGGAGAACTGAGGGGCGCCCGGAGCGGTCCAGGGGAAGAGGCGGCTAGCGCCTCTTCAGGAAGAATTCCAGCACGCGGCGCAGCAGGTTGGCGACCCAGATCGGCAGGAACATGAGGAGCGCGACATTGACGAAGCGGGTCCAGATCGGGTCGGCGATGAGGCTCACCCTGCCGAAATTGTTGTAGAGGTACCAGGCGCAAAGCAGAACACCAACGACGGCGCCCCCGATGACAAAGGGGCGCCTTAATTTTGAAGCCGGTTTTTCCTGATGTTCCAATGTCTGCTCCTGTGCCTTTGCTTTGGCCTTTTAATGATACTCCCTCTCCCCGAAAAGGGCCGATCCCACTCGTACCAGGGTGGCCCCTTCTTCGATGGCGGCTTCGAAATCGCCCGACATCCCCATGGAAAGCTCGCGCATCGCCACACGCGGGATTGCTGCCGCCTGTAATTCCAGCGACAGCTCCTTCAGCGCCCTGAAATAGGGCCGAGCCCCTTCCGGGTCGTCGAAGAACGGGGGCATGGTCATCAGCCCGCAAATCTGCAGGTGCGGCAACCTCGCCACTTCCCGCACCAGATCGAAAAGCTCTTCGCTGCGGGTCCCCCCCTTGGTCGCCTCGCGGGAGATGTTCACCTGGATCAGGATGTCGCAAACCTTGCCGAGCGCCCCCCACTGGCGGTCGATCTCGCTGGCCAGGGAAAGCCTGTCGACGGAGTGAATCATGTCGACCAGCCCCGCGATCTGGCGCACCTTGTTGCTCTGCAGGTTGCCGATGAAGTGCCAGGAGATCTCCTGCGGCAGCTCCGCCTGCTTGCCCACCAGCTCCTGCACGTAGTTCTCGCCAAAGACCGACTGCCCGCAGCTAAAGGCCTCGGCAATCGCCGCGGCAGGCTTGGTCTTGGAGACGGCGACCAGACGGACCGCTCCGGGATCTCGCCCCGCCCTCAGGGCGGCCCGTGCGATCCGCTCTTCAATCTTCCTGACATTCTCAGCTATCGACATGCGGCACCCCTTACAGTTCCAGCGCGCCGATTACCCTGAGCGCGGCAACAACCTCGCAAAGCGGCAGCCCTACCACGTTGGTGTAGGAGCCTTCGATCTTTTGCACCATGTGCGCGGCGCCACCCTGGATGGCATAGCCACCCGCCTTGTCAAAGGGGCAGCCGGTGGCTATGTAGTCCAGGATCTCTTCGTCGCGCAGGTGCTTGAAGAACACCTTGGTACGCACCGCCTCGCACACCGCTCCCTTGCGCTCGCGGTCGAAGATGGCAAAACCGGTCACCACCTCGTGCGGCACGCCGGAGAGCTTCTTCAGCATGCGCTCGGCGTCTTCCTGGTCCTTCGGTTTTCCCATGATCTCGCCGGCGCAAAGTACGATGGTGTCGGCGCCGAGGAAAAATCTCCCCTCGGTGCGTTCGGCGGCGGCCCTCGCCTTACCTTCGGCCAGACGCAGGACATGGTCGACCGGCTCTTCGCCTGGCAACGGGTCCTCGCAGATGTCTGCCGGCACCACGCGGAAGCTGATCCCGGCGGATTCCAGAAGCTCGCTCCGCCTCGGCGAGGCCGATGCCAGTACGATGGTGGTACTTTTCATTGCTGTTTCTCCCTTGCGATATTTTCACGTAGAAGCGGCATTCCTGCCGCGATAACGCTGCGGCAATCGCGGCAGGAATGCCGCTCCTACAGGATATTTTTCTCAACGCACTCCCGCCCATTTGCGCGCGGCTGCAGCCGGGATCGCGCCCTTAACGGTTTGGCCGCCATCTGCGGACCAGCACGGCCGCGGCGACCAGGATGGCAGCGCCGATGACGATCTCCCAGAGGCTCTGGGTGAAAAGCCCGTAGACCAGGGAGACCACGCCCATGAGGAAAACCAGCGCCTCCAGTGAAAGCAGACGCCCCATGACGCAGATTTCCTGCTGCCCCTTGTTTCCCTGCATGCCCCCCCCCCCGAAGGCGATGCCTCGGAGACATCCTCTCTCCAGGGCCAAAGCTCCTGGATCAGGCTAGCTCCGGGAGCCACTTATCCAGTTCTTCCAGACCGCGCTGCGCCAGCAGGCCGCGCTTTTCCTTCTTCTTGATGCGCCCGCCCAGGGGCGGAAAGAGCCCGTAGTTCACGTTCATCGGCTGGAAATGCGCCGCCTCGGTGTTGGTGATGTGACGCGCCAGCGCGCCGATGGCGGTTTCGGCTGGCGGAACGGTCAATGCCTCCCCCTGGGCAAGACGCGCGGCGTTGACGCCGGCCAGGAACCCGCTGGAGGCGGACTCGACGTACCCCTCGACCCCGGTGATCTGACCGGCGAAAAGGACCCTCGGGTCGCTCTTCAGCTGGCAGGTAGCGAGCAGCAGCTGGGGCGCGTTGATGAAGGTGTTCCTGTGCATGGAGCCGAGCCGCAGGAACTGCGCCTGCTCAAGGCCGGGGATCATCCGGAACACCCTTTTCTGCTCGGGCCAGGTGAGCTTGGTCTGGAAGCCGACCAGGTTGTACATCGTCGCCTCACGGTTCTCCTGGCGCAACTGGATCACGGCGTGCGGTTCCACGCCGACCCTGGGATCGACCAGTCCCACCGGTTTCATCGGGCCGAAGCGGAGCGTCTCCGGCCCGCGGCTCGCCATCTCCTCGATCGGCATGCACCCCTCGAAATGCACCACCTTCTCGAAGCTCTTCGGCTCCACCTTCTCGGCGTTCAGGAGTTCCGTCACGAAGGCGCGGTACTGCTCCTCGTCCATGGGGCAGTTCAGGTAGTCGTCGCCGTCACCCTTGCCGTAGCGCGAGGCGCGAAAGGCCTTGGAGCAGTCGATGGAGTCGGCGGAGACGATCGGTGCGATGGCGTCGTAGAAGTAGAGGTAGGCGCCGACCAGACGCCCGATCTCGTCGGCAAGAGCGCCGCTGGTAAGAGGCCCGGAGGCGACCACGACGACCCCCTGCTCCGGGATCTGCGTCACCTCTTCCCGGACCACTTCGATGAGCGGGTGACCTTCGATGCGCTTGGTGATGTAGTCGGAGAAGAGCCCGCGGTCGACGGCGAGCGCACCGCCGGCCGGCACCTTGGTCGCCTCGGCCCCCTCCATGAAGAGCGCCTTCAGCCGGCGCAACTCCTCCTTCAAGAGCCCGACCGCGTTCTCAAGCGAATCGCCGCGCAGCGAGTTGGAGCAGACCAGCTCGCTCAACCCCGGCATCTGGTGCGCCTCGCTGAAAACCGCCGGCTTCATCTCGAAAAGCCGCACCTTGACACCGCGCTCAGCCACCTGCCAGGCGGCCTCGCAACCGGCGAGCCCGCCACCTATAACCGTAACCATCTGCGTCATCATCTCTCCAGTTGAACCTTCAGGCAAAACCGCTCACCCAAAGACGCAAAGGCGCAAAGTAAATCCAAGAAAACCAAACGTTGGGGAGTCGAGAGAACCAGGCGTCGATTGCAGTCCTAAGATCCGATTTGGTCTTCTTTGCGTCTTGGCGTCTTTGCGTGAGGGCGTTTGTTTTTTGTTTCCTAAACTAAAGCGGGGTCCTAAGACCCCGCGCAACATGTTAGCATGATTGGACTGCCAAGCCTAGCCCGTCAGGGCTGGTTGCTCTTGTAGTCGCACCCTTCCTTGGGGCACTTGAGGAATTCACCCTCGCGCTTGTACACCTTCTTCACCAGGAGCGGAAAACCGCACTTCGGGCAGGGCTGCTGCACCGGGAGGTCCCAGAGGGCGAACTTGCACTCGGGATAGCGGTTGCAGGAGTAAAACAGTTTGCCGAAACGCGACTTCTTCTCGATCAGCTCCCCCTTGCCGCACTCGGTGCAGGTGATCCCGGTCCCCTTCGGCTTCACGAGCGGCTGGATGTTCTTGCAGTTGGGATAGGCGGAACAGGCCAGGTACTTGCCGAAGCGCCCGTCCTTGATCAGCATGTGGCTGCCGCACTTCTCGCACAGCTCCTCGGAGACGACCGGCTCGACCACCTCGCCGGTCTCCTTGTCCAGGGGGCGGATGTAGCGGCACTCGGGGTAGCCGGTGCAGGCGAAGAACTTGCCGAATTTGCCAAGCTTCACCACCAGCGGCTTGCCGCACTCGGGGCAGATCTCGTCGGTCGCCTCCGTGGTCAGGTCGGACTTGTTCACCTCCCCTTCCTTCAGCTTCAGGAGGTTTATGAAGGGGCCCCAGAACTCGTGCAGGAGCGGCCGCCACTGCTTCTCGCCGCGCGAGACCATGTCCAGCTCTTCCTCGAGATTCGCCGTGAAGTTGTAGTCGACGTACTGGGTGAAGTGGTTGGTCAGGAGATCCGACACCACCATGCCGACGTCTTCGGGGAAGAAACGCTTCTTGTCCAGGCGCGCGTACTTGCGCTCGGTCAGAGTGTTCATGATCGAGGCGTAGGTGGAGGGGCGGCCGATACCGTACTCCTCCAGGGTCTTCACCAGGGTCGCCTCGGTGTAGCGCGGCGGCGGCTGGGTGAAGTGCCGCTCGGGAAGCAGCCCCTGCAGGTTCAGCAGATCCCCCTCGTTCATCGGCGGGAGCAGCCCTTCCTTCTCCTTGTCCTCCGCCTCGTCGTCCACCCCCTCGATGTACAGCTTCATGAAGCCGGGGAAGCGGATCACGGTACCGGCGACCCTGAAGCGGAAGCCGGGCCCGGCGGAGATCTCCACCGAGGTCTGGTCCAGGAGCGCCTCGGCCATCTGGCAGGCGACGGTCCTCTTCCAGATCAGGTCGTAGAGCTTGAACTGGTCCGAGGTGAGGAACTTCTTCACCTCGATCGGGGTCTTCGCCATGTAGGTCGGGCGCACCGCTTCGTGCGCCTCCTGGGCGTTCTTGGACTTGTTCTTGAAGAAGCGGGGCTTCTCCAGCGCGTACTCCTTGCCGTAGAGCGAGGTGATCAGCGCCTTGGCGTCGTCCAGGGCGAGCTGCGACAGGGCGACGGAGTCGGTACGCATGTAGGTGATCAGACCGACCGCCCCTTCGCCGACATCGATACCCTCGTACAGCTTCTGGGCCGTCGACATGGTCTTCTTGGCGGAGAAGCCGAGCTTCCTGGCCGCCTCCTGCTGCAGGGTCGAGGTGGTGAAGGGGGGGGAAGGCTGGCGCTTGCGCTCGCTCTTCGTGACCTTCTCGACGCGGTACACCGGGTTCGCCGGGTCCTTGACCACGAGCGGCGCGGCCGACTCGTCGCCTGCCTGCGGCGGGAACTCCCTGCCCCCCAGCTGCGCGAAGAGGCGAAATGCCGTCTCCTGGTCCGGGATGTCGAACTTGGTGAGCTTCTTACCCTCGGCCTCGACCAGTCCCGCCGTCAGCCCCTGCTTCTTGGCCGTCTCCAGCTTGGCGGCGATGGTCCAGTACTCCTGCTCCTTGAAGGCCTGGATCTCCTTCTCGCGCTCGCAGATCAGCCTGAGCGCCACCGACTGCACGCGCCCGGCGGAGAGGCCGTAGCGTATCTTTTTCCAGAGGAAGGGGGAGAGGGTGAAGCCGACCAGGTAATCGAGGACGGAGCGGGCCTGCTGGGCGTTCACCAGGTCGAGCGCGATGTCGCGGGGATTTTCCACCGCGTGCACGATGGCGTCCTTGGTGATCTCGTGAAAGACCACGCGCCTGATGTCGAAAGGGGCCTTCTTCTTGCCGTCCAGCCCGAGGGCGGCCAGAAGGTGCCAGGAGATCGCCTCCCCTTCGCGGTCGGGGTCAGTGGCGAGCAGTAGCGAGGAGATCCCCTTCATCTCCTTCTTGATGGCATCGATGTGTTTCTTGCTCTCGGGGAGCACCGCGTACTTCGGCTCGAAGTCGTGCTCGATGTCGACCGACCCCTGCTTGCTGGGGAGGGCGCGCACGTGCCCGAACGATGCCAGCACCTTGTAGTCGGCACCGAGGAATTTTTCTATGGTCTTCGCCTTGGCGGGAGACTCTACTATGACGAGATGTTGAGACATGTGATGACCACCTAGTGTCGGTATTTCCGCTTTTAGAGCTGCCTTTGTATTCTTTTCAGACGACCGCGAAACGTTTGCCGGGGAGCTGCATGACCGCCCCCTTTAGTTCCAAGCCAAGTAAGGTAGCGGAAACCTCGCCGGCTGTCAACGCGCTCTGCACGATGATGTCGTCTATCTGCAGCGCCCCCTGGCAGAGCAGGGCGTAGAGTTCGGCCTCCTGAGGGGTGAGCTCGAAGGAAGGGGGTTTGGGCAGGGGGAGCGTCGCGCGCGGCTCTATGGAGAGCTCCTCCAGGATATCCTCCACCCGCTCCACCAGCTTCGCCCCTTCCTTGATCAGTCCGTTCACGCCCCGGCTGCCGCTGCAGGTCACGTTGCCGGGGACGGCGAACACCTCGCGTCCCTGCTCCAGCGCGTAACGCGCCGTGATGAGCGACCCGCTCGCCTCGCCCGCCTCGACCACCACCACCCCCCTGGAAAGGGCGGAGATGATCCGGTTTCGCCTGGGGAAGTTCTCCGCCAGCGGGGCCGTCCCCATGGGAAACTCGCTGATGAGCGCCCCTGCTTCGGCAAGCGCCTGGTGCAGCGCGCCGTTTTCCGGGGGGTACACCACGTCTATGCCGCAGCCAAGGACGGCGATGCTCCGGCCGGCCGCCTTCAGCGCGCCCCAGTGGGCCGCGGTGTCGATGCCGCGCGCCATCCCGGAAACCACCGTGATCCCCTGGGCCGCCAGGTCGCGCGCCAGGCGGGTCGCGGTGCAGAGGCCGTACTGCGAAGCGCGCCTGGAACCGACGATGGCGATGGCGGTCTCGCTCCCCTGCAGCTCCCCCATCAGGTAGAAATAGGGCGGGGGATCGGGGATCTCCATCAGCAGGCGCGGGTAACGCCTGGAGAGGATATCGACCACCACCGCCCTGCTGCCGGCAACCCGCTCGCATTCCGCGCGGGCCGCGCTCTGGTAGTCATGGCTCAGGATCGCTGCCGCGGCTGCGGCGCTCAGCCCCTTTACCCGGGAGAGTTCCTGCGCCGAGGCACGAAGCGCCCGCTCCGGTGAGCCGAAATGGGCCAGAAGCCGCAGGAAAGTGACGTTTCCAACGAGCGGTACCGACTTCAGGGCGAACCAGTAGTAGTGTTCCATGGGGTCACCCCCGGCTGCCTGCTACCTGCTTTTCTTCAGTTCCACCCGGTCGCCGCGGTACACCGTGTCGACGCTCTTCACGATGACGGCGGTGGAGCTGTTCAGGCTGGTCCCGACGACGACGAGCGCCCCGATCACCTCCACGGGAAGCTTCTCGATCTTGGCCAGGGCGTAGCGCTGGTCCGGGGCGACGTCCCGCACGATGTAGAGCATGTTGCCCGGCTGGACCCCCTGGGCCTTGCCGAGGTCGAGGTAGACGACGTCACGCACGGCCAGGGCGGTGTTGCCGGTCTGGGTCTGCACTATGTAACCGACCAGGTCCCGGTCCGCCGACTTGAGCGGCACGGTCACCTGCCTGTCCCGGTACGGGAGCAGGAAGGAACCGGCGCTGATCTCCTGGAACGACTTGGTGATGATCGCCTTGGAGGCCTTTTCCTCGACCTCGGAGAGCTGGAGTTCCCCAAGCGGCATGACCTGGTTCCCCAGGATGATGTTGGTGAGCGGGTGGCTGACGGCGCCGATTTTCTTATAGACGGAGAAGCGGTCCCCGGCCTTGGCGCCGTTCGCCTGGCCCAGGTCGGTGTAGACGATGTCGTCGCTGCCGGCGATCTCCCGGTTCTGGTGCAGGGAGACGATCACCCCCGACGGCTGCATGCCGTTCTCCATCAGGAACCCTTCGCTGCCGTTGATGGTGAACACCGCCGGCTGGGGGGCTTCTTCCAGCCGCGGCGCCTGGGGGGCGGGAGCCGCTCCCTGCTTGGTCGCCTGGGGAGCGGGAGCTGCCTGCGCTTCCTCGATCTCGATCCTGTCGCTGTAGACCCGGACCCGTTGCCCCGGGTAGATGAAGTGCGGGTTGCCGATGGTCTGGTTGGCGGCCCAGAGGTTGGGCCAGTAGTGGGGATCGTTCAGGAAGCGCTGGGAGAGTCCCCAGAGGGTGTCACCCTGGACGATGGTGTAGATGGTCGGTTGTTCCCCTTCCGCAGCCGCAGCCGCAACCGGGGCGGTGCCAGTCAGAGACCATAATAAGAGCAGTGCCAAACAGAGGTGATTTTTCATACGCTCCTTGAGGGGCATGCGGGCGCCCCGCCCTCTTCCTCGCCTCGGTGCACGCCGGGGGCGAGATCTGTTATCTAGATTGAGCCGCCGAAAACCACTCATTAGTTTTCCGCCTCGCAAAAGGTGGAAAAGCGGTGACGGCAGGCTCGGGAAACCGCGCGGAAAGCGGCGGCAGAGATGGCCCGATCCGGCCCGGCGAAACCCCTGCCCAAAAAAAATTTAACATAATTAAAGCCTTTTGCCTATCAATGTCAAGGGGAAAGCGCCTTTTGGGGGGTTCATTATCTGCGCGGTATGTGCTAGTTTGTGCGGATGACGCGCCGGCCCCGGGCCGGCAGCAACCGGGCAGCAACCGGCAGCAACCGGCAGCAACCGGCAGCAACCGCGGGAAGTCAAAGAGCTGCCGGACGACAAAGGGGTGAGGGATTGGAGGAGCACGGGTTGACGGACGATGAGCAGGGAGCAGTTGGCAGGGATCTGGCGCTGAGGATTGACGAGGTACGGCAGGCGGTCCCTGCCCCGGCGGGACCGGCGGGGAAGCCCGAGCTGCTCGCCCCGGCGGGGAACATGGAGAAGCTCAAGGTCGCCATCCGCTACGGCGCGGACGCCGTCTACCTGGGGGGGAAGGCGTTCGGCCTGAGAAACCTGGCGGGGAACTTCACCCTGGCGGAGCTGGCCCAGGCGGTCCAGTACGCGCACCGGCACGGCGTGAAGGTGTACCTCACCCTGAACGCCTTTCCGGACAACGCCGATCTCCGGGCCCTGGAGCGGTACCTGGCTGAGATCGCCGGGATCCCGTTCGACGCCTACATCGCCGCCGACCCGGGGGTGATCGCCCTGATCCGTGAGAGCTGCCCGGAGCGCGACATCCACCTCTCCACCCAGGCCAACACGACCAACTGGCGCTCGGCCCGCTTCTGGCAGTCGCAGGGGGTGAAAAGGGTGAACCTGGCGCGCGAGATGTCGCTTCAGGACATCGGCGAGACCGCGAAGCGCTGCGACATCGAGCTGGAGGCGTTCGTCCACGGCGCCATGTGCATATCCTATTCGGGGCGCTGCCTGCTCTCCAGCGCCATGACCGGCCGGGACGCCAACAAAGGGGAGTGCACCCAGCCCTGCCGCTGGAACTACGCCATCGTCGAGGAGAGCCGGCCGGGAGAGTACTTCCCGATCCAGGAGGACGACGGCGGCAGCTTCATCTTCAACTCGAAGGACCTCTGCCTGATAGAGCAGCTCCCCGAGCTGGTGCGAAGCGGGGTCGGCTCCCTGAAGATCGAGGGGAGGATGAAGGGTATCTACTATGCGGCGAGCGTGATCCGGATCTACCGGGCGGCGCTCGACAGCTACTGGGACGACCCAGAGGGGTACCGGCTCAGGCCCGAGTGGCTGGAGGAACTGAGCAAGGTGAGCCACCGCGGCTACACGACCGGGTTCCTGCTCGGCAAGCCGCGCGACCTGGACCACGAGTACCTCTCCAGCTACGTCAGGAACTTCGAGTTCGTGGCGATCGTCGAGGGGGAGGCCCCCGGCGGCGGGACCCTGGTCGCTGTCAGGAACCGCCTGCAGGTGGGGGACGCCCTGGAACTGATCGGGCAGGGCTCCAGCTTCTACAGCTTCACCCTGACCGGGATGCAGGACGAAAACGGCCTGCCGGCCCGGGTGGCGCATCCGAACCAGCGGGTGGTGCTGCAAGGGTTGCCTGGCGCCGGGGAGTTCGACCTGATCCGGCGGGAAAAAGCGGCAAAGCGGGGGGCGTGAGTTTGACCGCAAGGATAGTTCCTGTAACATTGACGGGTCTACGCCAAAAGAGCCGGAGGCGACTGTCAT
>Ga0209212_1001854_pt1 | contig 32207 bp, 30 predicted proteins | sample RifGroC2_FD_183996 | JGI IMG/M metagenome (GOLD analysis project Ga0209212, IMG submission 183996) | Groundwater microbial communities from Rifle, Colorado, USA - Groundwater C2 (SPAdes) (version 2) | ecosystem: Environmental > Aquatic > Deep subsurface > Groundwater | place: Rifle, Colorado...
ATTTTTCTATGACTTTTACTCTTTTCATACCTATCTAATAGATAGGTTATGTATTTAAACTTTATGGAGTAATTTTATAGTATTAACACTCATGCGGAGATACTAACTTTATAAGAATAATCTTCTTTAGTAAGAGCTTAGAATTATAAAGTAAAACTTAAAATAAAATAGATATAATATACTGTGTTTAATTTCATCCTCTATGAAATTTAATATTGGAAGATAATTATCATTAATTGAACAAGAGTATTAATTGAACAAGAGTATTAATTGAACAAGAGTATTAATTGTAGAGGTTATATTTATCTTATGCAAATTCAGAAAGCTAAGTATATACAATTTTTATTTAATTGGAAGAGATAAATCTCCTCTCTTTATTTTTTCTTTATTATTCAAACAATAATTTAATGATCTGAAATAATGTTTGCATTCTAGTAAATTTCTTTTTGCACTTAAGATGTTTAATATGGAAAAAATTCGGTAGAGAGATATTCCAATGAGATTCCAAAAGAATCTTAATTTCATCTCAGGCATGTCCTTGTAGAATAGGTAAAAATGATTTATTTGATTCATGTATATCTTGGATATCTCTTTTTGAGGAGTATATTCTGCTGGAGGATGTTTGTGAAAGATGGCTGCTGGAACTACATAAAGAGGTCCGAACTTCTTGCAGATTCGATATGAGATGTCTACGTCCTCTCCAAGAGACCATCCAAAGAAGTTTTCATCAAATCTAATGTTCTTTAAGGCATCTCTTTTGAATGAGGGGTCTGTACCTGGAAACCATTCGGTAAGATATTCTTTTTTATTATTTATCCAGCCCTTGTTACCATAGGGAGAATTCATTTTCAAAGGTCCTTTTTTAACAATTGGGCCGAGCAAGAAAAAGCTCTTCATTATATTTTTTAATTTGAATTTTAGTCCTGAATTTACGGAGAGTTCTGGATTTGCTCCAAATATTCCTGCTGCATTTGGATGCCTTTTGTATCCAGAGATAATTTCATCAAGAAAAGTGGGACTTACTAATGCATCATCATCTAAAAATAAAAGAATTTTTGATTTTGAAGAAGATTTTAATACGCCTACATTCTTTGCAATAGCTATTGAAGGTTTGTTTGACTTATGATATTTTAAAATTTTAAGTTTTTTATTAAATTCTTGAAATACTTTTTTTGTTGAATTATCTATAGTCTGATCTATAATTAAAACTTCTCTCGGAAGAGAATTAAGATTTGTTAAATTAGATAAACTTTTTCTTAAATGCTCTGCTCGATTATAGGTTGGAATTATAATTGAGATGTCTTTTGAAGAGTATTCTGTTTTCATAATAAATACGCAATAACTTAGTTTAAATAATTTGCTACAATTTTGGCTTTTCAACAAGTATAAAAAGCGTGAATAATTTTGATAGGTATGGATAATAATGAGGAAAACGAGATACAGATATCGCTTAGAATATTAGCCAAAACTTCTTTTGTAGTTTTTATAGGAGTAATATTGTCAAGATTAATGTCTTATGTTTATAGAATTGCAATTGCTAGGTATTTTGGACCCGAAGTATATGGTATTTTTGTTCTAGGTACTGCAATAATTGGATGGGTTGCATCTATTGCGGGGCTTGGGCTTTATGAAGGACTTATTAGGTTTATTCCTCTCCATAATGGAAAGAAAGAGCCATTAAAAACAAATTACCTTGTTAAATTTGCTTCTAAGATGCTGATAGTCACAGGAATGTTTAGTGGAGTAATTTTATTTATTCTTTCAGATATGATTGCTATTGGAATCTTCCATGATCCTTCACTCACTCTTTTCTTGAGAATACTTGCAGTTTCTATTCCTCTTTCGGTTATGGCTTCGCCTTTTTTGGCAATGTTGAGGGGCTATGAGAACATCGCTAGATATTCTTTTGTTTTTAATATCTGCCAGAACTTTGTTAAATTAGCATTTATAGGATTATTCATTCTATTGGGTGTCGGCCAAGCAGGAGTGCCTTGGTCATACACTCTTGGAATTCTTTCTCTTCTTGTATTATCCTATATGTACAGCAAAAAATATACTGAAAAGATTGTTGGCAAAACAAAAAACCTTGATGAGAAAAGTAGAAGAGAGGTTAGAAATGAGCTTCTAAATTATTCAATACCTCTTCTTTTCTTTGGGATTGTGTCTACTTTGTTCTATTGGATTGATTCTGCAATGATTGGATATTTCAAGAGTTCAATTGAAGTTGGACTTTACAATTCTGCAACTCCTATTGCAATGTTATTGTTTATTACATATGAATTATTCAGCCAACTCTTCTTCCCAATGATAAATAGGGAATATGGCAGAAAAAACTTTAATAAAATTAAAGAATTAAGCAAGCAAGTATCTAAGTGGGTACTTATGATAAATCTCCCTGCTTTGATAATCTTGTTTTTCTTCCCTGAAATAATTATAAATTTACTTTTTGGGAGTGCATATGTTGGAGCTTCAAGGGCATTACAAATACTTGTTGTTGGAACATTTGTTTCTTCTTTGTTTAGCATTTCGAATAGCCTTGTTTCAATGACTGGTAAGTCTAAAATTGTTCTGATGAATATACTTATTGCTACAACAATAAATGTCATACTAAATTATTTCTTTATTCCTGCTGAAAGTGTATTTGGAATAAGTAATATTAATGGAATAAATGGCGCAGCTTTGGCTACGACTATTTCTCTGATTATACTTAATGGTTTATTTTTGATTCAAACTTGGAGATTGGTAAGAATTATTCCATTGAGAAGAAAAATGATTCAGATATTTATTGGAGGAATGTTGTTGGCAGTAGCAATGCTATATATAAGAGATAAGTTTACATTTACTATATGGTCTGCTATGAGTGTTACAATTGCATCTGTAATTTTATATTTTGTATTAATATTGATTATGGGTGCTCTTGATAGAAATGATAAACACATTATTAGTTCTTTGTTTGAAAAATCCAAAAAGATTTTAAAGCTTAAAGGAGAGCAAAAGATATGAAATACTTACATTTTGATACAAAACCTTTGACTGATTTGTATAATTTGCAATTGGTTAAATGGCTTATAGCTAGAGGATACATAACTTCTGATAAAAATGCTAAGATTCTGGACTTGGGTTCTGGACTTGGACGGCTTTATTTTTCTCTGAAGAAATTGGGATATAGAAATATCCAGGCAGCAGATAAATTTCCACAATTCAAAGAGTGTTTGAAGGCAGATGCTGGGAAAAAATTGCCTTTCAAAGATAATACATTTGATGTGGTTATATCAAGAGATTTGGCGGAGCATATTTCAGAGCATATTGCATTTTTTGGAGAGCAGTATAGAATCTTGAAGCATGGCGGGAAGATTGTAGTTATGACTCCAAATGTAGAGAGGCTATCGATGGGCGAATTTTATTCAACCTATACTCATGTTTCACCATACACGAGAGATAGTCTTGAGAGAGCCTTAAAAGTGCATCATTTTACAAAAGTCCAAGTTATTAGGCTAAGAGCAATTCCTAAACTCTGGAAATATACAATTAGGGCATTTGACTTTTTGTTTTCAACAAGAAAGAATAATTTGATGGGTTTTGGAGTAAAGGAATAAAAGTTAGGCATTTAGTAAACTATCTATAAACGAACCAACTACTAATACTCTAGGTCTTATTTTTCTAGTTAAGGTGGAGTATGTTTTATTATAAAATTCTCCAGGAGTTCCATATCTTGTTTCTATTTCATTTATTCTATCTCTAACTGGCACAATATTTCCACCTAAATTAGTCAAATCAGCATAGAGAGCTACTTGCTGCGCAAGAGTTAAAGGCAATGCTAGTTCCTCGATAGAAAGAGGTGTGTTTGAAGGTGAAAGTTCTTTTCTTAGTTCATCTACTCTTTCGGTAAATGCTCCAATTTTATCAGGAAATGGTGAATTTTCAGGAAATTCTCTTCCGCCTAATGATTCATATAGAGCAAAATCTGGAGGAATTAATGATGCAATTCGCTTTACTGTTGCTCCTCTTTCAAACTCTGAGCCTCCAGCTACTAATCCCAATTCGCCCGAACCCTGTCTTAAGATTTGATGAGATGCTCCAACTTCATGAAATTCTACTCCTTCGAGTATTTTGCCGAAATCATGCATATATCCTTCTACTCTTAACTCGTCAGGATTTAGGTGTCTTGCTAAAGAAGGATGTTTCTTAATTATTCTATTTGCAACTTCATATGCTATTCTTCCAGTGTCTATGCAATGTTGTGTAAAACCTTTGCCTGCTTTTATAAAACCTTTAGAGACATGCCTTGCTACATTTTCGTCTATTAATTGCCTTGCTGAATCCTCTGTTATAAATGATATACTCATGTTACTACTACATAGAGACAGTATTTAAACCTTACTATGACTGTTCTTTAAGAATATTTCTAAGGTTTTGCTCTGTTAGTAATCTTGGATTATTCTTTACTCTTTCTGGATTAAAACCATTTTTGACTATTATATCCAAGTCATTCTCTTTTAATCCCAATTCGGAGAGTTTTGTTTTCATTCCAACATTTACCATTAATTGTTCTATTTTTTCCTTTGCTTCTTCTGCAGTTTTGCATCCAAGTATTTTAGTTATTTCTTGGATTGTTTTTCTGACATAATCTGGGCCTCTTTTATCTAAGCAGTCTTTTTCGCTTACTTGGGAATTATAAACGAGCATGCTTCCTAATGTAAGTGCTGCTGCGTGTCCATGTGGGATACCAAAATATGATGTAAATGGATAGGCTACAGCATGACATGCTGTAGTTAATGTAATGTCTATTGCTTTTCCTGCCAAGTTTGCTGCTCTTAACATTACTTCTTTCGATTTTTTCGATTCAGTAGTAACTGCATTTTCAAAATTTAAAATTATTAATTCTAATGCTTCTTTTGCAATTTCTTTTGTTTCATCTGTGGATTTAACACTCCAGTATGATTCTATCGCCTGCGACAGTGCATCTAAACCAGTTGAGGCAGTGATATCTTTAGGTAGATTTAATATGAATTGAGGGTCACATATTGAATATTCTGGAAGAGTTAATTCTGGCTTTCCTGCTGAAACTTTATTTTTTCCATTATAATAAACAATATAATGTGTGGCTTCGCTTCCTGTTCCGGCTGTTGTAGGGATTGCTACAAGTGGAATATTTATACTCTTTCTTTCAAACAGGAATTCTTTTAGGGCTTTTGCCACATCTATTGCACTCCCTCCACCAACTCCAAGAATAATATCTGGATTAAATTTTTCAAACTCAATATATCCTTTTTCAATCTGTTCTTGCTGAGGATTTGGAGAAAACTCAGTAAATCTTAAAGAAGATAAACCTTTGAGAAGAGAGATTATTTTTTCTTCTGCTCCGCAGCTTTTGAAAGATTCTTTTCCAGTTACTAGAAAAACTCTTTTTGATTTCTCTTTCTTTAACACATCTTTCAAATTAGTTATTGAATTAAATCCAAAATATTCTGTTTGTTTCATATTATTTATCCAGAAATTTCATGAATGCATTTTTATTTTCAATAGGGGTTGTTGTTGGTCTTCCTAAATCTGCTCTCGCTCCAGATTTAACCATTATTTCTAGCAGTGATGGTCCGCTTACAGATTTAATTTTATTTAAGGCAGAGACTATTTCTGCAGTTGTTGATGCTCTTAATGCTTCTTTGTATCCACAAGCCTTTGCAATTTCTGGAATATTCATATTGAAAGCAACAGTTGGCTGACCTCCAACTGATTCATGAGCACCATTGTTAAAGATTATATGCTTAAAATTGCTTTTTGCATTTGAGCCTATAATTGCTAATCCACCCATATGCATAATTGTCGCACCATCCCCATCAAGGCAGTAGACTTCTTTATCTGGCTTTGATAGAGAAATCCCTAAAGCTATTTGAGAAGCATGCCCCATTGAGCCAACTGTTAGAAAGTCTTTTTCATGTCCTTGTTTGAGGGTTTCTCTGTATTCAAATAATTCTCTTGATAACTTTCCGGTTGTCGAGACAACTATTGAATCACCAATATTGTCAATTACCGTCTTTAGGACTTCTTCTCTTGTCAATGAATAGGGATTGGAGGGCTTGGAAACTAGAGAATATTTATCAAATGTTCCTTCTCGTATAACTAAGGCTCCTGGCGATTTGTTGGCATTTATTCTATTAATTAATGTTTCCAATACTAAATTTGCATTGATTTCATCGGCCGGCAAAATCTCAAAAGGTATTTCAAGAGTTTTCAATAAATCTAAGGTTATTCTTCCCTGCTTTTTATGTTGAGGTTCGTCTTTCTTTCCTGGTTCTCCTCTCCAACCAATCATGAGAAGCATTGGAACACTATAAACTTCCTTATCTGCTAGGGAAACTAATGGATTGACTGCGTTTCCTTCTCCAGAGTTTTGCATGTAGACTAGCCCTATTTTGTTTGTTGCTAAATAATGTCCTGCTGCTAATGCGACAGCATTACCCTCATTGGCTACGATAATATGCCTACTTTTTTCAGTGTTGTCAGTTATATAGGCACATATGTCTTTTAGGAGAGAATCCGGCACACCTGTAAAAAAGTCAATACCTTTTTCTTTTAGAGTCTTGTAGAAGTCTTTTGGAGTTATCATTGTTTTTTCAAAGAGTTAACCCTTTAAAAATCTACTCGTAGTTAGCTTTTTAAACAGTAAAATATGCAGAATTGTATGGTAAAGGTATATGTGGCAATGTGCGCAGATTTGATACATAATGAACACATTAATGTAATAAAGAAAGCAAGTGAATTGGGAGACGAAGTTATAATTGGATTACTGACTGACGAAGCGATTGCAACTTATAAAAAAATTCCTTTTTTGAGTTTTGAGCAGAGAAAAACTATTGTCGAAAATATAAAGGGCGTTTCTAAAGTTGTGCCTCAGAAGACTTTAGACTATACTGAAAATCTAAAAATGATAAAACCTGATTTTGTTGTACATAGCGAGGACTGGAAGACTGGAGTTCAGAGTCAAACTAGAGATAAAGTTATAGAAGTACTCAAAGAATGGAATGGAAAATTATATGAAACTCCATATATTGTTGGAACTTCTTCAACAGCACTAAGAGATTATGATTTAATAAATGGTACAACTCCTGAAAGAAGGATGAAAAAACTAAAGAGATTAATTGAATTGAAGCCGATTGTAAGAATACTTGAGGCACACAATGGATTAGGGGGGTTAATAATTGAGAATACTAAGTTTGTTCAGGGAAGTGAGGTAAGAGAGTTTGATGGTGTATGGTGTAGCAGTTTGACTGACTCGGTTTCTAAAGGAAAACCAGATATAGAATATGTTGACTTGACATCAAGAATAAACACCATAAATCAGATATTTGAAAGCACCACAAAGCCAATGATTGTTGATGGAGACTCTGGGGGACCAATAGAACACTTTGTTATGACTGTTAGAACCCTTGAAAGACTTGGAGTATCTGCAATAATTATAGAAGACAAGAAAGGTTTGAAAAGAAATTCATTATCTGATGAAAAGCAGGAACAAGACAGTGTTGATGATTTCTGTTCAAAAATAAAAGCTGGAAGAAATGCTCGAGTTACAAATGACTTTATGATTATAGCAAGGATAGAAAGCTTGATTTGCGGAAAGAGCATGAAAGATGCTTTGCTTAGAGCTGCGGCCTATATTGAAGCCGGCGCAGATGGAATAATGATACACAGCAAAAAGAGCGAACCAAGTGAGATAATTGAATTTTGTAAAGAGTATGCTAAATTCTCAAATAAAGTTCCACTTGTTGCAGTTCCAAGTACATACAGTAGCATAACTGAAGACGAACTCAAGAACCTTGGAGTCAAAGTAGTAATATACGCAAATCATTTGTTAAGAAGTGCATATCCTGCAATGGTCAGAGCTGCTGAAAGCATATTAGAAAATAAAAGAGCTCTTGAAGCTGATGAGTTTTGTATGCCCATAAAATTAATTATTAAATTTATTCCTTCCTCAAAATAATTTAATCAGATGAAAAAATTAGAAGTTATCAAAAAAGTATTGATAAGTTTTGTTATGTTTTTTATGAGTTATATAATTCCTAAAAATAAAAGAAAGATAGTTTTAGGCTCATCTATTGGAATAAAGTTTAATGGAAATCCAAAGTATTTATTTATTAGACTCTCTAGAGATAAAATATATAGTAAATTTACTACCATCTGGCTAACGAAAACCGAGAGAGTAGTTGGAAAGTTGAAAAAAGAACATTTGAATGTTGAAAAAATTGGAACAGTACAATCATTAATACAATTAATTCGTGCGAAATGGATAATAATAGACAACACCCCAGAAGATGTGTTTATTTGGCCTTTCCTTTTTGGAAGATTTAATGTTATTAACACTTGGCATGGAGTTCCAATAAAAAAGATTGGAAAGGATTACCAAACTCCTCGAGAAGAAACTGGAAAGTTTAGGGTAGTTTATAATATATTTAACAGAATTTTTGGATTTAATTCCAAACATCATGAAACTATGATTGCAAATAGTGAGCAGGACTTGGCTAACATGAAATCTGCCTTCTCTCCAAAGAAAATATTTCTTACTGGATATCCAAGGAATGATATTTTCTCTAATAGAAGATATTTTGAAGTAGAAAACGAGAGAGAAAGACTTGGACTTAAGAAGTATAAGAAAGTATTTTTGTATGCGCCGACATATAGGCCGTATCTAAAAGTTCTGCCTTCGTTTTCTAGAGAGTTTCTTAGAAAACTTAACGTCTATCTTACAAAAAACAATTATTTATTGTTAGTTAGTGCGCATTTGAGTACGTCAAAAGTTGAAGTGGAAGAATTTGAAAGAATAAAGTATGTTTCAGAATTTGAAGATACTCAAGAATTACTAACAAATATTGATGTTCTTATATCTGATTATTCTGGCTCAATTGTTGATTTTAGTTTGACTGGAAAGCCAATTATATTTTATTGCTATGACTTGATTGAATATGCTAAAAAAGTTGGACTTTATTATGACTATGATAAGGTATTTAGAAAGCTTATTTCTAAAAACGAGAATGAATTGTTTAGTATGATTACTCATCTTAATAAAAATAAAACTGAATATTCTAAGATTCATCAAATATTTCATAAATTTTCCGACGGAAAGTCAAGCGAGAGATTTATAGACTCTGTTTTAAAGTAGTGCGTTTATTTCTTTGATGTATTGCCCAATAATTTTCTTGTAATCGTACGATTTTGATGTTTTAAAGGCGTTCTTTGCACATGAAGAGTAATATTTCTTGTTTCCGAACTTTTCGATCGATTTAACTAGTTGTTCTGAACTAATTTTATCTTTTGGAATAACTATCCCTGAATTTGAAGCGCCAACAAAATAGTGCATCTCATTTGTATCTGCCCCTATAACTGGAATTCCTGAAGCCATTGCTTCAAGAGCTGCAAGTCCGAATGGCTCATTTTCCCAGAGATAAACGACAAGATCAATTTGCTGATGTAATCTAACTATATCTTCTCTTCGCCCTAGAAAATGTACATTTTTTGCATTTATCCTTTTTGCCTGTTTTTCTAGAGATTCTCTTTCTGGTCCGTCTCCTATAATTAAGAAATGCTTATCTGGGAGGAAAGGAGCAGAGGCAACGATTAGATTTACATTTTTCTCTTTACTTAACCTTCCAATGTAGGCGATAGTTTTTACTTCCTTTCTTATTTTTGGTTTGAATTTTGAAGAATCGATAAAGTTTGGAATGAAAATTGAATTTTTGTTATAATTCTTGTAATAATCTCTTATTTCTCTGCTTATGCAGAAAATCTTGTCCATTCTTGAAGAAATGAGTCTCTCATATAGTTTTAGAATATAAGATACCGCACTTGGAAGATACATTCTGTCCTTAAGACCTTCTACAAACTTACCATGGGCAGTAAGAACTAATTTTTTATTGAACAATTTAGCTAAAATAATAGAAAGTGTTCCTGAAAAAATGATTTCGTGTGTGTGGATGGCGTCAAATTGCTTATACTTTTTATCCTTAATTAAATAACTTAGAACTTTGGCACCCCAAACTGGATAGTAGATTAATTTGAATAATGACCTAGCTAGAATGGAGTTTGATTGGCTCAGATTTATACCTAAATTAACTACTTTTTTTGATTTATTGAATCTTCCTTTGATAAACTTTGGAGTAAGGATTTCATAGTCTACATGGTGATAATTTAGTCCCTTCTCAAATTCTGTTAAATATGATGTCCCGCCTCCTAAAGTAAATGGGTAGGGCTCTTCTGTAAGTATTAGTAATTTCATACAATCACTAGATAGCCAAGGTTTATAAAAATCGCTATTTTAAGTTTAATATACCTATGAAGGACGAGCATTTTATAAAAGGCATTTATCAGAGCAAGGAATATTTAGTTGCTTTAAATGCTACTGGAGAGAAAATCATAGATGTTTCTGATGGTTTTTTCTGTATTGAAAGAGCAATAAATCTTCCCGGTTTTGGAAGGAAAAAGATATTAGAGGGGCGAGGAAATCCAAATGAAAAAGATATTAGGTTGCTCAAAGAAAGGGCAAAGAAATATTTCTATGTAACAATAATGCCTTGCGTTGTTAGTTCAAAATTAGAGTCTTTTGAAAAGGAAAAATATCGAAAAACAGCAAATCATACTATTCTGATTGATTTGAAAAAGACGGAAGATGAATTATGGAAAGCACTAGACAAGGGATCCATAAGATGGGGAGTTAATTATGCAAAAAAGAGCGGACTTATTTTTGAAAAAAGCAACAAAATTGACGAGTTCTATGAATTGTATCTGAATACTGCCAAAGAGGGAGGATTTACTCCTGAATCTAAAGAATTTATTAGTTCTTTAATTAGTTCGGATGTTGCTAAACTTTTCTTGATAAATAAAGATAAAAAAGTTGTTGCTGGAGGAATGATATTGATTGATAAAGAAAATAATTATTCAATTTTGGATTTGACTAGTTCTTCTGAAGAGGGAATGAAACTTCAAGCAATGCCTTTCTTATATTGGAATTTTATTTTATATTCTAAATCATTAGGACTTAGCTATTTTGATATTGGAGGATATGATAATGAAGCGAGGGAGGGAGAGAAAACCTGGAATATTAATAAGTTTAAGAATAGATTTGGGGGAGAAATAAGAGAGCAGCCAATTTATTCAAACAATTGGAAATATGGGTTCCTTAGAAGTATTTTAAAACGTTTTAGATTTATGAAAGGATGGTATCACAAAAGTAAATGAAACAAAAAAAAGTACTAATGATTGGATTAACTCCTCCCCTTGAGGGTGGAAGTGAAAGACATATTTATGAAATTGCGAATAGATTGAATTGTGATGTTTTGACAGAGTATGGAAGTTCGTGCAAAAACGTAGTTGAAATTCCTATTTTGGGAACTGGATATCTAAAGAATTTCTCGTTTTTGTTATCTTCTTTTGTTTATGCTTTAATATTATTACTAAATCCAAGAAGGAAATATGATACTATTCACATTCATGAAAATCTTCTTTATTTGTTAATTCCCTTACTTTCAATGAGGTATAAGGTTGTTGTTACGATTCATGGAATAAAAGGATTCAAATTTTATGATAATGAGAAGATATGGGTAGTATTTAGGTGGTTTTTGAAATTTGCAAATGTAATTATTGCTGTTAATTTGGAAGATAAAAAAGTGCTCGATAAGATTTTCAAAAAAGTAGTATATATTCCAAATGGGGTTGATTTGAGCATTTATGGCAAGACCAAACAGAAAGTTGAAAATAAAATAGGGTTTATAGGGAGAGTACATAAGCAAAAGGGGATTGTTTATCTTCTGGATGCATTCGAAAAGATTAAAGCTAAGCATCCAGGTTTGATGCTTGAAATAATAGGAAAAGTGGATGAGTATGGTTTGGAATTAAAGAAAAAATATAATGATAATAGAATTATTTGGAGAGGATTTATGGAAAATAGAAGTGAGATTGCTAAAACACTTAAATCTAGTTATTTGATTGCGCTTCCAAGCCTATGGGAGGGGCTTCCACTTGTGTTATTTGAAGCACTTGCATCTGGAAGGCCAGTTATTGTCTCGGATATTCCTGCATACAGGTCTGTAATAAAGGATGAGGCTTTATTTTGCAAAGTAAAAAACAGTGACGACCTTGCTAAGAAAATAGAACTATTGTTGAAAAGCAAAGAAACTGCTTTGAGATATGGCAAAAAAGGAATGATATTGGCTGAAAAGTACGACTGGAAAGAAATTGCTAAAAAATTAGAAGGAGAATATAATAAAATATGAAAAAGTTAATTAAATTAAATCTTGGTTGTGGTGAAGATTACAGAGAAGGTTATGTAAATATAGATAATAATACTGCTGTAAATGCAGATATTTATTCAGATTTTATAAATAAAATACCTGCGAAGGATAATAGTGTCCAGGAGATATTTTGTAAGAATTTATTTGAGCATGTTCCAAATCCTCTTAATTTTTTGATGGAGATAAAAAGAGTTTTGGTTAAAGGAGGAAGAGCAATTATAATTACTAGCAACGCTTCCTATCTAATATATCATTTCCCAAGAAAAAAAGCATATCATGACTCATATAATTTGACTAGTCATAAAGATGATAAGCATTATTTTATGTTTCAAAAAGGACATTTGGTTGCATTTAGTAATAAGGCTGGATTAAAAATAAGGAAGTTGAAGTATTATATTTCAAATACTAAAATGGGACGAGATAACTCTTTCCAAAAAATTATTGGTGGTTTGATAGGACCTAAGTTCGGATATTCTGATTTTCTCTGGGAGGTTGAAAAGTGAGAAGGACAACATTTAGTGTTGATGTTGAAAAGGATTTACATGGGGAAGGCTATAAAGGGATAACCTTTGGATTAAAGAAGTTTGAGATTATCTGTGATAAGAACAAAATAATGCCTGTTTTGTTTGTTACTGGTGACTGTGTTTTGAAGTATCCTTCTATTTTCAAAAGATTATCGAAAAAGGGGTGGGAAATTTCATTTCATGGTTTAACACATAGGCGATTTGATGATTTGTCTTTGGAAAAAAAGGAAGATGAGATAAAAAAAGGCTTGGAATTGTGGAAAAAGAAACTAGGATTTGCTCCAAGAGGATTTAGGGCGCCACAACATTCGATTGATGAGGAGACATTGGACTTGCTTGAGAAGTATGGGTTTGAATATGACTCTTCTTATCATCCTCTTAACCTAGTTCAGTTGATGTTTTTCCCTAAAAAAGTAGGATTGTGGTTTAAATTGTTCTTTTCTAGGTTAAATGAATATAAGATTATAGCAAAATTGAAAGAGAAACCTACTTCATCTTTATTGGTTCCGTTTGTATCTTTAACTGTGAGGATTTTTCCTAAATGGATGTTGAGGTTTTATCTCTGGAAGATAAAATTATTTTACAAAGAGCCTATGTTTTATGCTCACTCCTGGGACTTTATTGAAATGAAGGAAAGTAGAATAGACAGAATGTTCCCAAGTGAGAAATTTATAAATAAACTTGACTATTTGATGAGTATAAAATGAAAATTGAAAAACAATTTTCAATTACTCGCAATAAGAGGTATTGCTTCGTAAAATGAAAAGAATACTAAATATTGGTTGCGGAAATGAAAGTTATGGTACTGATAGAATAGACTTTGTTAAGACCAACACTACAACTAAGGTTTGTAATTTTGAAAAAGGAAAATTACCTTATCCAAGTAATTATTTTGATGAGATATATTGCAAATCTGTAATTGAGCATATAAAAAACTTGGGAAATTTAATAGATGAGATACATCGTGTTCTAAAAAGTGGGGGAAAAATTTGGATTAGAACAGACTATGCAGGGTATATTGCTTGGCACATATCAAAGAAGCATGAACATAACTTTATTTTAAATAATGCGTATGGTCACAAATCTATGGAAGACGCACATTATCATTTGTTTGTTGAAAGCCACCTAAGATTTTTGTTTAAAAGATTTAAAAACATAAAAATTAATTATTTTTATGGTGGAAGAAATGGATTTATTAGGCTTATTATGAAAATTCTTCCATTCAATCTTGGAGCATTCCATATTGATTTGGAAGCAATAAAATAATATGAAAGAAAATATGAAAATATTGGAACTTTGTGAATACAGTGCAGGAATATGCGGTACTTTTGCTAGAGTTAAACAGGAAGCTGAACTTCTTTCTAAGAATGGGCATGAGGTTAGAATATTTTCCTCTAATCTCACTAAAGGAACAGATGAAATAGCAAAAAGTGAAGATAAAATTGGGAAAGTTTTGATAAGAAGATTTCCTTCGACTAAATTGGGAGGGGAGAGTTTTATTTATTGGAATTTTGAGAAGGAAGCCCTTGAATTAAAGCCAGATGTAATAATTGCTCATGTTTATAGGCATATTCATACTTCAAAGGCATTAAGGGTTGCTGAAAAATTGGGGAAACAGGGTAGGAAGTGTAAGGTTTTTCTTGTTAGCCATGCTTCATTCACTCAAGAAACTAGATCTATTCTTGGAAGAATGGCTGTAGGGTATTATGATAAATTTATTGGACCTGGTAAATTGAAGAAATTTGATAAGATTATTCATATTTCCAATTGGGAAGTGCCATATCTTCTTGCTTTGGGTGTTGAAAAAGGTAAACTGGAATATGTTCCAAATGGAATATTGCCTGAATATTTTGGTGCTATTGGTAAAAAAGAAGATAATAAGATTCTATTTTTAGGAAGAGTTAGTCCCATAAAAGATATTGAAACACTAATAAAATCTTTGAAGTTTGTTAAAACATATGTGGAAGTTGATATTGTTGGGCCTGCTGAAGAAAAGTACCTAATTAAATTGAAAGATATGTTGGCAAATGAAAAGATATATGGAAAAGTTAACTTTCTCCCTCCGATTTATGATATAAATGAGAAAATAAAGAAAATTGATTCTTGCAAGGTATTTGTTCTACCTTCTAAAAGGGAGGGAATGTCTGTTGCTCTCATTGAAGCTCTTGCAAGAAAGAGAATTGTAATTGCATCTGACAATCCGGCTGCAAAGGACCTTATTCAGGATGGTAAAAATGGATTTTTGTTTGGAATAGGAAATGAAAAAGCGCTGGCAGAAAAAATTGATTTGGCTTTATCGGGAAAGAATGATAAAATAAGAGTGGAAGCGAGAAAATCAGTTTTGCAGTTTAGCTGGGATAAGGTAATTAAGAAATTGGAGAAGATTCTTGCTGGTTAATACACTTTATCGTGATGGTCGAAATCATAAAATAGAATAAAATTATTTGCTAAATCCACTTTAAATGTTAGCACAAATGATTTATCTATATGAACTCTTTTGAAATCGCTTAAATCGTGCCTCAAATTTTTATATCTTTTAATTGTTTCAGAATCATTATTAACAATCTCTTTTATCTTTTTGTTAATTATTATAACCTTTTCCTTATCTTTTTTTACAAGCTTAGTTATTATTAATTTTAGTTTATCAGAAAGATTGTATGTAAACATTTAGACCTCACATAAAGCATCGAGTTCCTCAAAACTCATCTTTTTATGCCCATATCTCTTAATATGCTCATTAACTCCTTTTATCATATCTTTAATATACTCATCGTTGGCTTCTTTTTCGACTATATCCTCGCCATAAAGTTCAACTAATTTATTAATTGCTTCAGATTTATCATTTAAACCATATTTGGCTTTTAGAACTGCAAATACTTTATTTGCATATTCATCTAATTCTACTCTAGCAGTTATCATTTTGTTTTCCATGTGCATCCTATGTGTATTTGGTGTGCATTCTTCTATTTAAATGTTTCTATCTCGACTTTGATAAAAGGAAAATAATAATCCTTTTAAACTAACTGGCTTAGAGATAGATATGAATATATTAATAATAAAGATAGGGGCTATTGGGGATGTCGTTAGAACAAGTTTTATAGCACAAGCATTAAAAGATAAATATAAAAAATCTAATCCTAGAATATACTGGATAACTGATCAAAAAGCTATTCCTCTTTTCATAAATAATCCCTATGTTTTTAAGGTTATCCCAAAGGAAGACAAACAGACTCTTAGTTCGATGAAATGGGATTTGGTTGTAAACCTTGAAGAGGATGATGAGAATTGTGATTTTACTTCTTCTCTTGGAGCAAAGGAGATAATTGGTTTCGTCAAGAGAGATGGAAAAGTTTATCCTACTTCAACTGCAAAAGAATGGTATGATATGTCTGCACTTGGTAAAAAGCCTGAGAATGATATGCTGAAGAAGAAAAATAGAAAAACACACCGACAAATAATATCTGAAATTGTGGGTGTTGACTGGAAAAAGTACGAACCATTTATGAGACTTACTGAGGGACAAAGGAGTTTTGCTTCAGATTTCTTAAGAAGGCATAATCTCAGCAGAACTGACTTGATAGTCGGAATAAATACGGGGGCTGCAGATAGATGGCCAAAACAGCTTTCAGTTGAAAAAACTGCTCAACTAATTGAAGAGATATATAAAAAATACAAGGCTAAAATAATTCTTTTTGGTGGACCCAATGAAATAAAAAGAAATGATGAGATTTTAGGATTGGCTAGGGCTCCAGTAATTACTGCTGGTTGTGGAAATGATTTAATTGAATTTCCTGCATTAATTAGTGCCTGCGCTTTATTTATTACTAGCGATAGTTTAGGTTTGCATATCGCTTTAGCTTTAAGAAGAAAAACAATTTGTCTAATTGGTCCTACCTCTCCTAGCGAGATAGATGTGTATGAAATTGGAGAAAAGATAGTTGCCGAATCAAATTGTATCTGTTGCTACAGAAGTGATTGCAAAAGTATGGAAAAAATAAATGTTGGAAAGATAACTTCTACAATTGATAAATTAATTGCACAAAAAATAACTTTATTGATAACTGCTTACAAAGAGCCATTAGTTGGAAAAGCTATTGAAGCGGCAATTAACCAAAAAACAAAATATGCTTTTGATATCTTAGTTTCAGCTCCTGATAATGAAACATTAGATATAGCAAAGAAATATCAAAAGAAGCATAAAAATATAAAACTTTTCAAAGATCCGGGAAAGGGAAAGAGCTATGCATTAAATCTCATATTTAGCAGTTTAGACACAGATATTTTAATTCTCACCGATGGCGATGTATATATTTCTAATAATTCTGTTGAAGAGATGGTTATGATGTTTAATGATCCTGAAGTAGGTTGTCTAACTGGAAGACCTACTCCTGTTGAAGACAAGAAAAGTAAATATGGATATTGGGCTCACTTTTTGTTTGATGCGGCACATGATTTAAGGAAAAAGGCATTTCATAATAATCAATTTATTGAATGTTCTGGATATTTATTTGCTTTCAGAAAAAAAATTGTTCAGAAAATTCCTCTTGATGTTGCAGAAGACACTTACATTCCGTACTCTTTCTGGGAAAAGGGATATAGAATAGGGTATGCTGAAAAAGCATTAACATATATTAAAAATGTAGATAATTGGAAAGACTGGATGAAACAAAAGACTAGAACTAGCAAAGCACACGAAACCCTTGATAAGTATGTGGATACTAAAACAACAAAGAGAGTAAAAACATTTTCAAACGAAGCCAAAGGACTGAGTATGATTTTTAGTTATCCAAAGAATATTAAAGAAGTTTATTGGACAGTTCAATTGGCTTTGGCTAGATTGTATATGTGGGGCATTGTATTTTATCACACTAAGTTTATGAATAAGCAGTATGGTGATGCCTGGGAAAGAGTTGAAAGCACCAAATGATAAGGAATAAAAAGGCTTCTTAATAGAGATATATATGACTAGTGAGAAAAAAGAGATTGCTGAAAGAACTGCAAAAATAAAAGGGTGGTTTAAAGACCCATATGTTATTGGATTTATTGCTATAATTGTTGTTGCTTTTATAATAAGAATGTATTATTTTTTCCAGACTCTTGATCAGGCAGTTTGGTGGGATGAGGGAGAATATATGCTTAGGGTTAAACATCTTGTACTTAATACGCCTCAATCTGGATTTTTCCAGGGAAGAGAATTGTTTACTCCATATTTCTGGGCTTTAATTTATTATTTGTTTAATTCTGAAACTGCAATAAGATTTGTGCAGGTGATTATATCGACGTTAACTGTTGGAGTTACATACTTTTTGGGGAAGGAAGTTTATGATAAGAAAATTGGATTGCTTGCTTCCGCATTTATGGGATTTTTATGGCTTCATATCTTTTTTACAGAGAGACTTTTGACTTATCTTTACGCTCCTTTATTTTATACGCTGGCGTTGGGTTTGTTCTGGGTAGGATATAACAAGAATTATGAGAATAAAGAGAGATATCTTCTTTGGTTTTTCATTACAATAATGATTGGTGTTGGAATTTATTATTCCATAGCGTTCGCAGCTATAACTGTCGTTCTTTATCTTTTGTTTAGTGAAAGACTTTCTTTCTTGAAGAATAAAAAGCTCTGGAAATACTTTTTGATAAGTTTGCCTCTTCTTCTTCTTTCATTTGTGCCTTCATATATTGTTCAAGGAAGTATAATCCCTCGATTGAGTCAAGTTGGAACAATAGAGGCTACACAAACTGGTGCAGGAATTGCTGGTTTATTGACTTATATTAAGATGATGCCAATCATACTTCTTTCAGTTTATCTTTGGATTGCAATAATAAGCTTGTATCTTTTGGTAAAACTTATTTTGTTCTTTGATATTGAAATAATAAAAGCCAAGGAGATGAATGAATCTAGGAAAGATTTGTTTATGTTTTTAGGTGCGTTAGTTCCATTTGCAGCATATACTTGGCTTAGCATGACTGCAGGAGGAGATGCTGGGGCTAGTTATGATGCTTGGATATTGCCTGTATTTCCAGTGCTTTTCTGCTTTATGTCTAAAGCAGTATTTGAAATAACTGATTGGATTTCTGGAATGCTTAATGGAAATATGAAAAAAGTTTTTATGATTTTGATTGGAATAATATTAATTTGGGGATTCTATGGGCAAATTCAATTTGCAGACAGTACAATAAAGACAAAGGAGCCGTCTTATTATAATCTCAAGCCTGCAGGGGAATGGATAAAGGAAAATACTGCAAAGGAAGATAAGATATACAGCGCCGCAATACCTGAACTTACGTATTATTCTGAAAGAGAAATAGTTGGACATGATGATCCAGTAACTAACGGAACTCAATCTGGATTCCTTAAAATGCTAAAAGAAAATAAGGTTAAGTATTTTGTTCTTACTTCATGGGAAAGAAGTCCAGATTGGATTTATAGCTTACCTGATGAAAATAAGCTTAATTTAACTGTCGTACAAGTGTATTTCTTGGATAAAGAGATGAAAAATCCAGACGTTATAATTTATAGAATAGATTGGTGATTATTAATTAGTTTATTCGACGACTTAATTATCTGACATTAGATAAGATAATATTTTTATTATATATGTTATATACTAAAATTTACTTCTTTGCAACTGAGAGAACTTTCAGTTCTCGAGGTGATCAAGAATTATCAATTCTTGACACTTTGAAAAATAATCCGTCTGGTTTTCCTATCTTAATTATGTCTAAAAATGAAAGTGCGTAAAGAGGATAGAAGAAAAGAGCAGTTAATGCTGGACTCTTTTGCATCAGATGGTTTAATTTCCAGGCAATTCTTCCGAAAAAGTAGGTATATCCTGTGAATTTTACTATTCTTAGTCCAGATTTATCTAACTTCTCTTTAAACATTTCATAAGTGTATCCTGGGCGGACGTGCTTGAATAGAGGCATATCTTTTCTACTGTCTGGAGTATCTGCTGGGAATGTGAATAAAATAAATCCGTTGGGTTTTAGGATTTTTGAGAGATTGTTTATGGCTAGTTGATCATTATTGATATGCTCAAGAACATCTGAACAGATTATTCTATCAAATTTTTCATTTAATTTTAATTTTGTAATGTCTGCTTTTTGAAATGAAATATTATTTAAATTTAAAGCATTGGAGATTCTTATTGCGTCCTCTAATTTTGAATTATTTATATCTATTCCGAGAGTTTTTATTTTATTTTTCCTTCCAAATGTGAGAGCATATAATCCTGGTCCAGTTCCTGCATCTAAAAGAGACATTCCAGGTTTTATATTAAGATTATTTGTTATTAATCTAGCACGATTCCTCATTTCTACATGAGGAATTCCGAATATTTTTAATGCAAGTCTTTTCAGATTTGAGTCAATTAGCGCCTTTTTGCCGTCGGCTGCAGTTAACGTAATGTCTTCCCTTATTTTTGATAAAATATCTCCGAATGGCATTGGATTATAGTTTGAATAAACTCCTTACTCCTTTTTTGCTTCTTATAAACCCGACAATTAGAGAGTCTGTTGAAACCAAAGTTATAAGTGGTTCATTTAGACAAGCCATGTCTTTATATTTAAATGCTTTGTAAATTCCATAGAGAGTTGCAGGAAGAACTATGTTTGCATAGATTACAAATAATCCAAGGAGGAAGATGTTTCTTTTCTTTTCCAAATTGAGCCATTTGTATTCTCTTTTTGGTAAGTGGGCCATGTATGTCTTTAGAACTCCCCGCATTCTTTTACTGAATAACTCTTTTAAACTACCAAGAAGATTGTGATAAATCCCTACTTTTGAAGAAAATGCAAATAGATTATAATTGTTTTTTACTAAAACAACTGGGACATCATTATCCATCAAAAATGGATGGTCTTTGAATAATTGTTTTAAGATATTTGTTCTATAAAGACAGAGAGATTGACAGGGGATATTATCTTGTTTGAATTTGCAAACTAAATATTCTTTCTTTCTTTCTTGAATTGTTTCTCTAATGTCTGGCGTGAGGAATATAAAAAGGGGGTCTCTCTGAAAAATATCATATGAAATGCATCTTGTTAGAGCATTTTGATTTTGGTTAGGTTTAAATCTTGCTAAAGAACCTATTATTTTTTTGTTTTCTATTAATGGTGTTGATATTACCTCTGCCCAATTGGTGTCTGCAATCTCCATATCTGCATCAAGATACATGAAGAACTCTCCATGGGCATGCATTAGTCCTATTTTTTTTCCTTTCTCTGCATCTTTTGATCCATTTCTAATAATTTTAATGTTAAGTTTTTTTGAAAAGGATTTTGCTATGCTTACTGTTTTGTCTGTGCTGTCGTCGTCGACAATTAAGACTTCTATTTTATTTTTTATTGTTTGTTTTTCTACACTATTTAGACATTTTTCTATAAATTTTTGCTCATTGAATGTGGGAATGACTAGAGTAATTAGTGGTCTGGACATTTTAGAAGTTTAACTGTGAAAATTTAGTTTTGCCTTGAAGATAGTAATCTATAACTATGCTTCGAGGGTAAATGATATTATTTAATTGTGAATCTTCAACTTTTCTCAAATTTTGTGCAGATTTTCTCTTTCTTTTAATAAGGGAAATGTGAGTAGTAATCCAAAATAGAGATTTTATTACTGCTTTTGCTCTTGAAAAGGACTCAAATGCACTTAGAATTTCTAAAAATAGACGGTTAATTATAATTCTTTTAAGAGTTGTGCCCGAGCTATTTTTGAATAGTGCTAATAGTGTGTTTCTTTGAATAAGAAAGAGCTTAAGTGTGCTCATTTTTGATGCATTAACAGAATAACTGCCTAGATGCGATATTTTTGCTGATGGAACTATAAATATTTTCTCTCCAGAATTATTTATCCTCCAGCAAAGGTCTAATTCTTCCCCATATAAGAAGAAATCTTCATCAAAAATACCTGTTTTCTCTAAAGTTTTTCTTTTTACAAGCATACATGCCCCAGAAGCCCAGAATATTTGCCTAGGTTTATTGTATTGGCCATTGTCTTTCTCGGTTTTGGAGAATATTCTTCCTCTGCAGAAAAGATAGCCATATTTATCTATAAATCCTCCTGATGCTCCAGCATGGTCGAAGTTAGATTTATTGTTTAGATTAAGTATTTTTGGTTGGCAAGAAGCAACTTTATTTTTTTCTGCGAAAATAATCAACTCCTTAAGCCAATTTTTGTCAACTTCTGTATCATTGTTTAGAAAAACTACATAATCTGAATTTGTTTTGTTTATCAGGAAGTTGGTGCCTCCTGCAAATCCCAGATTTTTATTTGATTTGAAATATTTTACTCTATGTTTTTTTATGATTTCTTCACTTTGGTCTTTACTATCATTTAATAGCACATAAACTTTGAAATTTGAATAATTTGTCTTTTTTAATGAACTTAGGCAATTATCGAGGATGTTCTCTCCATTTTGTTGCAGGATAAGCACGGCGACGCTAGGTGATTTCACTTTACTGCCTCCCAGATTGGTGAAATGAATATCTTTAATGGTCTTAGAATCCTTCTAAATGAGGAATTGATTATTCTCAATTGTAAAACTGCTAGGAACATCTGAATAGAGACCTTTCCCACTTTTAATTTACTGTCTTTTATGTCTCTCCAATGAGCGGGAATCTCTTTTATCCTAAATCCTTTTTTATGAAGAATGTATAAAATGTTTACGTCGAATGCCCAGTTTGACTGAACTTGATGTTGAATAAGTTCTTGAATTGCTTTTCTTTTGAATAGTTTTGCACCGCACTGAGTATCGCTAAAGGGCATAAAAAATAAAGCCCGCACAACTGATATAAATCCTAAAGAAGCCAGTTTTCTTAATGAAGAGGGTTTTGGTTCTATAATGGCGCTTGGAATATGTCTGTTAGCAATTGCTCCATCATAATTTTTTATATTTCTTACTAGATCATAAAATGCTTCTGGAGGAGTAGCTAAATCGGCATCTACAAATCCTATCAAATCAAAATTTTTCTTGTCCTTGAATGCTATTTTAAAACCCTCCATAACTGCAAATCCTTTTCCACCTTTTATTAGATTAACGAATTTTATATGCTTGTTTTTATTTGCAAAGGATTTTACTATCTCTGCAGTTCTATCTTGGGTATTGTTGATTATTACAAATAGAGTATAGTCAAGATCTTTATTCTTTATTCTATCGAAAAATGAAGAATAAACTTCGAGTGTCCTGGCTATCCTCTTTTCTTCATTATATGCTGGAATTACTATGCATAATCTATCCATTATCTATCGATAAAATTTGGTTTATTTAAATATGCGCTATTTTGTTCTGTAGACCAATATTGTTCCTATTAGGAATATTAATGATGCACCAATATATGCTATTGAAAATTCTTGAAGGGAAGTTGAGAAAATATATAGCAGAATGACTTCGATTATTGGAAATATTATGAAAAGACCATAGTTCTTTATCTTATTCTTTGAAAGTCTGTATAGAATTGCTAAATTTGTTAGAGACTGTAATCCGAATGCAATTCCTAAAAAGAAAAGAATATCTGAAGCATGGGCGACTTCTGCTTTTCCAGAGAATAGGTTTAGAATTAAATCTGGAAAGAAATAGAATATTAATAAGGCAATTGTAATTAGACCTACAACTAAAGCTATAGAATTATAGAGTAATCCTCTTGATTTTGCCTTTTTCTCAGCAGATAGAGGAAACATTGCTCTACTTATTGGCTGAGTTCCCCAGAAGATGGTTTTTCCTAGAATTGAAGCAAGAGCATAATATCCAGCTATCTCCTCTGAAAACACAATCTTTGCCACTAAAACATCGAGGCTATAGAATGCAATTATAATAAACATTAAGAATATCACTGGCTTGGAATAATTGTATATGTCTTTTGTGGCTGCTTCTTTTTCTCGGGATATCATTATAGATTTTAAGCTCTTAAATGAGAAGAGAAAGGCGATTATTCCTCCAAGAATAACTGCTGTAATTGCTCCATAAACTTTCCAGCCTAGAAATACAAGAATAACTGCAAATATTAACTTCGCGATGGATTCTGTTAGAAGATTATAGCCTAGCGCTTTGAATTTCTTTATTCCAAGCATTATTCCCCTATTTACTGGTACAAGGAATGAAGTGAAAACAACTAATCCATTAAGGGAAAGAAGTGCATAATCTATTTTTAATAAAGAAGAAAGAGGATAGGCTATGCCTAAATAGACTAAAAATATTATTGATGAGATTATAATGGACTTTTTAATTGAACGCTTTAGAAGATTTTTGATTTTACCTTGAGATTTTTCTTCTGAAGAGTATTTTGCTAAAATTGTTTGAACTCCTTCCGTGAAAACGCTTAGAATGTAGATTATTGAAAACATTGTTGCTAGAATACCATATTCTGCGATTGAGAGCATTCTCGCCATGAGAAATTGAAATACAAAATTTAAGGCATTGGAAAAATTGAAGGCTATGAGAAGAATGATACTTCCGGAGAGTAATGCTTTATTTAATTTCATTTTATATAAAGATTCCTTGTCTGAAAATGATTAATCCAGATATAATAACTATGATTTGGAATAGCCAGATGAGAGAAACTACGTTCTTTTCTGTTGATTTTATTCCAAGTTTCTTTAGAAGAGCGATTGAAACATGTGTTAATCCGTATAATTTTGGATATAATAAGTCCAATTCTCCTGAGCTGTTTATTTTTCCAAATGACTCTTTTTCGAGCTTTCCTCTTAACTTCAAAACAACTTCAATTATATATGGGATGAAGAAGAAAACTGCTATTTTTTCAAAGTTTCCCAAAATGGCCATTATTCCCAACATACCTCCTACTGTATATGTCAGGGAGTCTCCTGGAAATATTTTAGCAGGGTAGAAATTATATAACATAAAAGCAAAAAGGGAAGCAATCATACATAAACCAACAAGAGCTAACCAATAGCTTCCAGTCATATATGCAACTAGAGAAAATACTGAAACGAGAATTATTCCTTGTCCAGCTTCTAATCCATTCAGACCTGCCAGAAAATTGTAAGTAGTTGTAACTCCTACAATTCCTAAAGGAATTATAAATAAAGGATAAATAATTCCTAAGTCAATTAATCCAAAAAATGGAAGAGAAATGGTACTTTGCCCTGCTTTTATCACTATTAGAGGTATGGAAGCAAATAAAACTAGTATTAATCTAACCTTCTTGCTCAATCCAATTTTCCATCCAAGAACATCATCTGTTAATCCTACAAATGAAATTATTAGTAATGTGCTAATAAGAGCAAAAATTTCAAGTGATTTATCCAAGGAATCAAAATAAAAGCTTCTTATGGCAACATATACTAAAACTCCTAGAATAAACCCTGTTACGACATTTATTCCACCTGCTTCCGCTACTTCTGGCTTACTTATTTTCTGAATATCTCTTCCCACCAGTTTAACTTTCCTTGCCCTATTTATCCAATTTGGAATAAGTAAGAAAGTAACAACTAGACTTACTAAAATAGGTATAAGTAAAATGAGGTTTTTCATCTTGCGATTGTCAAATTTATGTTTGGATAATCAGTTCGAAGATATTCTTGATTAACTTGCATTCCCGCAGGATAATTAACTTGCCAAATCTTTATTGGTCCCTGAATTCCTGCAAAATAAACAAAATCAGAATTTAATGCACCAGAAGATTTCAACTTTGCAACAATTTCATTGTCTTCTGAATGAACTAGTTTAAAATAAGGACTCTGCTCATTGAATAAGTATAGTCTTGCAAGTCTAGAATTTACAGTCTTTTCACTTAGATACATCATTGCTGCATCTGGGGAAATAGAGGTTTGAGTTGCAGTTGAGAATAGGAAGATTCCTGAATTTACTCCTGAACCAAAATCAGTAAGATTTGAGCTATATGCATATCTAAGAGGTAAAATATATTGGTTACCTTGATAATAGAATACTCCTCTTGGCTGTATTAATCCAGACGAATTCTTTTCTACAATTACAGCAATTATTCCCGATTTTCCTGATGGAAGAAATATTTGAGTACCATTCAAATTATAAGCTATATCTGCATCTATAGCCATAATACTTCCTTTTTGACCCGGGTAATATACTGATTGAACTGAATTCTTTGTTTCTAATGTTTCTGAATCGGCTCTTGAAAATGTAGCTATTGAACTAAATCGATCATACTTTTCATCACTTCCGATTGATGAAAATGCTGAATATTTTCCTATATCTGTGGAATCGATTAGGAAATGAGTTACATTATGTGCATAGAAAAAGTCGAGTGCCTCTTGATTGCTCTGCCCAGTAAGTGCATGTCTTCCCATTAAATAATCCCAATATGAAATTGCGTTTCCTCCATCTAAGACTGTTGCTCTCTCGCCCATAGTTTGAACCCAATATCCATAGTCCCACCAATGAGCAAAGACTGAATCTGTTGGAGTGCTTTCTCTTATCCAAGCCATTGCTTTTTGCCATTGTTGTGCATAAACAATATCTAAAGTCATTTGCCCTCCAGGCATTGGAGATTTAACATTGTTTTCTGCTATGAATACTGATTGCTGATAAAAGTTTTGGGCGGAGAAAATTAATCCGATAGAGATTAATACTATACCTATCCAAGCAAAGAGTTTGTTATTTTCGGTTAGTTTCTTTGAATCTGCGAATAGAGCAACTAAAAAGTATGAAGCTGTAATTGATGCCGCTGGAACTAGAACCATAATTGTTCTAACTGAACCTCTGGCTGAGATAATGCTCAGGAAGAAAAGAGAAAATAGAAGGATGAGATTAAAATCTACTCCCTTGAATGCTTCTTGTTTTGAAATACCGTATATTGAAAGGCAACCAAAAATAAAAACAGCTAATCCAACTACTATTTGATAAATTAATAAGTTTGCTATTGAAGAGGAAAAGAATAATAAAAGTCCAATGATAAGAACCGTGAAGGATATTTGATTATAAATCTTCTTTGCTTTTGTTAAGCTTAGTGATGGATAAGCAAGAGAAAATGCCAAGAAAAGAATACCGAATGCGTAAAACGCAAGGCTTTGAGTGTTTGTTCCATTAAATGTCGCGTCTGGAGAATATCTTGAAAAGACTGCTGCGAATAAAAATACCATATATCCTATTGTTGTGAATATTCTTTCCTTTTTGGAAAGAACACGCATCATAAATGAGTAAAGATATATCGAACCGAAGAAGAATATCCAGAAGAAAACAGGGATGTTGCTAATTACTGGACCAAAGTTGTTAGCCCATTCACTGAAATATGGCTGTCTGTTCTCTGCAACTGTGACTCCAAGTCTATCTGTGACTGGAACAATAAGAGGTTGGGCAATATCTGAAATTTTATCTGAAATATATGATGGTCCGAAGAATAAAGTTGAGAGAATTATTCCTAGAATAGCTGTAATCATAATGGTAGTTACTGGCTCGGGGATTTCTTTCAAAAATCCATATTGAAGGTACTTTTTCAATCTCGTTTCTGTAAGAATGACGTGAATTATTAATATTCCAAATATTGCAAAAGGAATTAATGTTGTTGTTGAAGTTAGAAGAGTTGACAGAGTATATCTTGTTGAAAATATTCTCATTATTAAAAATGAAGAAATAAGCCATGTTCCATAAATTAAAAGTTTGTTCTTATCTGCCTGTCCAAACACCAAAGCTAGAAAACTTGCCAATGCGATAACGAGGAAGATATAGACTACTCCTCCCCAAATAAGGGCCATCACTGCTGTTGAAATTCCAGCCAAAATAGAGAATGTAATTCTTTTCCAATTTAAATCTGATTTCCAGGATGAAAGGAAGAAATAAAATGCCAAGAACATAAATAAAAAGCCAGATGCTTCTTTTTCTGGGATTCCAGCAATTGTTCTTGGAAGAAGAGAAGGAATTACTGATAGGAAAAATGAAGAAATCAGAGCAATTATTTCAGAGTTGATTTTCCCAAGATCATCAATAAATATCCTTCTGACTAGAAAGAAAAAGGCAATAACAGTAAGGGCAAACATAAATACTGGAAAGATTGCCGCTGATTGTTCAACTGAAGTTGAGCCAAAAAGAACAGCTAACTTGTGAAACCATGCAATAAAATAAGAAGGAAGTATTAGCTCTGATCGCGTATTAAAACCAATAGGAACATATCTCATGTAATCCATAACTGGAAGTGAACCGTGCTCAATTATCTCTTTAGCCCATCTTAAGAATAAGTAAGGGTCTAAATCTTGTGCAAGAGTCCAACCGCCAGTGGTTACATCTCTTAATCCATCTAAATTTCTAGTTCTTATGTATGTTGCTATAAAAACAATAAATGCTAAGGCGATGTAAACTAACCAGTTGTATTTTTCAGTAAAAAACTTCTTTATTTTTTCCTTTCTTTCCTCTATCTCATTAACCATCAATAGAAGCTGGAAAATACAATATATAAAGATTTGGAAACAAATCTTTAATGCTCGTTTGTAAAACTTCGCATATAAAGATTGTTAAAACCCAATCTTTGACCAGACTAATTATCTTAGAGGGTATAATTATCAAGTCAGGGGTATGATTGTGATAGATAATATTATTGTTTTTATTTAATTTAATAATAGATATTCTGGTTTATCCTATGGACTGGCATAATCCTGTTATATCTGGAGTTATATAAACTTCTAACAAAGCGGAAATAAACAGCACAACAACAGCTAGAATTATCAAATTGAGCGAATCCTGAAGAGTTTCCCAGAATCTTTCTGTTCCCCATTCGTGTTTTATTGCTGCAACTGAAATTAAACCGCCGGCGAGAGCAACAATAAAGTATGAACCTATTTCTGGGATTCCGTGTGGGAGGTATCTACAAAGACCGAGGCCAAAATCAGATAGCTGAGATTTTGTGAAAATTCCTATTGCTGCGGCAATTACTGAAGCGTTCCAGGCTAGAATGAAAATAACCCCTGCACCCATAATTAGAGAAAATGCGAGGGAAAACAAAAGAACGTACATGTTATTTGTAAAAATTAAAAACAGCCTTTCCGGACCTGTGACGTAACCAACTATGAATGTATCTGAACCCTTTAGTCCATATTGCTTAATACAATTAGAGAATTCTGTTGGTCTGTTTATTGTGCAGTATGTTTCTATCTGTGCTCTGAATGTTTCTGCTGAACTTGGAAGCACAATGTACCAGAAGGATAGAGCAACTAGAAAACCAAGGAAAAGCCACAAAAAGACCCAAATGGCATGACTGTGCTCTCTTAGAAGATTGAATGTGCCTCTGTTCTCGGTGATTTTTCTTTCTTCTAATTTTATAGTATAATAAACAAAAGGCATTGAAAACATTACCATAAAGATAACTATGAGCAGGCCAGAATACCTAGAAAGGACTGCGTCTCCTGAAAATACCCATCTTACTAAAAATAATGCGATGGATGCATAAAACAATCCGACAAAAAACATCTCCCAGGGCCTTCTTTCGGCTTTGACTGGGTTTATTAGCATTTCTAACATTTGTATATTTATCCTCTTCCTTTAAATTGATAGTTGATAGAGGTTTAAATATTTAAACATATGGAGAGTTTTTGATTATTTGTGTGAAATCGGAGAAAGAAATTATGAAGTAAAATATAAAATAGATATATTATAATCTGTTTAAGTTCATCTTGGATGAAATTTAATATTGGGAGATAATTATCATTAATTGAACAAGAGTGTTAATTGCAGAAAGTATATTTATCGTATGTAACTTCAGAAGGCTGAGTAGACGCGGTGAGATATAAGATTTAAATATAATCTATTCCTATAATAATCTATGAAGGGGGTAAAATTAAATTCTATTCTTAGGAAAGGAAAGGGAATGTTTCTTGCGTATGACCAGGGGATGGAACATGGTCCTGTCGAATTTAATGATAAAAATGTTTCTCCTGAAAGTATAATTGAAATTGCTAAAAAAGGAAAATATACTGGAATAATTGTGGGAAAGGGAATTGCAGAGAAATATCAAAAGGAAATAATGAAATCTGGAGTGCCTTTGATAATAAAACTAAATGGAAAGACTAATTTGTATAGGGGGGAGCCAATGTCTGAGCAGCTTTGCACAGTAAAGGAAGCTTTGGCATTGAATGCTAAGGCAGTGGGATATACAATTTATCTTGGCTCTGCATATGAACACCAGATGCTTAAAGAATTTGAAAATATTGAAAGAGACGCGCATGCAAAAGGAATTCCGGTGATTGCATGGGTTTATCCTAAACACGGATTAAATGGAAAAGGAATAATGGCCTATGCAGCGCGTGTTGCTCTGGAAATTGGAGCCGATATTGCTAAAATTAAATTAACTGATATAAAAGATTTGAAGTGGGCTGTTAAATCTGCTGGGAAGTGCAAGATAGTTGTTGCTGGTGGAGAAAAAATGCCTGAAAAGGCATTTTTGGATGAGTCTAGGATTATTATGAAGTCTGGAGTTTCAGGAATGGCAGTTGGAAGAAATATTTGGAAAGCTGAGGAGCCAGTTTTGTTGTCTGGGAAGTTGAGGAAAATTATATTTTGATAGGTATAACATAAAAATAACTTGCTAAATTTTGAATGTAAACTGAAAAGGAGAGAAATTTAATTAGCTCGTCTGTTTATATTTTCCATTGGAAAATATTAATATTTATCAGATAATTATGTTGTCGTTTGATTTTATTTAAGATTTATTTACGCACTTATTATATGGCAAGTATTAGAAATTCTAATTTAATAACAATTATATTACAAAATAGATATTTTTTGGCATATTTGTTTATAAACTAAAATAAGCAGAAATGAGGAAGGTGAAAAAATGCATACTTCTTGTAATTTAACACACAACCAACGGCATCGATGTGGACATAGAAGGGCAAGAGATGCAGTTGTTGTGGGAAGAAAGGTTGCTATTAATATAAAAACAAATGCAAAACTGTTTCTTGAACGACATCCTGAGCTGGAAGCGGGATATCATGTTCATTTATATTTGCCTGATATGGGTGGAAGAACAAATGTCCTCATTGGATGTGATCCTTCTGCGTCAAATAGTGCAACAAGAATATGGTATACTATTCACAATCATGAAAAAGAAGGATGTCCTCCGTTAGTTCAACTAAACCCTAAAGACTTGAGTAATATGGCAAGATTAAGATTATTTAAAATGGCTAAAACTATGTTGGGTTCGAGAGCGCCATCAACTTTGGGACGAGTTCCAGGATATACTACTGCCTATTCTCTTCTAAAGGCTGAACCAATAAGAGGATAGATTAATAACCTCCAAAAACCTTATTTTTTTGAGGAAAAAAGATGTTAGTAATCAACTTAAAAAACTATAAGGTGGGGAAGGATATAGAGGATGTTGTAAAGAAAGTTGAGTTATATTATAATAAGGCTATTCTGGCTGTGCCTGCTACTGAGCTTAAGGAGATAGCTAAGAGTGTTGGGCCTAATATGCAGGTTTATGCACAGCATGTTGATTTTTCTGAGATGGGAAGAGGAACTGGGAAAATTATTCCAGAGTCAATAGTAAGCTGTGGTGCAATTGGAAGTTTATTAAACCATAGTGAGCATAAATTAAAATTAACTGATATAAAGAAAACAGTTAAGAGGTGCAATGAAATTGGACTTAAGTTAATTGTTTGTGTTTCAAATGTAAATGAAGCAAAAGAAATTGCAAAGTTAAATCCATATGCTCTTGCTTTTGAGGATAAGGCACTCATTGCCACTGGAAAAAGTATAACAGAGCATAAGCAGAATGACATAAAGAGATTTGTTGAAGCATTGAAGGATACAAAGATAATTCCACTTTGTGGAGCTGGAATAAATTCTGGGGAAGATGTTGCACAGGCAATTGTTCTTGGATGCAAGGGTGTTTTGGTTTCTTCGGCTGTTGCAAATTCACAGAACCCCGAGAAATTTCTTAAAGAAGTTGCGAATTTGTTCTAGTTATTAGTATCTAAAGATAGATTACTTTTAACATAAGTTATATTATCTAAGGTTCAATGATTTAATGGTTGAATAAATCTGATTATATATTTTAGAGTTATGGGTGAATTTATTCTAATTATTTTTTTCTCAATATAAAAAATAAAATTGCAAGAACCATTAAAATTTCTAAAGCCATGAAAAGCCAGGACCAACTGAAAGAAGATTCTGGTATCTTTCCAGAGCCAAGAATAATTGCACTTTCATTATTAATTGGATAGTATGATAGAGTTTGAGGCGTGTTATCGATGTGATATATTCCTGCTGAACTGCTTCTGCTTGAGCTTGAACTTGCTCCTGAGTTTCCAGCTGAACTTTGAGTTGAACCTGAATCAGATGTTGAGTTTGTTGAATTTGTACTTGATGTGGAGTTTGAAGGAAGCAAAACTGAAAAAATAACTGATGAGAAATTTTGATTTCCGAAACTATCATTTGCAAAAACATTGAAAGTATAGCTTCCATTTGTTAATCCGGTGTAGTTA
>Ga0209212_1001855_pt1 | contig 32189 bp, 27 predicted proteins | sample RifGroC2_FD_183996 | JGI IMG/M metagenome (GOLD analysis project Ga0209212, IMG submission 183996) | Groundwater microbial communities from Rifle, Colorado, USA - Groundwater C2 (SPAdes) (version 2) | ecosystem: Environmental > Aquatic > Deep subsurface > Groundwater | place: Rifle, Colorado...
TCGTGTGACTGTCTTAGAGGATCGTTTTCCCCAAGGAGAGGAATCATGACCCCTACCCCATTTGTTTCCAAACGTGCACCTTTGTACGCCGAAGTGCCCGATGAAAAGTGGAATGACTGGCGCTGGCAGCTTAGCAACCGCCTGAACAGCGTTGAAGATTTTGGAAAAGTTCTGAACCTGACCGAGAGCGAAAAAAAAGCGCTCGGAACTCAGGGTTTGTTCCGGGTGGATATCACCCCCTATTTTGTGTCATTAATCGATCCCAATGACCCGGACGACCCGGTACGCCGCCAGGTTATCCCCCGCGCCGAGGAGATCGTCCCCTTTACCGGGATGATGGAAGATTCACTGGCGGAAGACCGCCACTCGCCGGTGCCGGGATTGGTCCACCGCTATCCTGACCGCGTCTTGATGCTGGTGACTACCCAGTGCGCTTCTTACTGCCGTTACTGCACTCGTTCCCGCATCGTCGGCGATCCGAGCGCCACCTTCTCCCGCGCTGAATTCGATATGCAAATCGAATATCTTAAAAACACGCCGCAGGTGCGCGATGTGTTGCTTTCCGGTGGCGATCCACTGACTCTGGCACCTAAACTGCTCGACGAACTGCTTGGCCGCCTGCGCGAGATCCCGCACATCGAAATCATCCGTATTGGCAGCCGGGTGCCGGTCTTCATGCCGCAGCGCGTGACGCCTGAATTGTGCGATACCCTGCAAAAATACCACCCACTGTGGCTAAATATTCACGTCAACCACCCCAATGAGATTTCCAAGGAATTGGCGGAAGCCGCTGATCGTTTGACCCGCGCCGGCATCCCGCTTGGAAACCAGTCGGTGCTGCTGGCCGGCGTAAACGATTGCGTTCACATCCAGCGCAAACTGGTGCAAGATCTGGTGCGCATCCGCGTGCGGCCGTATTACCTCTACCAGTGCGACCTGGTGGAAGGCGCCGGGCACTTCCGCACCCCGGTTGCCAAAGGCATCGAGATCATCGAGGGGCTGCGTGGCCACACCTCCGGGTATGCCGTCCCAACCTTTGTGGTGGACGCCCCTGGCGGCGGTGGCAAGATCCCCGTCATGCCCAATTACCTGATCAGCATGTCAGATCATAAGATCATACTGCGCAACTATGAGGGCTACATCACCACCTACGAGGAACCACTGGAATACACCCCACACGACCCAAAAACATGCAGTTACTGCCAAAACAAACGCGCTGAACCCGGCCAAAGCGGGGTGAGCGGCTTGCTGGATGGCGAGGATATGTTCATCAAGCCCGAAAATTTTGACCTGCTGCACAACCGCGGCGGCGGGACGCACCGGTTGCGCGCCAACCAGGAAAAATGGAAGCCGCTTGGCATCGGTGAAGCATCCAAAGCTTTAGGCGAGGGAAAAATACACGATTTGGAATAAAGGACGCTAGGCCGCTCCAATCATAAACGCAATTCCGGGAGGGAAGCATGCATTATCGTCGACTTGGACGTTCCGGTTTGAAGGTTAGTGAAATTTCACTGGGGACCTGGATTACCTTTGGCAATCAGATCGACCAGCAAGCCGCAATCGACCTGATCCATACGGCTTACGACCAGGGAATTAATTTCTTTGACAATGCCGACATGTACGCTGGCGGACAGGCCGAGTTGGTGATGGGAAAAGCCATCAAAGACCTGCCGCGTGAAGCGCTGGTAATTTCCAGCAAGGTCTTTTGGCCGACCACTCCGGGACCGAACGGCCGCGGGCTTTCCCGCAAACATGTCATGGAATCGATCCATGCTTCCCTGCGCCGCCTAGGCACCGATTACGTTGATCTGTACTTCTGCCACCGCTATGATCCCGATACGCCGCTCGAAGAGGTTGCCCGGGTGATGGATGATCTGGTTCACCAGGGCAAAGTGCTGTACTGGGGCACATCCGAGTGGGAGGCGCAGCAAATTGCCCAGGTGGTAGGCGTATGCCGTCAGTTTGGCCTGGTCCCGCCCAGCATGGAACAGCCGCAGTACAACATGTTCCACCGCCGCCGCTTTGAGGAGGATGTCGCGCCCACCTGCCGCGAACTGGGGATGGGATTGACTACTTTTAGCCCGTTGTACCAGGGGATACTGACCGGCAAATATAACCAGGGCATCCCGGAAGGCAGCCGCGCCTCGATGGAAGACCTGGCCTGGATGCGCGACCGCATCACGCCAGAGCGGCTTGCCAAGGTTCGCAGCTTGACCGCCATCGCGCAGGAGCTGGAACTGACCACTGGTCAATTGGCGCTCGCCTGGATTTTACGCCGCAAGGAAATTTCCAGCGTAATCACCGGCGCGACCCGCCTGGAGCAGCTCGATGAAAACCTGGCAGCTGCCGAAGCGGTTGACCTGCTGACCAACGAGGTTCTGGAGCGGATCGAAGCCGTGTTGGGACACTCCGCGACGGAATAATTGCCGGTTGAACGACCAAACAGCCCGCGTTTTTTATTGGAGGAACCGTTATAATAATTCAATAAGAACAGCGGGCTTTTTTCATCCCGAGTATTTTCTAGAAAATACACGCAGGAGCAGAAGGCAGCTGGGCCGTTTGAGTAGAGATGTAAGGGTACCGCTAGGAGGATAAAATGACGGACGAGACAGTATTACCCCCATCGCTTGAGCCGGAAATCTTACCGAAACCAGTCCCAAACACCGAACGTGGTTGGGCAGGCGTCACCGCGCTGGTGCTTGGATTGATCAACCTGTTCGCCTGGTGTTTGCCCATTTGCGGCGCGCCGCTTTCGATTGCCGGGATTATTATAGGGTTCATCGGGTTAAAGTCGCCTAACCGCGGCATTTCGATCGCCGGGATCGTCCTGAGCGTCATCGGCCTTATTTTGAGCGTGATCGCAACTGCCGGGTTTATCTCCCTGTGGGCCTCAGGCTGGTTCCAAAACTTCGACCCCAATCAATTTTACTTTCAATAGGCTTATGGTCAGACTCTCCATCGATCCCAAATCCCCTCAACCGGGTTCAACCCAACCAAACCGAGTGGCTGACCCAAACGAATATTACCAGCCCATCGAAATCGAAGAACCGCCGGTGCGCACGCGCAACTGTTTTACCTGCGGCTGCTTGCCGTTGCTGGTGGTTTTTGTGCTCCTGCTGGGAGCTTATTTTTTCCTCCCCGCCCGCACCAATATTTTGCTGCTCGGCATAGACCGCACACCAGATGGGTCAGCGGTCGGCCGTACCGATACCAATATCCTCATCAGCATCATCCCGCTTAAACCGGTAGTGAATATGCTGTCCATCCCGCGCGACCTGTGGGTAACCATCCCAGGCGTTGGCGAGAACCGCATAAACACCGCTCATTTCTTCGCCGAAGCCAATCAGGAAGGCAGCGGGCCGGCAGCCGTGTTGGAAACCGTGCGCACTAATTTCGGGGTGACTGTCCGATATTACGCCCGTGTGAAGTTCAGCAGCTTCGTCGAAATCGTGGATGCCATGGGCGGCTTGAATATCGACCTTACGGACGCCATGGCTGGCTATGCTCCTGGTCAGTACAACCTCAACGGTGAACAAGCGCTGGCATTTGCCCGCAACCGAACCGGCAGCGACGATTTCTTTCGCATGCAAAACGGTCAGTTTTTGCTCAAAGCCGCCTTCAGGCAAATGTTCAACCCGGTTTCCTGGGTGCGCATTCCGGCGGTGGCCAATGTGTTTTTTCAATCGGTTGACACAAACATCCCTGCCTATTTATGGCCACGCCTCGGGTTGGCAGTGTTGCGGGCTGGCCCGGACGGCATCGACAACCGGACCATCACCCGCGAGATGGTCAATCCCTGGACGACGGACCTGGGCGCCAATGTGCTGCTGCCCAACTGGGATGCCATCAATCCGGTATTATTGGAAATGTTTGCGGAATAACAGGCCCTAAGGCAGAACAACGCCCTTCGTTTTTACCCAATCTTCATCGCTGACCAGTTGAATCACTTTAAACCCCTCGGCATACTGCATCTCTTTGCCTTTGGCGGTCTCGGCTGCCCATTGCCGCAGCATGTTGGCCGGGTCATTGCCGTTCATCTGACTCACGTGCGCCCGCAGCGCCGCAATTTTGACATCCATGGTTGCGCTGATGTTGATGAATTGATCGGAATGTTCCCACGAGTTGACGAAAACCTTGCGCACCTTGTGGGCTTTGATGCCCTCGGATTCCAGCTCCTCAAAAAGATTGGGCTGGCCGGCAGCCGGGAAAACCGCGTCCAATGCTGCCATGCCTGCCGCGCGGTGATCCGGGTGATTAATGTAATCGGATGACGCCAGCACCACGGTCGGGTCGCTACAAATGACCACTTCCGGGCGCAGCCGGCGAATCTCGCGTACCAGTTTCTTGCGCAGTTCCAACGTGGCCTGCAGCATCCCATCCGGCTCACGCAGAAACACCACCTCGCTCGCGCCAGCGATGGCTGCCGCATCCCGTGATTCCTGTTCGCGGATCTCCGCTGCCCGTGCTTTGGTCATGCCTGCAGTAGCAATCCCCACATCGCCGCTGGTGCACAATACATAATAAGTCCTGGTTCCAGCTTGAGCCCAGCGTGCCAGTGTGCCGCTGCATGAATATTCAATGTCATCCGGGTGCGCCGCAATCGCCATTGCGCTTTCGGGTACGTAAAACGGGTTTTCCATCCGCATAACTCCAATTCGATGATGGGGCTGATTGTACTCTTTGGTCGATAAGGTTGCAACGGGTTAATCATTGGCAGATTTCAGTTATTTTGATCCTGGCTCTGCTTCATTTTTTGGGGTGAAAATGTCGGTTCGGTTGGGCTGATCAGCCGCACTGCGCGGTCATAGAAGAAGTAGGGTGCGTTCGATCTTTGAACGCACCGGGGTTTATCGTATGTGTTCCATACGAAACTTTTGGCGCCGCTATATAATTATCGCATGCCAAACTACCGCCGGATAAAAGATGCTACAACTTATTTCTTTACTATCGTCACTTATAACCGGTTGCCTATTTTTATCTCTGAAACTGCACACAACCTACTTCATGATGCTTTTTCATTAGTGGGTGAAAGACACCCATTCTCAACTGACGCTATTTGCCTATTACCGGATCATTTGCATTGCATTTGGACGCTTCCTGAAGGTGATTCAGATTATTCCTACCGCTGGAAAGAAATAAAGCGAACATTTTCACATCAATATTTACGTATGCCGAGTGTCAAAATAAAAGAAATGTTTCCCAACAAAAACGGGATGAAGCAACTCTTTGGCAGCGTCGGTTTTGGGAACATATGATTCGAGACGAGATGGATTTGGAGCGTCACTTTGAATATATTCATTTCAATCCGGTAAAACATTGTTACGTGAATCAGGTAAAGGATTGGCCGTGGTCAAGTTTTCATCGGTACGTCAGGTTAAAATTATACGATCTGGAATGGGGTCAAGCTGAAGAGAATGTGAGGGAAGACAAATTTGGCGAATAAATTTTGTTTCGTGTCTTCAAGGTCTCACACAGCGCCCCCTTCAGACAAAAACAGCAAAAAGTGGCTGTCTTAAATGAATCTTACGGCTGCATGCGCTGGTGCGTTCAAAGTACGAACGCACCCTACTAAGCCTTTATATTCGAAGGATTGTGAGTAACCGGGCAGTTTTGTGGGGTGAACGCACCTTGAAAATATCTTAACTATGGAAATTCAGTTTTCAATCCTGCAGAAGTTGTTTTTAAGAACCAACCGCGCGAGGCCATTCCTGCCTCTTTGAATGCTTCCTGCATCGCCGATTGAACGGCTTCCGCGTTATCATTCGCGAAGGCAATGATGCTCGGACCTGCCCCGGAGAGCGCGGCCGGCGCCCGCAGAGATCTGGCGGCCTGCAATGCGGCTTCAGCGCCGGGAATCAGTTTGAGCCGGTAAGGTTGGTGCAGCCGGTCATCCAACGCGCGAAAGAGCAGTTCACGGTCACCCATGCGCAACGCTTCCACTGCCAGCAATGAATGACCGATATTAAATACGGCATCCTGCATGGATACTTCCGCCGGCAGCGCCCGCCGGGCTTGAACGGTGGGGAGCGCGAAATCCGGTAATACAGCCACAACCTGCCAGGTCTGGCACTCCATTTTTTGTACCAGCGGAAAACCAGTGGAATCACTGGTCACCACCGTCAGCCCGCCAAACAACGCCGCTGCGGCATTATCCGCGTGTCCTTCCAATTCATTAGCTATGCGCAAAATATCGAGCAGGGTCAGCGGATTGCCCAAAATCGCATTCGCTCCTGCAATGCCGGCCACCACCGCTGCCGCGCTCGAGCCCAAGCCTGAACCCAACGGAATGCAGTTTTCGCAGCCAACATGCACCCCAACCGGCAGCAGTTGACCCTGGCGGCGGTAAACCTCAAAAAACGCGCGGGCAATCAGGTTGTGCGCATCCACAGGCAGTTGACCGGCGCCTTCTCCCGCAACCTCGACCCGAATATCACCCGGTGCGACGGTAAAGGTGCAGGTGTTCCACAGGTCCAGCGCCAGCGCCAGGCAATCAAACCCCGAACCCAGATTGGCGGTTGTCGCGGGAACGCGAACGGTCACAACGCTGGGGGTCATTTTCGCCCACCCCCCATGATAGCATCCTCCAGCGCTGCCAATTCGGCGGGCAGCATTTTCGGGGCGGTAAATTGCCTGACGATGATATCCGGGTCTTTCAACCCGTGACCGGTGCAAACCGCTACCACGCGTTGACCCTTCAGGTCGAGCCGTCCAGCTAAAAGTTCATGCTTCAACCCGGCCAACCCGGCTGCTGAGGCCGGTTCCACCCACACCCCGCTGGCAGCCAGTTGACGTTGCATGGCCAAAATTTCGTCATCACTGACCGCCATGATCCTCCCGCCCGATTCTTCAGCAGCCTGCAAAGCCTGCTCGCCGCGCGCCGGCCTGCCAATCCGGATGGCGGTCGCCACCGTCTCGGGGTGTTCCACCGGGTGACCCAGCACCAGCGGTGCCGACCCGGCTGCCTGCACGCCCAGAATGTGCGGTAACCCGGTGTGGCGCAGATCCTGGTATTGCTTGAATCCCATCCAATAGGAGGTAATATTCCCGGCGTTGCCAACCGGCAGGCATAACCAATCCGGCGCGCTGCCCAATACGTCGCAAATTTCGAAGGCGGCTGTCTTTTGCCCTTCAAGCCGGTAGGGATTGAGCGAATTGACCAGCGCAATCGGGTAGTGCTGGCTGATTTCCAGCACCAGGTTGAGCGCATCATCGAACGAGCCGTCAATCTGGATCACCTCGGCACCGTAGGCGACAGCCCCTGCCAGTTTTCCAGCTGCAACCTTGCCCTGTGGGATGATCACCACAGCCCGCCGGCCAGCTCGGGCAGCATAAGCCGCTGCGGACGCAGCCGTGTTGCCGGTCGAGGCGCAAATCACCGCCTGAACGCCGCGCCCGACCGCCTCACTGATGGCAACCGTCATACCGCGGTCCTTGAATGAACCGGTGGGGTTCATGCCCTCGAATTTTACCCACAATTCAAACCCGCCGCCAAGTTCCTGCGCCAGGCGCGGCATGGGAATCAGCGGAGTATTGCCTTCCAGCAGCGTGACCGGCTGCGTATGCGCCGGAATATCAAGTAGTTCGCCGTATTTTGCTAAAACGCCAGAATATGTCAATTTTAGATGATTTTCCATGGAAGCAAAGCTCATTTTCTCGATTTCAGAGAGTAATATACCTTATTCGCTTACCAGCGACCATTTTCATTATTTCCTCCCACCAGGAATAAAAATGGGTTCGGGAGAAATTTCTCCCGAACCCATTGTACAACAATATGTGTGATGTCTATTTATCGAGCAGCGCGGCAACCCCGGGCAGGGTTAACCCCTCCAACATTTCCAATGAGGCGCCGCCGCCGGTCGAAATATGGGTGATTTTATCTGCCAGCCCCGACTCGTTGATGGCTGCCACGGAGTCGCCGCCGCCCACTACACTGACCGCGCCGCTATCAGCGACCGCTTTGGCAACGCCAAACGTCCCGACTGCAAAGCGCGGGAATTCGAACACGCCCATCGGGCCGTTCCAGACCACGGTACCGGCGCCTTTGAGGGTTTTAGCGTAAGCCTTAACCGTATCCGGTCCAATATCAAGAATACGCCAGCCCACTGGAACCGGACCGGCCGGCATGGTCCTGGCGGCTGCCTCGGCATCAAACTTATCAGCGATGACCATATCCACCGGCAGGCGCAGTTTGGTTTTTCCATCCGCTAACAACTCCCGAGCGGTATCGAGCACTTCATCTTCCACCAGTGAATCAGCCACCGGGTAACCCTCAGCTTTGAAGAAAGTATTGGCCATACCGCCGCCGACCAGGATCGCATCGGCTTTCTGAAGCAGATTACGGATGACGCCAATTTTGTCGCTGATCTTGGCCCCGCCAAGGATGGCAACGAACGGGCGTTTCGGGTCGTCGATGGCCTGACCCAGGTATTGGATTTCTTTTTCCATGAGGAAACCAGCGACCGACGGCAAAAAGGCTGCAATGCCAGCCGTCGAGGCATGCGCGCGGTGCGCGCTGCCAAAGGCGTCATTGACAAAAACATCCGCCAGCCCAGCCAGGGCTTCAGACATTTCAACCCCGTTTTTCTCTTCTTCGGGATGGAAACGGGTATTTTCCAACACCAGCACCTGGCCTGGCTTCAAAGCTTTGGCGGCTTTTTCAGCCACCGGGCCAATGCAATCTTCCGCAAAGGCAACCGGCATCGCAAGCAGTTTACTCAGGTGATCCGCAACCGGTTTGAGCGAAAACTTGGGGTCGGGTCCGCCTTTAGGCCGCCCTAAATGCGAGGCCAAAATAACTGCCGCCCCGTTCTCCAACAGATAGCGGATGGTAGGCAGCGCGGCCTGAACGCGGGTGTCATCCCCCACCACGCCGTCCTTAACCGGCACGTTGAAATCCACCCGCACGAATACTTTCTTGCCTTTTACGTCCATATCGCGAACGGTTTTCTTGCTAAACATAATAGTCTCCCCGATCTAACCAATGGGCGCGGTGCAATAAGCAGCCGCGCCCAATACGTCATTCCAGCGTCTAGAGCGATTTTGCCATCATGGCAGCCAGGTCAGCGGTGCGGCAGGAGTAACCCCACTCATTGTCGTACCAAGTGACCACTTTGATCAAATTCCCGCCCATGACCATGCTCAGGGGAAGGTCAACAATCGAGGAGCGCGAGTCGCCCTTGAAATCCATCGAAACCAGCGGGTCACCGTACTCGCCATGGGTAACGCCCAGAATGCCCTTGAGTTTGCCCTTGGAAGCTTCGATGAACAAATTGTTCAAGTCTTCCTTGGTGGTCGATTTTTCGACCGTTGCCACGAAATCGACGATGGAAACGGTGGGGGTTGGCACGCGCAGTGAGAAGCCGTCGAACTTGCCCTTCAGTTCGGGCATGACCAGCGCCACAGCTTTGGCGGCGCCCGTCGTGGTCGGAATGATATTCAGGCCGGCAGCGCGGGAACGGCGCATTTCTTTCTTATGACCCTGATCAAGGATCACCTGGTCGTTGGTGTAGGAGTGAATGGTCGTCATCACCGCGTTGATAATGCCAAGGTTTTGGTGAACGACTTTCACGGCTGGCGCCAGGCAGTTAGTGGTGCAGGAGGCGTTGGAAATAACATGGTGCTTGGCGGGATTGTATTTTTCTTCGTTGACGCCCAACACGACCGTCAAGTCTTCGTTTTTGGCGGGGGCGCTGATGATTACTTTCTTCGCGCCGCCAGAATCGATGTGCGCCCGGGCGCCCGCTTTGCCTTTGGCCGGATCACCCAGCGCATCGGTAAATACGCCGGTGGACTCGATCACAATATCGACGCCCAGTTCCTTCCACGGCAGCTTGCCGGGTTCTTTTTCGGCAAATGTCTTGACTCTCTTGCCGTTGATCAACAGATCGCTTTCAACGACTTCCACGCTGCCCGAAAAAATCCCATAGTTTGAGTCATACTTGAACAGGTGGGCATTCGTTTTTGGATCGAATAGGTCATTAACAGCGACTACTTCCAATTCTTTGGGGTAGTTTTCGATGATGGCCTTTAATACCTGCCGGCCGATGCGGCCGAACCCATTGATACCAACTTTTACTGTCATGATTGACCTCCTAGGTCCTTGCAAAAATGAGTATCATCCCATCCCGCAGGGGAGCCCCTACCGGTTTGGGTAATCTTCGCGTAATGTTTGTGGACCGGTGCGTTCATAGAACAGGTCCATGAGGGAGCGCGCCAATTTGATCGGATCGTGGCGCCATGGCTGCTCTTCATCCACCAGGTTGGCGCTGTAAACCGCATAATTCTCTTCCAATTTTAGTTCAGGCATCACCTGTTGGACATTTTCGGGCAATCCGGTCATTTCCTTGGAATTGCACACGATCAGATGAAAGACCCTCCCGCCAAGGTGGCGTTCGATGGTACGGACATGGTCATAGCTGGAAAAGCCATCGGTTTCGCCGGGTTGGGTGGCCACATTGCAGACGTAAAACTTAAATGCCCGACTGGCTTTCAAGGCAGCGGCGATATCCGGCACCAGGAGATTGGGCAGAATGCTGGTAAACAGACTCCCAGGACCGATGATGATCAACTCCGCGCCCAGGATTGCCTGAATGGCTGGCGGGTAGGCTTCGGGATTATTCGGGTCCAACCAGACTTGCTGCACCTTGCCCGGCGTGGTGGGGATGTTGCTTTCGCCTTTCACCCGCACCTCGCGGTCTGCTCCAACCTGATGCAGGTCGGCGACCAGCTTAACATCATGCAGCGTGGAGGGAAGCACGCGCCCGCGCACCGCCAGCACCTTTCCCGATTCAGCCACCGCAGTTTCAAAACTCCCGGTGATGTCAGAAAGCGCGGTGATCAAGAGATTGCCAAGGCTGTGACCGTTCAACCCGGCCGATTCGCCAAAGCGGTACTTGAATAACTGCGTGATCAACTCTTCATCGTCAGACAGGGCTGCCAGACAGTTGCGGATGTCGCCAGGGGGGAGCACGCCCAATTTTTGGCGCAGCTCACCCGATGATCCACCGTCATCCGCCACCGTGACAATCGCCGTGATGTTGTGGGTATAAAACTTGATTCCGCGCAGCAGCGAGGACAGCCCATTGCCCCCGCCAATGGCAACTACCCGCGGGCCGCGGTCGCGCCGGCGATAATTGGTGACGGTGTCCAGCAGTTGTTTCCCCGGCCGGACAAACGGTTTCAACAGCGAGCGGTTAATGCCCATCACACCGTATAGCACCAACCCAAAGCCAATTCCGCCAAAAATCAAAATCCGCAGCGGGCGTTCCAATCCCCGCAAAGAAAGCGAAGAAAAAATAGGCAGCCACCAGGTATCCGGCGCCGTCCGGTACACATCCAATATCAATAATGTCAAACCAACCCCAAGCAGGGTAGTGCCCGCCAGAAATACAAAAAAGTAGCGTTTAACACCAATGCCTGGTTCCAGCCAGCGTAAGAGCGGCCGGGCGCCAGAAAACACGCGGCTTAACCAGGATTTCTGTCTTGACTGCATATACCCCTATTTATAATTCTCTTTTATTTGTAAGTCAACGATTCAGCCAGGATGTCCAAACATGTCAGACATACGCTTCACCCTGAGTACTGCCGCAGTCCTCGTAACCAGGTTCAGACCTCTGTGCTATAATCGCGGGCATGGAAACGTACGTCGTTGCGGATATAGGCGGGACACAAATTCGGGCAGCCGTTTTCCAATCGGAGAACCCCATTCCGCTGCGGATCAAGAAAATCCGCACGCGCGATAAAGTGCAGACGCCCATCGAACGCATGATTGGGCTCTTTAAAGAGATTTGGCCAACAGAGACCAGGGTGGCAGCGATTGTGGTGGCAGTACCGGGTTACCTGGATAAGAATCAAGGGGTCATCATCGAGGCCCCCAACGTTCCGGGATGGATCAACCTGCCGATTCGCCAGCTACTGGAAGAACAATTCCATGTGCCGGTGCTGGTTGGCAATGACGCCAACCTGGCAGCACTGGGAGAGTGGCGCTACGGCGCCGGCAAAGGTCATGACAACCTGCTTTATCTGACCATCAGCACCGGTATCGGCGGCGGCGCCATCGTTAATGGCAAACTGTTGGTCGGCTACCGTGGCCTTGCCGGTGAATTTGGCCATATCACCATTATCCCCAATGGCCCGCTATGCGGCTGCGGTCACCGCGGCCACCTGGAGGCGGTTGCGTCCGGTACAGCGATTGCCAGATATGTGGCCGAACGCATCAGCCTGGGCGTCAAATCGTCTCTGTCCGGTATCACTAACCCTAGCGCGGCTGATGTCAGCCAGGCAGCCGTCAATGGCGATGCACTTGCCATTCAAGCCATTACATCGGCCGGAACTTACATCGGCCATACGCTCGCCGATTTCCTGCATCTATTCAATCCTTCCATCGTCATTCTGGGCGGCGGCGTAATTTCAGCCGGGGCTTTGATACTTGAACCGATCAAGAAAGCGCTGCAGGAATATATTCTTGGCCGTTCCTACCTCGACCAGGTCCAAATTGTGACCGCCTCCCTGGGAGACAACGTCGGTTTAATCGGCGCGCTGGCGCTGGCCGAAACCACCGATTTCGGGTAAGGTTGTCATTCGATTGGGGGAGATTTCTTAGCTCCTTTTTGAATATTGGCTATACGCATAGTTCGTTAGGGTAACCCCCGAACCTAATTTTTCTGATGCTATAATCTATATTAAAGAAATAACCAGAACTTCTTCTGGAGCTCGTGAAACAACCTTGTATCCATCATCTTTCATTGGAGGGAAATATGCGGAAAACCAGCTTGCCCGGGCCAAATGCCAATCACTTGATCGAACGCGATCAAGCGGTCATTTCACCATCCTATCCTCGCGGATATCCTTTTGTGATGGATCATGGCCGAGGTGTTGAAGTCTGGGACGTAGATGGAAACCGGTTCCTTGATTTTTCGGCTGGTATTGCGGTTGTTTCCACCGGACACAGCCATCCGCTGGTTGTTAAAGCCATTCAGGAACAAGCAGAGAAGTTCATTCATATTTCATCCGATTTCTATCACACCAAATGGATCGAGCTGGCTGAAAAAATCGATCATATTGCTCCCTTCCAGGAGGATGCGATCAGTTTTATGACCAACTCTGGCACCGAGGCGGTCGAATCGGCTATAAAGCTGGCGCGTTACCATACCAAACGCACCGAGTTTATTGGCTTCCTGGGCGGGTTCCATGGCCGGACGATGGGAGCCGTCACTTTTACCGCCAGTAAAGCCGCTTATCACCGCGGCTTCTATCCGTTGATGAACGGCGTTGTCCATGCACCCTTCCCGGATCCCTACCACCCCATTCTGATGGGAAACAACGGTGAAGATTATGGGGAGACCGTTGTTCGCTATATCGAATCTGAAATTTTTGGCCGCATCGTGCCGGCGGACGCGGTCGCGGGCATCCTGGTCGAACCCATCCAGGGTGAAGGCGGCTATATCGTACCTCCGCCCGGTTTCTTCCCGGCGCTGCGCGCCCTATGTGACCGACATGGAATTTTATTGATCGCGGACGAGGTGCAGGCCGGCACTGGCCGCACGGGAAAATGGTGGTCGATCGAACAATTCGGCGTGGAGCCTGATATTTTCTGTGCAGCCAAAGGCATCGCCTCGGGCATGCCGCTGGGGTTGATGGTTGCCCGCAAGAGCGTGGTTACCTGGCCGCGCGGTTCGCACGGCAACACCTATGGCGGCAATCCGATCTCCTGCGCGGCATCGCTGGCAACGCTCGATTTGATCGAAAAAGAATACATGCACAATGCTGTGGCGGTTGGCGCCTTTGCACTGGATAAGTTGCGCCAGATGCAGCTTCGCCACCCCTCGATTGGTGAGGTGCGCGGCATTGGCTTGATGATCGGGGTTGAATTTGTACAGGACTGTGACACGCGCGAACCCGCAGTAAAACTGCGTGACCGGGTGGTCGATCTGGCTTTCGAAGAAGGGCTGCTTACTCTGGGCTGCGGCCGCAGCGTCATCCGCGTTTCACCGCCGCTGTGCACCACCTACGGCGAAATGGAAGAGGCGTTGGAAATCTTCGACCGGGTGATAACCCGTGCTGAAGACGAACTCCTGTTCGTCAGCCAGGCGGACACAGAAATCGCTTAATCAGGACTGCCCATGCTGCTCCCAGATTTTCGAGTCCGCCAGCGCGATTACATGCTCGAAATTTCGCGCGCAATCACCCAGGAACTCGACCTCGGAAAACTATTGGGGCGCATTCTAGCCATATCCATTGAAATGCTGGCCGGACAGGCCGGTTTGATCGCCTTGCGTGATGAACAGGAAAACTGGAGCGTTCCGGTTTCCAACGGCCTACCCGATGCTTTCTTGAAATACCTAGTGCCGTACCTGGCTGAAATTTCCAAAGCCGAGGATGCAGACCAGTTCGAATTGCTTGAAATTAATCGCCGCTTAATCGAATTGGCGCATAAAGCTTCCCGCGGGCTGCTGAACGGGGTGGTTTTGCCGTTGGTCACGCATAAATCGGTGGTAGGCGTGATTTTTATGTTCCGTTCTTACGCCGATACGTTTTCAGTCAACGACCGCGCCTTGCTGCGTAGTTTTGCCGATCAAGCTGCAATTGCAGTGCAAAACGCCCAGTTGTACCAGCAATCGGTGCGCAGCCGCCAGCGCCTTGACGGTCTGCTGGATTCGGTTGCAGACGGCATTTTGATCCTCACGCCCGGGCAGCGAGTGGAACGCTGTAACCCGGCTTTGGAACGGCTGCTAAGGATCAATGGTATTGCCATTCAGGGGAAAACTCACGAGGAGGTCATCCGCTGGGCTAAACGGACCACGGATATGACGCTGGAGCAAGCCATTGCCGGCGGTTGGCCGCTTACCCCACATGCGCATTTATACGTCGAGGGCGACCTTAAGGTGGATGATGATTTGCCGCCGCTGCCCGTGGGGATTACTTATTCTCCGCTCATGTCGAATGACGATGTATTGCTGAATATTATCGCGACCGTGCGCGACATCACGCATTTCCGCCAGGCTGATGAGTTGAAAAGCACGTTCGTTTCGGTCATCAGCCACGAATTGAAGACTCCACTGGCGTTGATCAAGGGGTATGTCAGTACTCTGCGTCGCGAGGATGCACGTTGGGACCGCGCGATTGTCAAAGAGAGTCTGGCCGTAATCGAAGAGGAAGCCGACCGTCTGGCCGAACTGGTCGAAAATCTCTTGGATGCCTCACGGCTGCAGGCCAACAGCCTGGCCATCAAACCTTCCGATGTCCTGCTGCCAGATCTGGCACGCCGGACAGCCGAACGCATGCAAACCCAGACCGGGCAGCATACGATCATCTGCGATTTTCCGGCCGATTTCCCGGTAATCCTGGCGGATGAGAGCCGCATGAGCCAGGTAATGACCAATCTGATTGGAAACGCGATCAAATATTCGCCGGGGGGTGAAATCAAAGTCAGCGGCCAGGTTCGCCCGGACTTCGTCATTGTTTGCGTTAGCGATCAGGGCCCAGGCATCGCGCAGCCGGACATTCCGCACGTGTTCGACCGTTTCTACCGCTCATCCGATGCTGCCCGTCACACCAAGGGCGCTGGCCTGGGATTGTACCTGACACGCTCGATCATCGAAGCCCACGGCGGCCGCATCTGGGTCGATTCCGAGCTTGGTAAAGGCGCGCGCTTCTGTTTTCTGCTGCCCCGGCAGGAAAGCGGCACCTGAGCTAGCTCCCTTCGGGAAAAATGGTATAATTTTGCGTTCGACGGCGCAATGAGCGGAGAACGTCATCTTCTCATGGTTGCTCTCAACTGCACATCGAGCACCCGGCAAGACTCAACATTTTAAAGAAATACCTGCTTGATTGCGTTTAAATCTACAGATACCAAAAGAATCGCGAGAACCGTACATGGCTAAAGTCCAAACCAGTTGTCCACGTTGTAAATCACCAGTTGCTGCTGAGGTCGAGCAGGTTTTTGACTTGAACCACGATCCGCAAGCCAAACAGCGACTGCTTTCCGGTCAGGTTAATGTAATCCATTGCCCCAACTGCGGCTATGATGGAATGGTTGGGACGCCAGTCATTTACCACGACCCCGAAAAAGAATTACTGTTGACCTTTTTCCCCTCCGAAATGGGACTGCCTTTAAACGAGCAGGAACGGGTGATCGGTCCGCTCATCAACCAGATCGTAAATCGCTTGCCGCTTGAAAAACGCAAAGCCTACATCCTGCGCCCCCAATCGATGCTCACTTTCCAAACCATGATCGAAAAGATCCTGGAGGGGGACGGCATCAGCCGCCAGATGATCGATGATCAACAAAAACGTCTGGCCTTGCTGCAGCGTTTGCTTTCCATCCCGACGGCTGAATCGCGCTTGGAAGTCATCAAACAGGAAGAAGCCCTGATTGACGAAAATTTCTTCAGCATGTTCGCCCGGCTGATGGAAGCCACCATGGCGCAAGGCGATGAGCGTTCCGCTCGCGCCCTGGCTGCCGTGCAGCAGGAACTGGTGGAAAATACGGAGGTTGGCAAGAAAATTCAAGATCAGTCACGCGAAGCTCAGGAAGTCATCAAGACTCTGCAGGAAGCCAGCAAGGATGGGCTTACTCGAGAGAAATTGGTGGATATTTTCATCGACTCGGCGGACAGCGAAGTGCGGCTGACTACCCTGGTCAGCTTGATCCGCACCGGGCTGGATTACACCTTCTTCCAATTGCTCACCGACAAAATCAACACCTTCGAGAATGAAAAGAAAACCAAACTCGAAGGGATGCGCGAAAAATTACTCGGTTATATCAAAGAGATCGATGACCAACGCCAGGTTCAGCAGCAGCAAACCCGCAAACTGCTGGATGCCATTCTGGCGTCGCCCAACCCGGGTGAAGCAACCAAAGAGCACATCGAAGAACTCGACGAATATTTCATGCAACTGGTCGATCAAGAACTGAAAAATGCCCGCGCCGCTGCTGACCTTAACCGCATTGGCCAACTGCAAAAGATCACAGCTGTAATTGAAGAAGCTTCCGCTCCGCCCCCGGAAATCACATTCATCGAACAGCTATTGGAGCTCGAATCTTACGACGAGCGGATGAAATTGATGCAGTCTAAAGCCGAAATGGTGACGCCGGAATTCACTCAGATGTTGAGCGGCTTGATTGCCCAAACCGAAGCTCAAAATCAACCCGAAGAGTTGATCAGTAAGCTCAAAGAGATCAACCGCATCGCTGTGCGCATCACAATGATGACAGCGATGAAAAAGTAGCCGGTATCACGCGCTGCTGAATTTGATGCAGGCGGGCGTAAAGCCCGCCTGTTTTTATGAGTTCAACTGCCGTACCGCGTTCGACAATTTTGCCGCCGTCCAACACCAGGATTTCGTCCATCCACTCCAGGCCTACCAGGCGGTGGGTGATCCATAGCACGCTTTTGGTTGCCAGTGCGGATTGCAGCTGCTGGATAAGCGCAGCTTCGGTGACGGCATCCAGGTTGGCGGTCGGCTCATCCAAAATAACCAGCGGGGTGTCATGCAGCAAAGCCCGGGCAACCGCCAGTCGCTGCCGCTCGCCACCGCTCAACCGCAGCCCGTGTTCACCGACCCAGGTATCCATTCCATCCGGGAGCGCTGCCGCCCAATCCGCTAACCCGGCTTGCAGCAGAGCTGTATGCAGTTCGTCATCCCTCGCACCCGCACGCGCCAGACGCAAATTCTGTCGCAGGGTGGCGTTGAAAATATAGGCGGATTGCGAGATGACTGAAAACTGGGCACGGACATCCGCCGGGCGAAAAAGTCTTATATCCGTGTCGTTCAACAGAATTTCTCCGCGATCAAATTCCCATAATCGCAACAAAACATGGATCAGCGAAGTTTTACCAGCGCCGCTTGGTCCGACCACCGCAATTTTCGTCCCTGTTTCCAGCCGCAGGCTGATGTCCGTCAGCGCGTCATCTGTAGATTCGTTATATGAAAGGCTGACATCGCGGAGTTCCAGTCGGAGCGGCGGCGCAATGGTCAAAGGTGCAGTCGGATCGGTCACTGCGGGGGAAATCTTCTCCAGCTCAAATAATCGCGCGCCCGATTCCAGACTGGTGCTGTGATACTGAGCTGCCACCGCCAGCGGGGTAACCGCTTCAAAGGAGGCCAGAACCAGCATGACCACTACCGGCAGCAAAAAACCCTCCAGTTGGTCGTTGGCAACCAGCGGAATGGACAGCCACAAGACTAAAACCATGGTCAGGTTTGCCAGAAACCCATTGCCGGCATTGATCCAGGCGCTGCCCCAGACCATGCGCCGCTGCGCCTGCACCAGCCTGTTGCCTAACCCGTTCAAGCGGGCAACGGCTTCCCCGGCGCGGTTGAAAGCGATCAAATCACCAATGCCCTGGATCGATTCAATCAACGCGACGCTCAAACGCGCTTTTATCGTAACGACTGCCTTCCCCGGACTGCGACCCATAGCGTAAGCCCCCAGCGGAATGCCAATTCCGCTCAGAATTAACCCGCTCGCTAAAATCAGCCCTAACTTCAGGTCAAACCTGCCGAGGAACCACCCCATCCCGATTGTCGTCAACCCGGCGGCAGTGTACGGCGCCACTACGCGCACATAAAAGTTTTCCAGGGTATCCACGTCAGCAAGGACGCGGTTGAGCAGATCGCCCGAGGAAAAATCCTGCAGTTTAGCCGGCGCCAGCGGCTCGATCGTGCGGTACAGCCAGGCGCGCAGCCGCGCCAGCAACCGGAAATTAACCGAATGCGATGTCAGCCGTTCCAAATAACGAAAGACCCCGCGGGAAATGCCAAAAAACCGCACGCCGACGATGGCAATCTGTAAAACCGCTATCGAAGGCTGCAAAGCGGCGCGCGAGATCAGGTAGGCTGAAGTGCCCAGCAGCCCAATCCCACTGGCAATGGTGGCGGTGGACAATAATACCGAAAGCGCCACCCAGCCTGTGAAGGGTCTCAAGAATTGCAGTAGGCGCCCGGTGGTTTTCATGCGCGGTTCCCACCGTAAACATCCACCAGCCGGGCGTAAACCCCTTTGGCTGCAACCAAAGCCGGATGCTTGCCGCTTTCCACAATCCGCCCATGAGCCAGCACCAAAATTTGGTCGGCGCGATAAACGGTCGGCAGGCGGTGAGCGATGATCAAAACCGTGCGACCGGCGCACAAGCGGTGCACCGCCTCCTCCAATAGCTCCTCCGAGGCAGGATCAAGGTGCCCGGAAGGCTCATCCAGCACCAGCAGCGGTGCATCCATCAGAAACGCCCGCGCCAAAACCAGGCGCTGCAATTCGCCGCCGCTTAACCGGGCGCCAAACTCGCCGAGGACCGTATTGTAGCCGGATGGCAGCGCTGCAATCCGCTGATCAAGCGACGCCAGTCGGGCAGCTGCCTGAATTTCAACCAGTGACGCCAGTGGTTTTCCCAACGCAATATTTTCAGCGATTGTGCCCTGAAATATGACCGGCTGCTGCGGCACCCAGGCGATCTGCTTTCGCCATATTGCCGAGGGAATGTTGCCTAAGCCCTCACCGTCCACCAGAATTTGACCGGCGGTCGGGAGCGCAAAGCGCAGCAGCAGGTGTGCCAGGGTACTCTTGCCAGCCCCGCTTGCACCGACTAACGCAGTCAACTCACCGCGCCGCAGATGAAAGGTAACATCCTCCACCGCCAGGCCAGCCTGACCGGGATAAGCGTAGCTGACTTGTTGAAAAGAGATCGTTTGCGGTGGGGTAGTAATATCTGCTAGCGTTTTAACGCTCACGGCCGGCTCGAACAGGACAGGCGTTTGCAGGATGGCATAAATCCGGCGGGCTGCGCTGATCCCGTTAGCGCCGGCATGGAAGCGCTGGCCAAGCAGCCGCAGCGGCAGGTAAAACTCCGGCGCCAGCAGCAGTATAAAAAACGCCTGTTCGAACCCCAATCCGCCGCGCAGCAGACGCAGTCCAATCTGTACCGCAATAACCGCAGTGCTGAGGGTGCCTACCATTTCCAACACCAGCGCAGATAAGAAGGTCACCCGCAACACATTCATGGTCGTCAGGCGGTACTGCTCGGCAGCCTCCTCTACCTTAACGGCGCGCCGTTCGCTCTGTCCAAGCAACTTCAACTCGCGCAGCCCTTGCAGCGTGTCCAAAAAATAGGCACTCAACCGGCTGAGTGCACTCCACTGGCGGCGAGTGGTTGCCTCGGACGCCTTGCCAATGAGGATCATAAAGATTGGGATCAGCGGCGCGGTCAGCAGCAGGATCAGTCCGGAGAGCCAGTCTCTTGGGATTACAACTACCAGCACCGCCAGCGGCAGCAAGCCAGCCAGCGCGGCCTGCGGCAGGTACTGGCTGAAATACACATCCAGATTTTCGATGCCTTGCAAGGCAGTATTGGCCAATTCCGCGCTGTTTTCCCCACGCACGTAAGCAGGCCCCAGCCGAAATAAATGGCCAACCAATTGGCTGCGCAAGCGCTCCTTCACCCGGATTGCCAATAACCCGGCGCTTGCATCCGCCAGCCAGGCAAACAGCGCCCTGACAAACAGGATGATCAACAACGGGACAAATAGCGGGGCAACAGCGCTTCGGTTTTGACCACCGATGAAAACTACCGAAAGAATAGCGCTCAACTGACGCGCCTGAAGAATAATGGCCAGACCGCCCAAAAAGCCCAGGAGGATCGTCAACGCCAGCGCCAACCATTCACGGCGCGCTGCATTCAACAGATTTCTGTCGAAATTCATGATTAGCAGGTACTACAAATTACGACATGGCCTCTTTGAGCCCGCTGATTGCGGAAATCGGGGTCGGGTCGACTCCGTACGCCATGGCCAAATAGTAGGCCGTATAATCCCCGAAATGCAAGGTGGTCCACAATTGAGCCAGACGGGTGCTGCCTTTACCTCTGTAAAAATCGGTAGCCATGCCTGCCATCATGAAGGATTGCAGGGTCAGTTCACTGCGCAGGCGGTTGCGCGGGTGATCGGCTGCAGAACGCAAAAAAATGACCAGGGTATTGGTGAGCATGGTTTCCGGAAATTCAATTCCAGCCAGGGTGTTATGGTCAGCCTCCGGAAGCGCTTCAAATTGTCCCCAGGCTTTGGCCACCTCGCTGACCTGACCTTTCCAGCGGCGCGCCACTGGAACCAGCAGCCCAGCGCCGAGCACCACCACCCAGCGCCCCATCATTTGACCGGCCTGACGTTTGGCCGGGTTTTTCGCTGCGGGGACCTCTATGCGCAACAGGGCCTGCTGTTCGCGCAGCGCCTGCAAAGCGTCCGCGACATCGCCATCCTGCGGGGGAATCAAGCCCAGCCGCGCAAACAAAGCCAGCAGCAGCCCAAAGGAATAGCCTACAGCTGCTCGCGGTTGGCCCGAATGTTCAAACTTCCAAATCGGAATCCCGCCCTCGTCCGCGAGCTGCGCCAGCTTGCCGCCGGTTGAAATCACGAATAAGGAGCAACCAGCCTGGCGCGCCTGTTCGAATACCGACAGGGTCTCCTCGGTATTGCCGGAATGCGAGGAAGCGATCACCAGCGTCTGTCTGCCGGACGCCCAGGCAGGCAAGGTATAGTCGCGCTGAATAAATAGCGGGACGCTGCAGAATGGCTCTATATAAGCTGCTAGCAGGTCAGCGCCAATAGCTGACCCACCCATTCCCGCTACCAGGACACGGCTAATTCCGGGCAGCGCCGGGAGCTCAAGGCGATTACCGAGCGACCAAGCCTTTTCCAGTTGATCCGGCAGACCGTCCACCTCCCCCAGCATATTCAACGAATCCAATTCTTTAAACCGGCTGGTATCGTCCAGGTTCATGCAGCAATCTCCTCAAATATAAAAAGTCTTTTTAGGGAACAGCCCAGGTTGTAAAATTTAAGGTCAAAGGTGAACCATCGACAGGCAAACTCGCGATCTGGAGCATACCCGGCAGTCCCTCGCTGGTGCGGTAACAAAGATAAATTCCGGCTTCAAAATTACTCACAGCCAGCGGCTGGTCGGTCATTGTTGCATACTGGCACTCCAACTCGCCGGGAGTATTTAACCCAAACACTGCAAAGCGAGCATTGTTAAGCGGCGTCCACTGGAGAGTGTCTGGATTGGTTCCCTCCAGCCGTACATCCACTTGATTATCGGCTGTAGTTTGCCCGGAGTCCAGGTCAAAAACCTGGCCGGCAAGCAGGCTGCCTGAACCCTCAGCCAGCACAATGGATGTCGGTATCACGGTAGCGGTGATGGTTGGAACCTGGGTTTCCACGGCCACTACCTGAATGCGCACCCAGACCGGTGAGTTTCCATTAGGGCCAATGCCAAACAGGTCGCCAGAAGCGCTGCGCAACATCCAGTAACCCGAATACAGACCGGGAACAGCCGGGGCAACCATGTCCACAGCGAAGTCAATCGTTTCCCTTTGCGCCACCGTGGACAGGAAAGGCTGCTCCCGCACCGCACCCATATCGTCGCCCGAGAACCAGACCATCGCATAATCGGTTGACCATTCACATGTCCCGAGATTGAGAAGCCGCCAAACTTTGGTGAATTCCTCGCCGGGAACCAGGCGGGTGTCGTCTGGAATTGTGACGTCCAGCGGATTGCCGGCGCCAGCCTGATCGCAGCGCTGCGCAGTGTTGGTTGTTAAACTTTCCGTGGGGGTATCTGTGCTCGTCGCCTGCATGGGTGTGGGGGTGATGACCAATAGTGGCGGTGTTTTTTCGGTTGTCGGGTTATTGGGTTGCAGCGTTTGGATACCCTGGCTCACCACCGCATTGGCGGTCTGGTAAACTGCAGTGATATTCACGGAATCCAAGGATATTCCCCCTGGGAGATTACAGGCGGAGATCAGCGTAACACTAATTATTCCCGGTATGACCAGTCTGATGGCCAATGTAGAGTAAAATTTCATAACTTCAGGTCTATTCTACCCCTTATTTAAACTTCAGCAGGGCGGCCGATTGTAACACATTCGCCAGGATACCCCGCTCTTTAAGGCAGGATTTAGCTAAATTTGATAGAATTAGATTACATTAAGATATAAGATTTGACCAAGGAAAACGGATGACACCTCTTCCTTTTACACCCATTCAATACACCAAAATCTCCAGCCGCGGCTGGGAACCGTCTTCGGGCGGCATCATCACCGAGGCGAATGTTGGTTTAACGGTGAACGGACAGTTGTGGTTGACTTTCATGTGCACCCCCACTCTGCTGGAAGCATTGGCAGTCGGATTTTTATTCAACGAGGCAATCATCCACTCGTTGGATGAAATTGAAGTCATGCGCCCCTGTGAGAATGGTGACAACGTGGACGTATGGCTCACCCATCCGGTTGAAAAACCGCCCCACTGGCGCCGTACGTCCGGCTGTACCGGCGGCGTGACCTCGGATGCAGCGCAGGAGAAAACCGCGCGTCTGGTTTCTAGCGAGCAGGTTTCAGTGGATGTGCTGCTTGGCTGGATGGACCGTCTGCTGGAAAAACAGGAGCTTTACCGCGAAGTGCGCGGCGTGCACTGTTCCATCCTGACGGACAGCGTGGATATTTTAGCGCAGGCGGAGGATATTGGCCGGCATAATACGCTCGATAAGATCGCCGGGTTATTGTTGCTGGAACATGCTCCCCCGGGTCCGCGCATGATCATTACCACCGGACGCATCAGCTCTGAAATGTTGCAGAAATCGGCGCGCATGGGTGCAACCATCCTGGTGTCGCGCACCTCACCCAGTTCCATGTCGATCCAGCTGGCTGAAGAATTTGGCATCACCCTGGTTGGTTACGCCCGCCGCAGCCAGTGCAACGTGTACACCCACCCTGAACGCCTCTACTCGCCCGAAAATTGGGCGGTTCAAACCGTCGAGAGCCCGGCTCAACCTTCACTGGCTTGAGCCATTTGCTCCGCAGCCGCGAATTCTTCCGGTGTGTTGACGTTCAAAAAGGCAAGACCGCGCGGATCGAAGCGGCGTATTTCGCCGGCATCCAATTCTCTGACCTTAACCTGGTCGAACCAGGAAATCATGCGTTTCTTCCCGTTTTGCAAGGCGTCTGTCACCGCTGCCAGGCAGGTATCCCGCCGGTAAACTGCATGAAAGGGTTCGTAGCCTTGATTCGTGAGCGGTACAACCAGATCAACTTGTTCGTTCACCAGACAATCCAACTGGTAAGTGATCAATTCAGGGCTGGCGAACGGCATATCGCAGGCGACGACGGCTACATAGGAAAGTCGGGCAGCCGACAACGCGGTGTGCAAGCCAGCCAGAGCCCCCTGACCGGGTACGGTATCCTGGAACAGCGGCAAGCCCAGGAAGACGAACTCAGCGGGTTGGTTGGTGGTCACCAGCAGTTCGGCAGCCAGATGGCTGACCCTGCCCACCACCCTTTCGATCAACTGAACCCCCAAAAATGGCAGCAAGGCCTTATTGGTACCCATTCGGTGCGATTCACCACCCGCTTGAATGACAATTGAAAGCGACATTGATTATAATTATACCTTTCAAGGTAAGATTTCTTTTCCAAATCCCCGCATCGCCTAAAATCCACCAGGAGGCCATATGACCGATTTCGACCTGACCCCGCTACAAGCGGTATTGGGAGGATACGCTCCCCAGGGAAGAACTGCGCTTCTCCCAGCCCTCCACGCAGCGCAAGAAATTTATGGTTATCTGCCGGAACCTGTGGCAGCCGAAATTGCCCGCGGCCTGAACGTACCTTTGGCTGAGGTGTTTGGCGTCATCGATTTTTATTCTTTGTTTTACCGCGAACCGGTGGGTAAAACGGTCATCCACGTATGTAATGACCCGGCATGCGCCATGGCTGGCTCAGAGCCTATGCTGAAAAGGTTGACGCAGCACGTTGAATTTCTTAAAGTAAATAATCACACTGAGGAATCCGTCACCATTGAACGCGCTCCGTGTCTTGGTTTATGCGAGCACGCCCCTGCAATGCTGGTCAGCGGCCGGCCGATTGGCCAGGCCAACGCCCGCACCTGGGAAGAAATGGTGGAAAGCGACCCACGCCGTCCGGATACAAAAGTGGATGGCAGCATTCGCCTGCTGACGGCTAACTGCGGGGTGGGATATACACTCAGCCTGTGGCAATATGTCGCCAGGGGTGGATACACTGCTTACCGCAAAGCCCTGGCAGGGACCCCGGCGGAGGTAATCGATACGGTGAAAATGTCCGGGCTGGTTGGCCGCGGTGGTGCAGCCTTTCCCACGGGAGTCAAATGGGAAGGGACTGCCAAAGCTCCTGGCACCCAAAAGTATGTAGTTTGCAACGCCGATGAAGCTGAGCCTGGCACCTTTAAGGATCGGGTCTTGATGGAAGATGACCCTCATTCCATTCTGGAAGGGCTGATGATCGCGGCTTATGCCGTCGGCGCCAGCAAGGGTTATATATACATCCGCGGCGAGTACTTACGTCCGTACCAGATGATGAAAATTGCGGTACAGGAAGCGCGCGAAGCCTGCTTGCTAGGCGAAAATATCCTCGGGAGCGGTTTCAATTTTGATATCGAAATCCGCCGCGGAGCAGGCGCCTATATTTGCGGGGAAGAGACTGCGCTGTTCGAGTCCATCGAGGGGAAACGCGGCTTCCCGCGCGTTAAGCCGCCCTATCCAACCACCCACGGTTTATTCGGCCAACCCACATCGATCAACAATGTGGAAACGCTGGCCAACGTGCCGCTCATTCTGCGGATGGGCGTTGACGAATACCGCAAGATCGGTACCGAGAAATCGCCTGGACCAAAATTATTCTGCCTCTCGGGGGATGTGGAACGCCCGGGATTGTACGAAGTCCCCTTTGGGACTTCCTTCCGCGAATTGCTCTTCGACTTGGCCGGGGGGGTTCGCAGCGGGCATCATTTCCAGTCGGCGTTGTTTGGCGGAGCTGCCGGAGCATTTGCGCTGGATTCGCACCTGGATGTACGCCTGAGCTTCGAAGATCTACGCGCAGCCGGCTTGCCGTTAGGCTCCGGGGTGATTACGGTGTTCGATGAAACCCGCGACATGCGCGATATTTGCCTGCGGTTGGCGCATTTCTTTGCCGACGAATCATGCGGCAAATGTTACCCGTGTCAGATGGGCACTCAGCGCCAGGTCGAGGTCATCCAGCGAATTATGGATGGACAAGTCCTCCCCGGCGACTGGGAGCGGCTGCATGACATTGGTTGGACGATGACGGATGCATCGTTGTGCGGGCTGGGTCAAACCGCTGCCAGCGCAGTCATGAGCGCCATGAAACACTGGCCGCACCTGTTTAGGTCTCCCAAAGCTCTGGCGCAATAACCGAGAGGAACCGTGATGAGCGATACTATCAACTTGATCATTGACGGGAAACAAATATCCGTTCCGCCTAGCACTACTATTCTGGCGGCTGCGCGTGAGGCAGGCATTGAAATTCCGACCATTTGTTTTCACGAAGCTACTACCTCCAACGCGCTGTGTCGGATTTGCGTAGTCGAAGTGGAAGGATCACGGGTATTGGTGCCGTCTTGCGTTGCCCATGTTAGTGAAGGCATGAAAGTACAGACCCAATCGGACCGCGTCACGCGCTCCCGCCGGACAATTTTAGAAATGCTCGAATCAACCGTGGACCTTTCGGATGCGCCCGAGATTCAAACCATGATCGCGGAGTATAAGGCGGATGGGGAACGTTTCCCTCAGGCAAAAAGCCGGGTATCAACGCCCATTGACGACAATCCCATGTACTTGCGTGATTATGCCAAGTGCATTTTGTGCTGGCGCTGCGTGCAGGTTTGCGCCGAAGATGCCCAGTATACCTACGCGATTAATTTCTCCAGCCGCGGCTATGATACCCAGATCAGCACCTTCTATGAAGTCCCCATGCCTGAATCAACCTGCGTCTTTTGCGGGCAATGCGTGGCAGTCTGCCCTACCGGGGCGCTGAAACCCAAACGACAGTGGTTATTGGAACTTGGCCACACCCCCGATGAGATTATGGACCTGACCCGTTCGGAACGCCGCAACCGCCGGCGCCGCGTCGAAGTCCCCTCAAACGATCAGGCCTGACCGGAGGAATCATGTTAAAAGCTGAAAAAATCGTTTCAACGACCTGCCCCTACTGCGGTGTTGGTTGTAACTTGCAGTTGCACATCCAGGATGATTTTATTTACCGGGTGACTTCGCCCTTTGATTCCGTGGTCAACCACGGCAATTTGTGCGTCAAAGGCCGCTTTGGTTACGACTACATCTATAATAAGCAGCGCGTCACCACGCCCCTGATTCGCAAGACACGCCAGGTTGCCGGCTCGCGCACCCAGGCTTTTGACCGCTCCGAATGGCGCGAGGCTAGCTGGGATGAGGCTTTGGATTACGCCGCCGATCGCCTGGTCGAAATTTACCGGCGCGATGGCTCTAAAGCCATGGCGGTTTACTGCTGCGCCAAAGCCACCAATGAAGATAACTACCTGCTGCAGAAGATGTACCGCGCGCTCTTTCGCTCCAACAATGTCGATCATTGCACCCGGTTGTGCCATGCCGCCAGCGTTGTAGCGTTGCAAATGGCCGTCGGTTCGGCTGCAATGAGCAATACGGCTGCTGAGGTAGTCGAAAGCGACGTGTTCATGTTGACCGGCTCGAATGTGTCCGAAAACCATCCGATCATTGCGCTGCAAATGAAAAAAGCGGTGCAGAAACACGGCGCCAAGCTCATCGTGGTGGATCCGCGGCGCATTGAGATGGTCAATTACGCGGCGCTCTACCTGCCGATCAAACCCGGCAGCGACGTGCCCGTGTTTTCAGCCATGGCGCATGTAATCCTGAAGGAGAACCTGCATAACCCGCAGTTCATCGCAGAACGAACAGAAAACTTCGAAGCCTTCGCCGCTTCGATGGAAAAGTTTACTCCGGAGTATGCCGAAACCATTTCAGGCGTCGACCGCCAACTGATCATTGACGCGGCTCGGATGTACGCCACTGCCGGCAAAAGCGCCATCTACTGGGCACTCGGCATTCCCGAGTCAACTCACGGTACAGCCAACGCTCTCAGTTTGATCAATCTGGCGCTGCTGACCGGGCAAATTGGCCGCCGCGGCACCGGGCTTAATCCGCTGCGTGGGCAGAACAATGTGCAGGGCGCATCCGATTCCGGCGCCATGCCCTGGCACTACCCTGGTTATCAGACGGTGGACAACGAACAAAACGCTCAGCGCTGGGAAAAAACCTGGCATATCGAACCCGGTGGCTTGAACCGCCAACGCGGCCTAACCACCACCGAAATCCTCTCTGCTGTCCACCCCGGCGGGGTTCAGGCATTGTATATCATGGGCGAAAATCCGATGATGTCTGAACCAAATCTGAATCACACGCGCAAGAAGATGGAAGAATTGGAATTTGTGGTCGCGCAAGACCTCTTCATCAATGAATCCGGCGCCTTTGCCGATGTCTTCCTGCCCGCAGCTGCATTTGCTGAAAAAGACGGGACCTTTACGAACACCGACCGGCGCGTTCAGCGCGTACGCCAGGCATTCCCGCCACGCGGCGAAGCGCGCGCTGATTGGCAGATCATCTGCGACATCGCCAAACGCATCGAAAAGCGCCTGGGACGCCCCAACACGGCATTCTGGGATTACACTCACCCGTCCGAAATCCTGGCGGAAATGGGCGGCAATGTCCCGGACTATGCCGGTGTGCGTTATGCAAATATCGAAAAGGTTGGGCTGCAAACCCCGGTGCCCACCGAGGACCATCCGGGAACGCCCTACCTTTATATCAAAGATTTCCCGCGCGGACGAGGTAAATTCCACCCGCTGGAATACGTGCCGAATGCCGAAATGCCGGATGATGAATACCCCTTCGTCCTGAGTACCGGACGCGTGCTGGAACACTGGCACGGCGGAACGATGACGCGCCACTCATGGATGGACGATCTATTCCCGGAAGCATTGATGGAAATCAACCCGGCTGACGCTGCGAATTTAGGCATCGATGACGGCGGTCCGGTGCGGGTGACTTCGCGCCGTGGTTCGATCGTCCTGCGCGCCAAGGTAACACCCAAGGCCAACCCGGGTGTGGTCTTCATTCCGTTCCACTTCTGGGAAGCGGCCGCCAACATCCTGACGACCGATGCAGTCGACCCGCAGGCAAAGATTCCCGAATACAAGGCCGGCGTGGTGCGAATTGCCCCCGCCTTCGAAGAGGAAATGACCGCCGCAGTGCCTATGCAAATGCGCGGCCGATATTAATTTATAACCGGGTTACTTCCCGTCCGAATCCTTGACCACTGCGCGCACCAGCGTCAGGAACTCGTCCCATTCCTCATTGAAAAAATGGATGGTGATGTTGTTTAATTCCAGATGGTATGTGGTCTCGCCATCGGGTTCTTCGGCGCGCCATGCCATGTAGCTTTCAGTTTCAGCAAGTGTGTCAGTTTTGGGTTCCATCGAGCTGCTCATCTTTTCCTCCAGAGATAGTGTTTGGTGGCGTTTCCGGTTTTCGGGTAATTTTCTGCCATAGCCTGGCAAAAAACGCTCCAGATTTGCGGAAGATTGGAATGCCTAGCGGCCATTGGGCATCGTATTTTGCTCTTAACCAACGCCCGAAACGTACGAATAAAGCTCCTATGGAGCGAAAAACCGGCGGTAGTGGTTTGACCTTCCGTGTCTCAAACCCCAGCCAGGGATCGATATCGAACAGCTTCCTGACCACATAGGTCAAGATCAACGTCACAGTTGCCATCACCGGGGCAGCCAATAACACCCCCAGGATGCCGAAAAGACTGGCGAACACGATGGCTGCCACCATTACAGCCGCGGGATGCACCTTGAGTGTGTCTCCCATCATTCGCGGGACGACTACGTTATCCATCACCACATCAATGACGATAGCGATGCCGACGACCAAAATCACATAACCAATGGGCTGAAGCCCAAAATAATTGGTCTCCTGAAAGAAAGTCACCAGACCATAGGTGATCCAGGCGACCCATGGCCCGACATACGGTACAAAGCGCGCCAGCCCTGCCAGCAGCGCCAGTCCAAAGTAGAAATTTACCCCCAGGCCGCCAAGTATGACTACATAGACGATTACCGTGATCACCAGCAGAATCATCTGACCGCGGGCAAAAGCTCGCCAGATATTGCCAAGTTCATGTCCAAGGCGAGCCATGTCTTCCGAATATCCGGGAATTTTGAGGTTAATTAGTCGGCTGCGCGCCCCGCCCGAATCCGAGAGAATAAAGTAGGCCACCAGAATGGTGAAAAATATCCAGCCAACAGTTGTGGCAGCCCCCGTTGCGATATTGCCGAGAATGGTTGCGGTGTTGCTAAGGAATGGTTGGATCAGGCCGAGCAGTTGGTTTGCCAGGTTGGTAGCATCCAGGGTCGTCAAATCGACTACAAATGGCCCAAATACAATCGGTTTGCTGGTCAGGTCATTAACAAAATCGGGGATGTTGGTGATCTGTTCCTGCAGGAAATTGATCAGGCTCTGGATCTGATTGAAAATAGCCAGACCGCCCAACGTCAGCAGTCCAATAAGAATGATCAGCAGAAGCAAGAGAATAATACCTGAAGCTAATCGCCAGGATATTTTAATCCGGCGGTTCAAAAACGATGCAACCGGGTAAAGCACATAAGCCAACAGGAAGGCAATAAACAGCGGGGCAACAATTTGCCGAAAACGAATGATCAACCCGGCCATGATCGCAATAAGCGATAAGGCGACAACCATCTTGGTTGTGCTGCTCCAGCGCGGCGAGGAATTTGTTCCTTTTGGGTTACCCGAGACGATTTCGTCTGACATGCTCACATCCGTATGGATTTCGCTATACCTATTTTACCCAAAGGCTTGACGAGTGCAATAGCCCCTTCGGCATATTACGCTAACCTGGAAACGATTTGCTCTCCTGGTAGGGAAAATATCGCCCCTCCACTGTAAAAAAGGAGGGGCAATGCAGAAAACATTCCAGGAGCGCTGTTTTTTATGGTGGGCAAGCTCCCGGGATCAAGAAGTTCATCACCCCAGGAATTTCGCAATACAGGTTCAGCGCATCAAAAATAGCAAAGACAATGCAACCGAAGGCCAGTACGGCAACCAGGATGATCAGGATAACAACCAGAGACGAAGTTTTCTTTTTTCGCGGACGAGCAGCCTGGTGTGGTTGGGAGGGGATTTTTCCTGCATATTCCTGGGCTAGAGGAACAGCGTAAGCTGGTTCATCCCCAAAATCGCTCGCCGCAGCGGGTGCGGCATACGCGCTGAAGGCTGACTGTGCCGGAGCTTCCATCGGGCGCAGCGAGGCAACCGTTGCATTCGGGTCAGTGCTCTCAAACAGCACATGGGTGTGCTCGCCCAGAGTGACCATCTCACCCGGCCGCAAGATATAAGGTCCAGCCAACCGCTGACCGCTTACCATGGTGCCATTGGTGGATCCGAGATCCTCGATGATGTAATTGGCGCCCTGCAAGGTTAAACGGGCGTGCCGGCGGGAAACTTCAGGGTCGTTGATTACAAATGTCGCGTTGATGTCTCGCCCAATGACAATTTCGCTGGCTTCGAGCGGGAAAACCTGCCCACTATTGGGACCAGATTTCAATATCAGTCTGAAGGTGGGGTTCATCGAATCCTCCTTGCTCACAATTCCCTTATTAGTTTAGCGAAATACGGCTTACGTGTCAACGCGATTTATGGTTGAAACTCAGTCCCCTCTATGCATACCCTTAAATAAAGACCCCGCCGTGCCGTGTGCCGCATAGTTTTGAACCTGCTTTCGCAGGCGGGGCCCTCCAGCCCTGATCAGCCTTGGCCGAAGCCTATCGCTTCACAGGATTGATGTGGGTCCCTTTAAGGGGGTGTTGGCTCAAAACCGGTCGTGCTGCATCACGAACACAGCAGGGCTAACCAATTTATATCACAAAAATAATCGACTGGGTAGGATGAACGTGTCAAGGGGCGGAGGGTATGGACTTCAGAAAGCATGAGGGTTTTGTTAATTCAAACTCTGAAAGCGGTTTTGGCCACCTCTTTTGCAACGACAATGCATACAATTGTCATTGCGAAACTGGCGTTCTCTGCCAGTTGAAGCAATCTGAGCGGGTCTGGATAGATAGAAAAACATAAAGTCAGGTGCAGATTGCTTCAGTCGGCCCTTGGCCTCCATCCATTAGACTTAGGGTACGATGATGGTAACCGAACAGAGATTGAATAAGTCTACCGCTCCTCACAAGCATTAGCTTATATTGCGATTAAGACCCAATCTCTGTGTGGATTAGGCTAGATAGCAATA
>Ga0209212_1001859_pt1 | contig 32062 bp, 26 predicted proteins | sample RifGroC2_FD_183996 | JGI IMG/M metagenome (GOLD analysis project Ga0209212, IMG submission 183996) | Groundwater microbial communities from Rifle, Colorado, USA - Groundwater C2 (SPAdes) (version 2) | ecosystem: Environmental > Aquatic > Deep subsurface > Groundwater | place: Rifle, Colorado...
GGAAGGGGGTGGCGGCGGGGGCGAGGCGCTAGTTGCGCTGCTGGCGGCGGGAGCGGGTGCGGCGACGAGGCCGGCGATGGCGTCGAACTCACCCTCCTTGAGGCGGCGCAGCATGTCGCGGTGCTGCTCCTTCATCAATTCCTCGACCACCTGATCGAGGTTGTCGACCTTGATGATGTCGGAGTAGGAGGTCTTCCTGGAGCCGAGGATCGTCCCCCCGCGATAGAGGAGGGTAATGATATGGGGGCTTTTCAGTCCGCCGTCCTCGGTCTGAACGTGGAAGACTTCGCCCTTGTAACGAAAATTATGGTTGAAGCCAACGACCATGTCGCATCCTCAAAAGTCCGTGAAAAGTGGGCTATTGTTAGCACACTCCGCGAAATGGCGCAAGTAAAGTATCACTCATTTCCACCATTTTCAGCCTTTTGGCGGAACAGCTCCTTGATCCGCGCCACCGCTTCCAGGGCATCGGGGGCATAGAGGTCGGCGCCGATGGTCGCGGCGTACTCGGGAGTGACGACCGCGCCGCCGACCATGGTAAAGGTCTTGATCCCCGCCCGGCGCAGCTCGGCGATGGTCACCTCCATCTGCTGCAGGGTCGTGGTCATGAGGGCCGAAAGGCCGACGGCATCGACTTCCAGGCGTTTGGCTTCGGCGACGATTCTGGCGGCCGGGACGTTCTTGCCGAGGTCGATGACCTCGAAACCATGATTCTCCAGCAGGGTGCAGAGGATGTTCTTGCCGATATCGTGAATATCCCCCTCGACCGTCGCCATGAGAATCTTCCCCAGGGTCGCGCTGGCGCCCCCCTTCATCTCCACCTTGAGGCGGGCGAAGGCGGTCTGCATCGTCTCGGCCGAGAGCATGACCTGGGGGAGAAAGACCTGGTTGCGGCCGAAGCGCCGGCCGACCTCCTCAAGCCCGGGGAGGAGTCCCTCGTTGCCGATCGCCAGCGGCGTCAGCCCCTCGCCGAGGGCGGCTTCGACCAGGGCGGTGACGCCATCGCGGTCGCCCTCGATGACCGCCGTCGCCAGCCGCTCGCGGATCGCCGGCGGGGCGGCGCCGGCCACGGCGGCGGCGGGAGCCGGGGCGGCGGCCTGACTGTAGGCGGTGATGAAGGTGGTGGCGCGCAGGTCGTGGCCGAGGAGGACCATGGCGGCGCGAAAGGCGTCCATCATCCGCTCTTCCTTGGGATTGACGATGGCCGCTGCCAGTCCGGCTTCGATGGCCATGGCGAAGAAGGCCGAGGAGAGGAGGGGACGCGCCGGCAGGCCAAAGGAGATATTGCTGACGCCGAGGACCGTCGCCAGGCCGAGTTCGCTGGCGACCAGACGCAGGGCGCGCAAAGTCTCCAGCGCCCGCTTCTGCTCGGCGGAGACGGTCAGGGTGAGACAGTCGATGACGACGTCCTCCCGGCGCAGGCCATGGTCGAGAGCCGCGGCCAGGATGGCGCGGGCCACCGCTACCCGTCCTTCGGCGGTTTCGGGGATACCGCCGGCGTCAAGGGCGAGGCCGATGACGGCGGCGCCGTATTTGCGGGCGAGGGGGAGAACCGCCTGCTGGCTCTTGACCTCGCCGGAAACCGAATTGATCAGGACCTTGCCGTCGGCCGCCTTGAGCCCGCGCTCCAGAGCCACCGGATCGGAGGAGTCGAGGACGAGAGGGGCGGAACTGATGCCGCTGACGGCGAAGACCGCTCGCTCCAGGGCGGCCGGCTCGTCGACTCCCGGCGTCCCGCAGTTGACATCGAGGAGGACGGCGCCGGCCGCGCTCTGCTCCTGCGCCTCACGGCGGATGTAGGCGGTCTTCCCTTCGCGCAATTCCTGGGTGTAGGCCTTCTTCCCCGTCGGGTTGATGCGTTCGCCGATGATGGCGCAGGGCGCCCCGCCGCCGACGGCGACGACCCCGGTGCGACTGGAGAGATAGAGGCGGCGCGGCGGCGGCGTCCAGCCCTGGGCCCGTCCGGAGAGGGCCGCCTGGATGGCGCGGATGTGCGCAGGGGTGGTGCCGCAGCAGCCGCCGATGATGCGGACGCCGAGGGCGATCATGCGCTCGTGGTAAGCCGTCATCTCCTGCGGGGTGCCGGGGAAGATGGTCTTGCCGTCGACGAGGAGCGGCAAGCCGGCATTGGCCTGGGAGATCAAGGGGAGGGAGGTGACGGCGCGCATCCGCTCGAGGACGGCGTAGATCCCCTCGACGCCGAGGCCGCAGTTGGAACCGACGACATCGACCTGCAGGGCGTCGAGGGTGACGGCGGCCGCTTCCGGCGAGGTGCCGAGGACCGTCCGCCCGGCGTTGTCGAAGGTCATCTGGGCGACGATCGGCAGGGTGGAGAAGGTGCGACAGGCGACGACGGCGGCGCGCAGCTCGCGAATGTCGAGGAAGGTTTCCAGGGAGATGAGGTCGGCCCCGGCGGCGGCGAAGGCGCGTACCTGTTCGCCGTAAATCTCGACCATGTCGTCGAAATTCGCCGCCCCCACCGGCTCGAGAAACTGGCCGCTGGGGCCGATGGAGGCGGCCACGAACTGCCCCCCCGTCGCCGCCTGGCGGGCCAGTTCCACCGCCCGGGCGTTGATCTCGGCGACGCGCCCCCCGAGTCCGTAATGGGCGAGCTTGAGGCGGGTGCCGCCGAAGCTGTTGCTGACGATGATGTCGGCGCCGGCCGCGACATACTCGCGGTGGATGCCGACGACGACCGCAGGGGCGTCGAGATTCATCGCCTCGGGGCAACCGCCGGGGGGGAGGCCGCGTTCCTGCAGCAGCGTTCCCATGGCACCATCGAGGACGAGAACCCGTTCCTTGAGCGCCTGTCGAAAATCAGCCATGCTTACCTCCCGGAAACGGTCCCCGGCGCACTGCGCACCAGGGCGAAATCGGCCGGAATCGGCCGACGCAAATCGAGATGCCCCTTGAGGGTCTCCACCGGCGCCCCCTCGATCAACAACGTCACGTCGCGCACCTGGGGAAAATTCCCGGCCAGGGTGTTGGCGAGACCGACCATGGAGAGGAGTTCGGTAAGACTACCGCCGGGATGTTCGTCCAGGGCCTCGCGGCTGAGATCGACCAGCGCCGTTCCGTCCCGCAGCGTCACCCCGCGCACCACGGCATGGGCCGGGAAGAGCGGGGTCGACTCGACCAGGGGCCCGCTGAGCAGGGCGCTGACGACCTGGCGCAGACAGGCGGACTCCTCCAGGCATCCCTCGACCTGACGCGTCTCCGCCACCAGTTGCCGGCCATCGGCCGAACCGAAATAGAGGACGATGTCGCGCCGCGGCACGCTTTCGCCTGCCGGACCCGGCGGCGTCGACGTCTGGCGCAGCTGCCGAGCGAAGAGGAGGCCGAAGACCAGCAGGACGACGAGAAAAGCCGGGAGGATGAGGCGATGGGGCCAGGTTTTCTTCATATCAACTCCGAGCGGTTGGCGCCGGCGCTCTTGAGGGGGACGATGACATCGCCGCCACCGTCGAGTTCGATCTGCTCGACCCCGGTCAGGTCGGCGCCGAGGAAGGCACCGCCGACCCGCTCGAAGCGCGTCGGCACGTCGGTGACGTAAAAGCGGGGGGGGCGGGGGGCCGAGATGCGCCGCAGGGACCCCTCATCGAGGAGGAGGGTGAGGCAGCGCGCCGTCTCCTCGGCCGAATCGACGAGGATCACCGCCTCGCCGAGGAGTGCGCGCAGGGTCTGCTTGAGCAGGGGGTAGTGGGTACAGCCGAGGACCAGAGTATCGATGCCGGCCTGCTGCAAAGGCGCCAGGTATTCGGCGGCGGCGAGGCGGGCGACGGCATGGTCGGCCCACCCTTCTTCGGCCAGGGGGACGAAGAGGGGGCAGGCGGCAGCGATGACCTCCACCCCGGGATCGAGGCGGTGGATGGCGCGGGTGTAGGCGCCGCTCTTGACCGTTCCTTCGGTGCCGATGACGCCGATGCGCCGGTTGCGCGTCACCCCGACGGCCTTGCGCGCCCCCGGTTCGATGACGCCGATGACCGGCACCCGATAATGCTCTTCGATCGCTTCCAGCGCCACGGCCGAAGCGGTATTGCAGGCAACGACCAGGGCCTTGACCTGACGGGCATGGAGGAAGGCGGCGGCTTCGAGGGCATAACGCAAAACGGTGCGGGGGCTCTTGGTGCCGTAGGGAACCCGGCCGGTATCGCCGAGATAGAGGTATTCCTCGCCGGGGAGCTGGCGCAGAACCTCCTTGAAAACCGTCAGCCCGCCGACGCCGGAATCGAATATGCCGATGGCACGTTCAGACATGCTTTTCCCCTTTTTGCCTTGCAGGAATAAAGGGTGAATCCTACGGGACGGGGACGGGGCAAGTCAAGGGCCGAGCAGACCATATCGGCGAAAAAATATTTTATCTTTGACCGTCGCCTATGGTATTTTCATCCGGCAACTTGATCGCGGCGGGCCCGCCCCGCTTTCCGCCCCCCTCCATCCCGCACGACAGCCGGAGTACAGTGTTATCCCATGAATAAACGCGACTGGATTTTCATTGGCATCATACTCGCGGTCTTTGGCACCTTCTTCCTTATTTCCGGTAAGGAAAAGACCGTCAAAATGCCGAAGGATACCACCCATCAGCAGTTCTACGACCTGCGCAAAAGCGGTGTCGACAAGATCAAGGTCGATGCTCTCTGCCCGGCCTGCCATGACGGCATCAAGATCGCCTTCCCCCCCAACCACCCCGCCAAGCCGGGGGGAGCGCCGATGCGCTGCCTCTTCTGCCACAAGCTTGAGTCGTAAGGAGACCCGCGCCAGCCTCGACCTGTCGGCCGCCAGCGCCGCCCTCGCCGCCGACCTCTGCCGCCGCCTCCCCGAGCTCGGCCACATCGATCCGCAGAGCCTCCTCTTCTGCCTCGCCCGCTCCCGGGCCGCCGGGGAGCATGGAGTCTATGCCCGCATCGCGCCGCTGCGCTTTGCCGGCGGCGCCCGCGAAGAGGTCCGGCGGCAGGGGTGGCAGTTGCGCACCTATCGCCTCCCCGCCCTGCGCCACGACCAACGCGATATCCTCTACCTGATCTATCTGATGATCCCGCGTTTTCTTCGCCTTTCCCCGCGGGAGAAGCTCAACACCCTCGTCCACGAGCTCTACCATATCTCCGAACGGTGCGACGGCGACATCCGCCGCTTTGCCGGGCGCAACTTCGCCCACGGCTCATCGCGCCGCCGCTATGACCGCACCATCGAGAACCTGGTCGAGCGTTATCTCGCCGCCGCCTCCGACCCGACCCTTCTCGCCCCCCTGCAGGTCACCGAAGCGGACTGGCAGGAGCAACGCCTGCGCCTCACCGGCCTGACCGTCCCCCTCCCCCGCGCCCGCCTCATCAGCCGCCGCCATCGCCAGGATTGCCTCGCGCAGGACAAGCACTTTCTCGCAACCGCTCCCGCGCAATTGCACAGTCACGCCTCCTGTCCCTGACCCCGCCAGCCAACCGCCGCAGATCGCCGAGCTCCTTACGCCAATTGACCGAAGCCGGGCGGGTGGATTCAAGCCCTTACGCGGTCACGTGTGACTGCTAACAAGCGGGATTGTTCACTAATTCCGGCGATAGTGGAAACTGGCATCGATGTTGCTCTTTGCCCCGCGCGGATTACCCCCCTCCACCTTTCGATTCAGGGATATTTTATGGAAAAGACCGACCCGCGCGCGCGCCTGACTGCCATCGACTACCTCCTTTACGCCGTCGTGGCCGGGGTTATCGCCGCCATCGGCTTTTCCTTCCTCCTCTGGTTGCGCTACTAGCCCTCCCCGCGCGGACAAAGAAAAGCCGCGGTCTTCACCGTGGCGCCAGTTCCGTCCGCTCGTCTGCCCTCCCGCTGCACAATCTGCCTGCACTTGTTATACTGGCCGCACACCTCTAGCCAAGGATGCGCGCCATGCTGCGACTGCTGACCATTGCCCTGCTCCTCCTGCTCCCCGCCACCGCCCTGGCCGTGACCTACGCCTGCACCGTCGAGAAGCGCTACGATCTGCGCCGCAGCTACACCCGGGAGCAGACGAAAAAGGGGCAATTCTCCGTACGCATCACCGAGGGGCGGGAGAGCGCCACCCTGCGCCGCTGCGCCTTTGAAAGCAAACGGCAGAAGATCAGTTGCGACCAACCCCGACCGGCCGACCGCATCGAGTTCGACGCCACGACCAAACGCAAGAAGTTCTACTGCTTCGCCCCGCAGGCCGAGGTACAGCTCTTCTCCGACCTCCGTTTCGTCGACAACAACGGCCGCGGCGGCATCAGTTTCGGCACCTGCACGGTGGCCCCCTGAACGCGGGGCTCACCGCATCCGCGCCTCCAGCTCCGGCAACACCTGCGGCCGGCCGCGCTGGTTGAGGGCGGTGCCGATCACCTGGGCCTGGATGGCGAGCTTGCGGTCGGGAAGGCGGTAGATCGCCTGGCGGAAACCGATGCGCACGGGGGAGAGCTTCTCCGGCCGCACCTCGACGACGAAGCGGTCGCCGCTGGTCAGCGACGCCTTGAAATCGAGCTCGACCCGCACCACCACCAGGTTGATCTTCTGTGCCGCCAGGGCGGCGAAGTCGATACCGACACTCTTGAGATATTCGTGACGGGCATGTTCGAGATAATTCTGGTAGACGGCGTTGTTCACCACCCCCTGTAAATCGCACTCGTAATCCCGCACCGCCATCTCGATACTGAAACAGTCTCCGGTCACGACATCCTCCCCTGCTGACAAAAAGCCACCCGCCGGCGCATCAGCGCCGGTCACGGGCGGCGTGATCGATTTTTCCTGCCGACGTCTCAAACCGGATGTTTTCCGCCATCAGGCCTGACGACGGGGAACGAAACAAAAAAGGTGCTCCCCTGCCCTGGGGTACTTTCGACCCAGACCTGGCCATAATGGACCGCCACAATTTCCCTGACCAGCGCCAATCCGAGTCCGGTTCCGGTCACCTGGCGCTTGGCCACCCCCTCGACCCGGTAAAAGAGATCAAAGATCCGCTCGCGGGCTTCCGGGGGAATCCCGACCCCGGCGTCTTGCACCCACAGAGTCACCCGATCGTCCTCCAGGCGGGCATCGAGGACGATCTCACTCCCTGCGGGAGAATATTTGATGGCGTTGGAGAGGAGGTTGCTCAGGGCCTGGTGCAACAATTCGTCATCCCCCGAGATCGGCGGCAAACCGGCCGGAGCCTTCACGGTGATGGCATGCTTGGCGGAGGGACTGGCATAAATCGAGACCACGTCTTCGAGTAAGGGTCTGATCGCCAGGGATTTGAAGTGATATTCATGCATGTTGGCCTTCAGGCGTTGCATGTCGAGATAATTGGTGATCATCTCGTTCAGCCGCTCGCCTTCCTTATACATGATGGCGTGATAATCCTTCAGCTGGGCCGCGTCCACTTCATTGTCGATGACGAATTCCAGGAAACCGAGCATGGCCGTCAATGGCGTGCGCATCTCATGGCTGATGCTCGACAACATCAGCTCCTTCATCTGCTCCATCCCCTTGCGTTCGGTGATGTCGCGAATCACGGCCAGAACTTTTCGTTGCTCGACATCGCGGGTCGGCGACACGGCTATTTCCGTCCAGAATAATGCGCCATCTTCCCGCCGGCATAACCATTCAAATTCCTGGGTCCCCTCCTGCAGGGCCTTGTCGATCCGCTGCAAGGCTTCCGTCAAGGTGTAGGGTGGCGCTCCCGGGATCAGGTCCTCCACCGACATCTGCAAAAACTCTGCATGGGTATAGCCGAACATGATTTCGGCCGACCTGTTGGCTTCGAGAATCTTGCCGGAAGCATCGTTGACAAAGAGGGCATCGTGGGTCGTGTTGAAAATATCCCGATAATTGTTTTCACTGTCGCGCAAAGCCTCTTCGCGCGACGCCAGGTTCTGCGCCATGTCGTCAAATGACCGGCCCAGCTCGCCGATTTCTCCGCCACCAGCCTCATGGGCAACCCGGGTGACAAGGTCGCCATCGGCCAGGCGTTGCGAGGAGCGTTGCAAAAGCAGAATTCGGTCGATGATAAATTTTTTGCCGATGAACCAGGACAAAAAGAAGGCCAGCGCCAGCGACAGGGAATAGAACCCCAGGTTCCTGACCAGAGCCGCATTTGTTTCGGACATGACCACGTCGGTCGGGATCCCGGCGCGAACATACATGTAGGGTATCGACTCCCCCTCCAGACGCAACTTGCGATAGGTCTGAATCCGGTGATCGCCCACCACGCTGCTGGCTCCCATGGAGGTTTCTTCCTCGGGTCCCTCCAGCATGTACTTGAATATTTCGGGGCTGGCCGGTTTGCCCCGGTATTTTTCAGGATCGATGGCCCGGGTCAGAATGATGCCTTGATGGTCCAGAAGGGCAAAACTCGCCCCTTTGGGCAGTTGATAAGCCTCGAAAATATGCCGATAGTAATCGAGGGACAGCCCGGCGCAAATGACCGCGATCACCCTGCCCGACTTGTCCTGCAACGGGTAGCCGAGATCGATGGTCGGCTTATTGGACGTCCTCGCGACATGGTACTCGCCCGATGCCATCCGGCCACTGGCCAGAGCGTTCCTGAAATAGCGTCGGTCGGCGACGGAAACCGGCCCCCTCAAGGGGACCCCCGAAGCCCAGACGATTCCGTCCGCATCCGTCACGAAAATATTGGAATACTGGGGACTCAGGCGCAATATCTCAGTAAAGATGGCCTGCACTTCCGGCTGTTTTTTGGTTGAAATTTCCGGCAACTGCGCCAGGGCGATAAAGAGCTGCCGGGTTGACGCAACGAGGTTTTTTTGCTCATTGACGATCGTTTCTGCCAATTTTTGGGTTTCCAATTCGGCATCATGGATCACGGCCCTTCTTTGTTGTATCCCGGAGTTGACGATGATGCCGATCGCCGGCAGCGCAATGATGGCGACAATCAGAAATAATTGGTGCTTGATCGACAGGCGGGACAAGGGCATACGATAAATCCGCCAAAGTTATAGATTGACGATGGCCATCGAAAGCACCGGATGGGGCAGGCTCCAAGCTTATTTTAGTGTCTTTTCCTGCCTCAGTGTTCATAAAAATGCCTAATTTTCTCTCCGCTCGATGTCCGCATATCCTCACTTCAAAGCCTGCAAATAGCGATAAAACGGGCCGATGCTGGCGAAATCGGCCTGCAGGCATGCGACCAGAGCGGCCGAAAAGAGCCGCTTGTCCGGCGGGGACTCGCGCATGAGATAGAAGCTCTTGCGCTGGTACCAAGTCTGCAGCGCCGGCGGGTGCGGGTTGGACAGGGGGCGTTTGTAGAGATCGCCGCAGAGGATAAAACCGTCAGGGTGACCGAGGAAGTTGCTGACCTTGGCGAACTGGCGCGGAGCGGCGTCGATGCGGCGGCGCAGGGCATCCATGGTGGCGCGCGGGGCGGCATAGTAGCCCATGCCGTAGCGATAGCCGCTCGCCGACAGCTCGAAGTAAAAGGCGGGAAATGCGCTCCAGTCGGGGCGCGGGCGCTTGAAGGAGCACCAGATGGCGTCGCGGTAGAGGGACTTGTCGCGGGAAAAGCGGGTGTCGCGGTGCAACCGCGAAATGGTTTTGCCGACGGCGGGGCGGATCTCAAAGGCGGGATCGACGGCGAGCATGGCCGGGACGAGGTCGGCGACCAGCGCCTGCATCGGGGCCAGGACCAGGTTCTGGTAATCGCCGCGATGGGCGTCGTACCACTCCTTGCTGTTGTGCTCACGCACCGCGCGCAAAAAATCGAGGGCGGCGGCGGTGAAACCGGTAAAGGCATAATCGCCGGGGTTCATGCTCCCTCCCGCCACTTCATGCAGGTGACCGATCGGACGGCAACGCTCCACCGATCAGCCGCCAGCGATGAAGCACTGCGGGTCGCTGGCCAGATAATCGCCCGGCTGGCCGCCCGTCGCCGAGCAGGCGTAGGCAATGGCCCGGCAGCCGCGACAGCCATTCCAGAGCGCACAGCTGGCGCACTTGCCATGATAGAGCGACTGGGTGCGCAGTTGCCGCAGGACCGGCGAGGTCGCCCAGATTTCGCGCAGGGAGTGACGGCGCACATTCCCCAGGGGCACCTCCAGCCGCCGACAGGGCAGGAGCGTGCCATCCGCCAGCAGGGTCAGCCCGGAGACGCCGGCGGCACAGCCACCGCACGGTGCGCCGCCGGAGGCGACGGGGGTCACGCTCGCGCCGGCCCGCAACTGGGCGGCAACCGGATCACCGGTCACGACTTGCACTCCCGGCACCGCCAGGGCAAAGAGGCGGCGATAAATATCCGCAACTTCCTCCGCGGCGAGCATCTCCTGGCGCAGCAAGGCCCCCTGGCCGGCAGGGACCAGACGGGCAAAGCCGACCCGGGTCACGCCAACCGTGGCGGCGAGGGCGACGATTTCTTCGAGATAGGGTGCATTGAGGCGGGACAGGGTCACGTTGAAGGAGACGGCCAGGCCCGCCTCGCGCAAGTGCCGACAACCGCCGAGCGCGGCCTGGTAACTCCCGGCCCCACGGATCTGGTCGTGAATGATTTGCGGCCCTTCGAGACTGATCTGCACCCCGCGCACACCTTGTTGCGCGAGGCGTTGGGCGGCGGCAGCATCGATCAGGGTGCCGTTACTGAGAAGATCGAGGGCGAATCCGGCCTCGCCGAGGACGGCGAGAATGGCATCCAGGTCGCGGCGCAGCAGCGGTTCCCCCCCCGTGACATTGCAACTGCGCTCGATCGCGACGGCATAAAGTCGCTCCCACTCCTGTACCATCTCGGCCGCTTCGGCGGCGACGGCACCGATTTCGGCCAAGGTCAGCTCGGCGCCGCCACGGCCCGACTGGTAGCAGTGTTGACAGCTCAGGTTGCAGCGCTCGGTCAGATGCCATTGGAGAAAAAATTCGAAGGGCGAGTTGACGGCCATTGCTTTCACCACCATGAAAAAGAAGTAAAAGAAGGTGAGCAAGGAGAGGTCGGCGGACCCGCGGTCCCCTTTCCTGCGCCTTGCCCACCTTCAGGTTTTAGCCGCCACACGGGCAGCTTCAGCTTCCGCCTTTTCAGCTCTTTCACTTGTGGCATGTCTGGGTGGGATTATCCCGAACCGCCTGTTTCAGAGCTTCCCAGTATGCCGCCTCCTGCCGCAACACCGCTTCTTGCAGAGGCTTCTTCATCCCTGTCCACCTCCTTCCCTTTTCAGTCTGCCGGAACGTTACTTCCGGGGAAAAACGCCGGGGGAAATCGGCAAAACCGGAGCAGCCGGTTTTTGGCTGCGACCAACTCCTGCCCCCCTACGCAGGCAGTCTATGCCGGATTTTCCCAGAGTCAAGGAGGGCTGGCATCCCCCCCTGATCCTCCAGAGATCGAAGGCGTCCGCCGGTGGCCAGCCGCTGGCGGCAGGTGGGCAGGCGCTCACCACTCCATGCCGAGGAAGATGGCGATCACCTGCGGATCGAAATGCGTTCCCGCCCCTTCCCGCAGGTTGGCGATGACCCGCTCCTTGTCCCAGGCGGGGCGATAGGGCCGATCGGAGGAGAGGGCGTCCCAGACGTCGATGACGGCGAAAATGCGTGCCATCAGGGGAATTTCCTCGCCCTTCAGGCGCCGGGGATAGCCGCTGCCGTCCCATTTTTCGTGATGGCAGTAAGGGATGTCGAGGGCGGGACGCAAGAAGGCGATGGGCGCCAGCAACTGGAAGGCGAGCACGGGGTGCTGGCGCATGATCGTCCATTCCGCATCGTCGAGGGGACCCGGCTTCAACAGAATGGCGTCGGGGATCCCCACCTTGCCGATATCATGGAGGAGCGCGCCGCGGCGCACGTGGACCAGCGTCTCTTCGTTCATCCCCATGGCCCGGGCCAGACGCAGGGTCATTTCGGTGACGCGCAGGGAGTGCCCCTCGGTCTCCCGGTCGCGCAGATCCAGAGCCCGGGACCAGCCTTCGATGGTGCTGTCGTAGGCCAGGACGAGGTCGGCGTTGGAACGTTGCAGAGCGCTGAACATGAGGCTTTTTTCGATGGCAATCGCCGCCTGCAGGCCGAGCCCCTCGAGAAACTCCAGCCATTCGGCGTCCGCGCGCAGCGGCGTGCGATAAAAAATGTCGAGCACGCCGAGCAGTTCGCCGTGAGCGGTCAGGGGGATGCCGCAGTAGGCCAGGAAACCTTCGTCCCGGACGAGGTCCCGGCGCACGAAAGCCTCGCCGCTGGCGTCCAGGTTGGCCGTGAAAAGGATCTTGCGCTCGTAGGCCGCCTGTCCGGCCAGTCCTTCGCCGAGCTTAAGCCGGGATTTCTTGATCAGCGGGGAACGAAAGCCGCGGCCGGCGGCGAATTCCAGACAGTTGCTGGTCGGCTGGTAGAGGAGCACCGCCGCCGCGTCGATGTGCAGCAGGCTGACCATCTGTTCGAGCAGGACGCCGAGGGTCAGGGAGAGGTCCATGCTGGCGATGATGGCCAGATCGATGTTGTGCAGCGCGGCCAGCCGCTCAAGGCGCGTATTCGTCTGCGCGAAGAGGGCGGCGCGGTGAATGGCGTTGGCGGCGATATCCCCGACGGCGCCGAGCAGGCGGAGCTCCCGGGGGGAGATCGTCCCGCGTTTGCCGATGCTGAGCACGCCCACACTCTGGTCATGGGCGATGAGGGGGAGGGAGACGACCGCATCGAGTCCGGCCAGCAGTTCCGGATGGGCGAAGCGGGGCTCGGCGGCAAGGTCCTGGCAGATGTACGGCGCGCCCTGCGCCATCACCACGCGGGCCATGCCGACCCCGGGGGGGAGGCGCTCGCCGGTGGCGCTCGCCCAGCCCCCCCGTCCCAGTTCGACCACCATCTCGTCGGTCAGCAGATCGTGCAGGACGATCGAGGCGCCGGCGGCGCCGGTCAACTCCACGACCTGATCGAGGATAATGGTGTGGATCTCCGTCTTGGTCCGGGCGCCGCGCAGCATGACGACGAGTTGACTGATGGCCTCCAGCTCCTGCTGCCGTTGCTGCCGTTCGGTGATGTCTTCCATGGTTTCGATCGCGGCGATCACCTCCCCCCGGCTGTCGCGCACCGGCGCGGCATGGAAGAGAAGGTAACGGTCGCGGCCGTTCATTCGCGGATACCAGCCCTCGGCCTGGAGCCCTTCCGGGATCATCGGCGATTTTCTGCTATCGCTGAACAGGGTCGCCACATCTCCTTGCTTGCCGTCGATGACGAGATCGGCCAGACAAGGGCGCTGGTGGTCATAAAAGGCCTGCCAGTGGCGATCGGTGCCGAGAAGATCGGCGGCCTTCAGCCCGGTCATGACCTCGCAGGCCTGGTTCCAGCTGAGGACGCGGTGGCGGGCGTCGACGACGAAAGTCGGCACGGCGGAATTCTGCAGCAGCTTTTCGGTGAAGGCTTTCTGTTCGCCGAGGCGGGCATCCGCTTCCTTGTGTTCGGTGATGTCACGCAGGATCGCGAGTCGCAGCGTTTGCTGGCCATACTCGACCCGGCTCAAGGAGGCTTCCAACGCAAAGGAACTGCCGTCTTTGCGCCGGCCGGCCAGCTCGTGCCAGACTTGGCGTTGCTCTGCCCCGGCCTCTCGGGCAAGGAGGGCCGACAGCGGCTGGCGCCCCTCGCCGGGGGCGCCGTCGGTCAAGACCTCGACGGATGCCCCGCGGATCTCGGCGGCACTGTAGCCGAAGATCTGCTCCGCGCCCCGATTGCAAGAGACGATACTGCCGTCCTCGGCAATCGCGATGACGCCGTCGTTGATTTGGCCGAGGATCGTCTCGGCCCGCCCCTTTTCGCTGGCGGCGAGTTTCCGCAAGGGCCGGGCGATGGTCCACCAGATCAGCGGGGAACAAAAGAGGGTAAGAAGGAAGGAATCCGCCAGGTTTTTTGCCGCATCCGGCGTATTCTCCGGCAACACGTGCGGCAAGAGATACATGACCAGCATTTCGTTGGCAAAGACGATCAGCAGCAGGCCGGCAAAGGGCCAGAGCAACGACGTTGGCAGGCTCGCCGAGAACGATTTCTGCATTTGACACGCTCCGATGCGAGTGGTGGGGACGACGGTGATCCGATACTTGGTTTTTATATCATCTTGGCGACAGATGCCAAAGCGGAAAAGCACACGTACGCTCGCCCTGTCCCTCGCGCTCCATCCCTCGCGCTCCATCCCTCGCGCTCCATGTTGCGGTTGCCGCCGATGTAGTGTACAAACTAGGGACAGCAACCCTTTTGCCGGCGGAGACGATCCCCTCTCTATGAATCGCTATCTGTGCCTCCACGGTCACTTTTACCAGCCCCCCCGGGAAAACCCCTGGCTCGAAGCCATCGAGCTGCAGGATTCGGCCTACCCCTTCCACGACTGGAACGAGCGCATCACCGCCGAGTGTTATGAGCCGAACGGCGCCGCCCGCATCCTCGACGGCGACAAACGCATCGCCGCCATCGTCAACAACTACTCCCGCATCAGCTTCAACGTCGGCCCGACCCTCCTCTCCTGGCTGGAGAGCAAGCGACCGACGACCTATGCCGCCATCCTCGAAGCCGACCGCCAGAGCCTCGCCCGCTTCGGCGGCCACGGCGCCGCCATCGCCCAGGCCTATAACCACATCATCCTCCCCCTGGCCAACCGGCGCGACAAAGAGACCCAGATTCTCTGGGGGCTGGCCGACTTCCGCCGCCGCTTCGGCCGCGAGCCGGAGGGGATGTGGCTGCCGGAGACCGCCGTCGATAGCGAGACGCTGGAGCTGCTGGCGGCCCACGGGCTGCGCTTCACCATCCTCGCCCCCAACCAGGCCCGCCGTCTGCGCCCCAGCGGCAGCGGCGAGTGGCACGAGCTCAAGCCGGGGGAGATCGATCCGCGGCGCCCCTACCGCTGCACCCTCCCCTCGGGGGCGACCATCGCCCTCTTCTTCTACGACGGCCCCATCGCCCGCGATATCGCCTTCGGCAAGCTGCTCGAGGACGGCGAGCGTTTCGCCCAGCGCCTCCTCGATGGTTTCGCCCCCGGCGCCGCCCCCCAACTCGTCCATACCGCCACCGACGGCGAGACCTACGGCCATCATCACCGTTTCGGCGAGATGGCATTGGCCTACTGCCTCGACCGCATGGAGGAACGCGGCCAGGCCCGCCTGACGATTTACGGTGAATTCCTCGACCTGCGGCCGCCGACGGACGAGGTCGAAATCGTCGAGAACAGTTCCTGGAGCTGCGCCCACGGCGTCGAGCGCTGGCGCGCCGACTGCGGCTGCCATATCGGCGGCGGACCGGCGGGGTGGAACCAGGCCTGGCGCGCCCCCTTGCGCGCCGCCCTCGACGGCCTGCGCGACCGCCTGGTGCCGCTCTACCTTGAGCTCATGACTCCCTTGTGTCCCGACCCCTGGGCGACCCGCGACGCCTACATCGAGGTCATCCGCGAGCGTGCCAGCGCTCCCGTCGAGGCCTTCCTGCTGCGCCAGGCCGGCCGCCGCCTGGCCCCGGCCGAGCGGATACGCGCCCTGCAGCTCCTCGAAATGCAGCGCCATGCCCAGCTCATGTTCACCAGTTGCGGCTGGTTTTTCGACGAGGTCTCGGGGATCGAGGCGACCCAGATTCTCGCCTATGCCGGCCGGGCGTTGCAACTGGCCGAGAGCCTTGGCGCCAGCGGGCTGGAAGCCGAATTCACCGCCCGCCTGGCCGCGGTGCCGAGCAACCTGCCGCGCATCGGCGACGCCGCCCGCCTCTTCGCCACCCAGGTCGTCCCGCGCCGTCTCGACCTGCAGCGCGTCGCCGTCCACCACGCCATCGTCGCCGGCTTCGAACAGCACTGCGACCCGGATCTCCCGCATAGCCACACCATTCACTGCTACCGCGCCGACGACTGCGCCCTCGAGGTCATCCCCGGCGGCCGCATGCAACTGACCGTCGGCCGTTGCCGCATCAGTTCGACCATTACCGGCGAAGACGGGGAGTTCGCCTTTGCCGTCCTCAACCTCGGCGGCCACAACCTCAACGCCGGCGTCCACCCCTGGCGCGACAGCGCGACCTTCGCCGCCCTGCGCGCGGCCCTGGCCACCCCCTTCGAACAGAGCAACATCCCCGAAGTCGTCCGGGTCATGGACCGCGAGTTCGGCGCCGCCCACTATTCGTTGCTGCACCTCTTCAAGGACGATCAGCGCCGCATCCTGCAGCAGCTCATGACCCAGACCCTGGCCGAGGTCGAGGGGGCCTTCCGCACCATTTACGACAACAACTTCTCCCTCCTCCGCTTCCTCCACGATACCGGCATCCCGACCCCGCGCCTCCTCGCCCTGCCGGTGGAGATGGTCCTGACCTCCCGTTTTCGCACCCTCCTCGACGGCGGCTTCGCCCATCCCGGGGCGTTGCGGTCCCTGGCCGAGGAAGTGGCCAAACTCGATATCCCCCTCGACGAGCCGCTCCTCGGACTCAACGCCGGACGCCAGATCAAGCGCCAACTGGAGAAACTCCAGCGCACCCCCGACAACCTCGCCCTCCTCCTGACCATCAACGAAACCCTGGAGATCCTCGCCACCCTGCCGGTGAACCTTGATCTCTGGGAGGCGCAAAACCGCTACTGGGGGATCAAGAGTTCGCCAATAACAGCGAAAGCCGACGACCCGGAATGGGTTGTTGGCTTTCGCCGCCTCGGTGAATTGCTGCAGATCAGTCCCCGCTGACAGTTCGCCCCTTCTGTGACGCGACCTCACCCCGCCTTGACTGCCAGCTTGCCAAGGAGTGCCAGCAGCTCCTTCTCCGGCACCGGCAGGATGCAGTGCCAACCCTGAATGGTATCGCAACCAAGCTGCCGCAGGAGCTCGTGCTGCTCGGGGGTATTGACCCCTTCGGCGACGACTTTGAGTCCGAGGTTGTGCGCCACATCGACGATGGTGTGAATGATGACGCGGGCATCTTTGTCGGTGGGGACGGCCTGGACAACGGTATGGGTGATTTTCAGGCGATCGATGGGGAGCTGCTTCAGGCGGTGGATGGAAGAAAATCCGGTGCCGAAATCGTCGATGGCGATACTGACGCCGAGTTCCTTGAGCCGATGCAGACGCTCCCGGTCCTCGGGGCTGTCCTTGACCAGCAACTTCTCCGTGATTTCGATCTCGATCTGCGCCGGGTCGAGCCGATTGACCGCCAGGCAGCGGGCCAGGTCGGGCACCAGTTTGGGCGAACGGAATTCACGCGGCGACAGGTTGATCGCCAGACGCAAGGGCTCTCCGTAGAGTTTTTGCCAGCTGCGCAGGCGGCGGCTGGCCAAACGCATCACCCACTGGCCGATGGGAACGATGAGGCCCGTCTCTTCGGCGACTTCGAGAAAATCCCGGGGCTGCAGCAGTCCGCGGCCGCCATTGCGTACCCGCAGCAGCGCTTCGACGGCGCAGACGCGCCCACTGGCGAGATCGATCTGCTCCTGGAAGTGCAGCACCAGGCCGCCACTCGACAGCGCCCGGCGCAGGGCGGTTTCTATCCCCAGGCGCCGTACCGCCTGCAGATTCATCTCGGCCGTGAAATACTGGAAAACATTGCGACCCCGTTCCTTGGCCCGATACATGGCGAGATCGGCGTTGTGCAGCAGCACCCCGGCATCGGTGCCATCGCCGGGGAAGATGGCGACACCGATGCTGGCGCTGGTATAGACCTCCTCGCCGCCGAGAACAAAGGGGGCGGTCAGGGCCGCCAGGATCTTGCGGGCTATGCGGCTGATATCCCGGGGTTGTCGCACCGGCACCAGCACCACCACGAATTCGTCGCCACCGAGGCGCGCGACGGTGTCGCTGCGCCGGACACAGCCGCGCAGACGTTCGGTCACCCCCTTGAGGAGTTGGTCGCCAGCTGCATGACCGAGGTTGTCGTTGATAACCTTGAAGCGGTCGAGATCGAGAAAGAGGACGGCCAGCTGCCACGCTTCGCGTTCGGCCTGGGCCAGGGCCTGGGCCAGGCGGTCAGACATGAGGAGGCGATTGGGAAGTCCGGTCAGGGGATCAAAATGAGCGAGGCGGTTGGCATCCGCTTCCGCCTGCTTGAGTCGCGTCACCTCTTCATGGGAGATGACCGCCCCGCCGCCTTCAAAGCGGCTGACATGGCCGATAAACCAGTGTTGGCCAGCGCCGGCCGGACAGAAATACTCCAGGGAGAACTCGTCAAGCTCCCCTTGGAGCACGGCGCGGATGGCCGCGGCAAAGTCCTCCCCCTCGGCACAGCCTGCAGCCACTGACCGCTCGCAAACATGCAGATAGTTATCACCGGCGCCACGGCCCCGCAGGCAGCCACCGCCACCTTTGCCATACTTGCGCCAGGCACGGTTGACATAGCGGATCACCCCTGCCCTATCGATGACCGCGATCTGCTGCGGCAAGGCGTCAAGCAACTGGGGCACCCCGGCTTCGAGGGGGGCGGAGGCGGCGGCAACAGGAGCAACGCGGAGTGGTCCCCGCCGAACCGTTTTGACGGCATTCTTCAAACGTCCATCCTTCGCCACGGAAACCTCCAACATGGGCCGGTAAGCCTCTCCGGCATCGCCCCTTGCCGCCCCCCTTCTTCTCCTTTCCCTGAAAGATACCAGATTTGTAAAGAATTTCTTCGCATCGCGACTATTTACCGCACCCTTTCCGACCTCGCCCAGACCCAGGCGACAGCAGACAGAGGCCATGACCGATACGCCCCCCAACTTTCCTCTCGTGCCGACAAACTTTCTGTTATCATAACTCTCGTTTTCACCCACCCCTGTCCCCACGGAGGGCTGAAATGGCCGCGGCCAAGCGCCTGTTGAAAAAAAGGACCGGCAAGATCGGCATCCCGCCGGGCAGTCTTGTCCATGTCGGCGAAAAGCGGCCCGGAACGCCGCGGCTGTCGGCCATCTGCTATACCCCGGAGACGCTGGAGGAGATCGAGATCACCGCCCTCTCCCGGCTCCCCGGGATTGCCGCTCGCAACGGCGTCGTCTGGCTCAACCTCGACGGTCTGCATCAGGTCGATCTGGTCGAGGAGATCGGTCGCGTCTGCGGTCTCCATCCTCTCGTCCTCGAAGATATCCTCAATAGCGACCACCGCCCCAAACTCGAAATTCACGACGACTTTCTCTTTCTCGTCATCAAGGAACTTTCCTGGGATGAGGTCCGTCAGGAAGCCGTCACCGAACAGCTCAGTTTCATCATCAGCCCCGGCCGCGTCCTCTCCTTCCAGGAACGCCCCGGGGATTTTTTCGACGGCGTCCGCAACACCTTGCGCGGCAGCAAGGGACGCATCCGCCGCATGTCGGCCGACTACCTGGCCTACGCCCTCCTCGACGCCACCATAGACCAATACTTTGTCGTCCTGGAAAAACTCGGCGACCACATCGAAGCGCTGGAAGAGGCCCTGCTGCAGCGGCCGAATCGCAATCAGCTCCAGCAACTCCATCATCTCAAGCGCGAGCTGATTCTGTTGCGCCGGGCGGTCTGGCCCCTGCGCGAGGTCATCAGTGGCCTGCAACGGGAGGAAACGGTCATGGCGGCCGCGACCCAGCCCTTTCTCCGCGACCTTTACGATCACTCTGTCCAGGTTCTCGACACCGTCGAAACCTTTCGCGACATCGTCACCGGGATGCTCGACCTCTACCTGTCGAGCGTCAGCAATCGCCTCAACGAGATCATGAAGGTCCTGACCGTCATGTCCTCCATCTTCATCCCCCTGACCTTCCTCGTCGGGGTTTACGGCATGAACTTCGACCACATGCCCGAACTGCACTGGCGCTGGGGCTATTTTGCCCTCTGGGGGGTGATGCTGGTCAGCGTCGGCGGGATGGGGCTCTTCTTCCGCCGCAAGCAATGGCTGTGACGGGCTGAGGCAAAACGTCCATCCCCTCCTTCGGCGCCTCGCCTTCGTTCGCCGGCTGACTGTGACAACGCGCAGCAGCATCGGCTGACAAGCGAAAACCCCTCAACGCAAAGGCGCAAAGGGGTTTCATATCGGCTATCAGCTTGTACCCCGGCATTACCGCGGCAGTCGCGCCAGGAAGTCGAGGAGGCAGCGGTTGAAGGCTTCCGGCTGCTCCATGTTGACCATGTGCCCGCCTCCGGCAATGAGGTGGAATTCAGCGTTGGGGAGGGCGGCGGCGAGGATCCGGCCATGTTCGGCCGGGATCGCCTGATCCTCTTGCGCGCCGATAACCAGGGCCGGCTGAGTGCAGACGGCCAGACGGTCGAGATAGTCACGGCGGTCGCGGATCGCCCGAAGGCCGCCGGAGAGTCCGGCCAGGGAGGTTTCCGCCATCATCGCCGCCACCTCGGCCAGCAGCCCGGGCCGGGCAGACTGCGTGGCCCGGGCGAAGAGGAGCCCGGCAAAAGCCCCGGTGACGACTCCCGGTCGCCCGGCCTCGACCTCGCCGGCCAGAACGGTGCGCCGCTCTTTTCCGGCGGCATCGTCGCCGCCGCCCCGGGTGACGAGAAAGAGGGCCGCCGCCACCCGCTGCGGATAGCGTTCAAGGAGGTTGAGAAGGACATACCCCCCCATGGACATGCCGCCGATCACCGCCCGCTCGATCTTGAGCGTATCGAGGAGGGCGACGATATCATCGGCCAGGGCGTCCATCGTCCAGGCCCCGGCACCGGGGGGAGTGGCGCCGAAACCCCGCAGGTCGGGGGCAATGACCCGGTAGCCGGCATCGCCCAGAACTTTCAGCTGCGGCTGCCACATGCGCCGGTTGAGGGGAAAACCATGGATCAGCACCAGCGCCGGGCCGGTGCCGTAATCGTCGTGACTCAGCGTTGTCATCTTCGTTCCCTGCGGCATCGTTGCTCTCCTTGCTCCGAATAAATAGCTGTTCCCACCGTTGGAAATCCCCTCCCCTTAGCGACCCCGCCCCTCGGGCCATGACCTTCCCGCCGGTTACCAGCCGCGGCGTTACACGCGCCGCTGCGCCAGATGCCGGTGGACGCTTCTGGCCACCGCTTCGGGGAGGCCGGGGACGGCACAAAGTTCATCGAGGGTCGCCGCCGCAATCTTTTTGTGGCTGCCGAAATGTTTCAGCAACAGGCGCCGGCGGGCGGGACCGACACCGGGAATCGTATCGAGTTCGGAGGTGAGAGCGACCTTGCCGCGCAGGCGCCGATGATGTTCCACGGCAAAGCGGTGCGCCTCGTCGCGCAACCTGGCCAGGAGGAAGAGGGTCGGCGACCCTGCTCTGAGAACGACAGGATTCATGCGCCCGGGGAGAAAAAAACGCTCTTCGCTGCGCGCCACCTCCTCCCCCTGTCGCCTTGCGGAAATCCGGCTTTTGGCAATGCCGACGGCATCGATTTGCGCGGCGAGACCGAGATCCTGCAACACCGCGCTGAGCACCCCCAGTTGCCCCTTGCCGCCATCGATGAGGATGCAGTCGGGCAGGGAGGCCTCCTTGACCCCACGTTGCAGGCGGCGTTGCAGCACTTCGTAGAGGCTGGCGTAATCGTCGGCACCCGCGACGGTGCGAATACGGAAGTGGCGGTACTCGGAACGGGCCGGCTCCCCCGCCAGCAAGACCGCCATGGAGCCGACGCTCTGCTCCCCCTGGGTGTTGGAGATATCGAAACATTCGAGCCGTTGCGGCAGACGGCGCAGCTTGAGTTCCGTCTGCAGCTGTTGCAGCAGCTCGACATGAGCCTTGTCCTTGCGGCCGCGCTCGCGACAGCTCTCGGCGGCATTGCGCGCCGCCAGGTCGACCAGTCGCTGCTTCTCCCCCCGGCGCGGCACCGCCAGGACGACCTTCTTCCCCTGGCGCTCGGACAACCATTCGGCAATGGCGTTGCCCCCCTCGGGGGGCAAGGGGACGAGAATCTGGTCGGGGATGATGACATCGCCGGCATAGAATTGCTGCAGCAGCGCGGCCAGGAGAGCCGGTTCGTCCAGCTGCCATTCGAGGGCGAAGGTGCGCCGGCCGATGAGCTTGCCGCGGCGGACAAAAAGGATGGCGACCTCGATCGCCCCGTGCTGGCGGAAGGAACCGAAGACATCGATATCCCCCCCGGCGGCGACATCGACGCGCTGCCGCTCCAGGGTCTGCGCCACCGCCCGCAGCTGATCGCGAAAACGGGCCGCCGCCTCATACTGTTGCTTTTCCGCCGCCTGGCGCATCCGCTCCGTCAACAGGGCGACGACCTCCTGGTCGCGTCCGGAGAGGAGGGCGACGACCCCGGCGACGAGGAGGGCATACTCCGCCGGGGTGATCCGGCCATGGCAGGGGGCGCTGCATTGACCGATCTGAAAAAAGAGGCAGGGGCGGCCGCGGCGGCGACATGCCGCCAGCGGATAGTGGCGCAGGGGGAAGATCCGATAGATTTCCTTGAGGGTCTCGCGCACCCCGGCGGCCGACGCGTAGGGACCGAAATAGAGCGCCCCGTCCTGCACGACCCGGCGGACAACTTGCAGCCCGGGGAATTCCTCGCGGGGATCGATGCGGACAGAGACATAGGTTTTATCGTCGCGCAGGTCGAGGTTGTAACGGGGACGGTGTTTCTTGATCAGGGTGTTTTCGAGGATCAGGGCTTCCTTCTCGGTATCGGTGACGATCGTCTCGATCCGCTCGACGCGGCCGAGGAGGAAACGGACCTGGGGACGGCTGTCGCCGGTGGCGCTGAAATAGCTGCGCAGGCGACTGCGCAGATTCTTCGCCTTGCCGACATAGAGAATTTTATCCCCGGCGTCGCGCATGAGATAGACCCCGGAGGAGGTCGGATAGTTGCCGAGATCGAAGGTTTTCATCATCTCCACCATGAGGAGCCAACCACGCGTGATTCGCCCACGCTAGCAGCGCCCTCGCGGACTGTCAACCGCTTACCAATACGACCTTGCCTGCGGCAGCGGGAGGGGTATAATATCCCCCCATAGAGAAGAAATTTCACCACCTTGCCCGGGAGACCCATCATGCGGCGCTACCTCTTTCTTCTGACCCTGCTCCTGCTGGGAGGGTTCCCCTCCCCGGCCCTTTCCTCCGGGATCGAGTCCCTGGAGGAGATCGCCCGGGCGGCGGCGGCCCAGCAGCCCGGGCTGAACAACTATCAGGCCCTGCTGGAGACGGACAGGGTCGCCGAAATGATCGCCAAAATGACCGCGAACCTGCCACCGGACGCGCCTCGCCCGCAACCTCCGGTCTTGCGCAAATACTGGACTCGAGAGTCCGGCAGGGTTGTGGTCAAGGCCGATAGCATGACCGCCTTCCCCTACATGCAGGAAATGGTCAAGCGCTTTTCCCGGGAATTCGCCCTCGAACTCAACGGTTTCTTCCTGCCGGCCCACGCGAGCGCACAACGCAAAGCCCTCTTCGCCCTGGCCCGGGCGCAACAGGGCGAGAATATCCTCGGTGAGGAGCGGCGTCTGACCGTGGACCTGGCCTTTGCCGCGCCGACCGATCTGCACCGGGCCTTTTTCGCCGACGGCCTCGGACTGCCGCAGGAGGGGGTCACCGCTCTCGCCTGCGAGCTCGACCCGGTACGCAAGCTGCTCCGGCGCATGGAGGTGACCACCCGGAGCAATCGCTTCAGTGCCGAACTCCGCTATGAAACACTGGAAAAGGAAACGCTGCTGACCGAGGTTCGCGTCACCACCCAGGACGGCCGGGTCGATGAGCGCTTCGTCAACTTTTTCGCCCCGTTCGACGGTTTCAATCTCCCTACCCGCCAGGTCAGAACCTCGAACCGGGACGGACAGCAGGAGGTCTTCAGCGTCACCTTCAGCGACTACCGGATCAATGGCGACCTCCCCGCCGCCATCGTCAGGGAGTTGCAGCAACCCTGAACCTCTCCGGCCCCGACCCCTCCTCGGTTTCTCCCTGCGGCTGCCGGTATCTTCGGCAGCCGCAGCCGTTTTCGCCGCGGCATCCCGTCAGGGTTGACTTTGCCCAGGCCAACGCGTGATAATCCTTTCATTTTTCACACGTCATTTCCCCCTGCGAGCCAACCGTTGTTCCACTTTATCAAAAACCTCAAGCTGCGCTGGAAACTCCTCGCCGTCGTCCTGCCCCTGGTGGTGATCCCCGTCATCCTCGTCGGCAGCGTCGTCGGCTACATCGGCGCCAGTCAGGCCTACCTCGGTATTACCCAGACCAGCAAAGACGACCTCGACCATATGGCCGCCTTTGCCACCGACCTCCTCAACAGTCACTATCGCCAGTTCGAGGTCTACAAGCAGGACAAGCGCCAAAGCTTTGCCCAGGATCTCTCCGCCCTGGTCGATATCTCCTACAAACTGGTCGAAACGGAGCACCGGCAGTACAAAAAAGGGGGCCTTTCCCTGGCCGAGGCCGAAAACGAGGCCAAGAAAGCCCTGCGCGAGATCAACGTCGGCGAAACCGGCTATATCTATGCCATGACCAGCGCCGGACAACTCGAGGTGCATATCGCCCGGGAAGGTGAAAACATCATCGATGCCCGCGACGGCGAGGGGCGCTTCTTTATCCGCGAGATGATCACCAAAGCCCGTCGCACCAAGAGCGGCGAGGTCCTCTTCATTACCTACCCGTGGCGCAACGAAATCCTCGGCGACCAGAAAAACCGCCTCAAAATCGCCGCCTACCGCTACTTCCCCGAGTGGGACTGGATTGTCGCCGCCAGCGGCTACCTCGACGAAACCGCCAGCGACGCCGCCTTCGAACGCCGCTCCCTGGATGACCTCAAGCAGAAACTCAAGAACAAGAAGGTCGGACGGACCGGCTATATCTATTGCATGGACAGCAAAGGGAATTTCACCCTTCATCCCGACTTCGAGGGGGAAAACCACCTGGAGGCCAAAGACGCCGAAGGGAATGCCTTCATCCGCGAAATGTGCGAAAAGCGCAGCGGCTGGATTCGCTATCCCTGGCAGAATCCCGGCGACAAAAGTCCGCGCATGAAGATCGTCCGCTACGTCTATTTCCCCCCCTGGGACTGGATCGTCGCCGTCGGCTCCTACGAAGACGAGTTCTACCAAGCCGCCAACGCCATCCGCGGCCGCACCTTCGTCAGCATGCTGGTTTTGACCCTGGCCACCTGTCTGGTCTCCGCCATTCTCGTCTTTTTCGCCGCCAAGATTCTCACCGGTCCGATTCAGCGCATGATCGAAACCATCCGCCAGGTCAAGCGCGGACGCCTGGAAGAGCGCATGGTCGTCGAGAGCAACGACGAACTCGGAGAACTTGCCGCCACCTTCAACCGCATGACCGACATCATCAAGCACAACCGCGACATGGAGGCGGCCCTGGCCCAGCAAGGGAAAATGGCCTCCCTCGGCGTCCTCTCCTCGGGGGTGGCCCACGAAATCAACAACCCCTTGGGCGTCATCCTCGGCTATGCCAGTTATCTCGAAGGGAAGATTCCGGCCGACGACCCCAACTTCAAATACATTCACGAGATCAAGCGGGAAAGCAAACGCTGCAAGAAGATCGTGCAGGATCTCCTCAGTTACGCTCGCACCCCCAAACCGACCCTCGAACCGACGGACCTCAACGCCCTCCTCGGGCAGATTCTCGATTTCGCCGCCAACCATACCGATCTGCACCAGGTCGAGATTCGCCGGCAATTTGCCGCCAACCTGCCGCCGGTGCCGGCCGATGGCGACCAGTTACGCCAGGTTGCCATCAACCTCATCCTCAACGCCGGCGCGGCCATGCCCGACGGTGGCACTCTGACCGTCGCAACCCGCTTCGACCAGGAGAGCGGGATGGCGGTCATTCGTCTATGCGACACCGGCTCCGGCATTGCCGAAGAGGCCATGGACAAGGTTTTCGAACCGTTCTTCACCACCAAGACCCGGGGGACGGGCCTCGGTCTCGCCATCACCCGCCAGATCATCGAACAGCACCACGGCCGGATCACCCTCGAAAGCGAGGTTGGCAAGGGCACCACCTTTACCATCTATCTGCCTTTGCGCAGAGAGGAATACTGATGCCGGCCAAGCGGATCATGCTCATCGACAACGAAGAGGGTCTCTGCCGCATGATGGAGGCAGTCCTCACCGACTGCGGCTACAAGGTGAAGTCCTTCACCCGTTCCTTCGAAGCGGTGGAGCAATTTGCCCCCGATCGCTTCGATCTCGTCGTCAGCGACATCAAGATGCCGGGGCTCGACGGCCTCGAGGTGCTACAGCGGATCAAGGCCAAGTCTCCCGATATCCCGGTCATCATGATCACCGCCTACGCCACCGTCGAGATGTCGATCCAGGCCCTGCGCAAGGGGGCCCACGACATGCTGACCAAACCTTTCGAACCGGAAGAGCTGGTCTACCGGGTCCAGAACGCCCTGCAACACACCCAGCTCCTCGAAGAGAACCGCGAACTGCGCGAGGAACTCGTCGGCAAGTTTCGCTTCGACAACATCATCGGCACTTCGCCGCCGTTGCATCAACTGCTGGAGAAGATGCAGAAGGTCGCGGTGCGTGACACTTCGGTCCTCATCACCGGCGAATCGGGAACCGGCAAGGAGCTCATTGCCCAGGCCCTGCACTACAACTCTCCGCGCAAAAGCAAGCGCTTTGTCGCCATCAACTGCGGCGCCCTCCCCGAATCGCTCTTGGAAAGCGAACTCTTCGGCTCGAAGAAGGGGGCCTTCACCGGCGCCACGGAGAACCGCAAGGGGCTCCTCGAAGCGGCTGACGGCGGCAGCCTCTTTCTCGATGAAGTCGGCAATCTGCCGGCCAACGTCCAGAAGACCTTGCTGCGTTTCCTGCAGGAGCATGAATTCCTCCGCATCGGCGAGACCCGGCCGACCAAGGTCGATGTCCGCATCATCTCGGCGACCAACGCCGACCTGCTGGCCGATGTCAAAAAGGGACACTTTCGCGAAGACCTTTTTTACCGCCTCAATGTCGTCAACCTCCACCTCCCCCCCCTGCGCGAACGCCACGAGGACATCCCCTTGCTGGCGGCCCACTTCATTCAGCTGCAGAACCGCAAATTCGCCACCCACGTCAAGGGCTTCACCCCCGAGGCCCTGGAGGCGCTGCACCACTTCCCCTGGCCGGGGAATATCCGCCAACTGCAGAACGTCATCGAGGCCTGTCTCGCCATCGAAACCGGCGAAATCATCGGTCTTCCCCTCCTCGCCCAGTTCATCGATCTCTCCGAGGTCGTCACCACTCCCAGCGGCGCGACCGCTGACAGCAGCGAAAGCAGCGACTATTCCGCCGCCATCGCCGAATTCGAAGCCGCCTACCTCGCCAAACTGCTGCGCCGCAGTCACGGCAATATCGAGGAGGCGGCGCGCGAGGCCGGGATGAACATGGCGACGATCTATCGCAAGATCAAAAAATACAACCTCAAGCGGGATGACTATCTCTAGTGTTCTGTGCGGCGAACTAGCCGCACAGAACACTAATGGCAGATTTTCGCAACGCTGCAAATCGCCCTGCTCCATTTTGCATTCGAGCAACATCCCCTCCCCCCTTCCGGCAGCCGCCAGTTCCACCAACGACCTGCAATCACGACACTTTTATATCTTTACCAGCTTTTCTCCCGTTGGTATGCAGTTTGCTCTTTCAATGTTTGCGCTGTTCCTTGTGAACAGGGGTGGGGCCGGGAGCAATTACCCGACCCGGCTCCACCCCCCTGCTCCCCTACTTGAAGGAGGTCCGTCGTGAAACCTGCAGCCCCTGTCATCAGTCGCGGTTTTGGCCTGGTCGAGACCCAGGCCCCCGGCATCGCCACCGCCGGCCTCCTCTGCCTGAGTCTCTCCCTGACTCTGACCAGTCTGCCGGCCGCCGGCCTGCTCCGCCCGGGGACCGCCCTCCTCGGTCTCGGCCTCTTCCTCAGCGCCACCGGCCAGATTCTCGCCGGTCTCGCCCTGTGGCGGCGGGAAGAGCCCCTCCCGACCCTGCTGCTGTCGGCCCTGGGCCTCTTCTGGTACACCCGCCTCGCCTGCGATCTCCTCCCCCACAGCGGCCTTGGCGCCCTCCCCCCCGTTGCCGCCACCAGCGGCCTGCTCCTCCTCTGGGGGGGGTTTGTCCTGATTCTGGCCCTGGACGCCGACATCCTCGGCACTCCGCTGCGCCTTGTCCTCGGCCTGGTCGCCGCCGCCCTCCTCCTGCAAGGAGCCGCAGCGGCAACGGGACTCCCCCTGCTGGCGGCAATCGGCGGTTATTGCGGCCTCGCCGCCGCTCTTGGCGCCGCCGCCACCGACGGTGGCCGTTCCCTCTGTGGCGGGACGCCCCCCCGCCCATAGCGATACCCGTCACCCCGGTCTTGACTTTCGCCGGCGACAGAGCTAGTTTGGAGTCGTTTCTCACCGCAGTACCCGACCGAACCAGCGCAAACCAAGGTGGCAATGTGAACGCTAAAATCGGACAACACCTGACCCTCCTTGGCCTCGGCGCCATGATCTTTTACGGTTTCATGCTCGCCACCGGGCATTTGACCGCCGAAATCCTCCCGCAGTTCCTCGTCTCCGCCATCATCTTCCTCTCATCCGGCCGCATCATGCGCAAAGCCGCCAGCCTCATGGCCAAGGATGAGGAGGAAGCTGCTCCGGTTAAAGCGGTCCGGCCCCAGGCCGACTGGCCGTGGATGACCTCCCTGCTCAACTGGACCGGCGCCTTCGTCATCATCGGCGTCATGGCCCTCCTCCTGCTCAAGCCCATCGGACTCTCCTGGCGCGACGCCATCGCCCTGACCAAAGCCCCCGACCACTTCTTCGCCGGCGCCGTCCCCTGATCGTTCGCGGCGATTGCCAAATGTAAAAAGGCCCTTCCGCTACGACTGTGGAAGGGCCTTTTTATGGAGCGGGAGATATCAAGTGCATAGAGGCATATCGCACCTGTAACTACTATCCCCATGTACAGCCAGCGAAGAAAGCCGAACAGAAGGTCAAAGACCGGATCACCTCACTCACGAAACGAGAGCGGACGATCATGCCCCTTGAGTGGGTCGTGAACGAAGTCAATGCCATGGTCAGAGGCTGGGTTGGCTACTTTCACTACCGCAATTGCAGCCAGACGCTGGGCCGGATAACAGCGGGTTGGGCGAAAGCGCATTCCTTGCAGTGAAGAACATCGGAAAGCCGTGTGCGGGAAAACCGCAAGCACGGTTTGACGAGGGAGGGCAGGGTGAACCTGCTCTTTACTCTACCTGTATTCAAAGAATATTTCCACTTGCCCCCGCCGACACAGCAAAGCCCCGCGCCAATCGGCGCGGGGCTTTGCTGCAGGTTATGCAGATGAAGTTCAGTCGGCCTTCTGCAGGGCCAGATCGCCTTCTTCGACGGTGTCGAGAACCGGGACCTTCGCAGTGGCCGCGGCCTTCTGGCCACGCAGCGACAGGGAGAGCATGGAGCCGATGAGGAGGAGGACGCCGGCGGCGGCGAAGGAGACGGTCGAGCTGCCGAATTTGGCGTCGAGGAAGGCCGAGATCTTGACCAGGGCGAAGGCGCCGATACCCCAGGCGGTGAAGAGGATGCCGTAGTTCATGCCGTAGTTCTTGGCCCCCCAGAAATCCTTGGCGAAAGAGGGGAAGAGGCAGAGGTTGGTGCCGTAGTTGAAGCCGATGAAGGTGGCGAGGAGGGTGATGATGATGCCGTTGGCGTTGCCGCCGCTGATGACCGGGATGGCGACGAACATGAGGATCGCCTGGAAGAGGAGCATGATGGTCAGGGTGGTGCCGCGACCGATCTTGTCGGAGACGATGCCGGCGATAACCCGCCCGCCAGCGTTGCCGATGGCCATGACGGCGACGGCGATGAAGGCGTATTCGCCCATGCTCTTCTTGGCCATCAGGGCGATGCTGCCGATGACCATGAGGCCGGCGCCGGCGCCGATGAAGAAGGTCGTCCACAGGGTGTAGAGGCGGCTGTCGCGCAGCACCTGGCTCGGGGTCTTGTCTTCGACGGCGGCCTTTTTCGGGGCGCCGGCGACGCTGGCGGCGGCGGCCGGAACGAAGCCGGCCGGGGGATTGGCGACCAGCATGGCCATGCCGCAGACGATGGCAATGAAGGAGACGCCCAGGATCGTCATGGTCTGCGAGAGACCGTAAGCGCCGAGAAGGTATTTACAGACCGGGGCGAGGTAGACCGGGGCGATGCCGAAGCCGGCGACGACGATGCCGACGATGAGGCCGGTCTTGGCCGTCGGGAACCATTTCACGGCCGGCGGGGTGGCGGCGGAGTAACCGAAACCGAAGCCGAGGCCGGCGAGGATGCCGAAGCCGAAGACCCAGCCCCAGTAGCCGGTCGACTGGGCGCAGACGATGAAGCCGGCGCCGACGAAAAGGCCGCCGAGGATGGCGGTGAGGCGAGGACCGAACTTGTCCTGCATCTTGCCGCCGATGATCATCGAGACGGCGAAGGAGAGACAGGCAAAAGCGTAGGGATCGCCGGCATTGGCGCCGAGAAGCTTGGCGATGTCGGCCTTGAGCATGCTGTAGGCATAGAGGATGCCGAGGGCGAGGTTGATGCCGAGGCCGGCCATGGTGACCGTCCAGCCGCGATTCTTGATCGTCTGCTCGTTGCTCATGGTTGTTTCCTCCTGTGTGGGTGTCTTGGGTTGGGGGACAAGGGAAAAGGCAAGAGAGCGGACCCGTTGGGCCAGAGGCCAGCGGGCACGTAACGGTTGTTTCAGGGGGGCGGCGGGGGAGACCTGCGCCGGCACGGCCGCAACCGGTTCCTCGGCGACCATCGCCGCCACGGGGAGGGGCGCGGTGGCCACCTCGGGGAAGCGATTGGCCAGCTCCCGGTACTTGAGGCAGTCGTCGTAGCGACAGTTGCAGTAGGCGACCATCATGCGCACGTCGTGGGGGGAGATGTAGCCGCAACCGACATCGCAGAAGTCGTCACTTTTCCGGAAAAAGGGGCATACCGAACAGCTCTGCATGAGTCGAACTCCTTCCACCGTCATTGCTTGTCTATCTGCTGCTGCCTGGCTATCACCTAGAGCAACCGCCGTACCAAGCCAGAAACTGCCCTCAAATATGTATTTATTTTCTAGTTTTTCCACATAGTTACATCGCCACACACGGTAACAACGACGACTGTTGCCACCAAACTCCGTTCGCAGTCACGCAACAGCCGGAAAGAACCATGGCGACATTGGTCGATTCTTATCGTCGAGGCATAACCTGATGATTTTGCACACTATAGTTGACTGACGAGGGATGATTCAGGCCTGATTTGCTGCAATGCGAGAGGTGAGGACATTTTCGCATTTCTGCAAAAGGCCCCGATGGCAGGGCGGGAAAATAAAAAAAGCCGCCCTGCGCTGGGCGGCCTCCAGAAAAGTCAGGAAAGGGAAGTGGTCAGGCGCGGGAGATGAAGCGGCCGTCGCGGGTATCGACCTTGATCTTCTCGCCGCTGGCGAGGTAACCGGGGACCTGGATGCTGATGCCGGTTTCCAGGATCGCCTCCTTGGTCTGGGCAGTGGCGGTGGCGTTCTTGATCGCCGGCGCCGTCTCGGTGACGGTGAGCTCCACCGTCATCGGCGGATCGACGCTGACCACGCGGCCCTGGAAGACGCCGAGCTGGACTTCCTGACCTTCGAGGAGAAAGCCGCGCACCGGCTCGAAGAGCTCCTCGCCGAGTTCGAATTGCTCGTAGTTCTCGTTGTCCATGAAGACCCCCATGTCTCCGGAGGCGTAGAGGAACTGCCCCTTGCGCCGCTCGAAGTCGGCCTCGTCCACCTTGTCGCCGGACTTGAAGGTCTTCTCCAGGATCTGGCCGGTGAGGAGGTTGCGGTACTTGGTCTTGACCAGGGTGTTGCCGCCCCGGGCCGACGGCGACTGGGTGGTGTGGTCGACGAGGAGGCACGGCGCGCCGTCGAGCTGAAAGACGAGGCCACGCTTGAAATCGGCAGTGGTGAGCATGAGAGATCTCCTTGGGCGTGATGTTGGCGAAACGGTGCGGACTGTAGCACAGAGACGGGGGCGGACTCAAGATGGGTGTGTCGTCCGGGATAATTTACTGGCAAGGTGTATGGATTTTATTTAGGATTGCTGCGGGGTGCGAGCGTTTGCGTCATTGTCGACACGGGGGGGGCGGCATGAAAAGCGATAAGAATGATAGGAGGGATGCGAATCAGGGGAATCATGGAAATTTGCCTTCATCTGATTCCCAGACTTCCCATGATTCCCGGTCACTGATCTTGCCACCAAGGGGCGACTACCAGACCCTGCTCTCTTATCAAAAGTCCGAAATCGTCTATCAGCTTACTTACCGCTTCTGTGCGCGCTTTCTCAAGAGAGGAGACCGCA